>OCTW011357250.1_pt1 | contig 18683 bp, 18 predicted proteins | sample 1539671 | NCBI WGS metagenome assembly OCTW01 (sample SAMN02144230, study PRJEB22623) | gut metagenome | biome: sheep rumen | host: Ovis aries | place: New Zealand
TGTTGCTTTTAAATATACTGTATAAGCTGCATCTAATGTTCCTGTATTTTGAATTGAGAATTGATAACTACAAGTACTAGATAAGGCATTTGCATCAGCTTCATTCATTGGATAAAAACATCTAGAATCTGTTATAACTAAAGTTGTATCATTATCAGGAAGTACTGTTCCATCTTTTGAATAAGTAAAGGCTAAATCCCCAGATTTAACTACCTGATTTCCTGAATTAGAATTTACTTGAAAAAACAATGCATAAGATAGACCTATTACTAAAATAGTTGTTACAGCTATAATATAAGTTGCTAGTTTTGTTTCTCTCTTAAAAATATTTTTAAAGCTATATTTGTTATCTTTCACTTAAATCACCTTATTCTTATTTATTATATCAAAAAGAAAAATAAAAAAAAAGTAGGTTTCCCTACTTCTTTGCAACTTTTTTATTACTTGCAAGTAAATCTCTGATTTCTTCAAGTAACACGATATCATCAGCCTTAGCTGGAACTTCTTCCTCTGGTTTCTTTTCATCTTTCTTAATTCTTTTTTCAGCAGCTTTCTTAGCAGTATTCATTGCCTTAACAACCAAGAATAAAACAAAAGCAACAATTAAGAAATCAATGACATTTTGAATAAACAAACCATACTTAATTTCAGCAGTACCAACCATTACAGATAATGTCGTAAAATCAATTCCACCAATGATCATTCCAACAACTGGCATCAAAATATTGTCAACTAAACTAGATACAATTTTTTGAAAAGCTGCTCCAACGATAACACCGACTGCTAAATCGATAACATTACCTCTCATAATGAACTCTTTAAATTCTTTAATCATGCTCTAAACTCCTTTCCTTTCTTGACAAGTATTCTACAACATTTTTTAATTATTTTCAATGATTGCTTTAATTCTTCTAACACCAGAAGAAGAACTCTCTTCTTTAACAATCTTAAAATGTCCAATTTCTTTAGTATTTTCAACATGTGGACCACCACATAATTCTTTAGAAACATTATCACCTATAGTATAAACACTAACCATATCTGGATATTTATCTAAAAATTGACATTCAGCCCCACTTGCTACAGCTTCATTCTTACTCATAATCTCTTTTTTTACAGGAAGTTCCTCTTTAATCCACTTATTTACCAAATCTTCAACAGCCTTCTTCTCTTCATCTGTTAATTTATGATCACAAGGAAAATCAAAACGCATTCTCTCATCTGTAATATTAGAACCCATTTGATGAATATCTGGTGAAATAACTTTCTTTAAAGCAGCATTAAGTAAGTGAGTTGCCGTATGATAACGAGTTTCAATCTCACTATTACCAGCAAGGCCACCCTTAAATTTACCTTGAGAAGCAGTTCTAGATAACTCTTGATGTTTTTTGAACAATTCATGATACCCAGCTTCATCAACACTTAATCCCCGTTCTCTTGCCTCTTCTAAAGTTAACTCTATTGGAAAACCATACGTATCATAAAGATGAAAAGCTGTATCTGCATCAATCTTAGTAGATTTAGAAGCAACTCTTACAAATTCTTTTAAACCTTTCTCAAGAGTTTTAACAAATTTATTCTTTTCTTGAGTCAAAACGTCTAGCACAACTTCTCTATTATCTTTTAATTCTTTATAATAAGGTTCATACATATCCAAAATTAGCATAGCAATCTGTCTTTCAAAATCACTATTTAAATCTATATTTAACTTCTTAGCATATCTAATTGCTCTTCTAATAAGTCGTCTTAAAATATAACCTTGATCCGTATTTTTAGGCTTAATACCAGCTGGATCTGCAGCAATAAAAACAGCCGTTCTTAAGTGATCAGCAATAACTCTCATTGCTTTTTCATTTCCCATATAAGAAAGATTTGAAATGCTTTCTATTAATGAAATAACAGGTTGCCAAATACTAGACTCATAATTATCTAATTTTCCTTCTAGAATCGCCGTTGTTCTCTCAACACCCATACCGGTATCAACGTTTTTCTTAGGTAATTCTCTTATTGTTCCATCACTTAATTTTTCATACTGCATAAAAACGTTATTCCATATCTCAACCCATCTTTTATCTTCTGGATCGAAACTATCTGGAATCTCATCATCACTTCTGAAGTAAAAAATCTCTGAATCAGGTCCACATGGCCCCGTTTCACCAGCTATCCAAAAATTATCATTATCTGTTCTAGCAATTCTTTTTTCTGGTATCCCAAGAGAAAGCCAAATATCATGCGCTTCTTCATCAAAAGGAATACTATCATTTCCGGCAAAAATAGTCACTCCAAGTCTTTCTTTGGGAATATGTAATACCTCGGTTAAAAATTCAAAGCTCCAAGTTAAAGATTCTTTCTTAAAATAATCTCCTAAACTCCAGTTACCAAGCATTTCAAAAAAAGTATGATGATAACTATCTCCAATTTCATCTAAATCATTAGTTCTAACACATTTCTGATAATCACATAATCTTTTCCCATAAGGATGAACTTCTCCCATTAAATATGGAATTAATGGTTGCATCCCAGCTGTATTAAATAAAACACTTGGATCATTTTCAGGAACAACTGGGGCACTAGGAATTTGCTTATGTCCCTTACTCACAAAAAAATTAATATATAAATCTTTTAAATTCATTTTACTACTCCTCTTCTATAATACTTTCTATTATTTTTTTCATTTCATCTATGCTTTTATTAGATATTATATAATCAAAATTATGATAATTATCTAAAGCATGTTCTGTAATATGACTTGCTTGCTTTTCAGTCAAATCATACTCTGGCAAACAATTCTCAACTTTAATTTTAATTGGATGATAATCATCTAAAGCATCCATCTCCTGCGGAAGCCTTGCATCACAAATGATAACTACATCTACAAAATTCTCATAAATCTGCAAATCTTCCTTCATTCTTTCCACAAAATAAATATCACTTTTAAGCTTCCTGACATAATCTCCCATTTCTTGTAAAAAATCTCTAGGTTTAGGTTCACTTATCATATCCCAACCAAGAAGATCTCTAGCAAATAACTTAACATACTTACTATACTCACTAATAACTGCTTTTTTACCTTTAACTAAATACAAATCTTTCATTATTTTTCCAGCTTGACTTTTCCCACTTCTTGCCTTACCAGCTATGAGAACTACCTTCATCTAAAACTCTCCTTTCAAAAAATAAAAAAGAATAGCACCAAAGGAGTCATTTAAGACGGTACCATCCTTTTATTTCACTTTTATTGATATAGGAAGTTTCCCTCCTTAAGTAACCTCCTTTAAGGAGCCGTTTTATTATCCCTAATCCTTTGTTTCACCATCCCAAAGGTCTCTAAAAATAAAAGATAACAAACCCTTAAAATCATCAGTAACTTTTTAAAACATCTATATTATATCCAAACTAGATAAAGATTACAATCCTAATTTTCATTTCCTATTGATTCTCGTTCAAATAAATGATACTTTTCTTTAAAGAATTTCCATACCACCTTAGCAAGAGCAATACATGGAGTACATAAAATCATACCGATAATTCCAAAGAAATGTTCAAATATTAAAAGACCAACAATTATCGTAACAGGATGTAATTTCATTGTTTTACTCATAACAATAGGTTGTAAAATATTATTTTCAATAAGTTGAACTACAACAGCAACAATCAAAGTTAACATTCCAACAACAGGACTTTGAGCAAATCCAACAACTACCGCGACAGCTCCACCTATATAAGGTCCAACATAAGGAATTAAATCAGTAATTCCACACAAAAGTCCAAACAAAATAGGAGCTTGTAAACCAACTGCAAAAAAGCCAAGACTATCACATACAAATACCATTGTAGCAACAAGAAAAGTTCCATTTACACTTTTTCTAACTTCTCCTGAAATACTATCAATTAACATAGATGCTTCAAATCTATTCTTTTCTGGAAGAAGATTTAACAAATGTCCACTAATAGAATCAAAATCAATTAACATATAAATACCTATAACTATTCCAAAAACAATAGTAACTACACTAGAAAAAAAGCTTGAAGCAAAATTAATAATCAACTGTGGTGCTGAAGTAACAAAGCCTTCCATATAACTAGCCAAAGTAGAAAAAATACTTTGTTTAACACTTTCAAAATCTATTCCCTGAATATTTCCAAACTTCAAAAACAAATTATCAAGTGTCATTTCTAATTCTTTAATTATACCAGGCAAATTTTTAATAAATACCTGTAACTGTTGATAAATAGTTGGTACTAAAAAGCCTAAGAAAATAACTACAATTAAGACAAAGAAAGCGTAAACAAGCATCGCTCCAAGAGTTCTTGGAACATTCTTTTCTTCTAGCCTAACAACCAACGGATTTAAAATCCAAGCCAAAACAAAGCCAATAAAGAAAGGAGCTAAAACACTCAAAATACTCACAATAAATTTCAATATTCCCCATTCTCTAATTATTAATGTAGCAATTAAAACTGTCGCGACAATCATAACAATATAAAGTAAATGCAGTATCTTTTTAGATAAACTAATTACATTATTAATTTCTTCGACATTTAATTCCTTATTAGATTTAAATAACTTCACTCTTTCTCATCTCCATGTCTATATTATAGCATAACTCTATCAATTTATGAAAAAAAGTGTCAAACGACACTTACTCAGCCCTCTTAGGCAACTCAATTTTCTTTGGTAAATCCATTGATGGATTAAATCCTCTTCCAACAGGTTCTATTTTTTCTTCTGTCTTTGGCGTTTCTTTTTCCCTATTGACATAAACAGAACTAAATACTTCTCTCATAACAGGTCTAGGTTTTTCTCTTTCTTCTTCAACTTTAGGAACTTCTTTTTCCGCTTCTACTTTATTTTCTACATTAACAGGTATAGTATCTTCAACTTTTACCGGTTCAAACAAATGAGAAAGATCATCTTCTTTTTCCTCAATAACTGGTCGTGGAGCTTCTTCAGAAGGCTGCTTATCAATACTTTCTAATTCTTTACTAATAGCTGCAGCTAAAGCATCAAAGTCAAATTCCTTTTCTTGAACAACTTCACTTTCATGCTCTTTTTCTTCATCATTACCATTTAATACTTGATTAGTAATCACAGCATGATTTTCTTCAACATTTATATTAGCTTCAACAGGGACAGGAATCACAGTCTCTTCAGTTTTTACCGGAACATCTTGAGGCAGTGCCATTTCTTCCTTATTTACTAAATCTTTACTTTCTTGTTTTTTAGCATCCTTTTTCCCAAAAAAGAGAACAAATAAAAATGCCATAATTAATAGTCCAATTACCACAAATAAATAGATTCCAAAATTTTCGATTTCATATAATCCTTCTAAAAAATCCATGATATCACCCTTTTACTCTCTTCTATTTTAATCTACACTTAGCATACCACGTTTTTTAGATAGAAGTCAATCATTTTTCAAGTATCTTTACACGCAAAAATAAACACTTTTTAAAAAGTGTTTATTACATATAACGTGTCATTTGCTGCATAACTTGTCTTACTTGCTTTTGACTAGGTTTTCTTCCCATGCTACTCATCATCACTTCAATCATTTTTTCATTAATAGGTGGATTTTGTTTAATATATTTTTTCATAAAATATCGTGCTAAAAAAAATCCAATAATAAGTCCAGGAATTAACCCAATAACAATCATTAATATATCATGCCACATAATAATGCCTCCTTACTTAGCTTCTTCTACAGCTCTTGATTCACGAATAACTAAAATCTTAATCGTACCAGGATACTGCATTTCACTCTCGATTTTTTCTTTCATATCTCTAGCAATTTTATAAGCACTAGTATCATCAATCTCATCAGGTTTTACCATAACCCTTACTTCTCTTCCAGCTTGCATTGCATAAGTCTTTTCTACTCCTTCAAAAGAATTACCAATTGCTTCAAGATCTTCTAATCTCTTAATGTAATTATCTAATGAATCATTTCTAGCCCCTGGTCTAGCAGCTGATAAAGTATCAGCTATCTGCACTAATACTGAAATAACACTTGTTGGTTCAGTTCCACCATGATGAGAAGCAATTGCATTTTGAACAACTTGATCTTCATGATATTTCTTAACTAAATCAAGACCAATATCTACATGACTACCTTCCATTTCAAAATCAATACTTTTTCCAATATCGTGTAATAAACCAGCTCTTTTAGCAAGAACAACATTTTCTCCAAGTTCCCCAGCCATAAGGCCACATAACTCTCCAACCTCAATAGAATGTTGCAAAGCATTCTGACCATATGAAGTCCTAAAATGTAGTTTACCAATATAATTAACAAGCTCAGGATCAACCTTAGTAAGCCCTAACTTATAACAAGCATTATTCCCAAGTTCTGTAATCTTATTATTCATATCTTTACAAACTCGATCATAAACTTCTTCAATCCTTGCTGGGTGTATTCTTCCATCTTTAATTAAAGTTTCAATTGTGATTTTAGCTATTTCTCTCCTTAATGGATCAAAAGATGATATTACAATAGCCTCTGGAGTATCATCAATAATCAAATCAACCCCTGTAACAGACTCAATTGTCCTTATATTTCTACCTTCTCTACCAATAAGTCTACCTTTCATCTCATCATTAGGTAAATCAATTGTACTAACAGTCTGTTCTGTTGCTACATCTTCACTGTAACGTTGCATAGACTCCACAATGATATTTTTAGCCACTTCATTAGCCGTTAATCTAGCTTCCTGCTCTCTCTCTTTAATATACTCTGCTATTTCTTTAGCCATATCATTTTCGCATCGCTTCATTATTAAATCATGTGCTTTTTCTTTACTAAATTTAGCAATGCTTTCTAGTCTAGTCATTTCTTCTTTTAAAAGTTCATCCATTTTCTCTTTCTTAGCTTGTAATTCACTTTGTTTTTCTAATAAATTATTTTCTTTATCATCTAATGTTGCTTCTCTTTTTTGTAACATTTCATCACGCTTATCCAAACTACTTTCTCTTTGTAATAAACGTTCTTCAGAAGATTTCATTTCACTCTTCTTTTCTTTAATTTCTCTGTCAACTTCTTGTTTTAATTTATAACTTTCTTCTTTTAATTCTAGCAAACGATCTCTCTTTTGCTTTTCAGCTTCTTTTTTTGCATCTTCTATTAATTTATTAGCTTTTTTCTGTGCATTAGCCCCTCTTAAATAAGAGATTATAAATACAATTACTGCACCAATTACAATACCAAGGATAAGAGTTAAAATGGGTCTTTCAAATAGTCCCATAAATATCTTCTCCTCTTTCCTTTTTTTATAGAAAATTAATTTGAATTATTAAATATCTATATATTCATTATAAATTAGAAAATAATATTTGACAAGACTTTCTTTTTTTAACTAAAAAGAGCACTTCAATTAAGCACTCTTTTTCTTAGAAACAAATCCATAATGCTCTCTAACCTTAGTTTCAAGTTCATTCATTAATTCTTTGTTTTCTCTTAATAAAGCTTTTACGTTCTCTTTTCCTTGACCAATTTTCTCTCCATTATAAGAATACCATGCACCAGACTTTTCTAAAATATTTAAATCACTAGCAATATCAATGACTTCTCCCTCTCTAGAAACGCCTTCTCCATACATAATATCCACACTTGCACTTCTAAATGGAGGCGCCACTTTATTCTTAACAACTTTAATATTTGTTCTATTTCCAATTACCTGATCTCCAGCTTTAATCTGTTCTCCTCTTCTAACATCCAAACGAATTGTAGAATAAAACTTTAATGCTCTTCCCCCAGGAGTAGTCTCTGGATTACCAAACATAATTCCTACTTTTTCTCTTAATTGATTAATAAAAATAGCAGTTGTTTTAGTTTTATTAATAGTCCCCGATAATTTACGTAAGGCTTGAGACATAAGTCTGGCTTGAAGGCCTACATGAGCATCACCCATATCACCATCAATCTCAGCTTGAGGAACTAATGCCGCAACTGAATCAATGACAACTATATTAACAGCTTCACTTCTAACTAAAGCCTCACATATTTCTAAAGCTTGTTCTCCAGTATCAGGTTGAGAAAGTAATAACTCATTAATATCAACGCCCAAATTCTTTGCATACACAGGATCTAACGCATGTTCAGCATCAATGAAAGCCGCTCTTCCTCCAAGTTTTTGAACCTCAGCAATCGCTTGCAAAGCAAAAGTAGTTTTACCACTTGACTCAGGCCCATATATTTCAATAATTCTTCCTTTGGGATATCCCCCTACACCAAGGGCAATATCTAATGATAAAGACCCAGAAGATGTCACATCTACTTGTGTATGTTCTTGCGCCCCAAGCTTCATAATAGCGCCCTTCCCAAATTGCTTTTCAATATCTGCCATAACTTGTTCAAGCGCTTTATCCTTATCTTTTAAATCTTTTGTTATTTTCATAAAATTTTTCCTCCTAAATTTCGTTTACATCTTCATTTTATAATACAACAAATATTTTGTCAACACATTTTTCGAACATTTGTTTTAGATAAATTTTTACTTCCAAATTATAACAATTAGCTATGATAAAACAATTAATATAGCATAAAAAAAAGAGCCAAAAAAAAGAATTAGCACATACTAATCCTTAAGAAAAATCAACTTTTCCTTTAACATTATAGAAATAAACAACAAGTGATACAACTGATAGCACCGTAGCTATATCAATAAAAATATCAGCAACATAAATTCCCCATACTTCAAAAGGTAAATTATAAAATAACATAAGCGAAATACCAATTAACATAAATACTGTTTTTAATTTACCAAGTTTATTAGCTTTAATTATCATTCCCTGTTTAGCACTTAAAGTTCTCAAAGCATCCATAGCAATATCTCGAGTAACAATAACAACAGGAATAAAAACTGAAATAAAGCCATTATACGCAAGTAATACTAAAACACCATTTACTAAAATTTTATCTGCAATAGCGTCTAAAGTAGCCCCAAAATCACTAGTTGCTTTTTCTTTTCTAGCATACAAGCCATCTAAATAATCAGTAACCGAAGCAATTACAAACAAAAAACCAGCTACTAAATAACGAACATCTACTAAAACACGTCCCATTACAAGAAATGTTGGAACAGAAACTCCTAAATCACGAAAAGGAAGCATTAAAATAATTAAAATCAAAAATGCTAAAACAATTCTAGTCATAGTTAACTTATTTGCATGATTCACTTATATCACTTTCTTTCTACATCCTAGATGATAAAATCTGTAATATACTCCAAATAATAATTACAATTATTACTAAAATACTAACCCCATAAAGAAGATAATAAGTTTTTTTAGGATATTTCTTCCCCGGTTTTGTATAAGGAGATACTACTCTTTCTACATCTTTTTCTTTATTCAATAAAGTAAGCTTTTTTTCAATCTCCTTCATAGGAATTCTCGAAGTATATTCAAACATATATTCATTAAATTTATCCAGTATATCTTGAGACTCTAGTCCCAAATATTTTGCATAATTAGTTAAGTATTCTTTTAATTCGGCAATATCTTTAAAACACCCAATATTACCACTTTCAATATTTTCCAAAATAACATCTTTTAGATGAATATCATTTGCTGCCTCACTTAAAGATACACCAGCTTTTTCTCTTTCGTTTTTGAGTAACTCTCCTATCTCTAGCAAAATACTCACTCCTTTATAAATTATAAAAATTAAAATAACAAATAAGCCTTGTTCTGTCTGCAAAAATGCAGGACAAATATTTATCTACTCAAGTTAAAACTCAAGTTCTCTTTCTTGTTTAATTCCAAGTAAAGAAACTCCCCTACCAAAATTTGGGTTTCTCGCTTATGGGGTTTACCACGTTCCACTTCCAAGGTTTCCCTTTTCTTCGTCACTTTGGCACTTTTATATTTACTTATACCATTTGACAGGTACTTTCAAAGCCGTGAGTAAAAATACTCCCATAGGTTATTTTTTCCCTATGCATAAACACTACGTCCATCTCAGGTCCGTGCGAGCAAGGACTTTCCTCTAATATAGAATTCTATACCAGCATTTGTCTATGTTACTTCAATCTTGTATAAACAATTTTCTCTAATTGACTAATTCGCCTTAATAAATCAACATTATTAGCACTTTCACTACCGTTCTCTACTTCGGCTTCTAGTCTTTCTTCTAAATTACGAATACGATTTCTTAAATCATTATTCTCACTAGTTAAACTCTGTAATTCTTTATCTTGTCCCCTAATTATTTTGATGAATGCAGAATAATCTTTAATCACTTCATCCAAAAAATTATCTACTTCTTGAGGGCGATAACCTCTTGCATCTACTTTAAATTCTTTTTCATAGATTTCTTCAGGGGAAAGAGATATTTTACCATTTAACATGCTATCACATCCTCATGTCATAATCTTACCAATAATAGCGTGATTTGTCAATTCAACTCAAAACATCACCACATATTTTTCCACTATCTAAAATATGCAACTTAACATCAATAATTGTATTTCTTGGAACATTTTTGGCTATCTCTACTTTTAAATAATTACTAGTAGAGCCTATACTAATATCACCATTTTTCTCAATTAGAACAGGCATCATTGTCCCATTAAATTGAAGTGCATATTCTTTTTCTAAAAAATTAGATAATTCGACTAACTTTTTACTTCTATGATGTTTCACTTCTTCAATTACTTGATTGTCCATTGTACTTGCTTTAGTGCCTTCTCTTTTAGAATAAGGAAAAACATGAATCTTACTAAAGCCAATCTTTTTAGCAAAATCCATAGTTGAAGAAAAAAGTACATCAGTTTCTTTAGGAAATCCTACAATAATATCGGTACTAATTGAAATGTCAGGTCTAATCTTTCTAATCCTTTTAATTTTATCCTCAAAAAATTTCAAATCATATTTACGATTCATAAGACTCAAGATTTCATCACTTCCAGCTTGCAATGGAATATGCAAATGATTACAAATCTTAGGATTATCTTTTAATTCATTCAAAAATTTATCACTTAACTCAGTTACTTCAATAGAAGAAATACGGATTCTCTTTAAATTATCAATTTTACTCATTTCATGAATCAAATCAACTAAATCATGTCCACTATCTTCATAAGAACCAGTATGTATTCCGGTCAAAACAATCTCTTGATGTCCACTATTTACAAGTTCATTTGCTTCCTTTAAACAATCTTCAAAATTCTTATTTCTTCTTTTACCCCTTACATAAGGAATAATACAATAAGAGCAAAAATTATCACACCCATCCTGAATTTTCATAAAAGCTCTTGTATGAGTAGTATAATACTTTAAAGACATATCTTCAAATGGTAAATCTCTAGTTTTCTCGATATGTTCATAAACTTGATGATTCTTAAAATAACTATCCAAAAGCTCTACAATTTTACTTTTTTCTGTATTACCAAGCAAAATATCAATTCCAACATCTCTATAGTCATCAGTTTTATGCAAACTTGAACATCCAGCTACAACCAATACACAATGAGGAAACTCTCTTTTAAAACGACGTACCATCTTTCTTGACTTTTGATCAGCAATATTTGTTACACTACAAGTATTAACAATAACAATATCTGGATTATCTAAGCTTTCTTGATAACCACTTTGAAGCAATTTTTCTTTCATTACTTCTGATTCATAAGCATTAACTTTACAACCAAGAGTATAAATAAAAAAATTCATACCAAATAACTCACCCCTTCAGGCGTTCATTATTTTATCAAAAACAAATGCCAAAGTAAATAAAAAGTACCATAAAGGCACTTTAATTTAGCAAAGAATTCAATTCTTTCAAAGCTTTTAAAAAAGCTTCTTCTTTTTCATAAGAGAAAAGTTTCTCTTCAACGGTTTTAGCATTTATCTCTAATTTAGGCTCTTGTTCAGGTAAACTAAAATCTTCTATCTCTTCTAATTTTTTTGGTAATTCCAAACTAGTACTTTGAATTTTTTTAACTGGAATAACATCATCAACAAGCTCTTCATCATCATAAGTAATATGATTACGATTATAATTTAAAAGTTCATCATAAGAAATAATAGCTCGTTGTTCTTGTTCAGATTCATAAGCAGTCATATCAACAAGAGGTTCTGGTTTCTCATTAATATTATTCATTATTTCCTTTAAATCAATTTCCTCTTCTTCTGGAGAAGATTCAAACATATCTACATTCTCTTCTCTTTTCATTTCTACCTCTTCGCTTTCCCCATTTTCATTTTTTATGACATACACTAAAGATACTACAAGGATAATCAATGCTAAGACTGCAAAATATAAAATATAATCAACAATTGAAAATCCTGATAGCAGAGTTATTAAATCTTGAAAAAACTTCATTTTTTCCTCACCTAAAACAAGTTTACCAAAAAAGACAAAAAAGAGTCAAGCAAAGCACTTTATTTACAAACAAACTAGTCACATTTTTGACACTTTTTCTTGTAAACAAAAAAAGAACCTATTGTTCTGAAATCACAACATAAGGCTCTTCTATTGTCCCACTACCTTCTACTCTAACTCTTCTATTTAAAGATATAACAGGCCTGAAAAATAAACTTGTACTTTCTACCACATCTTTTTGTAAAATACCATCTTTAGTAATAACCATATAATGCATTTTACCATTTTCCTTTTTACTAGGAGTCATAGTCCACCAAGAACTTTGAAATTCACCATTCAAATAATAATTCTTACTTTCATCACTGCTAGCACCAGCAAATACAACTTCATCAGAAGTTAATAAAGCTACTTTTAAAGGAATAGATTTTCCACTACAAGAATAAGTTGGAATTTTATCTACAAACAAACGATACGATGGTAAATACTCTATTTTATTATCTTCTTCTGTCAGGATTGAATTATCATAACAATATAAAGTATTAGCTATAAAACTATCATAATCCTTTAAATTAATATTATAAAAATCTAATAATAGTTGATAAATATTACTATCTTCAAAATCCTCTAAATCACTTTGTTCATCACTAAAATACTTAGCCATATTATCAAGGGTATTATCAAGCACTAATTTAACACTTTGATCAGTATTAATTCGTACAATTCTCCACATATTTCCGGCAAAAGAAACATAATTATTATCAACATTACCTTTAAAATAATAAATAGTACCATCTTGTTCTGGCTTTTCAATTAAACCATCTTCGCCCTCTTCTAAAACTTTATTATTAGAAAGCAAAACGCTTCTAAAACTATCATCTACGCTTTGACAAATAGTATTTAAAACAAACGAGAATTCTCTTTTATCTTTATTTTGAATTTGCATATGATAACGTTTAGTTTTTCCAGCTTCAATGCTACCGTTTAATACTATCCCTTCCATAACAGAAGTAATCTCTTTAATGACAGTATTGTCTTCTTTTATATCGTATAAAGAACCAGTTGCATCTCCCTCTAAGTTTTTAATCTCTAATTGATATTTCTTTTCTTCATTTCCAAGATTAGTAATAGAAAAATCATACTCCATACTATTTTGATTAACAACTATTTTCTTCCCTTGCAAATAATTAATAGATAAGCCCTCAGCAACTTCTACAACGGAAGTATCAACAGGTTTATTTTTTATATACTCTTGATAATCATATTCAACATAAGAGCACAACAAAATAGCAATAAATAGTAAAAATAAAATTATTTTTTTTCTTCTCACCATAGTACCATACCCTTTATTACTATTAGTATACAATAAGTTGAAAAAAAATGTCAATTACAGGCATTGACTTTTACCTTTAATTGACATTTTAATGTATACTCCTACCATTTTCATTTTTTGACAACTTAACAGATTCAGAAATGCTACGCAAACAATCTTCAAATTCTTCTCTAGAAACATTTAAGCCCTGCTTATTTAAAATCTCTCTAGAAAAAATTCCTTGTTCAAAATAAAGATTAAAAATTGCATTACAAATAGCCGTCTTACGTTCAATACTCATATACATTCCCTCCATTGAAGGTTATTATATATATTTTAAACTTCTTTGTCAATTTTTCTCTCTTCTAAATACCTTTTTAAACTAGAAGCAACTTCAAATGGAAGTACTTCACCTAATTCTTCTACAGAGGCACTTTCCATCTTTGCTACACTACCAAATTTCTTGATAAGTTCTTTCTTTCTCTTTTCCCCAATACCAGAGATATTATCTAAAACACTAGCAATAGAGCCTTTACTTCTTACACTTCGATGATAATTAATCGTAAATCTATGTACTTCATCTTGCATCCGTGTTAGGTAGTGAAATACCTTGCTATCACGTGGAATATCAATAAGTTCTAAACTGTCTCCATCAACAAGATCATTTGTTCTGTGCTTATCATTTTTCTTTAATCCACACACTTTAACATGCAAGTTTAATTCATCAAGTATCTCTTTACAAGCATGAATTTGTCCTATTCCACCATCAACAATAATTAGATTCGGCAATTCCGTTTTTTCAAGTAAAGCTCTTTGATATCTCCTATAAATAACTTCTCTCATCATATCATAATCGTCATTCTTATCATACTCTATTTTATATTTACGATATTCATTCTTTGCAGGAACTCCATTTTTAAATACCACCATTCCTGATACTGACCAAGACCCAAACAAATTCGAGTTATCAAAAAGATCTATTCTATCTAATACATCCATACCTAGTAATTTTCTTAACTCTTCATTAGCCTCACTCGTTGCTTCTTCTTTCTTCTTCGTTATTTCAAATTCGTTATCATGACATATCTTGGCATTTTCCATTGCCATATCTAATATTTTCTTTTTTTGTCCTTTTAAAGGAACTACTAATCTATGTTCAAAATATTCATCTAACACCTCAGTTATTAACTCACCAGGCACAAAAATTTCTTTAGGTACTTCATGCTTCATATAAAACTTCGTAATATAATTTTCCATATCTTCTTCTAAACTACTTACTACAGGAAAAATATCACTATGTCCTCCAACAATTTTACCATTTCTCAAGAATAATATTTGAACCGCAATATAACCTTGGTCAAAAAAGTATCCGATACAATCTCTATTTGTATAATCTTGAATCGTAATCTTCTGTCTAGATAAAACAATATTGATATAATCTAGTTCTTTTTTAAGTTCCAAAGCAAGTTCAAAATTTAGTACCTTACTATACTCTTCCATCTTACTTTGAATTTTATCAATCAGAATCTTATCATTTCCATTTAAAAATCCTAGAATATCACTTTCCATTTCTTTCAATTTAATAGAATCAACTTTTTTCTCACAATATCCAAGACATTCCCCAATATGATAATATAAACATACCTTTTTGGGATTTCCCTCACACTTCTTTAAAGGATATAACCTATTTAATAAATTAACGATTCTTCTTGCTGCATACGCATTAGGATAAGGCCCAAACAACTTCTTATGATCTTTCTTCTTAACGCTTAAATACCTCGATACTTTTAACTTAGGATAAGGTTTAGAAACATATTCAATATAAGGATAACTCTTATCATCTTTAAGTAAAATATTATACTTAGGATCATATTCCTTAATTAGATTAATTTCAAGCAAGAAAGCCTCAAGTTCTGTAGATGTCACAATATAAGTAAAATCATCAATCTCACTAACAAGCTTCAAAGTCTTCCCCGTCTGAGTTCGATTAAAATAAGAATTCACTCTTCTATGTAGATTCTTAGCCTTACCTACATAAATAATAACCCCATCCTTATTCTTCATTTGATAACTACCAGGACTTTCAGGTACCTGACTTAATTTTTCTTTCAAATGTTCCTTACTCATAATACCTCACCCTTTCAACGTTCTTATTATATAAAAAAAACATAGAAAAGTCCACGTATTGCCTAAAACAAAAAAAGCAGATAGATTTTACTCTATTTGCATTTTTTATTATAGTTGTATTTTTTTGACTTGTTCAATAGACATTCCGGTATATTTGGAAATATCTTCAACTGGCATATTATCTTTTAACATACGTCTAGCATTTTCTTCATTCGTTTGCTCAATGCCTTGTTCAATGCCTTGTTCAATACCTTGTTCAATTCCTTGTTTAAAACCATCTTGTAATCCTTTACTATGACCTTCATTATAACCTTCTATTTTAGCTCTTTCATTTAACTCTTCTTGTTCGGCTTTCCTAAATGCTTCTCTATCATAAAGCTCCATATAAAGTGGATTCTCTCCCATTTTCTTAATCATGTTATACAACGCCTTTCTTTTTACACTATCCATTGCTAACTCTTCCATCTCTTTATACGAACTAGCTTGTAACATTGCAATGGTCTTCTCTATGTCTTTGACATTATCATAATAACACACTTTTGAGTAGAACGGAAGAAAAAGATCATATACTTTAATAAAATCAAATACTTCATTTGTTACCGAACTTGTTTCATATCTCATTTCAATGGGATACTTTCCTTTTAAGTGTTGAAAGTTATTAAGATTAATAAGCCTTACTTGAATATCTTTCTTATATCTTTCTCTATTGTTATATCCATAATAGTTTCCAGCTACTTTATAAAGTTCAGACATATTTTTCCTAACGTAAGTATCCGTTCTTTTATCATTTATCTCTAAGATTATATGTTCCTCTCTTTCTTTATTTAAAAAATGTAAATCCATACGATTTGCTATAAACTCTAAGTTTAGTTTCCCATCTTCATTAAAGACAAGTTCATATCCTTCAAAAGGTCTTTCTAATACATAAGATAAGACATCATAGATACATCTCTTAGAATAAGTATCACCTAAAGCAACAATAGTTTTAATAACAAAGTCACTTGTTGGACTTACAAAAACTATATCTTTCTTTGCTTTCATCTCTTCATATTCTTTATTAATCTTTTCTTCATTAAGACTATCTTTGGAATTTAAGAACTCTTCTATCAAATAATCTTCTGCAACCATAACTGTGTTCTCCTTTCCATACGTACATAAAGTTCATCAGATTTCCTCCTTCCTAAGAAGTTATATAAATATACCCTCTACTTATATATTCAAGAAAAAAGTCCAATTTCCTTCTTTTTATTACAAATTAAAAAAAAAATGATTTCTCATCTTTGCCTTATGAACATCTTCTAATATTTCCTTTATTATATGCAGCATAATATATTAAACTTATTAAATGATATATCTCATCTAAATATCTAATTTTCAAATCTCTATAAACTGCTGGAATTAAAGGAGTCACATACTTTCTAACATAAGCATCATACTCATTCATATTATTATATATTTTAAATTCACTATCTTGATGCATAAAACCACCACCATAAGTAGCAAATTGCTATATCAATTACTAAGTAACTAATATAGCCTACACTACTAATTTATTTAGAACATAATTGTTCATAGAATTACAACTGTTTCCATAAAAGAAACACGCCAAATTTCACCATAACATGAAGTTATAAATTTGACGAAAAAATATTAGAAAATAGCCACACGCGCGCCGCCTGTATTGTTCACATTGTTGTTGTTCCAATTGCCCGACGAGTTCACGTGCCTCTCAATAGCAGCGTTGCTGAGGAAGAAATTAGGGGCAGAAGACCACACTTTAATGATGTAATCCTAAGTAAGACACAAGTCTCACCCATATTTGTTCCCCGTCTTCTTGAACAATCAAGAAGACGGGATATTCTCCTTAACTTTCCCCCTCGAAGGGTTCCTCGGGGGCTGGTCAGGTCGAGAGTGTAGGCATCTCATTTTACTCAACCTCATAAGGATTACTTGCACTTCCATCTCCACCACTTTTAAACGTTGTGCCTGGGCGAAGGGAAAGAGCCACACGCGCGCCGCGAGTACCGTCAACATAGTAGCTGCTGCCCCAATTGCCCGACGAGTACACGTTCCTCTCGTAAGCACCGTACTCGTTGAAACAGAAAGGCGCAGAAGACCAGTAATAAGCCCCAGTTTTGTTTGCAGTATAATTTCCTATCAAACTATGTTCTGCTGTTGTTAATAGCCCCACTGGGTATGTTAATGCACTATTTCCTTTTTCTGTGTCACTAACTGTAAACGCATCTCTTTTATTTGGACATTTTAAATAATATTTAGTTTTTCCACCATTAAATTTTAAATTATTACTTAGGCTTCCTGTCTCACTCCAACCTCCCATATCATCTATTGCTCTATCATTACAGAATATCGTATCTTCTAATTTACTTTCATATTCTGTTCCTTTTAAATTCATTGCATACCATCCATCGATGAATTTCTTGATTGTACTATCTTTGACATTAATATCATTATTATTGACCATTTTATTTAATGCTTCATTTACTGTTTCATTTCCATTTAATTTTATATAATACGGGATTGTACCATTTAAATAGTAGATATAGTACATCTCAATACATGTATTATTACTTGCATTAAAACATGTATAGTGATGAGTATTTAAACTTGTTTTATTAGTACTATCATTAATATCAAAAAACTGTACTGTATTATTTAATGTATAGGTTCCTTCTGTGTAGGTGAATGACTCACCATAATAATAGTTATTTGATACAAGAATCTCTGTTCCGAGTGTTGTTTGAGAAGCAGCATACATAATTTTATAGAGTTTATTACAGGTTATTTGGTTATAATCTTCACAGACATAGTAGTTATTGAAACTTGAGTATCCATTGTACCATTCCATAGCACTCTTTTCTGAAATAGGACTATTTAAGGTATAGGTTCCATCTCCATTATCGGTATAT
>OCTW013372974.1_pt1 | contig 18678 bp, 13 predicted proteins | sample 1539671 | NCBI WGS metagenome assembly OCTW01 (sample SAMN02144230, study PRJEB22623) | gut metagenome | biome: sheep rumen | host: Ovis aries | place: New Zealand
AAAACTATGCCGAAGAAAAAATAAAATATGAAGTAAAATTCATTGATTTTTCAATTCTTTCGGCATAGTCTAATCTTCGGTATAGTCAGCATAGCTTCTAAATCGTAGCCTTTTCTGCCTCTGGTATCCTTTTCCTTCTTTAAATACTTGCTTAAATTCGAGGAAGCAGAATACTTTGTGATCTGTCGGCAGAGAAAATTCCATAACCATTTTATATTCATCTGATAGCGTTATCGTCTCAATGATGTTGTAATTATCCTCGGTATATGTTTTACTTTTCATATTTTGATTATATCAAAAAGGCGAAGAAATAGTAAAATATTCCTTCGCTTTTTTAATTTTAGAGGGGTTATCGATAAAATGCGAATTTTGGAAAATACTAAAATTCTCCTCGATTTACATTATTTAGAGATGGCCCCTCTATTTGATTTTTACTTTGTAAATGGCTTCTTTTTCTAAAGATAAGATCGGTTTAAAATGGATTTCAAAACTGCCTAGAGAATGAGCCCCATAGCCAACCGTGACATCCTTTTCTTTACCTGGCGCAATCGCATCTAATGTCGTGTTATTAAGCGGATAATTATCAAGTTTATTATTATCTGGTCCATATACATCATCATCGACACCAACAGAAAGATCCTCATCGGACCCATTTTTCACATGATAAACAATTTTAATGACATACTTTGGCTTCTTATCTTCAAACATATTGCGCTCTTTCGTGGTAGTGGCACTTTTTAATGTATACACAACATCTCCGACTTTGACACTATCGCCAACTTTGTAATAGTTCATTTTCTTTTGTGTCGTCTGCTTTGTTGTCGATGAACTCACTTTTTCACCGCCATTGCCGGAATCATTACCCATTGAGCTCACGCCAAAAATAATGATCACAACTAGGATCCAAAACCAGACTCTTTTATAAATAGGTTTCTTTTGCTTTCTCATAATTTCCTCCATCAGAACATTTCTTCAAGAATGATTATGCCATAATTCAAAAAGAAAATGGTGTGCTGCTAGCACACACATCTATGAGAAAATCACTAAGCCTAAACCAAAAAGAAACAAGAAGAAAAAATATATAATGATTGTCGTTAAGAGAATACCAAGGATCCGAATCATGCGATGATGATTTTTATGAAAGAGACAAAAGTCATAAACATTAGCATAATTAAAGCCAAAAACTAAAAACCAAAGCTCTAGAGAAAACATGAAGAGAACTGACCAAAACGTATCTTTTTTGACCGATAAAGCGACCATAATAAGCAGAAGAGCAAAAAGGATGTAAGTAATGCCAGCAATGATCTTATGAGACTTTTTGCCATGACGAAAGCCAACGGGAATCAATGTGCAATACGCCAGGCTTCTTTGCATGGCCTGGGCACTTTGATAGCGATCTTGGGGATCAATCTCAATAGCTCTTTTCACAATTGGTCGCAACATCCCTTTCACTAAGGAAACAGAAGGCATATAGCCGGTTGCCAGCACATTCAGCAAAACCCCACAGGCATAAAGATCCGTCTGCTTGGTGGTCTGAGAAAAGCCAAACTGTTCGGGCGCCGCATAACCAATGGAACCCAGGGCTGTGGTATCGACAGTATCTTTATTGGTATAAAAACGCGCAATATCAAAATCCCCCAAGATGATCTTTTCCCCATCATAATAAATATTTTCTGGTTTAATATCACGATGAATAATCATTGGATCATGATGATGTAAAACATCTAAAATATCCAGCAGCTGTTGCATCACTGAGATTATTTGAAAGCGCGTTAAAGGGCGACTCTGCTGATAAGTCGCTAAGGTTGGTGCCTCAATGTATTCTTCATCGACAATTAGACGTCCTTGGCTTTCATAAATTTTTTTAATACGGGGAATGTATGTCTTTATGTCCCTTAAAGCAACATAGAGTGGTTTCGCCTCTAAAGGCAGAATCTTTTCAATGATTTTTTCATTCTGATCAGTGATCAGATAAATAATTTTCTGATCATCCTTTTTTATCACTTGAATCTCTTTTCTCATCATCCATCTTTCCTTCACTTTTTAAATATTATATCATTGAATTGGTGATACATATGAAAACAAACGAATTATTTAATCAGCTCACGCAAACCAAAGATCCTACGAAACTTATTCATGACTTACCTAATATTAGCTTTACAGCTCTTTTAGATCACTATATCCAACGCTCTTCAAAATCAAAAAGTCAGATCATTAAAGCAGCACAAATCGAAAGAACCTATGGCTATCAGATTCTTAAGGGAACCCGTCAGCCTAGCCGAAATAAAATTTTATCTCTAGCCATCGCTTTAGATCTTAGCTTTGATGAGATTAACCGCCTCCTCGCACTATGCGATCATGGCCCGCTTTATGCCAAAGTACCCCGCGATGCCTTAATTATTTATGGCATCTCACATCACCTTTCGGTGATGGAAATCAATGATTACTTAGCCGATCATGCGCTCCCCTTGCTGACGGATTAGAAAAACCTAGGCATCACCTAGGTTAGAAAGAGAGGTCTCCAAAAGAGAAATCATCAATTTGTAGAGCAGGCACTTTTTCACCGCGTAAACGCTGTGATAAGGTGGTGTTTCGCACGGCATCGCTGTCTCGCGCTAAGCCTTGGGTAAAGGCATTTTGCTCACCGATGAGGAATAATTCATGCTTTGCTCGGGTTAACCCAGTATAAAGCAGGTTCTTACGATTCATAATCGTATAATCACGTAAAACACTCATAATGACAATAGGGAATTCATTGCCCTGAGATTTATGAACCGACATACAGTAAGCGTGCGTGATTTGAAAAAGATCCTGCGTGCTATATTCAATCTCTTTGTCATCATAGGTCACAACTAAGATTTCAGAAGTCCCTTCTTGAGGATTTTTAGGAATAATCTCTGTGAGGATCCCAATATCTCCATTAAAGACTTCATCCTCTACGCGATTTTTTAGCTGCAGAATTTTATCTCCTACTCTAAAAGTCCTTCGTCCCGCCTTGTATTCCTCTTTAAAAGGATCGGCAGGATTCACGAGATTCTGAATGGCTTCATTAAGCGCATCAATACCGGCGACACCGCGATACATCGGTGCTAAGACTTGGATTTCATCCATTTCAAAGCCATCATCAATCGCTTCCTGAATGATCTCTAAGATTTTCCCTGGCACTTCATAATTCGCCGCAGGCATAAAATGCACATCCTGTGCTTGTAATAAATCAGGATGATACTGGTTATTACGAATCGCATGGGCTAATTCTACAATCCCGGAACCTTCCGACTGACGATAAATGGTATTGAGTGCGACCACCGGCACGTTGCCAGAGGTCATCATGTCTTTGAGGACATTCCCGCAGCTAACACTTGGCAGCTGCTGATCATCACCAATCATTAAGATTTTGGTGACATGTTTCCCCGCTTTTAAAAGCTTAGAAAATAATAAACTATCCACCATTGAGAACTCATCAATGACTAATAACTGCGTTGATAAGGGATTGTTTTCATCCATTGCAAAAACGTTCTTATGCATATCCCATTTTAATAAACGATGAATGGTAGAAGCTTCTAAGTTTGTTAATTCGGCTAAACGTTTCGCGGCGCGACCAGTAGGCGCGGCTAAATCGATATGATCATCAGGATGCAGCGACCGATAAAGCTTTAAGATTGCTAAAACAATCGTTGTTTTCCCCGTTCCCGGACCACCAGTGAGAATCATCGCTGGTTCGCGCATAAAGGTGAAGATCGCTTCTTTTTGGGTTTCATCATAATGAATTCCTAACATTTCTTCGATCTCAGATAATTTGTCTTCGAGTTCTTCCTGATCATAATGCGACTTTGGTAAACGTTTGAATTTCTTAAATAATGAGGCAATTGTGACTTCGGAATCATAAAGAGTAACTGGATAATAACGGTCTTCTTCTAAAACGATTCGCTTCTTATCAAGCAAACTCTTTAATGCCTGTTCAAACACTTCAGAGGGAACATCTGGCAAAAAACGTGAGAAGGTATAATAAATATCACTATATCTTTGATAAGTTGCCCCACTTTTAAAACACTGACTCATCAACGCATCTTCAATCGCCGCGAGAATGCGGTATTCAGACTGCGGATCAAAGTTCAGTTTCATGGCAATATCGTCAGCCGTTTTAAAACCTATTCCTTCAATATCTTCAATCAGCTGATAAGGATTGTTTTCAATAACTTTTACGGTTTCATCACCATAACAGCCTTGAATCGCTGTCAGATAACGCGTTGAAATGCCATGGCCCATAAAGAAATTGAGAATTTCATGATCAAGGGCCTGATCATTGAGGACATCAGTAATAACCTTCATCTTCTTTTCACTCATCCCGCGTACACGCAATAAACAATGCGGATTGTCTTTGATCTGTGTTAACGCATCATCCCCTAAGGTATCGACAATGGCTTGCGCCTGTTTTGTGCCAATGCCTTTAAATAACGGTGATGATAAATAGCGGATGACCTGATCATGGTCATCCGCCAGAATCACTTCATAAGACTGAATTTGAAACTGTTTGCCATAGCGGGGATGGGTGACATAATCACCCGTAATACGATAGCGTTCATCTTTATTCACATAAGACATATTGCCGGTAATATTGATTTTAACGCCTTCCTGATCACAGTCAAAGCTCGCCACAATGAACTTCGTTTCTTCACTGTAGTAGCGGACATAACTGATCGTACCCGTATATTCAATCATTATAAATATTCAAGCTCCTTATTATTGTGATAAACCTTATCAATGGTGCCGCCGCCTAAGCATACTTCACCATCATAGAAGACCGCTGCCTGACCTGGCGTAACGGCTTTGATTGGCTTTTTGAAAGTGACATAGATGGTATCTTCGTTGATAAAACGAATGCTGACATCATTATCTTTCTGACGATAACGGAATTTGGCCGTGCAGTCAAAATCACCTTCTGGTTTCGTTGAGGAAATCCAGTTCACGCCGGTAATGAGGGCCTCATCGGATAATAACCACTGGTTAGAATCACCACTAGCGACGTAAAGAATATTCTGATCATATTCTTTACCGATGACAAACCAAGGGCCGCCCTTGCCGCCAATTTCCAGGCCGCGGCGCTGACCAATCGTATAGTACATAATCCCCTGGTGTTCGCCAATCACTTTCTTTGTTGCATAATCGACAATCTTCCCTGGTTTGGCCGGAATATAGTTCTTTAAGAATTCTCTGAAATCACGTTCCCCAATAAAACAGATACCGGTAGAGTCTTTCTTATCGGCAACGGGCAAGTGAAGATCATGAGCGATCTGACGCACTTCCGGTTTGGTTAATTCACCGATGGGGAAGAGTGATTTCTTTAACTGATGCTGATTGAGCTGACATAAGAAGTAGGTCTGGTCTTTATTGCCATCCACCCCTCTTAACATCACATCATCCCCATCGCGATGTTCCACGCGGGCATAATGACCGGTCGCAATATAATCGGCATCTAGTTCTTCAGCATACTGTAAGAATGCTTTAAACTTAATTTCTTTATTACATAAAATATCTGGATTAGGGGTACGGCCTTTGCCATATTCATCTAAGAAATAAGTAAAGACACTGTCCCAGTATTCCTTAATAAAGTCGACTCTTTTTAATTCTAAGCCTAATGCGTCAGCGACCGCTTTCGCATCATTATAATCCATTTCCTGGGAACAGACAGGATCATTATTCGTCGGGTTTCCTAATACATCATTATTTAACTGAGAATCCCAGTTTCTCATAAATACACAAATGACATCATAGCCTTGTTTTTTTAACATATAGGCAGCTACAGCGCTATCAACGCCCCCGCTTAAGCCTAATACAACTCTTTGGCTCATGTTTACGCCTCCTTTTACGCGTCCTCCATTGTAACACATTCGTGTAGTAAAAAAAAGCTGTTCGCCAAATGAAAAAGATTCCCCGAAAGGAATCTTTCTTACATATTCAAGGATAATTCAGAAGGCATCACGTGGTCTTCAATCGCTCTTAACTCATTGAGATTGAGATGACCGTTCACCGCCTCTAAGATGTTATCACAGTTACTGGTAATACGATCGATATTCGAAATCAGCTCAGTAAAGGAAGCTGTTAATTCTTTTGCGCATTCTCCTTTAGCGACACGTTTTAAGTGGCGATTCTGAATATTGACATTAAACTGCACCAAGGTGTTTTTAATATTCTTAATCTCATGAATCCGACTGACATCGCCTGTCGCAATGACTTCTAACGTCGCAAAGTACATATTTAAAGTCGACATTAAGGATTTATTGACATCCGAAATGGCTTTAGCGCTGTAACTGAAGCCGCCGGTCTGATCCTGCGTTGAAATATCAATAACATTGTGACAGACATGACGGATACGATCAATTTCATCAACGATATACATAATACCATTGGCTTTATGGGCCTGATCTTCATTTAAGACACCATTGGCATAAAGCTTGGTCATATAATCAAGAATGGCTTTATGAAGCTCTTTGCTTTCTTCAATCGATGCCATAACTTTTTCGCTCTTTTGATCACCGCGGACAACAGCTGGCAATTCTCGTAACACTTCCCCAATGCGGTTACCTAAGTTCATTGCTTCTTCAACGACTAACTGTAAAGCGGCCGCTGGCTGATTGATAACCGAATCATCTAAGTACATAATGACACGACTCGTTCCTAAACGCGCTTTCTTTTCGGCATCTGTTTCTGGTAAGATCTTCATCACGATCTTGACCATTAACCATAATAATGGTGTCCATAAGATTGTCATCGTCATGTTGAACCCCGTATGGGCATTGGCAATCTGACGCGAGATGACTGCGGTTTCTGCCCCATGGGGAGAAATCATTGTAATCAGATGGGCATAAGGTCTGACGAACCAGATAAATAATAAGGTTCCGGAAATATTGAAGATCGAATGGGCAATCGCCGTTCTTTTCGCATTACGGCTGCCGCCTAAAGAGGCTAATAAAGCCGTAATGGTGGTCCCGATATTATCGCCTAATAAAACCGGAATGGCGCCCGCTAAACCAAGTAAGGAATGCCCATTTGGTCCAGCCTGGGCCGCAAAGTTCTGAAGTACGGCAATCGTCGCACTGGAGCTTTGAACAACTAAGGTCATACATAAACCAACTAAAACGCCTAAGACTGGAATATCCGCAACTTTTTCAAGCATATGGATGAAAACTGGCGAATTCGCTAATGGTTTCATCACTGAACTCATCGTCGAAATTCCTAAGAATAATAAACCAAAGGATAAAATAACGGTTCCGATACTTTTCGTCTTTTCTTTCTTACCAATAAAGTTGGTCAAGAAGCCGACAAAAATAATCGGATAAATATAATCATTGATATCAAAAGCAATTAACTGCGCCGTCATCGTGGTCCCGATATTGGCCCCGAAGATGACAGAGATCGCCTGCGGCAGGGTCATTAAGCCAGCGGATACAAAGCCGATCGCCATAACGGTGGTCGCACTAGAGCTTTGTAATACCGCCGTGACTAAAGCACCAGCTAAAACGCCTTTGACAGGATTCGATGTAAACATCGCGAGTATCTTTTTCATTCGTTCCCCGGCAGCTTTCTGCAGTGCGTCACTCATCTGGTTCATGCCAAAGAGGAAGATCGCTAAACCGCCAAAGAGACCGAATAGTGTTTTCATAGTTTCATTCATATATAGGCCCTCCAAACTTGTCCTTATGAATCTTAAATTTCAATTAAATAATAAGCAAAATTTAAGTAAGAAACATCATGGAGTCGTTAAGTGTTTGTTAAGAATATGTTAATTCATATACTCTAAACCTATTCTTAACATGTTCTTTACATTCCTTTGGCCTATTCTTTACAATCATGTGAATGATTGTAAAGAAATGGATGATATTTTCTCTTTTATCCCTATTAATCGCACTTTTTCTCTTAACAAAAAAATGATCAGGCTAACGCCTGATCATTATCATTATTCGTCACCTAACTGACTCATTGGCAGCATTGCTGCACCAATGGCACCGCAGTCATCTAACTTCTTTAATAAAAGTGGAATATGATTTCTCATCCCGACATGAATCTTTTCATTAAACTGACGGTTTAATGTATCCCAGAAGTAATCACGTGCTTTCATAACGCCGCCGCCTAAAACAAAGCAGTGTGGATCAACGGTATGCGCGATATCGGCTAATAAAGTTGATAATTCATTGACCGCTTCTTCAGCGATGGCAATCGCATCTTCGTTGCCTTTGGCTGCTAAATCAAAGACATTTCCCGCATGTTTAACAGCATCGCCAAAAATAGCCTGACCTTTACGCGTAATGGCCGTACCAGAACATTCCCCTTCGGCAGCCCCAGCATTTAAAGCGCCCTGCTTATAACCGCCTGGTTTCACAATGATATTACCGATTTCCCCAGCATGGCCGCGACCGCCAGATACTAATTTGCCATCTACGATGAAGGCGCCGCCGATCCCCGTTGAAACAGTAATAAAGTAAACGGTTGGATACCCTTTACCAGCACCTAATAAAGCTTCGGCTAAGCCTGCCACATTGGCATCATTATCTAAGAAAACAGGTTTCTGGAATTCTGCTTTTAATTTATCTACAATAGGATAACCTTCAAAACCAGGTAAGTTGCTGGCCATAATCATTACGCCTTTTACGGTGTCGACAGGACCTGGAACACCGATTCCAATCCCACGGACATTTTCAAAACCGCCGCAGGCATCATAATCTAATGTACGAATCATGCGCACAATTTTTGTATAGACATAATCTGGCCCTTGTTCTTTTTCAGTCGATTCTTTGACTTCGCTATATGTTTCGCCGTTTGCATCAACGAGCAGGGCGCGAACATTAGTTCCGCCCAAATCAATACCAATATAATATTTCATTTCTATATCCTCCTAAAAATCATTATATTATATTTTCATTTTTTAGAAAACTATTATCGGAAACTTTTTACCCAGTTCACTAAAGAATCATGATAAACATTCTCTAAGACACTGCGTTTCATATCATCGCTCACCGGACCATTGGCAGCCATCTTCGCTAAAATACAAGCCTGCAGCTCTTCCACTGTCATATCTTCATAAGGCACATCGCGGACTTCTTCTGGTAATACGACTTCTTCTTGTAGAGCAGCTTCCTCTTCTTTGACTTCTTCTTCAAAGACTTCAAAGTCAACCGGTTCATAGCTTTGGGTTTCTTCATTGAGCGGAATAAAGATTTCCCCTTCATTAGCTTTTAAAGTGATATTTAGTGATCCTTCTGCTTTGACCTTTTGGCCGCTTAAGACACCTAAATAGAGATTATGATGCGCAGAGACTGTAATACGAGCATCATTGTCATCATTGTTCACCGCGATGATCGCTTCATCATCGCCTAAGACTCTGGCGAAAGCATATTGACGATTCGTTAATAATAACTGCTCATAATCGCCATACGATAACGCTTTGACATCCTGACGCACTTTTCCTAAAGCACTAATCAGCTTCGTTAAGGTATTGTCTTCTAAAGCATTCTCATAATCTTTTAAATCAAGAGCGGGACGAAGCGGCGCATCGGTATTTTCCCCGCGTCCTTTCTTGCCTTCAATACCAAATTCAGAGCCATAGTAAATAGAAGGCACACCCGGCAATGTATAAAGTAAAATATGGACCGGAATGAGATGGGCTTTATGAGTTAACTTAGAAGCGATACGTTCGACATCGTGGTTATCCACAAAGTTATAGAGACGTAAACCTAATGGTTTATTGCCGCCCATTTCATAATTACGTTTCACCGTATGAGCAATCTCAAAGTAGTTATGATCATTATGTCCGGAATAGAGCGCTTTATGTAAGGTATAGTTCGTTACCGCGTGTAAAGTTGAGGCATTCACCCAGCGGCTGTAGTCGCCATGGATGACTTCCCCCATCAGATAGAAGTCTTCTTTTAAAGAATCTCCCACGCGGCGGATCATCTTCATATAATCGAAGTCTAAGACATCGGCCGCATCTAAGCGGATCCCGTCAACATCAAAGGTTTCAACCCAAAATTTAATGACCTCCGCAATGTAATCCTGCACTGCTGGATTTTGCTGATTAAGCTTAACAAGTAAATTATAACCGCCCCAGTTTTCATAACTCAGGCCATCATTGTATTCGTTATTTCCAGAAAAGTTAACCTGTTTAAACCAATCTTTATAAGGTGATGCCTCTCTTTTTTCTAACAAGTCTTTAAAGGCAAAGAAATCTCTGCCGACATGATTAAAGACGCCATCAAAGATGACTTTTACGCCTTTCTCGTGACAAGTTTGCACAAACTTGACAAGATCATCATTATCACCTAAACGGCGATCTAACTTTTTATAGTCAATGGTTTCATAGCCATGTCCTACAGATTCAAATAACGGACCGATATAAAGGGCGTTGCAGCCGATTGCTTTGATGTGATCGATCCAAGGAAGTAAAGTGTTTAATCGATGTTCCACCTGACCAAAATCATTTAAACGAGGTGCTCCCGTTAATCCTAAAGGATAAATGTGATAGAACACCGCTTCATCATACCATGCCATATAATTATTACCTCTTTCTTTTTTAACATAGTACCACTTTATCACATTTAAAGCGCTTACGCTCGCTTTTCTTTCATTTTCTTAATATATTTTCTTCACTTTTTGAAATTAATCAAAGAGATCTTTTTTAATCTTCTTAAAAAGCGGCGGTAAAGGCGCAGTAATTGTTTTTCCCTGCATATATTTCATTGAACCAATCGGCCGCACAAAATTTAAAGAATAAGCATGCAATAACTGAGAATTCAAATGATATTTTTTCTTAATTGCCTTATTCCATTCAAAGTCCCCATATTTGGCATCGCCCATCACCGGATGCCCAGTACTTGCTAAATGGACACGGATCTGATGAGTACGACCAGTAATTAACGAAACCTCAACTAATGAATACTGCGGACGCGCTTTGATCACATGAACAAGCGTATGCATCTTTAAAGCCCCAGGGGTATTTTCTTTGACTAAATACATCTTCCCTTCCGCCTCATTCTTTTTCACATAATCAATCAGTTCACAGTCTTTCATGTAGCCTTTTACAATCGTCAGATACTTTTTATCAATGCAATGACGCTTCTTCATCATTTCATTAAGATCCTGCAGGGCCCGCATATCTTTGCCAAACATCACAAGGCCGCTGGTATTACGATCCAAGCGATGAACAGGGCCCGGAGTAAACCCCTGGGCTAAAGCAGGATCGTAATCACCTTTCTGACTTAAATAACTCAGCACCTGATAAGAGAGTGTATCAAAGTCATCTTTGGTATCCGGCTGGACCAGTAAACCAGCTGGTTTATTCGCCACGAGTAAATGTTCATCTTCATAAGCAGTTTTAAAAGTAATGGCTAGATCATGAATGGTCATTGGCGCTGTATATTCCTGAAACTTATCATCGTAAAGGAATAATTCCACCACATCCCCATATTTGACAATATAGTTCTCTTTTACTTTTACGCCATTTACCTTAACATCTTTCTTTCTTAACATCTTATAAATCATTGAAGCTGGTGCTTTCACAAGCAATTTCTTTAAATATTTATCAATACGCTGGTTTTCATTGGTATGATCAATGACTAATTTTTTCATATTCTCCTCAACTTTCTATTTGAAAGCCTTTACACCTATCTTGTTTCATGTTATTATAAAGACGGGTAGAAACCTAGATGTGGTAACCCCCCTAATATTTATTCACTTTTTTAAGTGTAAAGCTTTATGAAAGGACGCTTCCCCCGCGTCCTTTTTTCTTATTGTTTCGTAATTTCTCTTTTCAATCCTTTTAGATCAAATAAACGCATTAAAGATCTCTGATCTTTAATCTTTAACTGTTTCAAAAAACGTCCTACCTGCTGATCAATGAGCACTTCATCAATACTTCCCTGATGCTCTAACCATCCTTCTAAATCATAAAGCATTAGCCGGCGCAGCTGCTCTAAAATGGATGTTTCTAAATAATAGTAACCCTGATGATGCGGCGCAGAGAGATAAAACGGCAGTCCCTCATGCTGATCCTGATACTGATCGTATAAGAGGCAATCTCCACTCATATGAGAATGATCCTGATAACGACCTTTCATTACGGTTATCTTTTCCGGATGATCAAACTGAGGTAAAATCTGTTTATAAAACAGATCAATGACTTCTTCACGTTCTTCAATAATTGTAATATGATCAACATCATTTTTTAAATGCACCATATAAGGCAGATAACCAAGCTTTAAACCATAAATCACAACCTGACCATACGCCTGATCGATCATCTGTTGATAAGCATGAATTTCAAATGGTGTGACTGCTCCGATCAATCCCTCTGATCCGATGAGAATCGGAAACTGAAAACGATCTTCCAGCAAGGTAAAATGCGGCGCAATACTTAATCCATCAACGGCTGGTTCTTCATCTAAAATGATCGTCATCGGCTCATAAGCCACCTTTTCCAGATGATAATCACCAACCTTTGTATCCGGCGTCTGAATATATTTTAAATACGGATTTTCCTGCAGAAAATGCGGATCTGTCCGTGATAAATGTTCAATCATATAAAAAGAAACATAGTTTTTCATCAGCGGATTGGCTTCTAAATTTCCACAAGCAATGGCAGCTTTCGTCACTAAAGCCCCGGGATTTTGGAAATGTGGCAACCGTTTTTCACATTGTTTGAGAAAACTTTCGGTCTCTTTGACATCTAAAGAGATCACACGTTCATGTTCCTCTTCAATCAAATAAGAGGAAAGCATATCTTTCTCTTTTTTCTTTGTGATCAGTTTCTTTATTTCACGACGCATCGTACTATTATTTCTAATCTCCATTTTCTCACCTCATTCATGCCCATTATATCATAGCTTTTCAAAGCCTGACAATCTCCTTATAAAACGCCTTTTTTACCGCCCTTTCCTGACACTTCTATGCGATAAATGTATTATATATATTGTTTTTTTTATGATAAATATTTGTCATATTGTCATCAATATGGTATATTTACGAAGCGATGATCATAGATATCATTTCTATTTGATCATAACAATGAAACTAAAGACTGAGTGCAAAAAGACATACATCATCAAGAAAGTCTTCGGTTTAAACGTTTTCTACACATACGGACCATTATGTCTTGTAAAAGGCAGTATCATCGTTGTCATCACACGATCCTGTGGTCATGAAAAACGCTGATCGTTTGATCCAATGATAAAGAAGACGTCATCCACGTGTTTTTATGATATACTTTTTACGAGGTGACATTATGAAAAGCTTAGAAGAAAAACAATTACAAAGGGAAGAGATCTTTAAAGGGAATATTATTACCGTAACCCATGAAAAAGTGGAATTGCCAGATGGCAATACGGCGATGCGAGAATGTGTCTATCATCGTGGCGGCGTCTGTATTCTTGCGATCGAAGATGACTGTATTTATTTCATTCGTCAGTATCGCTATCCTAATCGCATGGAAACGATTGAAATCCCAGCCGGAAAACTTGAAGAAGGAGAAAATCCTGATGAAGCCTGTTATCGTGAATTCGAAGAAGAAACATCACGTCGTGCTCAAAATATGCGTTTCATTTTAAAATTATTACCAACCCCTGGCTTCTGCTCTGAAGCGGATTACTTATATGAAGCGGAGAACTTCAAAAAAGTCGATGATGCCCTGCCACAGGATGATGACGAATTCTTAAAATTCATTAAGATGCCAATTGATGAAGCTTATACGAAAGTATTAAGCGGAGAGATCGTTGATGCCAAAACCATTATTGCCATCATGTATGCTTATAACCGAAAACACTGCAAGTAGACAAACGTCTACTTGCTTTTTAAATAAGATGTTTAATATACCCGCCCGTTACCTGGATATTTTCATGGGCAATAATGAAAGCTTTCGGATCGGCCGCTAAGATATCTTTCTTAATTGCTTTGACTTCATCTTTGGCGACAACCGTTACGAAGACATGAGTCGCCGCATTGGTATAAGCGCCAGTGCCTTCCCAGGCCGTTACCCCGCGGGTATAGTTATGCATAATTGTTTGAGCTATTTCCGGATGATGGGTAAAGATCATGAGTTCGATCTCGACATTCTGATAATGCATACGATCGATGGCTAAAGCGAAAGTTGCCACAAAGATAATGGAATAGATTGCGGTACCTAAATTGAAAAGAATGGCACAGATCGTATAGAGCACTGCATTAAAACTTAGGTTCATAATCCCGACACTGAAGTTTTCAAAGTGCTCTGTCAAATAGACGCCTAGTAAATCAAGACCGCCGGCGCTGCCGCCATTGGTCAATACAATTCCGCAGCCAGCGCCGCCTAATAAACCAGCGATGAAAATGTTCGCTAACTTATCATCAAGCAAAGGATGAAGAGGAATCGGCGCTAAAGAGAAAACGAGCGTCTGGATACCAACTGATAATAATGTCAGAAAAAACATGCGCTTATTCATCGCTTTATAAGCGAGAATAAATAATGGAATATTCAAAGCCAAGTTAATCATCCCCGCTAAATCAAAAGAAACATGGGAAAAGCCTAACGTTTTAATAAGCTGCGCTAAACCGACAATCCCGCCGGCATAAAGCTTTAATGGGGTTAAAAAGATATTGACACTTAAAGCGTAAAGAATACTGCCTAAAATAACGAAAGCCCCTCTTTTATAAGTAAAGGGCATGGGCTGATAACGCACTGACATAATGTCCTCCTATACAAAAAGGATACGTCTGAAACGTATCCTTCATCTTTTAATAGTAATAATCTTCGTCGTCTTTTGGTCTTAAGAAATAAACCAGCAATTCGACAATCGCAATAATCACGGTATTTAAGATATACACATTGATCAGACTAGAAGCTCCTTCTGATAATGAGACATAAGCCGCATAGCTTGGCAAGAACGGTAAGATCGTATGTAAGCCATTGACAATGCCACGAATCAGAATCGTCGCAAAACCGCTATAAGCACTATACATATTCGCAATGAACTGTAAGACGCCACGATCAAACTGACTCTGCAGAGCAATATAAATGACTAAGCCAATAATCAGAATGACTAATGATAAAGCAAAGGTATAAAGGATATTAATAATGACATTTGCGGTTTTCCGTAATTTCGTATCTTCCTGGCGGCTTTCATCCTGAATCAGGAAGTCCGTTGCTGGCGTTTCATCCGCAAAGTTTTCTTCATTACGCGCCATCACTTTTGATAACACATCATCGAGTTCGATGGTCTTTTGTGGATCTAACGATAAGATCCCAGTATCTTCATAGCTTTCCTTATCAATTGGTCCATTATAAATAATGGTATCACCAAAATCCTGAACCTGTGACTCTTCTTCAGGTTCAATATTTTCACTTTCTGAGGTATAAGCTTCTTCTTCGCTCATACTTTCAGCAGTTTCCGCTTCACTTTCCGGATAAGCTTCGTAAGGTTCTTCTTCCGGGGTGTCTTCATAAACGTCTTCTTCGTCAGTTTCCTCTTCAGATCCTTCTGATGTTGCAACATCTTCTTCCGGCTCTTCTCCGACTTCCGGAATTTCTGATTCGTCAACCTCTTCTAAAGATTCTTCGCGTGATGATAAGCTTGATTCTAAGTTTTCTAAGATATCTTCAATCGAATGACGTGGTGAAGCGATCGTTTCTGCTGGTTCCGGTTCAATTTCTTCATAAGCCGGCTGCGGCGGTGCAGCTTCCTTAGTTGTTTCGGGTTCAGCCGTTTCACTGCTCTCTTCGATGATTTCTTCACTTTCAGAAGTTGCTTCGCTAGCTGGCGCTGCAACGCTTTCCGATGCCGCTTCGGTTTCTTCAGAGAATGCATTTGGCATTTCAGAGAGTGATAAGTCTTCCGCTTCTTCCGATTCCTCAACTTCCGCCACTTCGGGCACGGTATCTGGAATAACCGGCTTTTCATCTTCTAAGGAAGCGGGATCCACATTTAATTCTGATAAACGGAATTCATAGGTCTTATTGACGATATCTAACAGCGAATCATCATCTTTGTATAAGTCTTCCAAATGAATACGAACATTACGTAATTCTTCTGGTGACATGTCTTCATCAAGACCTAAGATGGATTCATACATCTTATAATCTTCATAACGACCAAAGATGACATCGTTTAATGCTTCATATAAAGACTTACAGGTTTGATAAGAAAGTGAACGTTCCTTTTCTCCCGCTGGTACTAAATCTTCCATATAAATCATATTCATATGGGCTTCTTTACCGGTTTCCAGCAATGACACTAATGATGTCACTAATAAGGTCTGTTCTGGTGTGACCTGATATTTCTTCATTAAGAAGTCAAAAATATCGGTTGCTGGGAATGGCTGTAATTTTGTATCATTCCCAATCACATAATCAACTTTATTATAAAGTTTCCCCATTTCGAGATAAGCGATCGCATTTTTTGTTTTATGGGTTGTCACCACTGCAATCTTAATCTCTTTTTGTCTTAAATATTCAAGAAATTCCAAAGCCCCATCATTGGCACTCTGATCTTTCATTTTCAAATAATTATATAGATCTTTTTCTACTTTATCATTCAGCGACGCTGAATCCATTGAATGAGCAAGAGGTAATGCATCATACATAGAATACATATTACCTAAGGCTTCATAGAACGTCTGGCGATCCAGCGAGACATTCTGTTTCTTACATAGATTTTTATAAAAGTTATAGCGATAGTGATTTAAAGGAAATAAGCAGCCATCTAATTCAATGACGGCGAGTTTTAAATCACTGACGTTTTGCCTTACCATATGTTCATCCCCTTTGAGGCTAATTATACCAAATCTCGCTTTATTATGCCACTGTAATTCACATTCAGGCACACAAGACTATTATAAAGACTAAATCAATTTTTGCAACGTATGCACGTTAAAAAATCCAAAAACATCCTTTTAATAAAAGAAAAAGAGAGGTTATCCCTCTCCTGCTTGTAAAAATGGTCTCCCCTCACGGGCTCGAACCGTGGACCCTCTGATTAAGAGTCAGATGCTCTGCCAACTGAGCTAAGGAGAGATGTACGTAAAATATGCAATTGAAAGTAAAAGCTGCACATTGTGCAGCTTCATAGATCAAATGGTCTCCCCTCACGGGCTCGAACCGTGGACCCTCTGATTAAGAGTCAGATGCTCTGCCAACTGAGCTAAGGAGAGATTTCTTATCGACTGCGTGAATAATGATACAATAGATCACGGCTAACGTCAATAAGAAATGCGAAATTTCTAAGATTTTTTTCGTGTAAACTTACGTACTAACCACTCTTTGGCATTCGCCACGGCCTCAAAGGCTATTGTCAGATAGCGTAAGACCGGTTCTGAGGCAATCGCAAAAACGACAAAGAGCATGATACATTTTTGCGAGACACGGGTGATATCAAAGAGTCGATGACCAAAGTAAACCGCTGCTAAGATACCTATAATATTGCCGCCAATAACTAAACTCTTGAAAAGATTCAATGGTTTAGAAATCGAGATTAAGATTAAAAAGCCAACAATCGACATCAGAAATGCTGATGCAACGGAAATATCTTTGGTGGCAACACCAAAGGTTTCACCAAAGACAACAAGTGATCCGACAATCGCAAAATCAGTAATCGCTGCCGGCAGCGATTTAAATAAGACGCGGCGAATAAAATGACCAGTAATGCGCTCTTCACTTGGCTCTAATGCTAAAAGGAAAGCCGGACAGCCAATGGTAAAGAAGCTGATCAGCGAGATCTGCGCTGGTGATAATGGATAGGTCAGGAAATTGACAATCGTAAAGATCGCCAAAATAAGTGAAAAGATATTCTTCACTAAGAATAACGTTGCCGAACGTTCAATATTGTTCACGACATTACGTCCCTGTGAGACAATCGCCGGCATGTGGGAAAAGTCCGAATCAAGTAAAACTAACTGAGCTGCCTGAACCGCCGCATCCGAGCCGGCGGCCATACCGATGGAACAGTCGGCATCTTTCATCGCTAAAATATCATTGACCCCATCACCTGTCATCGCCACAGTATGCCCCTGTTTTTTCAAAGCGCGAACAATCATTTGTTTTTGTTCTGGTGTGACACGGCCAAAGACCGTATACTTCTGCACCGCTTCCGCAATCGCTTTTTCATCACCTAAGGTTTGGGCATTGATATGATTTTCAGCATGCAAAATACCGGCTTGTTTCGCCACTTCCGAAACGGTCACAGGATTATCTCCGGAAATAACTTTCACATCAACACCCTGCTGCGCAAAGTAGCCAAAGGTTTCTTTCGCATTTTTACGTAAAGGATTCGATAACATAATATAGAAGATCGGTTCCACATATTCATTGCTTAAAGACCCCGCTGGCAAACCGCCTTCCTTAGATGCAAAGACGAGCACACGCAAGCCTTTAGAGGCATAGCTTTCAATTTGTTCACGATACGTTTCATAATTCATCGCTAAGACAATTTCCGGCGCCCCCATCATATAAGTGACATGCCCAAAGGTCACCGCACTGTATTTATATTTGGAAGAAAAGGACATATAGTCCTGTGATGTATACGTATCACTTTCCCCAATATAGCTGCGAATGGCCTGCATTGTCGCATTATCATCCGGCAGTGTTTTCACATAAGACTGAAGAATGTCTCTGTTTTCACTTTCCAGCGATGCATTCATATCCGTCGCTTTCATAAAATCTGCCAC
>OCTW011618969.1_pt1 | contig 18672 bp, 16 predicted proteins | sample 1539671 | NCBI WGS metagenome assembly OCTW01 (sample SAMN02144230, study PRJEB22623) | gut metagenome | biome: sheep rumen | host: Ovis aries | place: New Zealand
GCGGCCGCAAACGGATATCTGGTCGTGGGCGGAAGGGATGGCGCGGCCGATGTTGACCAAATACGAGCGATGGATGCGGAGGAAGCCGTCGCCGAGAAGGTTTTCCCACTGACTGATACCGGTCTTGTTGCGGTAGGACGGCCCCGAAGCGGTGACGATCCGCACCTCGATGTCGTTGGACTCGATATAGGCGATATCGCTCAAAAGAAGCGTTACGCTACGGCGGTCGGAGAAGAAAGTTATGCTGCGCGCCTTGGGGCGGTAGCGGGCTGCCAGGAAGCGGGCCCAGAAGAAATCGCCGATGGAAAGGGCTGTAAGCACGAGGGCGAGGAAAACGGGGTTTACCAGCATAGGAGCAACCGGCACGCCGAAATATCCGTCCCAAGTAAGACTCGACCACATGAAGTTATGCAACACCAGGATCAGCAGCACTACTGCGACAAGCACCGCCAGCGAAAGGTATACTTTGTCCGATGGTTTGCTGGCGTGAGGCATCAACACCTCCAGCAGCAGAGCACAAGGGCAGAAGATGAGGCTGATGAGGATGGACTGGACCAGCGTATAATCCAGACTTACGAGGATGACGGCGAGAAGTGAAATCGCAGCAATCCAGTATGCTATCCGTCCTATAGTTCTCATCTCAAGACAAAAATATACAATCGCGCGGTGCTTCGCAATATCTTCGGGCAATCAAGGTGGGATTTGACCTGCGGAGAGGAGGATTCTACTTTGCGTTTTTGAGCGAAGGATAATAGATTTGCGGTGTTATGAAAAAAGAAACCACAATGTATGTATTGGACTCTCTGGGTGTAGCACATCCTGAGACTGTCACCGGAGCCGACTGGTCCATTTCTTCGTTCTTCGTAGAGGGTGGCGCCGGCGGGATGATTATCATCACACTTTTCCTGATTGCACTGCTCATCGCAGCGTGGAAAGCACCCCGCTGGGTGAAGGAAATCGGCATTGGCGCTTTGGTATTCGCCATCTTTTGGAACTTGAGAGGAATTTATCAGGCCTGCGGGGCCATCCAGATGGCAGGCGACGTGGCCTCCGGAGTTATTTGCGGAGGTCTTCGCGCAGCGATGATAAGTTTGCTTTACGGACTGATCGTCTACTTCATCTCCCTTGTAATAAGGGTTATCCAGAAGCCTCGCATCTAAGAGCTTCCGGTGTTTGCAGCGTGCACACCCGGCGTCGGGAGATGTCAGGTGTGCGCATTTTTTGCTATCTTTGCGGAGTTATGAAGAAGATATTTCTTTCGGTTGCGCTTGCGCTGATTTCCATGGCGGCCATGGCCTGGACACCGGACTTTTCCCTCAACAACAACCGCTTTTCCGTGGGTTTACACGGAGGCGTCGTCGCCCTGGGCACGAATCACCAGAGCGCCGGAATCGGCTTCAATGTCACGGCATTCGGAGTAAGTGTGGATTACGTTGGTTACGGCCCCGAGCATATCCACACCCCACGAAACGACAGATGGAAAGACTCTGAGGCGTTCTCCGTGAACCTCGGCTATCATATCCCGCTATTCAGTTTCTTGAGCGTCTACCCTGTCGTAGGCTACAGCAACCGCAGCGACGGAGTCACCGACGGAGCAAATCACCGCTACAGCGTCGACGACGAAGACTACAGTGTCACCAGGATCAACAAATACACCCGCGACTGGACCGAGCATCGGTTCAATTACGGGTGTGGCATTGCTGTAACGGTAGCCCCATGGCTTACCATCTATGCCGTAGGTTCGCGCAATGCCATCTACGGCGGGCTGGGGCTCAACTTCTCGAAGCTTTAGTCCTCAATCTGGAACAGATTCAGGAACCCGGTCATCATGAACACGTTGCGGATGTCCGGGCAGATGCTCTTAACTATCACGTTGCCGCCTGCGGCTGCTGCCGCCTTGCGCACTGACAGGAAGATGCGCAGACCCGAGCTCGAGATGTAGGTGAGCTTGCCGCAGTCGAGGATGATCGTACCGGAAGCATCCTGTACGACAGGTTCGAGTTTCGCGCTGACTTCGGGCGAAGCCGGAGTGTCGAGGCGGCCCTCCAGCACGACCGTGGTGATTCCTTCTGATTTTGTTACGGTTACTTCCATAGTACTATATCTTTTTTGTCATTTTCAGAATATTCTTTCCGTCTTTTCGAGTGTAGACGACACTGTCCATTATATTCCTGACCAGGAAAATGCCGAGTCCGCCTATGCCTCTTTCCTCGACGCCGAGCGTGATGTCGGCCTCGGGAGCGGCAGTCGGATCGAAGGGTACGCCTCCGTCGGTGAGCGTAAACTCAAGGAAATCTTTGCCAAGGACGGCGTCGATGTCGAGCGCGCCTGCGGTCTCCTTGGGATATGCGTACATGATTACATTGGTCGCGGCCTCTTCAAGCGCCAGATTGAGGCTTGAGACAAGGCCCTGGTCCAGGCTGCGGTCGTTGCCGATCTGGTCGAGGAACTCGGCGAGCCGGGCGATTTCTTTGATGTCGTTTTCGAGAGTAAGATGCCTGCGGCGGAAATAGTGGATGAAGAGCATCGTGAGGTCGTCGCTCTGGGGAGCGTCGCCCACGAACTCGGATACTGCTTCCTTGATGGCTTCCATGTGGTCGGCTGAACTGCGACGGGTGCCGAGCACGTCGTAGATGCGCTTCTCGCCGAAGAGTTCGTGCTGGCTGTTCTCCGCTTCCGACAGTCCGTCCGTGTAGAGGAAAATTGCATCGTCGTCGTTCATTACGGTCTCCTGACCCTCAAACTCGAAGCCTTTCAGCACGCCGATGGGCAGGTTGGAGACCACGGGCAGCAGCCATTTGGTGTCGGTGAGCATCACGGGGGCGTTGTGGCCGGCATTGCAATAGCGCATCTGGCCGGTCGTAAGGTCAAGCACTCCGAGGAAGAAGGTCACGAACATGTTGTTCTCGTTGACGTCGGCCATGGAGTCGTTCATCAGGGAAACGATGCGGGCCGGATCGTCTTCGTGGGTCGAAAGAGTGCGGAACATGCTGCGGGTCACCGCCATCACTAGCGAAGCGGGTATGCCCTTGCCACTTACATCGCCTATGCAGAAGAAGAGTTTCTCGTCGCGAATATAGAAGTCGTAGAGGTCGCCACCGACTTCCTTGGCGGGGACGATGGTCGCAGTCATGTCAAGGTCCTTACGGTCGGGGAACGGCGGGAAGATCTTGGGGATCATCGCCATCTGGATACTGCGGGCTATCTGAAGCTCGTTCTCCATCACCTTCTTGCGGTCGTTAAGTTCGTTGTACTTGATCTGGTTCATGATCACCGCCCGAAGGATGATGATGAGCATCAGGATACCGAGCAGTTGAAGGATCTTTACGATCAGGCCCATCTTGCGGACATTGCCGAAGATTTCGCTGTCGGGAATCATGATGGACATGGACCAGCCGGTCTTCTCGACGGGAGCGAAGAAGACATGCATCTTGGTCTTCTTGTACTTGAAGGTCTGATTGCCGCGCTCGCCTGAGAGCATGGAGCGGTTCAGGTCGGAGAAAAGGGCGGAATCGCCAAGGCTGGATGCAGCTTCATTGACCGTGTACTTCATCACGAGCGATTCGGTGGGGCAGACCATGATGCGGCCTTCGCGGCTTATCATCATGCTGAAGGCCTGAGGGTAGACCTTTATGCCGCCTACCATATCGGTCAGCCAGTCGAGGGAGATGTCGGCCGTGAGCACCGCCGCCTTACGGCCGTTACGGTCGAGGATGGGCAGCGAGTAGGTGGTCATGAGGATATTGCCTCCGCCCACATCGACATAAGGCTCGGACCAATAGCCGACTCCGAGCTCGAGCGGCTTTGTGAACCACTCCTGCGAAGGGTAGTCGTACTCTTCTGTCGCCAGGCTGGACACGTCGATCTTGTCTGAGCCATGGGCGCGGAAACAATACGGAGAATAGAGCGGGCGCTTGCTGTCGTAACCCGGCACGAGGGCAACTGTGGAGCCCACGATAATGGGGTTAGTCTCGAGGATACGGCGCGAGACTGCATAGAGGCTGTCGGGAACTTCGAGAGCCCACTGGGCGAGCCATGCGCTGTTGCGCACTGCCGTCTCTGCCTGGTCGACGATGTCGAGGATCTTGAGTTTGGTGGCGTCGAGCTGGCTCTCAGCCTTGGTTGTCGCCTCCTCCTTGATGGTTCTCTGGGAGAAGACGAACTGGACGATCGAGGTGGCTTCGAGGGTGAAGGCCGCAACGAGAACCAGCATCAGGCCGGCCCTTGCAGACTTCTGGACGAAGACCTTGCTCAGTGCTTCACGGGCTTTCATAAGATAGATGTTAGGGCGGCGCGGAACTCGGGCATGGGGCAGCGGGTATCGCGCTCAATGATAAGGGTCTTGAGGCCGGCGAAGGGGCGTATCTCTTCTTCGATCGAGCTCAGAGGTCTGTCTGAGCCGAAGTAGACGGGGGCGAACTCTTCCCAGAAGCGGAGAGCCAGCGGCTTGTCCATGTGGAAGGTCTCACGTATGAAGTCTTCGCCGTTGAGTACGCAGCAGAGGTAGACCATGGCCACGTCGAAGAGGTGGTTTCCCCGACAGAAGTCGCCCAGGTCGATGAAGTAGCGCTTGTCGCCCACGAAGATGGCGTTGCTGTACTGGAGGTCGCCGTGGATGGCGGTCATCTCCTCCGGCACGTCGGCTATGTACCTGGCAATCTTGTCTTTTTCGGCCTTGGTGAAAAAAGGATTCTCGGCCAGAAGGCGGTAGTAGCGGTCCTTGACATCCTCGAACTGCGCGGGGTCGACCTTGGTGGAGTGGAGCTGGAGGCACATCTGCGCAAATTCGGAAGCGAACTGCGCTACCTTCTCCGGCTCGTCGGCTGTTGCGCGGGAGTAGGACTTCTTGCCTACGATGCGGTGGAACCTGATGCCGTAGCGGCCGTCTTCCGTGACGACATACTCGCCGGGTTCGGGGGTCGGGATGCCGAGGGCGTAGACTTTGAGGGCGAGGTTCATCTCGTCGAGGGGCTGCTGGATCTTCCCGGGGAAGTACAGCTTGAGCATGACGGAAGGGTCCGTCTTGTGGTCGTAGCTCTCTCCGTTGGCTCCGCCGCCGGAAAGTACGTAGTCGTTAAGCGTTATTTTTAGCGGTTCCATTGAATACCTGGTTTACTAGTTGTTCGAATTCGCGGAATGCAAAAGTGTCTTCGAGTTCGCGCAGCGCCTCCAGAAGGCCGCGGTAGTGCCATTCGTGGAGGGCTTTGTCGCTCACATGGAAGATTTTCCAGAGAGCGTCGCCCTTGGTGGCATAGTCGCGGGCGATTGCGCGCATGTTGGAGAGTTTGTCGCCCATGGCGACGATCTTGGCGTCGTGGGAGGCGGCGGCGAGACGGTCTATGGCGGCCTGCTTGCGCAGCTGCCAGCTCTCGGACTCGCTCATACCCTCGGGGAACACGTCGCTTTCGCTGGCGACCAGCTCGGCTATGCGTTCGCCGAATTCGGCGCGGATCTGCTCTTCCGTGACATCGGTGTCCTCGATGGTGTCGTGGAGAGCGGCTGCGGCGAGCAGCTCCTGGTCGGGGGTGATGGTTGCGACTATCTCCACCGCTTCCATCGGGTGGACTATGTAGGGGAAGCCCTTGCCGCGGCGCTCCGTGCCGGCGTGGGCCCTGACCGCGAAGATGATGGCGCGGTCGAGAAGCTCTGTGTCGAGGGGTTTATTGGCCATGGTGCTTGTTACTGATTCATGAAAGGAAGGTCCTGCGACTGCTCGAGGAGCATCTCGGCGAGCATGTCGTGGCCCTCGGACGGACCGTTGAGAAGGTCGAAGATGTGGCGGATGCCGGCCTTGCCTCCTCCGTTCTTGAGCGCATAGGCGATACAGAGGTCCTGAGGGGTGACGGCTGCGGAGACTATGTCGAGGTCGGTGATACCGATCTGGTAGCAGGCTATCTGGTAGGCGGCTTCGCCGTACTGTTTGATGAGGGCGGCAATGTCGCCGAGGGTGGTGAATCCCATGCCCTTGAAGACAGGGAGCCAGTTCATCAGGGAGACTTCCTGGATTTCAGCCTGGTTGACGGCGGCTATCTTGCGGGTCAGCGGACCGAAGGGGTCGAGTTTGAGGTAGCTCCTGAAGGAGTCGCCATCGAGCGGGACTTCCGAGAGGTTGCCCGAGGCGACGAGGTTCTGGACGCGGCGGCGGTACTCCGTGAGTTCGGTGCGGATGCGGCTGAACTGCTCGTCGGCAAGCTCGAGCATGCCCGCGAGACGGTTGAGGTTGCGGAGGTACTCCCTGGGCACCTCCACCCCGCTCTTGTAGCCTGTGTCGTGGTTCATGTTGGCCCAGGCGTGCTGGAGGACTGTACGCATCTGCACTTCGAAACGGATCCTGTTGACTTCGGGGTGCTCCGGGTCGCTGTACGCCTGCTCGGGAATGCGGCAGATGTAGTGGAGCGAAAGGTAGCCGAAACTGTCGATTTCGTGGGCCTTGCGTTTGTCTACTGAGTTCTCCCAGTCGATATCGAAATGGCGCTCGAGGATGGATGCCACTTTGTCGACATCGTCGATATAGAAGGTTATGACCCTGATGCCGACGATGTCCGTGATATCGAAAATGTCTTTGTACTTCGAGCCTTTGAGTTCGAGTTTCCCTTCCAGGGAACCTTGGGTCTTGACGCGGGACTCGACTGCCGCGACGATGATACCGGCTTCGTCGAAGGCGGCCTTGAGTTTGGACGGCACGACGCTCTCGATCTCCTTAAAGAGAGGCATCAAGGCGTTGTACTGGTCCAGAATGTTTTGTGAGTGGAGGTCCATGACCTACAAATATACTTTTTTGTTTGAAAAAAACCACCACCCCGCCCGATTCGGCTATTTAACACATTACTCGACACAAAAGGCGTAATTTATAAATGCCCGAAAATCAAGGAAATGCTGATATGATCACTCCATATTCAGCAGATCATATCTGTTATTAACTATAAATCAAGGAGTTGCGAAATACACACAGAAGAGGCAACTGGCTCCCGTCAATGGACATGGGATTGCACGGTCCGGGACGGATTTTTTCAGTAATACTGGAAATTCCGCCAGCATTTCGTAACTTAGCACAATGAATAAAACCTATACCATTCTCGTGACGGGTGGCTCCAGCGGTATCGGCTTCGAGACCGCCCGGCAGCTTGCCCGCAAAGGGCACAAGGTCTTTGCGGCCGCCCGCCGCGTGGAGATGATGGAGCCGCTCCGCTCCGACGGCGTGATCCCCGTGTTTCTGGATGTCTGCGACGAAAAGTCAATCGACGCCTGCCTTCTCGAGACAGGTCCCGTGGACATACTGATAAACAATGCCGGCTTCGGATATTTCGGCGCAATCGAGACAGTTCCCCTCGAAGAAGCCCGCAGGCAGCTGGAAGTCAATGTGTTCGGCCTGGCGACTCTCTGCCGCAAGGTCCTGCCCTCCATGCGCGAGCGCGGCTTCGGACGCATCATCAACGTCAGTTCGGTCGCCGGCCGTATGTGCATGTACTTCGGAGGATGGTATCATGTGTCGAAATATGCCGTAGAGGCTCTTTCCGACTCGCTCCGCATGGAGACGGCGGGGTTCGGCGTCGACGTGGTCCTGATCGAACCGGGCGGAATCCGCACCGACTGGGGGATCATCGCCGCCAAACATCTCGCCGAATCGTCGAAGGGCACCGCCTACGAGGAAGATGCCCAGAGAGAGGCCGTCGTGATGCACAACGGGTATTCGTCACATTTGCTGGCGCCGCCTTCGGCGGTGACGCGCGCCATCATGCGTGCCGTCAGGGCACGCAGGCCCCGCGCGCGTTACCTCGCAGGCAGCGGCGCCCGCTCCATTGTGTTCTGGCACACCGTTCTTCCCGCCCGCTGGTGGGATGCCCTCATGCGCAAAATGGCATCCCGCAGCCTTGTCAAACTCGCCCGAAAACTAAAATAATCTTTCTCCATGATCCGTTCCCGCATTTCACGCCTTTCGACTCTCCTTGTCCTTGGTCTTGCTGTCTGCTCCTGCGGCCAGCCTTCCGCCAAAAAGACAAGCGGCATTCTCGAAGTTAATTCGCGCAGCGAAATTGTCGCCTGGCTGGAAACCTCCCGCAGCCGCTTTTCACGCTGGGGCCAGCCGGAATCGGCACCATCTCTCACCATCCTGCAGTTCAGCGACTTACACGGAGATACCGAGAACCTCGCACGCATCGTGGAGTTCAAAAACGAATACTCCGACTGGATCGCCGACGCCATCCACGTAGGCGATGCAGTCGACTGCTACTGGGACGACCCCTATCCCTGGAACCTGGTAGAAGGAGCATCGGGAGTGCTGAACACGGTCGGCAACCACGACTGCTGGAAGGGCCACCTCGTCTGGGCCCAGACCCGCCGGCCTTACGATGCAACCGCAAGGGAGGCCTACGAGATGCTCTTCGTCGGAAAGGACACTCTCAATCCATTTATCAATGAGTGGAACGTGCAGAAGCCCCAGGGGGCCTTGTGCTACTACTACAAAGACTATCCCGCAGAGCGTGTGAGACTGGTAGTGCTCGACTGCATGCACTACGACACGGCCCAGGACGAATGGTTCGCGGGAGTGCTCGATGATGCCCTCAAGGCAGGACTCACCATAGTCGCGGCTCAGCACTATCCCCCGCAGTACGGTCTGGACGAAATCAACTGCGGCTTCAGCGACCTTGACGAAGACATCCCCGTGATTTCCTCGCCGGTAGTCAGCGCAGAAGAAAGCCAGATCCCTGGCGCTCCCGCCGCAGGGACGGTTCTTAGCTACGACTACCCCGGCGCACCTCAGATGGAGTGTATGTACGATGCGGCGTTTGGCGCGGTTGACCGCTTCATCGGGAAGGGAGGCAGCTTCGCCTGCTGGCTCAGCGGCCACACCCACCTCGATTTCATCGGCCACATCCGCGGACACCGCCGCCAGCTCATGGTCATCGCCGACAAGGCCGGATGGAAAGACTCCTACATGCAGGAAGCCCGTCCCCGCGGCACCGCTTTCCAGGACGCCTTCAACCTAATCACCATCAACACCAGCCGCAGCACCCTGTACCTCAAGCGCATAGGCTGCACCCTCGACCAGTACGCCCGCAGCAAATCCCTCTTCACATACAACTACTCCACCGGCTCCGTCATCGTCAGCGAATAATCCCTCCCCACCATCGCCGGCCCCGCCCGGCGATCTTCTGATAAATATTTGTACTACTCTGCCCCCTCACCGCTTCGCCTGCGAAGCCCTCGCGTGTGGCACGCCCTCCGTTCTGATATACCGGTGCCGCGCGAGTGGCGCGATGGCCTTGCGCCCGGGCAAAGAATTCCGGTCGGCGGGAGCGGAGGTTTTCGGCAGTTACCCTGGTAGGCCGATCACTCAAGTCAGGCCGCTCGCACTCGCAGAACCTACCAACCTCGCCGATCCGTCCCGGTAACTGCCGAAAACCGACGAAACCACCGAGCCCCGCGGACACTCCCGCCCGCGACTTGCTAATCGCGTAGGAGTGATGGTAGCTCCTCCGAACACGGAATCTGGTGGCGCACGAGTCATGGTAACGCCCTAATCCACCACTTATGTGCAAGGTGGTCACCCTATTTGTGCAAGGTGTGCTTTCGTGTTTACCACCTTGCACAGCCAATCTGCCTCTCAATGCCCTCTGGCCCATTCCGGGCGTTCAAGGTGTGCGGCATAAAAGCACACCTTGCACGCCTGACGCCCTTTTCCGTCAGTAAATCGTGCGTTTTACTTACCAAATCACTTTCGAAGACTCATTCCGTCAGCAAAACGGCCGTTTTACTAACCATCCGCCGGACTTATCCAGATAATCGGCCTTCTGCGGTGGTTTTAGTGAATAAGTCCTCCCGGTAGTGCACAAGGTGGAATCGAAGGTGGGGGACCTTGACCGCTTCATTGGGAAGGGCGGCAGCTTCGCCTGCTGGCTCAGCGGCCACACCCACCTCGACTTCGTCGGGCACATCCGCGGACATCGCCGCCAGCTGATGATCATAGCAGACAAGTCAGGAGAGAAAGACTCCTACATGCAGGAAGCCCGCACACGAGGCACCGTACTGCAGGATTCGTTCAATCTGGTAACAGTCAACACCAGCCGCAGCACCCTTTACGTCAAGCGCATCGGCTGCACCCGCGATCAGTACGGACGCAGCAAATCGCTCTTCACCTACAACTACTCAACTGGCGAAGTGCTGGTCAACGAATAGTTATCTCGATGCTGTCGGCAACGGTATAGTCGTAATCGTCACCGTAGATGGTAGCCGTGGCGGAATGCCCGTCCTCATAGCGAACCGTTTCTCCGCGGCGAATTGTGGTCTGGACAGGCTTGCCGTCGCTCATAAATGCAGCAGCAATCTCCACCGTGACAGAGTCAGTGGAAACAGCGAGGATGTTGATACCCTTACCTTTGATGTCGAAAATCGTATCTTTGTAGATAACCGCCGCCTCGGAGTAGAGCGCGAGACCTTCCTTGCGTACCGGAATCAGGAAGCACGCCGATTTGTTGTAGTCGAAGCCCTCGTGGTGCTCTCTTACGAGTAGGACGGGGACTTGGGCCGAAGCCTGGAAACTATCGAAGACAAAGTCTCCGTTCTTCCACTCACCCTCGAAACTCAACCCGTCGGCAAATGTGTACACGCCGTGGCCCTGCTTCATAAAGTAGGCATCGAACTCACCCTCGAAGCGGTCTCCGTTGGCATACACCCACACTCCGTGACCGACGGTCCTCCCTTCTTCGAATTCACCCTCGAAGCGGTCTTTGCCTGACGCGAAGCGGCCGTCGAAACTGTCCCTTTCCACAATGCCGTGGCCGTGGCGTTTTCCGTCCTTAAAAGTGCCGGTATAGACTTCGGATACGGTGCTCAGGTGGATGCCGACTTCGTCGCTCTTGGTGGATACGCCTTCTCCGTTTTCCATGTCGTGGAGCCACTCACCTTCATATTCATAACTATGGCGCGCGCCTCCGCCCGAAGAAAACTTGTGGTAATGCCCACGGCCGCTTCGCTCGCCGTGTTCCCACTCACCCTCGTATGTGGCATAGTATCCGTTGAACTTGTAGTCCATCTGGCCCCTGCCGTGCGGGAGGCCTTTCTCGTCCACCTCGCCGGTGTAGACATCGCCGTTGTTGAATCTCATATCGCTGACTTATTTGGTGATAGCGATGTAAATATATGAAATTTCCTATAATGGAAGCACCCCGCGGGAACGGAGTTCGGCGCGGAGGGATTCGGCTGATTCGAAGCGGATGGCGGGGATGCCGAAGGCGATCGAACCCTCAACGTTCGCAGCATTGTCGTCAATGAAGATGCACTCGGAGGGCGTGAGGCCGAAGCGCTCGGTAAGCCTCTGGAAGATTGCCGCGGAGGGTTTTAGAAGATGCTCCTCACCGGAGACGAGCATCCCGTCGAGAAGATCGAATACGGGATAGCGGTGGCGGACCTGGCAGAAAGTCTCCGAAGACCAGTTGGTAAGGCCGAGAAGGCGGTATCCGCGCGACTTCAATTCAAGGACAAGGTCGCGCATTCCCGGAATTTCGTCCCCCATCATTTCTATCCAGCGATCGAAATAAACCTGGATATCAGCAGCATATTCGGGGTACCGTGCGGAAAGCTCGGCGATTCCCTGAGCGAAGGGCTTGCCTCCGTCCATCTGGGAGTTCCACTCTGTCGTGCAGATGTTGTCGATAAACCACTGAGCCTTTTCTTTGCTGCCGAAATACTTGTCGAGCAGACGGTGAGGATTCCAGTCGACAAGCACCGCCCCGAAATCGAAAATAATTGTCTTAACTGCCATAGCGGGGGCAAAGATACAAATTCCGACGGCAAAGTCCTCGCCGACGCATAATTCTGCGTCAAAGCAGATACCCAGCCCTGCCGGCCCGATAAAAAGCAGATTTTTGTGCACAAGCGCATGAAAATCTGAGGGGGCCGTGCGCGGATTTCGCAAATTATTACTATCATTGCTCAAAATCCGCAGAATTATGACACCGAACACCCCCCTCAGGACAGCGCTGACGAGCCTGATTCTTGCCTTCATCGTCATCACCCCGGCCGCCGCCCTCAGCATGGGCCCGGAGACCGCAACGAAAGCCGCCGCCCTCAGCATGGGCCCGGAGACCGCGACGAAAGCCGCCGCCCTCAGCATGGGCCCGGAGGCCGCGACGAAAGCCGCCGCCCTCAGCATGGGCCCCGAAGCCACAACGGGAAAAACTGGCCACTACGCCAAGAACCCTGAGACGGTGCGCCTCATTCACGAGAATCTCGAAAGGGCCGGCATCAACACCAACCCCTATGAGTTTCTGCCGGAGGGGCCTGACGGGACACGCGCAGAAGCCGGGACAAAAAAACGTGGAGCAGCCTATGAGACCAAGGCGCCGAAAGGCTACAAGCCCTTCTATATCAGCCACTACGGCAGACACGGATCGCGAAGCGACTGGGCGGGGAGCAAATACCCTTGGGTAACGGAAAAATACAACGCCCTCGAAAACGAAGGCCTTCTCACCGAGGAGGGCAAAACAGCCGTCGGGCGCGTCAGGGAAATCATTGCCCTGCATGGCGGGATGGACGGCCGTCTCACACAAAGGGGGCAGGACGAACACCGGCAGATTGCCGCCCGCATGTTCGCACGCTATCCTGCTGTCTTCAAAAAGGGCAGCCACAAAATCCGCGCACTCTCGAGCGTGGCTCAAAGGTGCATAATCAGCATGACGGCATTCACCGGTGAGCTCCTCAGGCGCGAACCCAAGCTCGACATCACATGGGACACCGGCGCAGCCTTCCAAGGCATCTGCAGCACAGAGGACACCCGCGAGATAAAGAAGGCGGTCGGCATAGTCCTGGAAGAGCAGGCGGCGGAGCATGTACCCGATACGGCCGGTTTCTACCGCAAACTCTTCACTGACCCCGCCAGGGCCAGGGCCATAACTGAGGACCCCATAAAGCTGATGCGCTACACCTTCGACATCGCCTCAATCGCGGGATCATACTATATGGATGACCGCCTGATGAGGGTATTCTCGGAAGAAGACCTCTACTGGTACGCCCAAAATGTGGCAATGATGCTCTACCTCAGGCAGTGCAACTCCGTGGAGTGGGGCGATGAGCGCATGAAGCCCGTACAGGAACTCGTCGACGACATAGTCAGCAAAGCCGACGAAGCCATTCAGACAGGCGAGGTCGCGGCCGACCTGCGCTTCGGCCACGAGTATCAGCTGCTCGCCATCTCTTCACGCCTCGGCGTAAGCGGAGTAGCCGAGCGCCTCAGCGCCGAGACCAGCCGCGACTGGCAGGGTTTCCTCTATTCGCCCTTCGCCTGCAACCTGCAGATCATCTTCTACAAAAACAAACAGAACGACGTGCTGGTGAAGTTCATGCTCAATGAGCGCGAAGCCAGACTCATCACCCTCGAAGGGGGCCCCTACTACCGTTGGGATGATGTCAAGGCGGCAATAGTCACTGCACCAGGCAAGGAATACGCACTATGAGACTGCTGTTTATCACCGACTTCACCGAGCAGTTCCCGTACCGGCTCATGCGCGGCATCCTGAACTATTCGAAAGAGACCGAACCGTGGATCTGCTTCAAGATGTTGCCCTCGCACAAACGGGAAATCGGCATCAAGGGGATAGCCGAATGGGCCGTGAAATGGCGGGCGGACATCGTAATCGGGCAGTTCGACTCTCCTGAAGATTTGACTGAATTCACCAGCCGGGGTATAGTGACATTCGCCCAGGACTATATCTACAAGTTTGACTCAGTCCCCAACATCACCGCAGACTACGAAATGACGGGGGCCATGGCGGCCAGATTTTTCTCGACCCGCGGATTCAAAAACTTCGCATTCGTGGGATACGAGAAGGCCTGCTGGTCGGTGGAACGCTGCAAGGGCTTCGTCAAAGAACTGGCCTCCAGCGGAATCGACAAGGTCTTCATCAACGAAACCCAGCAGATAGACAAGCTATGGTATTCAGATTTCGACGCTATCCGGGACTGGCTTGAAGGATTGCCCAAACCAGTAGCAATTATGGCCTGCGACGACACCCAGGGCAGCCTCATTCTGGAAATCTGCAAGGCCGCGGGAATCAACGTACCCTCGGAAGTCGCAGTAATCGGAGTGGACAACGACGAAATCATGTGCAGCATGACTGACCCGCCGCTCTCCAGTATCAATGTCGATATCGAGAAAGGCGGATACGAACTTGCGGCAATAGCCTCGCAGATGGTAAAGGAAAAACGCTTCATGTGCGACGACATAGTGTTGATGCCGACCAACGTGGTCCCAAGAACTTCCTCCAACATCTTCGCCACAACCGACAATGCCGTGCTCAGCGCCCTGCAGTTTATAAGCGAAAACGCCTACCATCGGATTTCGGTCGACGATGTGCTTGGAGCCGTTCATGTCTCGCGGCGCCTGCTCGAACAGCGCTTTTTCAAGGAAACCGGCAACACTATCTACCAGTATATCACAATGGTAAGGATGAACGTATTTGCCCGGCTGCTCATCGAAACCAAGGACCCGATTTCCGAGATTGCCGCAAGGCTTGACGAGCCTGACACCAAGAGCATTTCGCGTCGTTTTCTCGCCGTAAAGGGCTGTACTCCAATGGAATTCCGAAAACGAAGAGGCAATATTTAGCCCGGTTTGCGCAAATTGCGTAACAAAATACGCATTTTTAGCGCTCTTCCCCAAAAGCATTGGATATATTTGTAGGTAGTTAACTGCATAATTATATCTAATGTTACTCGGAATTGATATCGGGGGAACTACTATTAATCTGGGCCTGACAAAGGATAACCGGATTGTAAAGAAACTGTGCGCCCCTTCTTTTGCACCTGATGCAGACCTGGAAGAAACCCTGATCCACCTCTGCAACCAAATTAAACTGATCATCACCCCTGAGGTCACCAGGATAGGTGTCGGAGTGCCGACTCTTGTCGACCCCGTAAAGGGTATCGTGTACGACGCCAGCAACATTCCCTCATGGACGGTAGTACCTCTCAAAGAAAGACTTGAACACGAATTCGACCGTACCACGTCAGTGGACAACGACGCCAACTGCTTCGTGCTCGGAGCAGCGGCGAAGCTCGAAAAACCATCCTCAGTGGTAGTCGGCGTCACTCTCGGAACCGGAACAGGCATAGGTATATGCATAGACGGCAAGGTCTTCGGCGGAACCAATTGCGGAGCCGGCGAACTCGCTTCGATGCCCTACCTGAACGGCATCTACGAAGACTACTGCTCAAAGAAATTCTTCACGGCAAAGGGCCTCAACCCCAAGGGAATCGGCGACGAAGCCTTCGCCGGCAACCCTGAAGCCCTGAAGATATTCGACGAGTTCGGCACCCACCTCGGACACCTGCTGAGCATGCTTCTTCTCGCCTACGACCCCGGCTGCATAGTCTTCGGCGGCGGAATCGCCCACTCCTTCCCCCTCTTTGAAAAAGCGGTCTGGAAGAGCCTGCGCGAATCCTGCCTCTACCCGCGTTTTCTCGACAATCTTCAAATCACGGCAATGCCCGATGCCGATATTCCCATTCTCGGAGCCTCACTCTTATGAAAAAAGCACTCACCATATTCGCCGCCCTGCTGGCCGTCACCCTCGCAAATGCAACCGACCTTACCAAATGGAAGATGCAGCGCGAAGGAGACAAGACCGTCTATGATGTCACAGTCCCCTGCACCGTCGCCGGAGCCCTCAATGAAGCCGGAGCCCTTGGCGAGGGCATCCTTGAGCAGGACCGCTACTTCAAGGCGGACAAGTCGCAGTTCGACTCGCCGTGGATATTCACCACTACCTTCGACGCACAGAAAGGCCTCAGCCACATCCTTCGTTTCGAAGGCATAAGTTACAGCGCCGACATCAGCCTCAACGGCAAACTTATCGCCTCCGCCGACACTACGGTCGGAGTGTTCTGCGTGCGCGAGTTCGACGTCACCCCGCTTGTCAAAAAGCGCAACACCCTCACGGTTAAGGTTTTCAAGGCTCCAGAGCAGAGCCTCAACAACGGCTACGTAGACTGGAACCCCCGCCCGCTCGATGAGAGCATGGGAATCTGGCGCAAGGTGGAACTCATCACCACTCCCGACGTTCAGATTGAAGACGTCTTCGTAAAGCCCGACGTCAACCCTGACGATCTCTCCAAGGCCTCTTTCACCGCTGAGATCACCCTCGTCAACCGCAGTGCCAAGCCCGTCAGCGGAGTGCTCCGCGGAGTCTACGAGTCGGGCCAGTTCGAGATCAAGACCGAGCTCGCCGCCGGACAGAAAAAGACCGTGAAGGTAGACCAGACCGTCGACAAGCCCCGCATCTGGTGGAGCTACGATATGGGCAAGCCCGAACTCTACAACCTCAACGTCACCTTTGTCAAGGGAGACAACATCTCACACTGCCGCAAGGTCCGCTTCGGCCTTCGCGACATCAAGGGCGAGATTGATTCCAACGGCCACCGCCTTTTCAAGCTCAACGGCAAGCCCGTCCTGATCAAGTCCGGCGGCTGGACCGACGACATCTTCATGCAAGACACGCGCGAGCGTACGCTGAGACAGATCGAACTCGTACGCAACATGGGCCTCAACTCCGTCCGCTTTGAAAACATCTGGAGTAAAGACGGCTACGTGTACGACGTCTGCGACAGTCTCGGTGTGCTGACCATGGTCGGCTGGAGCTGCCAGTGGGAATGGAAGGGCTATTGCGGTCTGCCCGAAGTAGGTCGCTACGGCTGCATCAACACTCCCGAATTCGAAGAGCTCGCAGTCCGCTACCTCCACGACCAGCTCATCTGGATGCGCAACCACCCCTCGTTGATCAGCTGGGGCACAGGCTCCGACCGTATCCCCAACGAGCGCCTCGAAGAAGGCTATATGAAGTGGTACAACCAGCTGGAGTACCGTCCCTATGTGGTCTCCTCCAAGGGCATGTCCAGCAAGTACGGCGGCCCTTCCGGAATGAAGATGGAAGGCCCCTACGAATATGTCGGCCCCGAATATTGGTATCTCGACACCAAGATGGGCGGAGCCTACGGCTTCAACACCGAGACCGGTATCGGAATGAACATCCCCCAGTCCGAAAACGTCAGGAAAATCGTCGGTGAAGACCACCTCTGGCCTCTCGACGACAACTGGGACAAGCATTGCACCTCCTCCACCACCGACATGCGCTCGACCCGCGAAGAGCGCAAGGCTATGAGCGGGCAGTACGGCGAACCGACCGGTTTCGAGGACTTCGTCCGCAAGGCCCATGCCCTCGACTACGACGGCACCAGGGCCATGTACGAAGCTTTCCGCTGCAACGTGCCCAAGTCTACCGGCATCGTGCAGTGGATGCTCAACTCCGCCTGGCCGTCGCTCTACTGGCAGCAGTACGACTGGTATCTGGTCCCTACCGCCGGCTACTACGGCACCCAGAAAGCCAACGCCCCCGTCCAGCTCGTCTTCAACTACGGAGACCGCTGCGTATGGGCAGTCAATGAGACAGTACCCGAAGCGGAATACACCGCCCGCATGAGCATCTACGGCCCTGACTCCAAGCTCATCTGCACCCAGGAAACCAAAACTACCATAAGGCCCCGTGAGCCCCGAAAGATATTCGGCGAAGTCGCCGGCCCCTGCTTCCTCTCACTCGAACTCATCAATGCCAAGGGCAAACGCGTGGCCGACAACTTCTACTGCATAGCTGCGCAGCCCAACAAATTCAACTGGGCCAAGTCCAACTGGTATCAGACACCCATCTCCGAGTACGCCGACCTTAGTTTCGTTACCAAGCTCCCGCGCACAGAGGTGCTGATGAAGACGGTAGCCGGCAAGCGCAAATACACCGTGACGCTCACCAATAATTCGAAGGTGATCGCCTACCAGAATATCCTCAAGGCCAAAGACGCCGCCGGCGAGCTCATCCCCGCCGCCCTCTGGTCCGACAACTTCTTCTCGCTCGTGCCCGGCGAGAGCCGTACGGTGACATGCACCGTCCCCGAGGGTTCATGGCCTGCGGCCATCACCTTCGACGGTTGGAACGCCGACCTCAGGCAGGCCGCCCCCGACTCGCTCGACCGCAACCTCTCCGCTTACGCCGTCAATGATTTCAGCAAAGACGACAGCTACTCCAAGGAAGACACCTACGAGCCCGTAAGCGTGACTCAGCCCAAGGGCAAGAAGGTCAAAAACGTGATCGTACTCATCGGTGACGGCATGGGCTTCGAGCAGATCAGCTGCGGCTGGGTAGTCAACGGAGGCAAGCTCAACATCGACCAGATGCCCGTTCTCGGAGCATCACGCACCTATGCGGTCGACAAACTCATCACCGATTCCTGCGCAGGCGGCGCCGCCATCGCAAGCGGGCAGAAAACCAAATACGGCTACATCGGGCTCGACCCCGACGGCAACGTGATGGACACCGCGCTTAAGAAAGCGCAGCGCGCCGGCAAGAAGACAGGCATAACGGTCACCTGCCGCATCAACGACGCCACCCCCGCCGATTTTGTTAACCACTCTCCTTCCCGCAAGCTCGAAGAAGACATCGCCGCTCAGTACGTCGACTCCGGTGTCGATTTCATCAGCGGAGGCGGGCTCCACTTCTGGACCTCCCGCTCCGACGGCCGCAACCTTGTGGAGGAGATGAAAGCCAAGGGCTACGGCTTCGCATCGTCCCTCGAAGAGATACCCACAGTTAAGGGCGAAAAGTTCCTCGGACTTTACGACGAGTACGACCT
>OCTW011578310.1_pt1 | contig 18665 bp, 17 predicted proteins | sample 1539671 | NCBI WGS metagenome assembly OCTW01 (sample SAMN02144230, study PRJEB22623) | gut metagenome | biome: sheep rumen | host: Ovis aries | place: New Zealand
ACTCTCCCTCTAAGATAGAGGGAGTACCCCGAAGGGGGGAGGGCGTATGATACTAACTTTCCCCGGACACCAATAATATCATTACCAAAAAGAATGCACTGGTAACTGATCACCAGCGCATTCTTTTGTCTCAGGGAATAAATTCGCTAACGTCTTCACCTCTGGCGAGGGCTTCGCGTATCTGAGTGGAGGAGATGTTGTAGAGCGGCATCTCTACGTAGTGGACGGTGGGGGGCAGGGCGGATGTGTCTATGGGGCTGTCCTTGCGGGGATAGACAATGATAGGGTAGTTGGCTAGTAGCTCCTCGTGGTTGCGCCAAAGGCTGAGGCGCTGCCAGTTGTCGGCACCCATCACCAGGGTGAATTGGTGGTCGGGGTATGCTTCGCGGAGCCGGCGTAGGGTGATGTAGGTGTAGGAGGGCTTAGGCAGATGGAACTCAAAGTCACAGGCCTTGACGCCAGGCAGGTCCTTGACGGCGCGGCGCGCCATCTGAAGGCGCAGGCGGTCGGGCATGAGGCTGCTCTCCTCCTTCAGCGGATTACGTGGCGACACCATCAGCCATACCTCATCAACGAGGCCGCTCTGAAGAACGCCCTGCGCTATGGCCACGTGGCCCTTGTGGATGGGATTGAACGATCCGCCGAAAATTGCTATTTTCTTCATAGCCTTAAGCGAATAAATCAAACAAATCAACCACCCATCTCCAGATCTTCTTCAGAGTGGAGGGTGTGTGTCTCATTCTCTCACTCACAACTTTCACGACTTCTTCCTCCGCCGTCTCGAGGTCGTCGTTGGTAATCACTACGTCAAACTGCGGCGCGAAAGTCAGCTCGTAGGCGGCCTTGTCAACGCGCTGCTGTATCTTCTCGGGACTGTCGGTGCCGCGCTTCTCAAGGCGGCGGCGCAGCTCCTCTATTGAAGGAGGCTGGATGAAGATTAGCAATGCTTTGTCGCCATAGATACGCTTTACGCTTAGGCCTCCCTTCACGTCCACGTCGAGCACCACGTTTTCGCCTCGCTCCAGGCGTTGGTCGATTTCTGACTTGAGTGTGCCATAGAAGGTGCCGGCATAGACCTCCTCGTACTCTACGAAGGCATCTTCCGCTATCTTCTGGCGAAACTCAGCCTCGCTGAGGAAGTGATATTCCACTCCGTCTTTTTCCTGGCCGCGAGGTGCGCGGCTGGTGGCACTGACTGAGAAGTTGAGCCCCTTAACCTGGCTCATCAGATGATTTATGAGTGTGGACTTGCCACTGCCGCTTGGGGCGGAAAAAACAAATAGCATGAGAAATATTTGAAATTTGAAATTTGATATTTGAATGTCGAAGACATCGCGAAGGCTCTGTCAGTGGTCGGCGAAGCCGGACTGACAAAAAAGAGCCTGAGAGTGTAACGGCAAATTTATGCCAAGTCCAGAAGAAATTATCAGAAATTATTCAAAAATCTTTGTCCAAAGGCTTGCCAAATTGTAAAATCGTAAAATTGCGAATTTGTCAAATCAAAGCACATTGAGCACTTGCTCTTTTATCTGCTCCAATTCGTCTTTCATCTTCACTACCAGGTTTTGCATCTCGGCCTGGTTGCTCTTGGAGCCGAGGGTGTTGATTTCGCGCCCCATTTCCTGAGCGATGAATCCCAGTTTCTTGCCTTGGGGCTCGCTCTGCACCATGGTGTCGGCGAAGTAGCGGAGGTGGTTGGTGAGGCGCTGCTTCTCCTCGTTGATGTCAAGCTTCTCAATGTAGTAGATCATCTCCTCCTCCAGCCGGTTGCGGTCGTAGTCGGCGTTGACAGCATTGAGGCGGTCAATAATCTGCTGGCGTATGCGCTCGGTGCGCTGTTGCTCGTAAGGCTCCACGTCTTTGAGGAAGGCGGCAATGTTCTGCAGTTTCTCTTCAAACTTGCGCTGCACGGCCTCACCCTCCTGACGACGGAAAGCATCAAAGTTATCGAGAGCCTTGTTCATTGCCTCGGTCACGGCAACCCACTCCTCGTCGGTGATCTCCGCCGTGGTAATAGTCTGGGTCACTCCTGGCAGACGGTCGATGACTGCCCACCAATCTTGCGGCTCGTTGATGCCGAGCTGTCGGCTGACAGTGCGTATCTGCTCCACGTAGTTGGCCACTATGTTGCTGTTGATGGTGGCAGCCGAGTCGCCGGTGGTGTCCTCCACTCTTACGATGAGGTCCACCTTGCCTCTTACCACGCGTACGGACAGCATCTGCCGCAGCAGTAGCTCCCTGTTGAGGTATGCGGGGGCTATGTGGGTGATGATGTCGAGGCTTTTGCTGTTGAGCGACTTTATTTCAACGGTGATTTTGCGGCTCTTGTATGCGGTTTCACCTTTGCCGTAGCCGGTCATTGACTGTAGCATGATGTATTTAGGGGTTATGAGTTAGGAGTTATTGCTTTTCACTGCGCAAAGTTAACTCTTTATCTGCAAATAGTGCATAACAATGCCCTTAAAACCTATTCCATGGGTTTTAAGGGCATTTATCTGCTTCCTTACTCCGTTACTTCTATTCCTCCTTTGTTGAGCCTCTCTTGTCGCGGAATACCCTGGGAGGCATACCGGCGTTGGTCTTGAAGTAGCGTGCAAAGGTGGCCTGATCGGGGAATCCCATCTCCTGGCTTATCTGCTGTATGCTTTTGCTACCACTGTGAGCCAGCATCTGCTTGGCGCGCATTACCACATAGTCGGCTATCCAGCGGCTGGCACTGGTGCCTGTTTCCTGGCGTATGACTGTACTGAAGTATTTGGGTGACAGACAGAGCTTCTGGGCATAGTATTTCACTTCACGGCTTTCGCGATAGTTTTCTGTCAAGCAGTCGTAGAATTGAGTGAACAGCGTGGAGTTGGAGATTTTTTCATCTGGGTTGTTGTTAAAACGAAACTCGTCAATAAACAAGAAGATTATCTCCAGCAGGTGCATCTGCAGTACACGTTTGTTTTTTGTTTGCAGCATGGCGGTGGACTGCATCAGCTTGCAAAGATGCATAATTGACTCATACTGGCTGTCGGTGAGGTGGAATGACGGTGTGCGGTGATAAAGCAGAATGTTGCGGTGGCTGGCATGTTGGCGCATCAGACTGAGAGTCTTGTCAGAGACCACCAGCAGTGTGGCGCGATAGTCCTCAGACACCTCCACGGGATTAAGCAGGTGCTTAGGTGCTACCACCGATATGTCGTGAGCCTTGAATTCCTTGGGCAGGTGGTCATATTGACATTTCACATGGCCGCTGTGGCAGATGCTAATAACCAAGGAGGGCGATGTGTACCCCTGTTCTTCCGTTGGCAGGGTGGTCACATTGTCAATTACCACTACACCTTCTTCTTTAATTAAATCTTGCATGGCAGCAATGGGATGCTGTCCATTGGCGAACTGTTTTTCCATTGTTTCGTCAATTTTGATATTGCAAATGTAGTGCTTTTTTCATTCATATATGCAAGAATTATTCATGTTTTTGTACGAAAACGTGTTAAAAAAAGACAATATGCCAAATAAAAAGTCTATTTAACTCTTAACAATATAATATAAACCCCTTAATTTTGCATTTCATAAAAGTGTTATGATACAGATGCTTACGTAAATCAAAAAAACACCATGAAGAAAATCCTGCTAACCTTATTTTTGTTAATTAGTCTTGTGGGTAGTGCCCGTGCATACGACTATTCTTACCTCACGTTTGAGACAACCGACGGCAATTCGGTGGCTATCAATGTGGAGGGCCTCACGCTCAGCATCTCTAACTGCTGTCTGGTGGCCGTCGATACCGACGGCAGTGACTACACCTTTGCCTTCAGCAATCTGAGTAAGATGTATTTCTCCGACGATGCCACCGGTGTGCAACCGCTCAGCCCCGACTCTGAGGAGGCGGTTGAGGCCTACACTACCGACGGCAGGCTCATTGGCAAGTATGTTAATGCCGTAGCAGCTAAGACAGCCCTCAGTAAGGGTGTCTATGTGCTGAAAAGCAAAACATTGACCTTCAAAATATCCTTGCCATGAAAAAGATAACGAGAATACTCCTGTTCATCGCTTTGGCCGTAATGGCCGGTGGCCAGTGGTCAATGCTCGATGCCCAGACCCTCAACGTCCGCGTGGGCAGCGTGACCTATAAGTTTCCCGCCACGCAGACTGGCGACATGACCTACTCCGACGGCCAGACCCTTACTATTATAAATAAGGTGTTCACCATAACCGACATCAGCGCCATCTATATTGACGAGTCGGAGGTGGAGGACAACCTGGTCAGCGTTCCATCAGCATGAGTGGCACCGGCGGTAAGGGCATCAAGACGGCAGGCACCTATACCCAGGGTTTTGCCGATGGCACCGGGCCCACCCTCAGCGTGTCCACCACCAGCTCATCGCTCGGCAGCGGCAGCACGTCAGGCGGAGGATGGGGGCCTGGCGGCGGCATGCAGCAGAGCAGCGGTTCGTCAGCCAAAGCCATCAAGGTGCAGGGCACCGCCACACTCTATGGCGGAACCTCCGAGATATCCACCAAGACTGACGGCGCCGAAGGCCTCGAGTCAAAGACCGCAGTCTATATTGAGGGCGGACAGCACTATCTGGCGTGCTATGACGATTGCATCAACTCCAGCGCAATATCTACTTCAACGGCGGTGCAACCGTATGCTACTCCAACGGCAATGATGCCATCGACTCCAATGCAGGTCGCAGCGGAGCTATCACCATCGGCAATGGAGCAGTGCTCACCTACACTAGCGCCGGCAGTCCTGAGGAAGGCTTTGACTGCGACAACAATTCATACATCCAGATTACTGGCACTGGCATAGCCATAAGCGCAGGCGGTGCACAGGGCGGTGGCGGAGGCTTTGGCGGCAGCAGTAGCAACACCATCAGCAATGCCAAGCAGGGCTACTACTTCTATTCGTCCAATAGTGGTCTAACCTTCGAGGCCGGTAAATATTATACTCTGGCAGACTCCAGCGGCAGTAACCTCGTTACTTTCAGCGTAGCGGCCAGGGTGTCTTCCACGCTCTCGCTGTTTACCGCCACCGGCATGGTCAAAGGCTCCACCTACACCCTCAAGTCATCCTCAACGGAGCCCACCGATGCCGCCACAGCCTTCCACGGCCTCTATCTCGGCTCATCGGCCACCGGCACCACCGCAGTGACCAGCTTCACAGCACAGTAGGAGAGGGAAAACAGTCCCTCTGCTCTGCTGATTGAGATTTGAGATTTGAGATTTGAAATTTAGACATGCCCACCGTCGGACATGGTAAAACATTTCAAATTTTAAATCTCAAATTTCAAATATATTTACTACCTTTGCCGAAAACAAATAAACAGCAACTATGACAAAGTTTGGCAGAACACTTATCCTCATCGTCCTGGCCGTAATGGTCAATGCTCAGTGGTCAATGGTCAAAGGTCAGGGCTTCACTGCCCATGTGGGCACAGTGCCCGGAGCCTACAACTTCTGGTTTCACGCTCCGGCGCCGCCAGAGGTGGACGATGAGATAGACGCCGTTACGCCAAAAATATCCAATCAGCGCTACCCGCTGCTTATCTTCCTGCACGGTCGCAGCCTGTGCGGCAGAGACCTGGCCAAGGTCAAGCGCTATGGAGCCATCGATGCTGTGGCCCGTGGGCGCAGCATCGACTGCTTTATCATGGCGCCGCAGAACCCCGGTGAGTCGTGGAACCCCCATAAGATAATGAAAATTGTTGACTGGGCCTCCAAAAACTACAATGTCGATACTACCCGCATCTATGTCTATGGCATGAGCCTCGGCGGCTACGGCACTCTTGACCTTGCCGCCACCTATCCCGACCGCATAGCAGCCGCCATGGCCCTGTGCGGCGGAGCTACTGTCAAAGACCTCAGCGGCCTCAGCCGTCTGCCGCTATGGATAGTACACGGCACCGCCGACAGCCGTGTACCCGTGTCAGCCAGCGACAAGGTGGTGGCAGCCATCAAGGCCACCGGTGACGACTCGCGTCTTATCTACACCCGCATGCCCGGCGTTGACCACGGCCGGCCAGCCCGCATCTTCTATATGGGCCAGACCTACGACTGGCTGTTCTCCCACTCACTGCTCGACCCGGGGCGCGAGGTCAACCGCGACTTCACCATTACCACCGAGATGCTCAACAGCGCCTATCAGGACCTGGGCCGCAACTTCCAGCCCGACTATGATGAGTAGCTGAGTAAACAGTCGAAACCCACGTTTCGGTTAAGCCGCAGGCAGAAAGCCTGCAGGCACCACCATAAGGCAAAGGCCGGTTCCAGCAGGGAGCCGGCCTTTCTGATGATAGCCTTGAGCAAACCCTATACCCCGGCCTCCGGCAGCCCCTTAACCGCTGGCAGCATCATAGCCTGCGGCAAGAGCTCCGTGAGGTCGAAGACAGAGCATTTAATCTTGATGAGAAGAGAAATAATTGCGAGGGGAAGAGAAATGATTGCGAGGGGAGATTAGATGATTGCGTGGAGAAGCAATATGATTGTGTGGAGAAATAAAATGATTGCGAAAAGAAAAAATCTAATCGCGCGGAGCCGTTCAGTTTCTGCGCGATTAGATTTTGTTTCTGCGCGATTAGATTTCGGCTCGGCGCGATTAGATTTTGCTTCGACGGGCTCAGCATAAACCTCGGCGCGATTAGTTTTTCTCTTTCCGGATTAGAAGTTCGTGGTATTGTTCCGTGATGGTCTGCGCTCCTGAGGCGATAACCGTTAACCAATAACCAATAACCAATAACCGTTAAACCCATAATATTATAAGAATTCTGGAATCAAATCCAAAAACTTATAAGATTTCTGGAAAAGCAGCCTGTTTGCTATGATTGCAAAATTGCTGAGATATTTGCTACCTTAGTTTTATCTTTCGGGAGTAGGTTCGCCCGTTGACGGTCCAGCGGAGGATGTAGATATGCTCCCCTCCCGTCCCCTCATGGGGGGAAGCTACGCGTTGACCGTTGAGGTCGTAGAGGGCGATGTCATTGACCGTTAACCATTGACTATTGACCGTTGGCTGTCGGCCGTTAGCAAACTGGAGGCGGATCTGATTGGTGTGGGGGTCGTAGAGGATGCTGTAGTCGAGGTCGTCATCCCGGTGGGCGGCGATGGCGGCGGAAATGGTTTCGTCGGCTTGCTCCATATACCATTGACGGGTGGGCTTGGCAGCGTTGTCGGAGTTGTTGGTCCAGCTGATGACGGGATTGCCGTCGGCGCTGTCGCCATGGGAGTTGTTCCATGCCAATCGGGTGGCTTTATTCTCTATGGCCCAGAAGTCGCCGGCCTTGATGAAGCGCCAGAGTTGGCGGTCGTCTTGCTCATCAAGCGGCATAAGTCGCAGCTGATTGCCGATGGTGTAGGTGCCGTCTGAGTTGTCGGCCATGTCGGTGATGGCGAGGTTGCTCTCACGGCTCACGAGACGGTAGTATTCGCCAGTGGCGGGGCGCACTTCCCACAGCTGGGTGGCGGCGCGGTCATCATCACGGCTATGGGTGCCGATGTGGTCGGTGCCGTCGCTGATGTCGATGGGGTGGTCAACGCCTGCATTGTATATATAGTAATAGTAGTCGGGGTCTATCTCCATGGGATTGGTGGGCAGCGGCAGTGGCGGCTGCAGACCGTCGGGGTTGGGGAATACGGAAGAGAGGTAGGCGGCATGGTTGACGAGGAAGTCCTTGAGGTAGTCGATGCCTTCCTGATAGGTGGAGAACAGTTGCAGTTCGTCCCAGGTGCGTTGGTTGATGGGCCAGGTCTGGAAGTTGAGCTGCCGGCTCTCATCGAGTTCGGCAGCGAGGCTGTCAACGAAGGCGAGGGTGCGCTCTACGAGGCTCTCCTTGCAGACGGCTTTGTGCCACCGGCGCCCAATGAGGGTGCGGAACCAAGGGTCGTTGTACATCTGGACGAACCAGTTCTTGCCGTTGTCACCGCCATAGCCTGCGTCAAGCATAAGGCGGTTGGTTACCTCGCCTATGCGGTGGCAGTTGTTGAAGGCGATATCGTAGTCCCAGACGGGCCCCATATAGAGGTGTGGGTCTGCCTGCTGCTTGTAGCAGTAGATGCTGTAGAAGCCGTCGCAGTTGCCGCTGTATTCTACGGTGAGGAACCATGAGGCCAGGGCGAGGCTGTCGACCAAGGGGCGATAGCCGCGGACGGGGTCGCTGAAATCGTCAGAGAAGAGACGGGCCTCAACGCTGTTCATGTATTGGCGGATGAAATCCACCTGCTGAGGCTGTATAATCTCGTTGTCAGGTTCACGGACGGATATGGGAACGCCGCGGTCGGTATGGAACCAGGGACTATGACCGGAGGCCGGTGTGCCTATCTCCATAAAGTAGCCGCCTGTGATGTCGGAGGTGTCGGTTGGGATAGAGTCTTGACTGACGATGTTGATGCGGCGCGGGTTGATGTCTATCTGGTCGCTGACCTGATAGTTGCCGAGGAAGGTGGAGTTGAGCGCGACATCTACAAAGGTGGCGGAGGGTACAAAAGGCTGCCCGAGGCTCTGACCTATGAAGGAGGCTACGGCATTGCGGATAAGGGTCTTGTCGCTGCAATTTGCAAGGAGTGTCCAGTTGCGGGCTTTGGCATGGTCGTTGCCGAGGAAATTGGACTTGTGCTTAAACTTGGTGCGGTAGGGCTTCTTGGGCAGCCCCCAGGTGCTGTTGCCTCGACCGCGAATCTGCAGGGAGTCGAAGATTTCAATGAGTCCGTCGCGGACGCGCCACATCTTGGCATACTGGTAGATTTCCTTGCTGCTGATGTCAGCGCCGTCGTAGGTGTTGATGTAGAGGGTGGGGAGATTGGTGTGCTGCTTGATATAGGAGGGTAGTTTGCCACTGCGCAGGTTGTTGAGCTCAGCGAGGAAGTTGTCGTATGCCTGCCGTAAGTCATGGAGAGAATCGTCTGTGATATCGCTGTCGCTGAGCATGTTGCCTATGGCAATCTGCTGGCGTAGGGCGGTGGCGACGGAGGGCAGGTCTACGAGGTAGTATGGGCCGAAGACATTCACGTGGATGGGGCGGAATTCGGCAAAGTGGCCGAAGGTGTTGCCAGAGGTGTTGGCCAGAATGGTGAAGCGAAGCGAGAGGTAGGTGCTGTCGCCAAGGGATAAGGGATTGGAGATAAATTCTTGTCCTGAGCTTGCATTGCCCAGAGAGATGATGCCGATGTCATCCCAATGCGACTGGTCGTTGCTGCCCTGCACTCCCATGAGGGTGACATGGTTGCCATTCGTCTGACGACGCAGCACATATAGGCCGATGTTGCCACTGATGGGTTGGGAGAAGTCTGTTTGTATGTAATGAGTGTCGGAAACTTGATTGTGCCAGTCGCTATGCCAATAGGTGGTGGCATCGCCGTCAACCATGTATTCTATGTTATTCCCTTCCTTATAATCACTGGCGTTGCTGCTGATCTGGTCGCCGGTGAGGGGTATCATCAGTGTGTCCTTTCCGATGGCTTGCTGATATATCCCCTTGGATGCTGCAAGAAGTTCGTGGTATTGTTCCGTGATGGTCTGCGCTCCTGAGGCGATAACCGTTAACCAATAACCAATAACCGTTAACCAATAACCGTTGACCATTGAATATTGACCGTTAAACGTTACATAAAATTGAAAAATGGAAAAGTTGAAAAATGGAAAAATGGAAAAATGGAATAATGAAAGAAGAACCTCAATTCTTCAATCTTTAAATTCTTCAATTCTTCTTCAATTTTTCAATCCTTAAATTCTTCAATTCTAATTTGACCGTTGACCATTGAATATTGACTATCGATGATTAGAAACCGACGTTTATCTATTTTTGGGGGATTCTTTATTTCTCGTACTGCAGGAGCTGCTCAAGGTGGGGGATGTCTATAATTTTGCGGGAGAGGGTGAGGAGTCCTTGTGATTCCAGATGGTTGAGCATACGGGATATATGCAGGCGCGGCTCGCCGAGCATGCGGGCAAGTGCCACCATGCCACCTGCTATCTGCTTATGACCGCCATGATAGTAAAAATTGCGCTTGAGCAGCGTGGCGAAATGCTGCATGGTGTCGCCCTCGTGGGGTGCCCAGAGCAAATGGTTGGTGCGCTGTATGCGGGTGGAGAGGAGGTTGAGCATGTTGTAGCGGAAGACGTCGTAGGCGAAGAGGTGGTTGATAATATCCTGCTTGCTGACTATGAGGGTACGCACGGTGGTTAGGGCCTGAATGGTATGGCTGAAACTCTGGCGCAGGCCGAAGAGGCTCTCGGTACCGAAGGCGCTGGGTGCACTGAAGGTCTCAATGAAGTTGAGGTCTTTGTGGAGTGAGCTGCGCGTGAGCTGCACCTCTCCCTCAAGGAGGAAGATTATGTGGTTGCAGTGGTCATCCTGACGGGCTATCTCTTGCTTGGGGCGGCAGGTGCGGAAGTCCACTTTTATCTTGGCAAGGATGGCGGTCAGGTCTTCGCGGCTGTGACCTTGGAAGAGTGGAAGCTGCAGCAGTTGGTCGTAGATGGGGGAGGGAGACATATGGGAGTTAGGAGTTAGGAGTTAGAAGCCATTTTAATTTGACAATTAGACAATTATTTTCTGTCAAGAATTAGAGAATTTTGATTATCCGTTCAATCCGAATAATCCGTGGTTAAAAAAACACAGATCTCACGGATCTCACGGATTATCTTTTTCGTTTTCGTTATTCAAATCTCAAACCTCAAATATATATATCGGTTATTGTTTGAGATATTTGTTTAGTTCGGGCGAGTGCCACTCTTGCATATTGTTGTTTTTGTCGGAAAAGATGAGGTATGCCTTTAGGCGGGTGTTGCTTTGGAGTAGTGCTTTTGCCTTGTCAATACCCATGACCATGAAGGCTGTGGCGTAGGCGTCAGCCATGGCACAGGTGGGAGCTATGACAGTGGCTGACAGAAGCGAGTGCTGTACGGGGTGGCCTGTGTGTGGATTGATGGTGTGGGCATAGCGGCGGCCGTCCTTTACGTAGAAATTGCGGTAGTTGCCGCTGGTGGCCATACAGATGTCGCTCTTTTGCAGGGTGGCGGTGATTTTCTGGCCAGTGGCGGAGGCGGTGTCAGCCTCGGAGGGCTTGACTATTCCTACGGTCCAGGGCTTGCCGTCGGGGTTGAGTCCTGCGGCACATATCTCTCCGCCTATCTCAACCATATAGTTGGCTATGCCGTGCTTGCGCAGTACGGCTGCGGCCTGGTCGCTGCCGAAGCCTTTGGCTATGGCGCTGAGGTCGAGCATTATCCGCGCATCCTCTTTTTCTATTCTTCCACTTTTTGTTTTCTTTATCTTGCTGTATCCCACGAAGGGCATGATGCTGTCGATGCGGGCCTGGGTGGCGTCGTCGCTGTTTTTGAATCCAAATCCCCAGAGATTGACGAGCGGTGCCACTGTTATGTCGAATGCTCCGCCGGTGGCGTCGGATACCTCTATGGCGAGGTCGAAGACCTGGCTGAGCATCTGGTCGGCGGCGTCTGTCTCGTTGCGGTTGATGCGGCTGACGGTGCTCTGCGGATTGAAGGCAGAGAGGGAGGAGTCAACTTGGCCGAGACGGTCGAGGATTTCCCGGTCGTAGTCGGAGGAGGACTGATAGGTGATATGGTAGTAGGTGCCGAATATCTTGCCCTCCATACGTCGGTAGGGCGCAGTGTTGGCATCGATTAGTATCCATGCTGTGCCTGCAATGAGGGCGAGCAGGAATATGGCGCTTAGTATGTGCTTGGTTCGTTTACCCATTGAAAAGGAACTGAAAGAAATTACAAGAAATTTTTCAAAAATTTGTCCAATCGTGAAATACTATAACTCTTAATTATTTGAAATTTGAAGCTTGAAATTTGAAATTTAGCCAAGTCCGGCATGACTATCGTCTTCTATCTCCTTCTTACTCCTTATTCCTTACTTCTTACTCCTTTTATCTCCTTATAACTCCTTACTCCTTTTATCTCCTTTTCCTCCTTACTCCATATAAATTATATATCAAACACCAGATTGAAGGTGCCGGTGAAGAGGTGGCCTTTGTTTTTGCCGTAGCCGGGGATGTAGAAGGAGTTGCCCGCGTTGTTTTCTTTCTGGTGGATGCGGTGCTTGTAGCGTGCTGTCCATCCGACGTGGAAATTGCGCCATATCTTTGTTTCCAGGCCGAAAACGAACTCAGCCCACAGGGCGTTGCTGCTCATGCTCTTGAGTTGCAGCGGGAAGGTGCTGCCTGGCCAGTATGGGTCATGAAGGTCGGGGCTGTCTAGGTCGTACTTGTATGTGGTGTAGCCCAGGCGAAATCCGCCGTAGATGCGGTTCGGCGATGTTTTGATGCGTGAGAAATTGTAGTCGCAACCCAGGCGTATGAACGGGGCTGTGGCCTTGCAGTGGAGGTCGGTTTCGTCATCGGTCTTGTCGCAGATGCCGAGGCCTGCTTCAACGGTGGGAAAATATTTGCCGCGCATGTTAAGGCGTGCTCCGCCCTCCAGCTCGCCGTAGTCGTTGGTTTGCCACAGCACTGCGCCGGCAAGGTTGAAGAAAGCCTGTCCGCCCATGATGAGGGGCAGGGTGTCGGACTCCACCTTAAACTTAAATCCGTTAAGGTCGGCCTTAGCCTGCGGCATAATGAGCATGAGGCTACTGATGCACAGCAAGATATATCTTAAGATTCTCTTGTCCATCGAAGTTGACGTTAGGTTGGCTTACTGCCACGCGGCTGATGGCGTAGCGGAAAGTGCTGTTGGGTGTGCGGCTGGTGCAGGTGGCGTTAGTAATGGTGTGGAATATGCTGGTGCCGCACTCCAGCGAGATGACGTGGGGCTCGTTGGTCTTGCTGACGATGAGGGTGTCGCTGATGCTGGCTTTGCTGCCGCTGGGTGTGAAGCGGAAGATGAGGGTGTCGGCGGTGCCGTCGTAGCTCATGGGCAGGCTGATGGTTGCCTCGTTGGTTGCCCGATTGAGAATCACGGAGTCGCGTGCGACAACGGTGATGGTGTCGCCAAGGGTCAGACTGCTGTCATTGGCGGTGTTATAGAATCCGCAGACCAGCCTCGCTGTGTTGTTGAGCGGACAGTCGCTGGAGGTGCAGCTCGTGGTTGCTGCTATCAGCAACCCGATGCAGATGATATTTATTATGCAAACTTTCACCTTAATATAATATGTCACGTCCTCAAAGCTCTTCTTCAATCTGGTATGCATTGCGGCTATTGGCATTGCGGCTGATGAGCTCGCCAATGAAACCGGCGAGGAAGAACTGGCTACCCAGCAGCATCATTGTCAGTGCTATGTAGAAATAGGGCGAGTCGGTAACGAGGCGTGCGGGCACTCCTTTGCTCAGGGCGTAGAGTTTGCCGGCGCCAACGATGATGATGGCTATAAAGCCAATGAAGAACATCAGCGAGCCGAGGAATCCGAACACGTGCATCGGCTTGCGGCCAAAGTTGCTGATGAACCAGAGGCTCATTAGGTCGAGGTAGCCATTGACGAAGCGGTTGAGGCCGCCGAATTTGGTGTGGCCGAACTTGCGAGCCTGATGGTGGACCACCTTCTCGCCAATCTTGTCGAAGCCGGCGTTTTTGGCCAGATAGGGGATGTAGCGGTGCATCTCGCCATAGACTTCGATATTTTTGACTACATCCTTGCGGTAGGCCTTGAGGCCGCAGTTGAAATCATGGAGGTTTTTGATGCCGCTTACCTTGCGGGCGGTGGCGTTGAAGAGTTTGGTGGGCAGGGTTTTTGACAGCGGGTCATAGCGCTTTTTCTTGTAGCCGCTCACCAGGTCGTATTTGTCCTCGGTAATCATGCGGTAGAGCTCGGGAATCTCGTCGGGCGAGTCCTGCAGGTCGGCATCCATGGTGATGACCACGTTGCCCTGCGCTTTCTCAAATCCGCAGAAGAGGGCAGCCGACTTGCCGTAGTTGCGGCGAAACTTGATGCCCTTCACCTCGGGGTTGGCTTGGCGGAGCTCTTGCACCTTGTCCCAGGAGTGGTCGGTGCTACCGTCGTTTACAAAGATGACTTCGTAGCTGAATTGATGCTCATCCATTACTCGTTTGATCCAGTCGAAGAGTTCGCCGAGGCTCTCCTCTTCGTTGAACAATGGTATTACGACTGAAATGTCCATGATTATTTTATTTTGTGTTTGTTTCATTAAGGTCGGAGCTGCGTGTCTTGCCTACCAGTGCGGTGGGCAGCGACAGCAGCAGCCCCAGGAAGATATTGACGTTGAACAGGCTGGCGGCAATGTCGGTGGGGCCAATGCTGCGCAGCATCTCCTCCAGACTGCTGAAGCCGCTCTGTGCAACGGCGTTGTCAAAGAAATCCTGCATGCCGCTTTCGTGGAGAGCCTGCTGCATCTCGGGAGCATTTTGCAGGGCTATATAGGATGACACGAAGTTGCCGCCGTCGAGCCAGCGGAAGTAGGCGTAAGCCGCCAAGGCAAGGATGATGGAGGCGTAGAGATAGAGCAGGGCGGAGTAAAGGTAGGCCTTGCCATAGCCTACGGGCTCGTCCTGACGCACTTGACGCTCAAACCTGCGGGCAAGATAGCAGCCCAGAAACGGGGCACTGATTATTACCATGAAGCCGAGAGTGGAGAGACCACCGCCACCCACGCCTTTAACTGCACACAGAAAGCCGAAGCACCAGTAGATGCCAAACAAAAGGCCGTCAAGCATGGCGAAGGCATTGGTCTGTCGCAGTGTGTCGTTGCGTGTCATAAATATGGATGTGCCTGTTGTTAACTTAAATAGGCTGCAAATTTAACATAATTTGTTAGTATCTGCGATATTTTGGCCGCTATTTTTGCTTAGCGGCCAGTTCAGCCTTGATAAATGGGGCCGTTATGCTGTTTTTGGTCTTGGCTACCTGTTCGGGCGTACCCTCGGCAACTATCTGGCCGCCGGCATCGCCGCCCTCGGGTCCCATATCAATGATGTGGTCGGCTATCTTGATTACGTCAAGGTTGTGCTCGATGACTACTACGGTGTTGCCCTTGTCAACTAGGCGTGTGAGTACTTGATTGAGTATGCGGATGTCCTCAAAGTGGAGGCCGGTGGTTGGCTCGTCGAGTATGTAGAGCGTGCGGCCGGTGTCGCGCTTGGAGAGCTCGGTGGCCAGTTTGACGCGCTGGCTCTCACCGCCGCTGAGGGTGGTGGATGACTGTCCGAGGCGTAAGTAGCCAAGGCCAACGTCCTGCAGGGTTTTGATTTTGCGCAGTATGTTGGGCACGGCCTCAAAGAATTCTACGGCTTGGTCTACGGTCATGTCGAGGACATCGCTGATGCTCTTACCCTTGAAGCGCACCTCCAGCGTCTCGCGGTTATAGCGCTTGCCGTGGCAGGTCTCGCAGGGCACCGTTACGGAGGGTAAGAAATTCATCTCTATCACCTTGTAGCCGTTGCCCTTGCAGGTGGGGCAGCGCCCGCCGGCGGTGTTGAAGGAGAAACGCCCGGGCTTGTAGCCGCGAATGGCAGCCTCTGGCAGCTGCACAAAGAGGTTGCGTATGTCGGAGAAGACTCCGGTATATGTGGCGGGGTTGGAGCGCGGAGTGCGTCCGATGGGGCTTTGGTCAACAGAGATTACCTTGTCGATATTCTCCAGCCCCTCAATGGCTGAGTAGGGCAGGGGGGCTTCAAGGCTGCGGTAGAAATGCTTGCTCAGTATGGGTAGTAGGGTGCTGGTGATGAGGCTCGACTTGCCGCTGCCGCTAACGCCGGTGATGCAAATCATCTTGCCCAGCGGCAAGGTGAGGGTTACATCCTTCAGGTTGTTGCCGGTGGCACCACGTAGGGTGAGTGTGAGGCCGTTGCCCTTGCGGCGGGTCTTGGGTACGGGTATTTCCTTTTGTCCGTTAAGGTATTGGGCAGTGAGTGTGTTGCTTTTGAGCATCTCCTGGGGTGAGCCGCTGAACACAATCTGACCGCCGTGGCGACCTGCCATGGGGCCTACGTCCACAATGTTGTCAGCATGGAGCATCATGTCCTTGTCGTGCTCCACTACAATGACGGTGTTGCCAATGTCACGCAGGGATTGCAGCGAGTGGATGAGTCTCATGTTGTCGCGCTGATGGAGGCCTATGGAGGGCTCGTCGAGTATGTATATCACGTTGACCAGTCCGGAGCCAATCTGGGTGGCCAGCCTGATGCGCTGGCTTTCGCCGCCGCTGAGGGTGGCCGATCCGCGGCTGAGAGAGAGGTAGCCCAATCCTACGTCGAGCAGGAATCGCAGGTGGCTGTTGACTTCCTTGATTATCTCCTCACCGATTTTCTGCTGATTGGGAGAGAGCTTGGGCAGCAGCTCGTTTATCCACCTATGGAGGCTTACGAGGTCCATTTCGCAGAGGTCGGCAATGTTTTTGCCGTCAATGAAATAGTGGAGCGCAATCTTGTTGAGACGGCGGCCGTGGCATTCGGGGCACACCACCTGGCGGTTGAATTGCTCTACCCATTTCTCTGCGCTGGCAGAGAGTTCGCCGTCGGCCATTTGCTGCAGGTGTTTGACAATGCCACTGTACTTGATGAAGTGGTCGTTGGTGGTGTGGATGAGTTCGGCGGGTATGCGCACGTCGCGGGTGCTGCCTTGCAGTATCTCGTTGATGGCCTCGTCGGGGATGTCGCTGATAGGGGTGTCGAGGTCGCAGTCGTAGACTTTTAGCAGTGACTGTATCTCGATAAATATCAATGAGTTTTTCTTTTTTCCTAAAGGAACTATTCCGCCGTTGGCGATGGTCTTTGTGCGGTCGGGTATTACTTTGTCGATATCAATATCGTTGACTACACCGAGGCCGTTGCAGTGGGGGCAGGCTCCCTGTGTGGAGTTGAAGGAGAAGTCGTGGGGCGAGGGGTCGCGATAGCTGAGGCCGGTTACGGGGCACATGAGGTGCTTGCTGTAATGGCGGTCTTGATTGTTGTCGGCATCGAGCACGGTAATCATACCGTCGCCCTGGCGGAAGGCTGTCAGCACGGTGCGGCGCAGGCGCTCGTGGTCGCTCTCTGCATTGGGTGAGTCTGGCTGGCTGACTTTGAGTTTGTCAATCACTACCTCAATGGTGTGGTTCTTGTAGCGGTCCACTTTGTAGCGGGGCTTGAGCTCAACCATCTCTCCATCCACACGGGCGTAGATAAAGCCCTTGCGGCGGATGGTGTCGAAGAGTTCGCGGTAATGGCCCTTGCGGTTGCGTACCAGTGGGGCGAGGATGTAGATCTTGTGGCCGGCATATTCGTGGCTCAGCATGCTGATGATCTTCTCTTCGGTGTATTTCACCATTCGCTCGCCGGAAGCGTATGAGTAAGCCTCGCCGATGCGGGCGTAGAGCAGTCGCATAAAGTCATAGACCTCGGTCACGGTGCCTACCGTGGAGCGTGGGTTGCGGTTGGTGGTCTTCTGGCTGATGGAAATGACTGGCGAAAGGCCGGTTATCTTGTCCACGTCGGGGCGTTGCACACTATCCAGGAAATTGCGGGCATAGGCGCTGAAGGTCTCAATGTAGCGGCGCTGTCCCTCGGCGTAGATGGTGTCGAAGGCAAGGCTTGACTTGCCGCTGCCGCTGAGGCCAGTTATCACCGTGAGACGGTCGTGAGGAATATGAACGTCAACATTCTGCAGATTGTTGGCGCGCGCTCCGTAGATGTTTATGTTGTTTGAAACAGAGTCCATCTGTGTCTTTATCAAAATATGGAGACCCCTCTGACTCCCCTCCTGATGAGGAAAGGGAGGCAGGGGGGCTCAAGAATATAGAAGATTGAGTATTGACTGTCGTCCCATTAACTTCTTGTTAGCCCGTCGTTGTTCCTGAGACGGAGTTGTATGTGTAGCCGCGGAGTAGGCTGATGGCTTGCTTGATATTGTAATGTCTGCCGTCAGCGCCGCGGGCTTCTATCTTGAGGTAGTAAACGCCATCGGGCACTTCCTTGCCGTTGTGCTTGCCGTCCCATCCCTTGGTGATATCGGTCCACTCATAGAGTTTTACTCCCTGGCGGTCGAACACATAGGCGTGGAACTCGATGATGCTTCTGAAGTCTTGCTTTACGCGCAGGGTGTCGTTGGTTCCGTCGCCGTTAGGCGAGAAGGCGTTGGGCACGTTGAGTACTGAGCTTTGGGCCTCTACACTGAATGGGGTCTCAAGTGCATATTCTATTGTGTCCTTGTCTTTTACGAAGGTTATCTGAAGTGAAATGTAAGACTTGCCGGTCTCCTTGAAATCGTATTCAAAGTTGGCATCGGTGCGCACTAGATAAGGATTCTGCTCCTGGCCAGACTTATAGACGTGCCACTCGTAGAGCGGGGTGTATTCACCTGCGTTAATCACGTTGCTGGTGAAGGAGACGTGGATGGGTGCAGAACCTGAGAATTCAGTCACCTCCTGAAGTCCGGTACTGTCGCTCACTGTCATCTTTGGCTCGGCGTTGGGTATGTCGCCGTCGGCTTCGGGATAGGTAGAGCCGGAGCGTGCATGGCCAGGCTCGTTGGTGCTGCTGGAGGTGGTTGTTGGCGCTGTGTATTCGTCAGAATCGGTGCCACAGGCTGCCATAAGGGCAAGGCTTAGGCCCATAATGAGTAGCAGGATGGCCTGATGTTTGAATATGTTTCGTATCATGGCAGTCTCGTTTATATCTAATAACTGCAAAATTACGCATTTATTGCGATATGAGCCGGCCTTGGCGGAAAAAAGTTTGGTAATGATATAGATGTTGGCACAGATTACTCATAATGCAGCCAATT
>OCTW011608023.1_pt1 | contig 18663 bp, 18 predicted proteins | sample 1539671 | NCBI WGS metagenome assembly OCTW01 (sample SAMN02144230, study PRJEB22623) | gut metagenome | biome: sheep rumen | host: Ovis aries | place: New Zealand
GAAAAATCTGACATGGCAAAATCCTGGGCAACTTTTTGTTGCTCAGGAACTTATAATTTAATTTAGATCAAAGTATTGCGGAATTTAGGATAATAACAATATACCATTGTTTTTAAGAAAATTTTCGTAATTTTGCAGTTCGGAAGACAGTGAAGGATATTAACAACTTATTATATTATGGTAAAGCATATTATTTTATGGACTCTGAACCCAGAGTTGACTGAGGAGGAGAAGGCAACAGCCAAAAAGGGAATCAAGGAGGGACTTGAGGCCCTTATGGGAGAAATACAGGGACTGACAAGTATCAAGGTGATTATTGACGGCAGGCTGGAAACTTCAAATGCCGATGTGATGCTTGACAGCACTTTCACAGACTTTGAGGCTCTGAAGGCATACGCCGTACACCCTAAGCATGTGGCAGTGGCAGACGGTAAGGTCCGTCCGTTCACGGTACAGCGCTCATGCCTTGACTTTGAGTGTTAAGTGGGGGAATGAAAGGCAAATAAAAACGGGACAACACTATGGTGTAGTCCCGTTTTTGTCTTTGGTTATAGTATGATTACATAAACTTGTTGCCGTTCCACGTTACGCGCTTCTCTTTCTTACCCGTAGTGGTATGGAATGTGAAGACAATGGTCTTTCCCTGGCGTGGCAGGCTGTGTGTGGTGGCATAGACACCGGGGACAGCGTCAAACTCAATACCTAAGTCGCAGGGAGAAATCATCTGCATTATATGGGTATCATTGTCATAGGTGTAGAAATCAACGCCGGAGAACTGTCCCGTTATTGCCTTACCGTTTTTATATGAGTCATTGGACAGTGCCACAATCTTGTGTTTCTTGTCGGCGCAGTTCCAGTAGCAACACTGTATGACGAGCCGTTCGTTGTCTGACTCGATGGACTCATAGTTTACATATCCGTTTTGTACATCAACGGTGAGAGACTCACCAGGCATCAGTTTCATACCGTTTAGGAAAAGTTCCCAGCTTGATTCCATACCCATGACAGGCTCCATGATAAAAGGATGCTTAATAAAGGCAGTCATGAAGTCCTTGATGTTAGGAGAGGTACCCTTGAACTTGACGGTGATGTCGTTGGTTGGCTCAAGCTCTTCGTCGTCATTAATAGGCTCGCTCTTTGAGTACACGGGCTTCATACCGTTCCATGTGAAGGTATGGCGTATGGGACTGTTGCTGCACCAGTCATCTATGATTATATCTTTGCCGGTCCTTGGCAGCCTGCAGTATATCTGTGGGAATTCTCCTTTGTCGTTCCATCTGTAGCCCTTGAGAATGTCGGGCTCAGGTGTGAGGGTCTTCTTCTGTGGGTTATAGTCATAGAAACATACTATTTCTATGCATGGGTCAGTAGGCTTTCCAAGGCATACTGCCAGCAGTTTGTGGCCGTTACTCCTGTTCCACACGCAGGCATTCATATAACCACCGTCGGTGCCGGCGTCGCCCAGTGACGCATAGCCGTTGGTGGCATCCACGATAACGGTGAGTTCTGTCTCTTCGTCAAGAACCTCTTTAGACAGTCCTTTCTCCATGGTATTCCTTATGGTCTTTCCCATCCATGTAGGCCATGTCTTGTCAAAACTCTCCAGTAGGACGCCGATGCTCCCGTTTGCCACATTGCTGATAGTCTTTGTCGGCCATCCTTTGTCTATGTCCTCGAGATATATCTGTCCATAAGAGGATATGGCAGTGACCACCAGTATGAGTGTTGCAATAATTTTTTTCATAATGTTCTATTGTTTAGTTTTGATATATACGCCGTCAAAGGCTACACCCATGCCGAAGCATCCCAGTGACTCATGGTCGCTTGTGGTCTTGAGTACTACAAACTTTTTGAAGAAGTAAGCACAGAAGCTGTAGCCGCATTCGTTAACGTCGTCATAGTAGAAATAGTCATAGGTGGATTCTCCCAGTACTGCGGGGCGGTCAGGAGCGCTCTTGCCTTCGGCTATGTTGCCTGGGGTATTGCATACCTCGAAATGCAGCTTGTGCTTACCGGCGCCACGGAATTTTACGTATCCGCCCATCATACTGCCGTAGTTGGGGTTGTATATGGAGTATGAGTACTCACGTCCTATGTTTTGCGGGTCTTCATAGTCAAGATACTTTGTTACAGGCACCTCTTCTTTGTTGGACATGAAGTTCTTCATCTCAAGACTCTTGTCTGTGCGAGGATTGGTCCATGTGCCTTGTGTTATACGGTAGTAGCCACCGCCATCTTCTTCTATCTTGAATGTCATCCTGCCGGTAATGGTGCCGTCGCTCTGGTATTCCTCCAAGTAATAATAGTCGCTTGTTCCTACCATTCCGCCAACGACAAGAATAGGTGCGGGATTCTTGGCCTTGGGATAGTATATCTCGCCTACGGCTATCTCTTCGCCGTTGATGGCAAACTTGAGTTTCACAGGAATCTTGCCTCCCAATGTTCCCTCAAAACTGTATTCCCCCAACACGTCGGCGTGGGCTGTCACTGCAAGTATCAGGGCAGTGATTAAAGACAATAGTTTTTTCATAATCCCTTAGTATTAATATTTTACGAAGTCACAAGCCTTGCGCAGGTCCTCAACGGTGATAGTGCTCAACTCTGATTTTGAGGGATTAGAGTACTTCGCTACGCGGTTGGCTTGCTCGGTTATGGTCTGCTCAAACACGTTGCGCACGTAACGGCCGTTACCGAAGTTCTTTGATTTATGTTGATATACATACTTGAATTTTTCGCGCAGGTATTTGTCTGCGTCGTCATCCAACTTATAGCCGTATTTGTTCATGCGGTTCATGAATATCTCCACCAGTTCGCCAGGCTTGAAGTCGGGGAAGTTGATGTATCGGTTGAAACGTGACTGCAGTCCGGGGTTGGAGTCAATAAAACGCTTCATCTCATTAGTGTATCCTGCTACGATTACCACGAGTCTGTCACGGTCATCCTCCATACGCTTAAGCAGTGTTGCGATGGCCTCGTTGCCATAGCCGCCGACACCCTCGTCAACGAGAGAATATGCTTCATCGATAAACAGCACACCGTTAAGTGCAGAGTCACACAGATGGTTTGTCTTCACTCCAGTCTGTCCCACATACTCGGCTATCAGTCCGGAGCGGTCGGTCTCAACAAGGTGTCCGCTCTTGAGTACACCAAGGTCTTTGTATATACGGGCTATGATGCGCGCCACGGTGGTCTTACCCGTACCAGGGCTGCCGGTGAACACCAGATGGTATGATATCTTTGGCGTCTTCAATCCCTGAGCCTCGCGCTGCTTCTGTACCTTGATGAAGTTGGCAAGTGACTTGACCTCCTTCTTCACCTCTGGCATACCCGTAAGCGATTCAAGTTCTTTCATAGGGTCGCCTTCGAGTACGTCACGACGTTGCACGGAGTCTGCGCGTGTCTCGCTCAGTCCCACCTGTGACTCTGTAACATCTTTTTTGTCTTCGTCCTCGTCGTCGTCAACAAGTATGCCCACGCACATTACCAGTGCGAACATGATGAATGAAACAGCGCCGCAACCGGTGAAGAATACCTTTACCCCCTTTAGGAAACTGTTTTCACTTTCAGAAAATAATCCCATTGTTGTTATTAACGTTTTTATTAATGATTCTGCTATTTCAGGTTAGTTACACCCTTAAACCTATAATACCGTGTTACAAAGGTAAACATTATTTTTGTATTACCAAAGAAAAGTATATTTTTTCAGTTGCGCCTTGGTGAATTTACTCTTTGGAAAAGAATGCTTGGGAACTGACGGAACATGATATGCAGACTCCCCCGAAGATAGCTGTGTATCTTCGGGGGAGTGTGTTAGGGTGAGTATATTTTGGAACACTGATAGTTATTCCTTATAGAAACGTAATGCTCCGAGCAACTCTCCGTTCTCATCCTTCGTGCCTATGGTTACACGCAGGCAGTTGTTGCACAAGGTTATGCGTGTGCGGTTGCGTACTATGATGCCCTTGTTCACCAGATAGTCATATATCTTTTGTGCGTCAGTCATCTTGGCAAGGAAGAAGTTTGCGTCGGTGGGGTAAACCTTCTCGCATATAGGCAGTTCAGCGAAAGCCTGCATAAGCCTGCCACGTTCCAGCAACAGCATGTTAACCCATTTCTCTACGCTTATCTTGTCGTCAAGGCGCTTAATGGCCTGCTCCTGAGTAAGCAGGTTGACGTTGTAAGGATATTTCACCTTGTTGAATATGTCGATGATGTCTTTCTGTGCGAAAGCCATGCCGAGCCTGATGGCAGCGGAGCCCCATGCCTTGCTCATGGTGTGCAGCACAATGAGGTTGGGGTGGGAGGCGAGCTGCTGCAACATGGTCTTCTCGCTTGAGAAATCGATGTAAGCCTCGTCAACGATGACAAGACCATCAAACTGCTCTATTACCTTCATTATTTCCTCACGGTAGATGTTGTTGCCTGTGGGGTTGTTGGGTGAGCATATCCATATCACCTTGGTGTTGCTGTCGGTGGCGGCGAGCAGTTTCTCGGCTGTTACCTGGAAGTGCTCGTCAAGCATTACCTGGCGGTATTCCACGTTGTTGATGTCGGCGCATACCTCATACATGCCGTAGGTAGGACAGATAGCAACCACGTTGTCTTTCTTGGGTTCGCAGAAACAACGGTAAACCAAGTCTATCGCCTCGTCGGAACCGTTGCCGAGGAAGATGCACTCCTCGGGTACTCCTTTTATCTTCGCCAGACGCTGCTTTACCTCGCCTTGCAGAGGGTCAGGGTAGCGGTTGAAAGGAGCGTTGTATGGATTCTCGTTTGCGTCAAGAAAGACGTGTGCTACGTGTCCGCTGTATTCGTTGCGCGCACTGCTGTATGGTGCCAGCGACCATATATTAGGTCTTGTCAGTTCTTGTAATGTTCTCATGTCTTCTATATGTTTTGAGTGTTCTTGTCTTTGTTATATCTCAGTGCTATTTATACTCTCAGCTATTCGGCGCATACCTTCTGCCAGTCGGGAGCGTTGCGTCGCGAGGTTGATGCGGATAAAATGTCGTCCGGCTGTAGAATGGTCATACATGGTGCCAGAATTGACATAGACATTGGCTTCTTGTAACAGGTATTCACACAAATCGTCAGCGTCATGTAATTTGTCATTCTTGGTTATATGGCTATCACTGCTAGCCTCTATATCCACCCACATCAGGTAAGTGCCTTCAAGAGAGCAGACATGCCATTGGGGAATGTTATGCTCTATATATTCCTTTGCAAAGAGATAGTTGGAGTATATGTAGCTGTTAAGTTGTAGTAGCCACTCTTCTCCCTCTGGGGTGTACGCCGCCTCAAGAGCCAAGACTCCGAAAGGGTTAACGTCACAAACCTCGTTGATGTTTATGGCACGGTCCACGCGTCGGCGTGTGCTGTCGTCCTTTATCACGATGTTGGCTATCTGCAGGCCGGCGATATTGAATGCCTTGCTGGGTGACAGGCATACGGCACAAGGGGCGTCGCTCACTGACATGAAAGGATGATAGTGCGGGCGTTCCTCTCTTGTCTTTTCAATAAGCAATGCGTTGCGTGTAAGACTGGAGTTGACAAACTCGCAGTGTATCTCGTCGGCAATGACAAACACACCGTGGCGCTTGCATATCTCACCCATTCGCATTAGCTCATATTGTGACCATACACGTCCCGTGGGATTGTGGGGATTGCATAGCAGGAAGACCTTTACCGAAGGGTCGGCGCACGTCTTTTCAAACATGTCAAAGTCAATGGTGTAGAAATAGTCACGTTGACTTATGGCAGTGCTGTATTCGGGGGCGTTTGCATTCAATTGCAAAGGAACCTCAGCAACTTCACAATTGTTATTGCGTATGGACGAGTAGAAACAGTTGTAGGCCGGCGTCTGCACAAGAACCTTGTCGCCTGGTTGTGTCACTGCTTTGATGATGGCAGACACCGCAGGTACGACACCGCTGGTGTAGAGTATCCACTCGCGTTTGATGCCGTTCCATCCATGACGATTGGCAAACCAGTTTATGGTGGCCTCATAGAAAGACTCTGGTACTTTAGTGTAGCCAAAACAACCATGCTCCATACGTTTCCTCAATGCGGCGGTAACGCATGGTGCGGTCTCGAAGTCCATGTCGGCGACCCATAAAGCTATGGTGTCGTCGTTAGGCATCTCGTCATATTTGTAACAGTTGGTGCCGCGGCGGTTAACTATTTTGTCGAACTCTTGCATTGGCAGGTTGTTTCTGGTTCTCGTCCCAAATTAATTCTCCTATCTTTCCTTCTACAGTAATATCACCTGATGTTGGATTCTTAATGCTGTGAACATCGCCGATGATGTTGCCATTTACAGTGGAGTACTCAAACATCAGGTTGGCGTCGGGACCGAATGTGCAGTCCTCTAACGTCAGTCCGTCAACATAGCACAGCAGTTGCTCTCCCGTTAGGTGGCAGCGTACCAGACGCATGTTCTTTGCGTACCAGCCGAGATACTCGCCGTTGACCACGCAGTCAACGAGCGTGACATTCTCTGTCTCCCAGAAAGCGTCCTTGGAGTTGATGACAGCATTGTGTATCTCTACGTTCTTTGAGTACTGGAAAGAATAGTTGCCGTCTTGGTGGTAGTTGTCTATCTTTATGTTGCTGGTGTGCATGAACAAGTAGTCGCAGTTCTTGATGTTTACATTGTTCATCTCTACATCGCTGCAATCCCACAGCATCTCCTGACCGTCGTTAAAGTCGGTGTCGGCAATGTGTATGCCTTTCATGCGCCTGAACATTTTGGGAGCGTCCACCTTGCAGTTGGTCATGCGGCAGTCTTGTGAGTACCACAGGCTGGAGCGCGCCGAGTCGGCGAAGTAACAGTTGTCAACCTTGAATCCGTAAGTCTCCCAAAATACATACTTGCCCTCGAACCGGCAATCCTGTGCCTCGATGTTGCTTGTCTCTTTTATAGAGGACTCGCCGGGGTGTATGGTCACGTTCTTCAGTTGTGTGTCGTGTATGGCATATAGAGGGCGCTCGCCCTCGTATTCTTTGTTTGATATTATGGTCATAATGGTGTGTACCTTAATAATTCTTTTGCAAAGGTACTTCTTTTTTCTGAAATAGCAAAATCTAAAAAAATAGAGTGAATAATTGTGTAATTGGCAAAAAAAGTGTAAATTTGCAGATTAGTTACGTGTGTAATGTCCACAAAGAGATGAAAGTAGCAATTATAAAATATAATGCGGGAAATATATTCAGTGTCATAAATGCTGTAAAACGTCTCGGCATAGAGCCAGTACTGACTGATGATGCAGAGCAGTTGCTGAGCGCCGACCGTGTGATATTTCCCGGACAGGGCGAGGCTCATAATGCCATGACATACCTTCGTGAAAGGGGACTGGATCGCCTTATAAAAGATTTGAAGCAGCCTGTACTTGGAATATGTATCGGACAGCAGTTGTTGTGCAGCCACTCAGAAGAGGGTGACACTGATTGCCTCGGTGTGTTCCCTATGGATGTTAAAAAGTTTCGCCCTGTGTGTCATGAGGATAAGATTCCCCAGATGGGCTGGAACAGCCTGACGTTCCGCAAGGACGAGGAGAAAAAAGGCGGCTTGTTTGAGGGACTGCGCAATGAGGACTTCGTCTATTTCGTACACAGCTACTATGTGCCGCTGCATGAGGAGTACACCATAGCGACGGCTCATTTCACGCTTGACTACTCGGCCGCGTTGCATAAGGATAACTTCTATGCCACGCAGTTTCACCCAGAGAAGAGCGGAAAGGTGGGAGAGACGATATTGAGAAACTTTATTAATATCAATTCTTAATCCCGTAGATATGATAGAACTGATACCAGCCATAGACCTTATAGAGGGTAAGTGTGTAAGGCTTACCAAGGGGGAGTATGACAGTAAGAAAGTATATAATGAGGACCCGGTGTTACAAGCCAAGGAGTTTGAACGGTTGGGTTTCAAGCGCCTGCACGTGGTTGACCTTGACGGAGCTAAGTCAAAGCATATAGTCAATGACGCAGTGCTGAGAGCTATCACTGATGCTACAAATCTTACTGTGGACTTCGGCGGAGGTATTAAGACCGAGGAAGACATAGAGAAGGCTTTTGCTGCCGGTGCCGCTATGGTTACTTTGGGTAGTATAGCCGTTACGGATCCGGTGAAGTGTTGTCAGTGGATAGACAGATATGGTGCAGACCGTATCATCTTAGGAGCTGATGTGCGCAACGGAAAGATAAGTATCAACGGTTGGAAGGAAGATTCTTCTGATGACCTGATGCCATTCTTGAGGAAATATGTGGAGAAGGGCGTGCGTAATGTGTTGTGTACGGAGATAAGCAAAGACGGCACATTGGCTGGTCCTGCTGTAGAATTGTACAAGCAAATAATGGCGGAATTTCCTCAGATGCATCTCATCGCCTCTGGTGGCGTGAGCTGTAATAATGATATAGAAGAACTGGAGCAGGCCGGCATACCGGCTGTTGTGTTCGGTAAGGCATGGTATGAGGGTAGGATAGACCTCAGCCGCTTGTTTCATAATTATAATTCATAAATTAATAGTTTTAGGTACGATGACTGTACCCCCTCCCTGCAGGGAGGGTTGGGGTGGGTCTCTTAAATTCATAACTTGCTTGTCATATAATGTTAGCAAAAAGAATAATTCCTTGTCTTGATGTAAAGAATGGCGAGACAGTAAAGGGTACGAACTTCGTTAATTTGCGTTCTGCTGGCGACCCGGTGGAGTTGGGTAAGATGTACAGTGATCAGGGTGCTGATGAATTGGTATATCTTGATATTACAGCTTCACACGAGGGAAGAAAGACATTCACCGATATGGTAACCCGCGTGGCACAGAAGATAAACATACCGTTCACTGTGGGTGGCGGTATCAATGCCCTGGAGGATGTGGAACGCATGCTTGCGGCTGGAGCAGACAAGGTGAGCGTGAATAGTGCTGCATTGCGTAGACCGGAACTGATAGATGAGATAGTGAAACATTTCGGTTCGCAGGTGTGTGTGTGCGCTATAGATGCACGCAATGATGAGGACGGCTGGCATTGCTATGTAAACGGAGGCAGAATACGTGTGGAGCGTACGTTGTTAGACTGGGCAAAGGAAGTAAGTGACCGCGGTGCTGGTGAGATACTCTTTACCTCAATGAACCACGACGGAGTAAAGCAGGGATTTGCCAATGAGGCGCTGGCAATGTTGTCAGAACAGTTGCCTATACCTATCATAGCATCAGGAGGAGCAGGTAAGCGTGAGCACTTCCTCGATGTCTTTACCCAGGGAAAGGCAGATGCAGCCTTGGCAGCCAGTGTGTTCCATTTCGGGGAGATACCTGTGCCGGAACTGAAACAGTGGTTGAGGCAACAGGGCGTGAACGTAAGAGTTAATTCATAATTCATAATTAATAATTAATAGCTCATAACCCATCGCTTGGCATGCAGTGACACTTGCCAAAGCAAGAACTCATAACTCAAAACTCAAAACTTGTAAGACATAACCTATAACATATTAAATACTACTATGACAGTTAAACAAATTTCAATATTCATTGAGAACAAGAGCGGGGCTCTGCTGAATGTTCTGAAGTTGTTGAGAGATAACGGCATTAGCATCGTTATAAGTAATATAAGCGATACTGCTGACTTCGGTATTTACCGCATTATATGCAGTGATACGGAGAAGGCTTATCATAAACTGCGTGACAAGAATATTAATGTTACGTTGAGTGACGTACATGCCATCAGATTGAAAGATAACAAGGTAGGTGCCGCGGCTGACGTGATGACACTTATCACAGAGGCTGGCGTAGGTATTAAGTATATGTATTCTTTCTTGCTTGATGGCAAGGGTGTGCTTACATTCCGTGCAGATAATGCAGAGAAAGCTGATGAGGTGATAAAACAAAACAATTTGGATTTCCTTACCGAGGAGGATTTGAAGAATTAAATTATATATAAGGTAGAAAGACAGGCTATATTTGAAATAACAAGAATAATGAAAAAGGTATTTTTATCCCTGATACTTATGATGGGATGTGCTGCGACAGCATTTGCAGAGACAGAGACGAGTGAGTTCAATATTTCAACAGTAAACACAGAGCAGGCTATGCTGGAGAGCAAGAATGCGCTCTTGCCGGCTCCAGAAGAGAAAAACGAAAAGGATGTGGCATATTGGGCACAGTCAGTGTTGTCACGCATAAAGGTGTTGGGATATGCTCAGGCAGGTTATACCGCTACAATGCAAGAGAATGGCAAGAACACTAATACGTTTGATATGAAGCGTGTGGTAATGATGCTCGGCGCAGATATCGCACCACATTTCTATGCGTTCATCATGCATGAGTTCAAGGCTGGTAATCTGTTGGAGTATTATATGGAGTATCGCCCGTCAAAGGCGGTGAACTTCCGTTTGGGACAGTCAAAGACAGAATTGTCAATGACCAATCCTCTCTCACCACGTATCTTCGAGAGCATCAACTGTGCGCCTTTGGGTATATCTTGGCTTTGCGGCTCTGACCCATTGATGAGCAATGGCTCTGGTCGTGATATGGGACTGATGATGTATGGTGACTTGTTTAACAACCACCTGCGATATGTCGTAGAAGTAGTAAACGGTGGTCAGATAAACAAGAATGACCAGAACAATCAGAAGAATATCATTGCCAAGCTGGAGTATAAGCCTGTAAAGAACTTCCGCGTATCTGTTTCAGGTCAGAAAGGTTACGGCTGCGCTGTGACTACATCTAAATATAATGATGTGGTGAAGCTGACTGGCAACAAGATTGAGGTTGACGGCGTGATGGTGGATGAGGTGAAAACATCACACATCAGTCAGGGCGAGACATATCGCAGTGACCGCTATGCTGTAGGCTGCGAGTGGATGTCAAGCATAAAGGGTACTGACTACTACAAGAACCGTTGCACAGTATTGCGTGGTGAGGTTATAGGAGGTCGTGACGGAGAGTGTCACAGCTTCGGTGCATACGCATCACTCACTCAGCCTGTATATAAAGGTATGGATATCGTGGCACAGGTGGATTACCTGAACCGTAACACCGATATGAAATACAAGCAGACAGACCTGTTGTTCGGCGTACAGTATTGGATGCATACGAAATGCCGTGTACAGGCACAGTATAACTATAGTATCTTGAGCGACGAGATGAAGGCAGTGTCAGGAATACCAGGCAACTATGGTAAGTTTATGGCACAGGTGCAGTTCTCGTTCTAAGACAGTGATATAATACTCTTTCTATATAAAGTAATAATAAAGTGGGTAATACGATAGATAAAGCCGTAGAGGAATTGTCATGTCAGGAATGTCTTAAGGAAATGTTTCATCGAGTGCATGATAATGTACCGTTGCCGTCAAACGATGCTCTTGGCGAAGCTGTGCAGTTAGTCAGAAGTGTGATATTCCCAGGATATTTTGGACAGTCAAAGGTGACAGAACACGGACTGAAATATCACATTGGAGTGTCTTTGGAGCGCTTTTGCCGTATCTTGAAAAAACAGATTATGGCAGGCTTATGCTTTGGCATGGCTGAAGACGAGGAAGTGCGGATAGATGAAATACGTAAGCAGGCAATAGAGATAACGGAGGAGATAGTTCGCCGTTTGCCTAAGATGCGTGAGATATTGGCAACAGACGTTGAGGCTGCGTTTAACGGCGACCCGGCGGCTACATCGCTGGGTGAGATAATATGTTGCTATCCGGTGATACGCGCATTGGTAAACTATCGTTTTGCCCATGAACTGTATCTGCTCAATGTACCGCTTATACCGCGTATGATAAGTGAGCTTGCACACTCTGAGACAGGGATAGATATACACCCCGCCGCGCAGATAGGACATCATTTCACTATTGACCATGGCACAGGTGTCGTGATAGGTGCTACATGTATAATAGGCGATAATGTGAAGCTTTATCAGGGTGTGACACTTGGAGCACTCTCATTCCCGTTGGATGAGAATGGTAACCCTATAAAGGGTATTCCGCGTCATCCTATACTTGGTAATGATGTGGTGGTATATTCTAATGCAACAATACTTGGAAGGATAACAATAGGAGACAGAAGCGTAATAGGTGCTAACAGATGGGTTACGGACAACATAGCACCAGACACAAAGATATATAAGAACCTAAAGGTGATGAAAGGTTTTGAGAATGGGTATGGAATTTGAAATGGTGGCAAAGACCTTTATGGGTCTTGAAGATGTACTTGCACAAGAGTTGACGGCTTTAGGTGCGAATAATGTAGAAAAAGGTTGTCGCGTGGTAACATTTACCGGCGACAAGGCAATGCTGTATAAGGCTAACTTCGCATTGAGAACAGCTGTGAGGGTGCTGAAGCCTATAAAACACTTCACGGCTTCGTCAGCAGATGATGTGTATGAGGCAGTGAAGACGGTAGATTGGAGTGAGTACATAACGGAGGGAAAGACATTTACCGTAGATTCCGTAGTCTATAGTGATACTTTCTCAAACTCACGTTTCGTCACATATAAGGTGAAAGACGCCATTGTGGATCAGTTCAGGGAAAAGACGGGTAAGCGCCCAAGTATCTCGATAACAGACCCCGATATGAGGCTGAATATCCACATCTCTGGTAATGAGGCGACATTGGCATTGGATTCAAGTGGAGAATCACTGCACCGTCGTGGATACAGACAGGAGACAGTGGAGGCACCGCTCAACGAGGTGCTTGCTGCCGGTATGATACTGATGACAGGCTGGAAGGGCGAGTGTGACTTCATAGACCCAATGTGTGGAAGCGGCACCTTGCCTATAGAGGCAGCGCTTATTGCAAGAAACATAGCTCCGGGAGTCTTCCGAAAAGAGTATGCCTTTGAGAAGTGGGCAGATTTTGACCAAGAACTGTTTGACGAGATATACAATGATGATTCCGAGGAACGTGAATTTACGCATCATGTATATGGCTATGACATAAGCGTGAAAGCTGTGGATATGGCTGCCAACAACGTCAAGGCAGCAGGATTGACGGCTGATGTAACGATAAGCCAGCAGGATTTCAAAGACTTCAACGGACATTCCGAGAAAGCCATAATAGTAACCAACCCTCCTTATGGTGAGCGAATATCCACTCCTGACCTGTTAGGAACATACAAGATGATAGGTGAGCGCCTGAAGCGTGCATTCAAGGAAGGCGAGGCATGGGTGCTGTCATATAGGGAAGAGTGTTTCCAGCAGATAGGATTGAAGCCAAGCGTGAAACTTCCTCTCTATAACGGCTCGCTGGAATGTGAGTTCAGAAAGTATGTGTTGTTTGACGGTAAGTTGAGCAATTTCAGAGAAGAGGGTGGCGTGGTCAAAACTGACATGGAGAAGCAGTTTATGGCTGAGAAACGTCGTACTTGGAAACGTCAGGACTTTGAGAAGAAACAGGAGGAGAGGATAGATAACGAGGAAGCAGACATATTGTCATTCCGCTTTACGTCGCTTGAGAAACAAAGACGTGCAGAAGAGAAAAGAGAATTCAGAGGAGAAAGAAGAGAACGTCGGGAGTTCAAAGGTGACAAGAGGGAGTTCAGAGGCGATAAGAGAGAATTTAAGGGTGATAAGAGAGAGTTCAAAGGTGACAAGAGAGAATTCAGAGGGGAAAGAAGAGAGAAGAGAGACGGATGGAAATCATCGCGTGAGGGAAAATTCAAGAAAGATGGTGAAAGAGAGACACGAGCAGATCGTCAGAAGATGCGCAGGAAAATGTTTGGGCAGCAACATGATGATGCGGAGTAAGTTTATTATTCTACTGCTGATATATTGTACAACAACAATGATGGCACAGAAGAGGCAGTTCACTCTTGAGGACTTAAACTTCGGCGGCATACACTATAACGAGATGTCGCCGGAAAAGCGTTATTATCTATGGCATGGCAATGTGCTGATGAGAAAGTACATAGATAATGTGGCGATGGTGTCTGATACGGGTAAGGAAACAGAACTGTTCTCTCTTGATGACATACAGGAAGCGTTTGGCTCGGAAGATGCCTGCATCGGCGTTAATCTTCTAAATGTGTCTTTCCCTTACAAAGACCGCTCATGGGTGCTGGTGCTGACACCTCAGGAAAGGTTACTGTATGATTATCAGAAAAAAGAGATTGTCTTCTCACAGAAGTGCACAGGCTCATTAGAGTGGAACAGCGACAGCAAGACAGATGCTTTTTCCCGTGATAATAATTTATGGGTGCGTCTGTCTGACGGAACGGAGCGCCAGCTCTCCTTTGACGGCTCGCGTGAGATAGTATATGGCAGGAGTGTCCATCGTAATGAGTTTGGCATAGAAAAAGGCACATTCTGGTCTGGTGACGGCAAAAAACTTGCGTTCTATAGGATGGACCAGTCTATGGTGACAGACTATCCTCAGGTAAACACCTTTACTTCCATTGCTACATGTGAGCCTGATAAATACCCTATGGCAGGACAGACGAGCCATAAGGTTACTATAGGGGTGTATGACATAGAAAGAGACACTACTGTATGGCTGCAGACAGGTGATGTGACAGACAGATACTTTACCAACATCGCCTGGGCACCAGACGGCACCTCTTTATATCTTATAGAGTTGAACAGGGACCAGAATGTGTCAAGACTGGAGCAGTATGACGTGGCTACAGGTGAGAAAAAGCGTACCCTGTTGACGGAGGAAGATGAGAAATACGTAGAGCCGCAACATCCTGTCACCTTCCTGCCTTGGGACGGGGATAAGTTTATATATTGGAGTCAGAAGGACGGATATTGGCATCTGTACTTATATGATGCCGTCAGTGGTCAATGTGTAAGACAACTGACAAAGGGAGAGTGGGTAGTAACAAAGATATTGGGATTTAACCAGGAGGAGCGCACTGTCATAGTGTGTGGCAACAAGAAGAATCCGTTGCAACGTAATATCTTTGCCGTAAGCATTGCTGATGGTAAGATAGAGGAACTGGATAACGGTATCGGCTCACATGACGGCAAACTGTCTGCAGACGGTACGAGGTTGTTAGACCAGTGGAGTGCACCTGATGTAGCCCGTGCGTGGACCTTGTGCTCCACCTCAAAGGGAGACAAAGGCGTAGGATTTAATATAGAGGCAAGAAACCCTTGGGAGGAATATGAGGTTCCGACCTATACACAGGGAACACTGAAGGCCGCTGACGGTAAGACCGACCTGTATTACCGTATGGTGTTGCCGCCCCACTTTGATAAAAAGAAACAATACCCCACAGTGGTATATGTCTATGGCGGACCTCATGCGCATAACTTGGAGGCCACATGGCACTGGAACTCCCGCAGTTGGGAGACATATATGGCACAAAAGGGCTATATAGTCTTCGTACTGGATAACAGAGGCTCGGAACACAGGGGAAAGGCTTTTGAGCAAGCCACATTCCGCCAGTTGGGACAAGTGGAGATGCAAGATCAGATGAAAGGTGTGGAATACCTGCAGTCATTGCCATATATAGACACAGACCGACTGGGAGTGCATGGATGGAGCTACGGCGGCTTTATGACTATATCGTTGATGACCGAGCATCCGGATGTGTTTAAGGTGGGAGTAGCCGGCGGACCAGTGATAAACTGGGAAAAGTACGAGGTGATGTACACCGAGAGATATATGGACACCCCGGAACAGAATCCAGAGGGATATGAGAAAACCAATCTGGAGAGAAAGGCAGACAGACTGCAGGGCAGACTGCTTATCATCATTGGAATGAATGATGATGTGGTGGTGCCGCAGAATACGATGTTGTTCCTAAACCAGTGTAACGAGGCAGGTACGTATCCTGATTTATATGTATATCCGGGAGAGGGACACAATATGCAGGGCCACATGTCGGTTCATCTGCATGAGAAGATTACAAGATATTTTGATGATTACTTAAAATAAAACGTTATGAAGATACTACTTTTAGGCTCAGGTGGCCGTGAGCATGCTCTCGCTTGGAAGATAGCACAGAGTGAGAAATGTGAGAAACTATACATTGCGCCGGGTAATGGCGGAACAGACGGAGTAGGAGGAAAGGGAGAGAACGTGGACATAAAGGCCACCGACTTTGACGCAATAAAGAAGTTCGTTGTAGAGCAGGGCGTTGACATGGTAGTGGTAGGTCCGGAGGACCCACTGGTAAAGGGTATATATGACAACATGAAGTCTGACCCAGCTACCGCAGCCATTCCTGTTATCGGTCCCTCAAAGCAGGGAGCAGTGCTTGAAGGCTCAAAGGACTTTGCCAAGCAGTTTATGAAGAGGCACAACATTCCTACCGCTGCCTATGCCACATTTGATGGTGAGCATCTGGAGGACGGATTGAAGTTCCTTGAGACACTGCAGGCACCATACGTGCTTAAGGCTGACGGTCTTTGTGCAGGAAAGGGCGTGTTAATCATTGACAACCTTGACGAGGCGAAGCGTGAGTTGAAAGAGATGCTGGGAGGTATGTTCGGAAACGCATCTTCGCGTGTCGTCATAGAGGAGTTCCTTAGCGGTATAGAGTGCTCAGTCTTCGTGCTTACAGACGGCAAGCACTATCAGATATTGCCAGAGGCTAAGGACTATAAGCGTATTGGCGAAGGCGACACAGGCCTTAACACCGGTGGCATGGGCAGCGTGACACCAGTTCCGTTTGCCACTAAGGAGTGGATGCAGAAGGTTGAGGAGAGAATAATAAAGCCAACAGTTGACGGCTTGGCAGCAGACGGCATAGACTATAAGGGCTTTATCTTCTTCGGACTTATCAACGTGAACGGAGAGCCAATGGTGATAGAGTACAACTGCCGCATGGGTGACCCTGAGACAGAGTCTGTAATGCTGCGTCTGAAGAGCGACATCGTTGACCTCTTCGAGGGTGTGGCAGAGGGCAACCTCGACAAGCGTACTGTAGAGTTTGACTCTCGTTCGGTAGTATGCGTGATGATGGTCAGTGGCGGCTATCCTCAGGAATACAAGAAGGGATTTGCCATCACAGGTATAGACGATGTGGAAGGCTCAATAGTATTCCATGCCGGTACCGCTATAAAGGATGGTCAGGTTGTTACAGCCGGCGGACGCGTCATCTGCGTAAGTTCTTATGGAGAAACGAAGGAAGAGGCTCTGCAGAAGTCATTCAAGGAAGCTGAGAAGATAAAATTTGAGGGAAAGTATAACAGAAGAGACATAGGAAAGGATCTGTAGTTTGCTGAACCTTTATATAAATAGATGGACACTGTCACTTATCTGCGTTGTCATTGGTGTAGTACTGTATTTGATAGGACTGCCAATGATAGCGCAGATAGGTGTACCTATTGTCATCAGTTTTATAATACTGAGCGGAGCCTCTCGTAGTGAAGACGCCAAGACTATGAGCTATCTCTCGGGAGTGATGATAGGCATAGCGGGTTTGTTTAATGTATATAGTCTCGCAGCGGCAGTGATACTCATTATATATATGTATACAGGTGTCAAGGCTAAGTCGCTCAAGGTGTTATGGTCGTTCCTGTTTGGTATGCTCACACCGGGGTGGCTTCTCTTGCCCGTTTTCCTATATTACAACCAGCAGATGCTTGTGTCATTGATTAACAGTATATAAGCCTCTTCTATGTTGGATACACTGATACAGTTCGGCCCTTGGGGAATGTTCCTTGCCTCTTTCCTTGCAGGCAGTTTCTTCCCGTTCTCCAGTGAGGCGGTAATGTTGGCCCTGTTGGCGATGGGTGTAGAGCCTTGGATGCTTATAGCCTATGGTACGGCGGGTAATGTCTTGGGCAGTGTGTTCAACTATTGTATAGGCAGGCTGGGACGTGAGGAATGGTTTGAGAAATACCTGCATGTTAAGCCGGAGCACATGGACAAGGCGCGCCGCTTTATGAGAGGCAGAGGAGCATGGATGGGCTTCTTCGCGTTCATACCGATACTCGGTTCTGCCATAACCATCCTTTTAGGCTTGATGAGAGCCAATGTGTTTGTTACGTTTATATCCATCACAATAGGAAAGTTGTTGAGATATATACTGCTGATATACGGGGCATTTCTCGTGAATTGGCTGTTACACCTTTTAGCTGGATTATAATACGTAACTATATAAATGTACTAACTGAGAACGAGTCATACCTTGTTGTCAGTAAAGTTGCTTTTTTACTGACACTTTGCTCATTTGTAAAATATTATAGTTATATCCAAAACAGGTGTTACAGAGTCCCAAAAGGGTCTGTGGCACCTGTTTTTTTGTGACTTTTTCTCTGTCAGGAATGTAAAGTGATAGCTTTTACGCTATGAAAGCATAGCTTTGACATGGTGAAAGCTATCATATTACGCTGTGAAAGCATAGCTTTTACATCATGAAAGCATAGCTTTTACAATGCGCAAGACAAGTCGTGGAAATGTCGTATAGGTACAAATATTTGACAATCAGTGTTTTCGTAAATTCTTGAAAATAACGTGTTTTTTGGGGAGAAGACAAGTTCGTGAAGGAAACCTTCAAATTTCGGCGGTTCTAAAAATCAAAGTGTAAGCAAAACAGGTGGAATGATGACATTATGTCATAAACAATGGTGAAGCATGGGTGGGCAGAATGAAATTGTAGTTCCCGCTTCATGAACAGACATGGAACAGACATGGAAGTATACTTTCAAGATAGAAGTGCAATTTCTTGGAGTAGGAAATAGACATCCCTCTCTGTAGGACGCAGACGTTCTCGGAGCGTAGCGAC
>OCTW011564720.1_pt1 | contig 18662 bp, 18 predicted proteins | sample 1539671 | NCBI WGS metagenome assembly OCTW01 (sample SAMN02144230, study PRJEB22623) | gut metagenome | biome: sheep rumen | host: Ovis aries | place: New Zealand
AAGTAATCTAAGTAATTAATAATCTCTTTAAGTTATATATTATCAAAAATCCATATATATAATATAATAATTTCAATGTAACTATTTAAGGAGGTTAATTATATGATTAAAAGCAAATACGCATATTTAAAAACTATTACCAAACAGTTGTACAATATGAAATCTACTAAAATATCCAAAGAATTAGATGGTACAACACCTCCTTCTGTATTTATTGGTAGTTACAATTATCCAAAAGTATTTGCAGGACCTTTACTTAGTCCCAGTTATGAAGATTCTAGTATTATGGATCAACCTGAAAGATGGGTTTCTAGTGACACAACACAACAAGATATAATAAGTTATAGGCTTAGTTTAGTTCGTGGAAAACAAACTATAGGCATACAAGACTTAGAAAATAATTATGTTGAAAAACTACAAGAAATATCAATGGCATCACAATCTATTATGAGTGAAGCAGAATTTAATAAAAAACCTGTTGGAATGAATTTTGGAGCAGAGAATGCACCTCATGGTCCTAGTGCAATACTTAAAAAATTTGATATTGATAATGTAAAATGGGATCATCAACTTGAAAAAACATATTATGATACTGACTTAAAAGCAGGAGATGCTGTTGAAATATTACACGAAAAAAATGTACCTTTTTCACAGATTCAAAAAGCATTTTCAGTGGGAACAATGGGTATTAAAAAGAATAGGAAACTTGTACCTACTAGATGGTCAATTACAGCAATAGATACAACAATTGCAGATAGATTACTTGATCAAGTTAAATATTATCCTACTGTTGAAAATTATAGAGTATATGAATTTTCAAGTTTGAACAATTATTATGCAATTTTAGAAATACCTACACCATGGCAATATGAATGGACTGAAGCATTTATTAATGCAAATGGACAAGGTACTATGATATTTTCAGATTATGAACATAATAAGGGTAAAAAAGAGTATTCACGTGTTGGTGGATGTTATTATACTGCTAAAATGGCAATACTTGAACAGTTAGAAAGAGATAAAAAACAGGCAGGATGCTTTGTTTTTAGAGAAGCTAATGAAGAGTACATTCCTTTAGGTGTATTTAATGTTAGAGAAAATATTAGGCATGCTGTTAGTCAAAATCCTAAAGAATTTGAAACTTTACAAAATGCTTTAGATTATATTGATTCAAAATTAACTCTTACAATTCAAGATTTTAGAAATGCTGATAATCTCATAAATGAAGTAATACAAGGAAGACAAACAACACTTGATATGTATTTTTAGGGATAATATGTTAAAATTAAAATATAAAAAAATACCTGATGAATCTGTTAAAGCTATGAAAGAAGCAGTTGATTCAAATCATGATTATTATAATGATGCAATAACAGAAATTCAAAAAATTTTCCATTCGAATGAAACACATATATTAAACAGTGCAAACAGTTGTATTTTTACTATTGTTGAAGCAATACCTGAACCCATTTTGATAACTGATGAAGGTGGATGGAATGGAATTGAAAGATCTGCTAGAATATTAAATAAAAATATTTTAAAAATGAAAACTAATCTTGGAATTATTGATGTTAGTGAATTAGATAAATTTCTTAGTGAAAATGATGTAGGCTCTCTGTTTATAACTAGTTTTTCAGGTTATACTGCTAAACAAGATGTAGCTAAAATACATGAAATATGTCAAATTCATGACGTTCTTTTAATTATTGATATTTCTGGTTCAATAGGTGATGAAGAATTATCCAATGTTAAATATGCTGATGTTCAAATTTCATCTACTGGTAGTCCCAAGATTGTTAACATAAGAAATGGTGGATTTATTAACAATATATCCCAAAAAATTAAATTCAACAATCATTTATTGAAATCTCTAAAAGCAGATAATATCACGTGTGCAGGAATAGCTGCCACAATTCATAATTCAAATGAAGTTTATGCAAAAACACTTAATGCAAATATGTATCTTAAAGAAAAATTAGTAGCTGAACTAAAAAATGATTCAATACATAATGTGATACATGGCAATAGTTTAGGAATAAACATAATAATAAGTGAAGAAAGTAAAAGTAAAGCAAAAAAATTAGCTTATATAATAAGAAATGAAATAAACATAAAAAATAATAAAAGTATAATAACCACAGGACCTAACTATAATCGAATAAAAAGACCCTGCGTATGTATTGAAACAAAAAATATTGATATAGATGATTTAACTAAAGAAAATATGGATAAACTTGTTGAAATAATAATAAAATCAATTAAAAACAATGCGGAGGAAAATAATTAATTTTCCAAAGTCAAAAGTGCTATTTTCTCATTTAGATAATCTACAATATCCACATTTTCTTTAATATGATAAGCATTTCTAATTTGTTCTTCATCAAAATCTTCAAGTAAATCATCATTTTGTGTATTCAATAAATCACTTATCTTATTTATTTGTTCTTCAGATGAATTTATGAATACAACTGTAATATTTCCTTTTTCTTTGATTCCCAATAACTTTAAAGCTTCAGATATTTGTTTTTGTGCAGATAATCTGACACATATTTCCAATCCTTTATCATTTGCAAAGTTAGTTTCTTCATCAAATGATTTTATTGCTTGAGATATCCCTTGCTTTAAATGATTAGTACCACATATATAATCCGTATCCATTAATTGGATGATAGAATCATCTTTTAAAGAAGTTATTTCATCCACTTGCTTTAAAAAGGAGGATATGTTAGTTATTGTATTATCTGAATATGTATGAACCTCAATATTGTATCTATTTAATAATTGTTCTTGTAAATCATCCATTGTTCATCCTCTTTTCATCAGTTAATAACTTATTTACACCTTTAAAATATGCCTCTACACTGGCCAGAACTACGTCTGGTTGAGTACTTCTAGCTGTTACAACATTGTTTCCGTTTTTGAGTTTTACTACCACATCAATTAGAGCATCCGGTCCACCTGTTATTGCATCTACATGGTATTCTTCTAAAGTTATGTTTGCTACATCAGATATACTTTTTCTAATTGCAGCTAAAGCTGCATCTACTGGACCTACACCTACGCCAGCAGTTATTATTTCACGATTATTTAAGGTTACACGTACTGACGCTGTTGGTGTTACAGTATTTCCAGATACGGTTGTGTATTCTTCAAGCACTAATGAATTTTCTGGATTTATATGTAATATATCATCAGTTATTGCTTGTAAATCCACATCTGTAACCGTTTTTCCCATGTCAGATAAAGCTTTAATTCTTTCAAATATTCTGTTTAATTCATCATCGGTTACTTCTTGATTTGTTTCTTTAAGTTTTTCACTTATCATATGTTTTCCAACATGTTTTCCTAGTACAAATCTTCTCCTATGACCCACTATCTCAGGTTTTATTGGTTCATATGTTTCTGTTTTCTTAAGTACACCATCAGAATGTATTCCAGATTCATGTGCAAACGCATTTTGACCTACAATAGCTTTATTTGATTGTAATGTTACTCCAGATATTCTTTCTACCAACTGTGATATTTCATAGAATAATCTTGTGTTTAATCCTGTTTTAACATTATATAATGATTCTATAGTCATCACTAATTCTTCTAAAGAAGCATTACCTGCTCTTTCACCTAAACCATTTACAGTTACATGAGCTTGTGAAGCTCCTCCACGAATTCCTTCGAGTGTATTGGCTACTGCTAATCCAAAGTCATTATGACAATGAACACTTAATGGTACATTGAAAGCAGATAATTCTTTATAAAAGTTATATGACCTTTCAGGTGTTAAAATTCCTACAGTATCACATGCACATATTCTATCTGCACCTGCAGATATAGTTAGGTTATACAAATGTTTTAAATCTTCCATTTTTGTTCTAGTTGCATCTTCAGTTGATAATTCAACAATTAAGCCATGACTTTTAGCATATTCTGTTGCTTCAACAGCCATCTTTTCAACTTGATCTCTTGTTTTACGTAATTTATATTCTATATGTAAATCAGAGGATGGTATTACAAGATGGATACTATCTACATCACAATCCAATGCAGCATCAATATCTACTTTAACTGGACGAGCAAAACTACATATTTCTGCATTTAAATTATTTTCAGTAATTGTTTTAATACTTTTTTGTTCATCCTTAGATGTTATCGCTGAACCTGCTTCTATGACATCTACTCCAAGTTCATCTAATTTTAAAGCTATTTTAAGTTTTTCATCAGAAGTTATTAATACTCCTGGAGTTTGTTCTCCATCCCTTAATGTAGTATCCAATATTCTTAAATTTTCTAACATTTATATCACCCCTTTTTAATTAAAACTGTTATTATACGAGTTAAACTTTTATGCATCCTTATACTGTGTTGTTGAATAATCTGTAAATCCGTTCCTTTGATTACTTCATATAAATCAATATAATGTGGACTTGCCATACAAATATAACCATTTAATTTTAAATGTTTGGAAATAGCAATTAATGCTTCATTATATAATTGCTTAGTATCATCCCCACCTAAAGTAGTAGAAATTCCATATGGAGGATCCATTGCCACAGCATCAACAACTTCATCAAATTCTAATTTTCTAACATCCTCCCACATGATATTAAAATTAGTAATACCTTCATGAGCTAAATTTAATTTAGTTCCTTCGACCATGTGTTTTTCAATATCTGAACCAATGATTGTGGTATTTCTTAATCCAGCTTCAATAAGAATACCACCCGTTCCACAAAATGGATCAAGAACAACGTCATGTTCATGAACATGTGCTAAATTAACCATACAACAAGCTAATTTAGGACTCATGGAACCTGGATGGAAATAAGGACGTTTGTGTGGTTTGGTGTCAAAGAAATGTTTTTTATCTTGTTTTATAATCAAACTAGTAATCATGATTTTATTATATTTGACTGTTGATACTTCTTTATGTTCATTGACAACCTGAACTGGGTCCGTAAATACTAATTTAATAGTATATTCTGCATTTTCCAAGGACACTGGTTGTTGTGATGTTTTTTTAATATAAGCCCCAATTGTTCGCTCAAGAGAATTCCTATGAACACTACCCTGATTCATTTTTTTAACACGTACTTTGAATGAACCTTTAACAAATTCTTTCCAATCAATAGTTTCAACAGCTTTTTCTAACTCATCAGGTGTTGTTTTTTCAATTGTTTGTAGTATTTCATGAGAATAAGATAAATGTGAACCTAATTCAACAATATCATCTATTCCTGCATCTACTTCTAGCTGAATTAAACCCAAATATTCTTCAATAATTTCATAATTAATATCTAATGTTTCAAGACGTGCTATCAATTCAGCTTTTGGTAATGTTTCATTTTCTTGAGATAATATTACCGTGATTTCCATATATTTTTCAATCTCCTTATTCCTATTTTTGGCACTAATTTAAATAATAAACCTGTTTTTACTAACTGCTTTAAAAGTGGTATCTGAGTATCCATATCACCATATTCAGATATTATTTGATCAACATGATATTCCTTTAATTGTTGGAACATATAATTAAAATCATCAGTAGTCATGTCAGTCATTATATTTTGTACATTACTTTGTGCTCTGAATTCAGAACCATATTTTTTATAATATTCTTTTTCATATTCCTTCAAATAAGAATTATCTTCTTCTTCAAATACTTTGTTTGAATATGTTTTAGCTATTTCAGCACAATTAAATCCGACAATTAAACCACCACCAGTTGTTGGTTTAACTTGACTTGCACAATCACCCAACAAAATAGTGTTGTTATATACAATCTTTTTCTTATGATTAAATTTTGGAATATGACCAAAATGTTTTTTAATTATTTTTGAATCTTTGGACAAATAATTAGTTAATATTTTATCTGCATCTTTATAATTTCCATTTGTAAATAAACCTACTCTTTGAGTATTTTCAGTTACAGGTATTTTCCATAAAAATCCGGGTAAAATAGATTCATTTAATTCAACATTTAAAAAGTTTTGTTCATTATTAATTTTTTCAACAGTATACTGAATTGCAGTGAAATATTCATCTTTCTGATTATCATTCATTTTTGCAGATGTTAAAGAATTTGGACCAGATGCTACTGCTATAATAGAAGATGATACTGTTTCATCTGAAGTGGATATTGTAGTATTTTTTAAATCCACATTGGTAACTTTAGAATTTAAGTTTACATCAACACCACTATCTATAGCTCTATTTAACAAATAGTTATCATAATTAATCCTATCTAAAACATATGCTACATCTTCATTTTTCATTACTTTAATTGTTGTATTATCAGGTGATGAAAGATAAGCTCCTCTAATCTTATTTAATATGTATTCATGAGGTAAATTTTTTGTCTCATCAATATGGGTTGAAACAAGTCCAGCACATTGCAAAGGTTGACCTATTTTACTTTTTTTATCATAAATTGCTACATCATATCCTAACTTGGCCATTTTATAAGCATAAGTAGATCCAATAGGTCCTCCCCCAACAACAACAATATCATAATACTTCATTAATATACCTCATTTTAATTAGTTCTAAAAAAGCATCAAATTTAAATAACATGATTATTTATTATATTTTTTAAACATTTCCTGATGTCTTTTAAATACTTCTTCTTTTGAAGGCTGTTTTCTACTATAATCTTTTTTTGTATTTTCCCATTTCTCTTTATAACCTTTATGTTTAGGTTCATAATTCTCATTTACATAAGATTCTTCAACATCAAAATAATAACCATTATCATCATGCTTATTATATCCATTATCTGGATTATATTGTGTTCCATAATTCTGTTCATTCATACCTTCTTGTGGATAATTAGGATGTTGATTAGAGTATCCTTGAACAAGTCTTTGATTTTGATAATTCATATTCGGTGGGACTTGATTTGGATAACCTGAATTAGGAGGATAATTATTATAATTTGGATTATATCCTTGACCATTTAAACGGTTAAATATTATTTCTTCGATTTCTTTAGGTTTAGGAATACCATATAAAACTGTTTCAGAGTTATCATTAGCTCCGTAAATAATGATATCACCAACATTAAAAATTCTCTCCATAATAGATTGAGAAATATCCAAATCTTGAATCTTATTATACGACATCATAATTTTTTCCTTATTAAACCAACCTCTCTGAATTACAATACGAGAATCTGTTAAAACATAAAGCGTATTATCCCATTCAAATAAATCAATTATTATTTTAGCCCCTAAAATTAAAATTAAAAAGATTAAGACTAATTCACCAATAAAAGTCATATTCGGCAGCATAAAATTAAAAGAATTCATCAAACTTAACTGTATTTCATGAATAAATGTGAGTATTGGTGCAAACATGAAAATCAATAAAAATAATAGAATTATTTTTAATATGAAATTATCTATATAGAGAATCATGTTTGGTTTTGTTTCAACTAATACTCTTTCAGAATTAAATTTTTCAAAATCTGATTTATTTATATTCTGATTATTATTTTTATTTGGTTTAGGCATCATGATAATGTCCCCATATTTATTTGTTAGTTATATTTGTTAATGATAAATAATATAGTTTATAATAGATTCAGCATATAAAAATAGTTTACTAAACAAAATGAAAGAGTTCAAATTATGAAAGAAAAAATGTATACAGAAATAATTGATATTGAATCAACCCATATTCTAATTAAAACAGATATTGCAAAAAACAATATTCAGAAATTAATAATTGAACAAAGAAATATTATTAAAAATGAAATTAAAAGAAATCCTAAATTTACACAATATGAACCTATAGACATTATTCATGATAAGGGAATTCTTGAATTAATGACTTTTGCTGGAAAAATATCAAATACGGGTCCTATGTCTTCTGTTGCAGGAACTATTAGCCAAATATGTTTAAACTATTTGAATAATTTAGGAACAAAAAATTCTATAGTAGAAAATGGTGGAGATATTGCATTTAAAACAAATTCTCCGATAGTAATAGGACTATATGCTGGAAATAGTCCTTTTTCAGATAATTTTGGATTCAAAATAAAAGCTAAACCTCACTCTTATGGTATTTGTACTTCTTCAGGTACTGTTGGACCTTCAAAAAGTTTTGGAAAAAGTGATGCTACAATTGTATTTACAAAAGAAGCCAGTATCGCAGATAGTCTAGCAACTAGTATAGGTAATTATGCAAATGGTGAAAATAATTCTGAAATAGTTCATAATGCATTATCTAAAGCTGAAGAATTTAAAGAGTATTATGATGGTGTTATTGTTATAAAAGGAGAAAATTTTGGAAAAACTGGACATATACCCCCAATAGTGGAAACTGATAAAAAATTAAGCGAATATTATGACATAGAATAATTATAAATTATCTAAACATACTTCATGTAATACTTGTGCATCAGGATTATTAGGATATTCAGCTAAAACTTTAGTAAAGCATTCCATAGCTGATTCAAAATTACCTAATTCCATAAAGGCAACACCTTTATTGTTTAAAATTATAGGATTATCTCCGCCCAAATTCAATGCTTCATCATAACATTCAATAGCTTCACTATAACGTTGAAGGCCTAAAAGAGTATTTCCTTTACTAGCCCATGTATTAGCATCCTCGTTATCATTCAAACATAAAGCTATTGATTTATCATAAGATTCTAAAGCTTCCTCACTTTTACCTAACATATTTAAAATTGTTCCTCTTTCACTCCATACATCAGAATTGGTATCATCAATTTCTAAAATATAATCAAAGAATTCTAATGCCTTTTCAAAATCATTTAACATTTCAAAAATTATTCCCCTCCAATAAAGTATAGTGGTATTTTCAGGGTTAATTTTAAATGCTTCTGTATTCATTTTTAATGCTCTTACAGGATCCTGCCTATTCAAATATACTATTGCGATATTATTATATAAATACTCATTATTAGGTTCAAGTTTGAGTGCTTTTTTATAATATTTAATTGCATCACCAAATTGACCCAATCTTGTTAAATTATCACCTATCCTATTTAATAGAGAAGAATCTTGAGGATCATACTCAAGAGCTGCCTTATAACATAAAGAGGATTGATTAAATTTACCCATATCAAAAAGAATATCTGCTTTTTTAACAATCATATTCTTTTGGTCAATTATGGAACCTTCCCACTCATTAACAGGTAATTTATGGAAAGAAAATACTTGGAATTGACTTTCTTTAGAACAATTATTTGGAAAAGTTTCTTTTAGATACTGTTCTAATTCTTTAGAGGATTTATATCCTAAATCTTGAATTATTTTATTATTCTGAAGTAATTCCTCATAAGTTAATATATTAACTGCAGTTACTTCAGCTTCAAAGATTTTTTCTCGTTCTTTGGATAATATATTCCAGTAACAATATAATCTATCTCCAGGATATAATGGATTTTTCCATAATTTTCGTATGGTTATATTCTTTTTACCTGTAATTAGATCAATATCTTTACTTTTTAGTAATAAGATAGGCATTTTATTTACTCTTTTTTAATAATTTGATTTCCAAATTGTTTTGATTTTAAATTAATTTGAGGTATAGGTGTGTCTAAACTCTTTAATATTTCAATTAAATCATCAGGATTAGGTTCTTCATAAGTAGATAATCTAGAGTCAAAAGTAATTCTATTTCTAAATTGCTGTAATGTATATTGATTACATTTTATTTGACTGACCAACTGTTTTACATCTTCAGGCGTCAATAAATTTGGAACATACGTAGTTCTACATTCTAAAAATACATTATTTTCTAATGTAATATCTATAGATTTTAATATTCTTTCTTTGACATCTTTTGGATAAACATCACTTATTTTATAATATTCATCAAGGGGTGCTTTTATATCCATTGCAACATAATCTAATGATTTTATGATTTGTGATAATTCATTTGGATGAAGTCCATTAGTATCTAATTTGACGAGCAAATCTTCAGATTTAGCTTTTTTAATTATATATTTTACAAAATCCAAATGTAATAATGCTTCACCACCACTTATAACAATAGCATCTATGAAATCCATATTACTTTGAATTTCTTCATCTATTTCAAATATATCCTCAGAACTTAATTCTGTTTCCCTTAATAGTTGTGGATTATGACAATATTTACACCGTAAATCACATCCCGGTGTAAACACCACCAATGCCATTTTTTTAGGATAATCTAAGGAAGAATAAGTCGGTTGTATATTCATTTTATCACGTTTGTTAAGTAAATATATCTATATTTTTTTAAATATTAAAAAGTATTTTAAATAATTAAATTTAAATTAAATGTATTTAAAAACATACATAAATAAATTAAGTTTAATAGTTGAATTAAAAATAAACTAATTAAACATTGATTTAATTTCAGATAAACTTGATACTAAATATTTATATGTATAACATTAAATTATTTAACATAAACAAGATTTAATTCGATAAGTGATAACATGAGTGAAAAAACCAAAATATTTGATGGAGCTAAATTAATTGGAAATGTCGAAATGAAAGATAATGTTTCAATTTGGTATAACGCAGTTTTAAGAGGAGATATTGAACCAATAACAATTGATGAAAATTCTAATGTTCAAGATAACTGCGTTGTTCATGTAAGTAAAAATTATCCTGTTAAAATTGGTAAAAATGTATCTGTAGGTCATGGAGCTATAGTACATGGTTGTACCATAGAAGATAATGTGTTAATTGGTATGGGTGCTATCATATTAAATGGTGCTCATATAGAAAAAAATTGTTTAGTTGGAGCCGGAGCTTTAGTGACAGAAAATAAAACATTCCCCGAAGGATCATTAATTATAGGTTCTCCAGCTAAAGCAATTAGACAATTAACTGAAGAAGAAATTGAAAGTATAACTGAAAATGCAACACATTATGTCGAATTATCTCTAAAACAAAAAGAATTAAGAGGGAAAAAATGGTAAAAGTACGTGACGTGATTAATGAGTTTAGTAGTTATGTTCCAGGTAAATCCAAAAAGGTAATTGCTGAAAAATATGGTGTTAAAGAAGATGAAATTATAAAATTAGGATCTAATGAAAATCCATGGGGTTCATCTCCAAAAGCCAAAGAAGCAATAATTAATTCCATTGAAGAAATGAACAGATACCCTGAATCAAATCATGAATATTTAAAAGAACTAATAGCAGAATATTCTGGAGTTAAACAAGACCAAGTTATAGTTACTGGAGATGGGGCTGATGAATTACTTGATGTGATTGCTAAAACATTAATTAATCCAGGAGACGAATTTATTGTTCACCCACCAACATATATGTATTATGAAGTAACATTCAAACAATACAATGCAAAACCAGTTTATGCTAAATGGAATGTTGAAGAAAATAAAGTAGATATCCAATCAGTACTTGATTCAATTACAGATAAAACAAAAGTAATATTCCTTTGTACACCGAATAACCCAACTGGTGGATTAATTTCAAGAGAAGACATGTTAAAAGTAATTGAAGCTGCACCTGAGGCACTAGTTATTATAGATGAAGCATATTGGGAATATAGTGAAGTGAATAATATAGATTTACTGGATAAATACGATAATATATTAATTTTAAGAACTTTCTCCAAAGTACTTGGATTAGCTGGATTAAGAATTGGATATGGACTTTCTAACCCAGAATTACTAGAAAAAATGAATAGGATAAAACCTGTATTTAGTGTTACTGTCCCTTCACAAAAAGCTGTGGAAGCAACACTTAAAGATTCCGAATACATCAAAGAATCCATAGAAAAAGGTATTGTAGAACGAGAATTTTTATATGAAAGTATTAATAAAATAGATAAAATCAAAATTTATCCATCAAAATCAAATTATTTGTTAATGGATTTACATGAAACAGGTTTTACTGCAGCAGAATTAAGTGAAGAACTTCTAAAAAAAGGTATTATTGTTAGGGATTGTACTAGTTTCTATGGATTAGATGATTATTACATCCGTGCAAGTATTGCTACTCACCCTGAAAATGAAAAATTCGTGAAAATATTAAAAGAAATTATTGAAAAATGATTTCTATTCTTTTTTTCTTAATGTCGTATTGGATTATGATATACCAAAGCAGCTACAACACTAGCTTTATTTTTTACTTTGTGTGTTTGAATTATTGATTTATAATCTATGATTTCTAATTCTCTTTTTTCAATCATGTATTCTGCCATGAACCTTGCTTCTTCTTCTAATTCTTCTATTGTTTTATTTATTCCTGTTGATTCTATTACACAACCCATTTCTTTAGCTTTTGCAAAAGCTAAAACTGCTGAAATTTCATCACCAGGATTATCAGAATATTGATGAGCTAAAACACAATTAGTCATTTCACCAGGTTTTAATTCAGGCATTGGTACAATTGTAACTTCCGCAGGTAACATACTGGATACCTGAATTAAATTAACATTTCCAATTTTTGCATCAAGTAATGCATTATCAAAAGCATTCAATTTAGTTGGTCCTTCAGATGCACCTTTAGTTAAAGAAATTTCCATATTATCACCTTCATAAAAATAATATATTCATATATTCTAATTAATTGGTTATAATTAATAAATTTTACATACGGATTAAAGTGTATTAATGTTACTTTATTTAAGATAAACTATATAAGCATATTCTTATATATTTAAGTTATGGAAAATTTAAATGATCATGAAAATAAAGAGGAACTTGAAGAATTATTTAAGATTCTTAGCAATCCTAATCGTTTAAAAATCATACATATTCTTGCTGAAAAGGATAATAAAGAAGTAACAGTGAATGAAATATCAGATAAAATAAAAATAACACAACCTGCTACTTCACAACATTTAAAAATTCTTAAAAAATCAAAAATAGTGCAATGTAACAAAAAAGGAAATAATATATATTATAAAATAAACGTAGACACTATAAACCATAGAAAAGAATGTGTTGATTCTTTATTCCATAAACTACTTAATACACATTTAGGAGTAGATACTGATGACTAATCCCGAAGAAGATAATCTCTCATTTACCCAATCATTAAGAAAAAATGGATTCATAGAGTCTGATAATAAAACAACCAGCAATATAGAAAAAGTTACTGATGTATCTGGTAAACTACCTATTCTAATTATTCCAAACACCATATTGTTACCACACACCACCATGAACATTCATGTTGATAAAAAACATACCGAAAATATACTTGAATCTGTTAATGATGAGCAACATGGAATCATTTTAACACCCAAAAAAATACCTCAGGAAAGCCAAATTGAGTTCTTTGACATAGGTACTATATTAGAAATAAAAAGTTTATCTGAAGAAGAAAATGACTACCTAATGGAAATAAAAGTTAAAGACAAAGTAAATGTTGAAAAAATAGTCGAAAAAGAAGGAGTTCTCTACGGTTCTTATAAAATTATAAAAGAAAACAACACAATAACACCAGAAGAATCAAAAGAAATAAGTAAAAATATAAATGACGCCATTATTGCAATATCAAACATAATACCAAATTCAGAAGCATATACTCAACAAATTGTAAGTAAAATAGATCTTCAAGAAAAAATAGCAGAAATATTTCCATATATAAGAGTAACTCTTAATAGAAAACAAGAATTACTCGAAATGGATTCAATTAAACTAAGAGCATTAGAAGTAACTAATTTATTGCTTGAACAAAAAGATGCCATGTTTATCCAAATGGAAATAGCACAAAAACTTAACAAAAACATGAATGAAGCACACAAAAAAGGTCTTCTTAGAGAACAAATGAAAATGATTCAAGAAGAACTTAATATGACCGAAGACGGGCCTTCATCAAAAACATACCGTGAAAGAATAGAAGAAGCAAAACTACCACCAGAAGTAGAAAAAGCCGCATATGAAGAATTAAATAAACTTGAAAGACAAGGACAAAATAATGCTGAAGAAAACATTATAAGAAATTATTTAGATACTATTCTTCAACTTCCATGGCATAAAGAAGAAAAAAAGGATATTGACATCATACAAGCAAAAGAACAATTAGATAATGATCATTATGGACTTAAAAAAGTAAAAGAAAGAATCATACAACATTTAACTGTTCTTAAAATGAAAAATGAAAAACAGGGCTCAATACTTTTATTTGTAGGTCCACCAGGTACTGGAAAAACAAGTCTTGGAAGAAGTATAGCAACATCATTAGATAGACCTTACATAAGAATAAGTTTAGGTGGAGTAAAAGACGAATCAGAAATAAGAGGACATAGAAGAACTTACCTTGGAGCTCTCCCAGGCCGTATAATTAGTGGAATGAAAAAAGCTGGACAAACAAATCCAGTATTTATACTTGATGAAATAGATAAATTAACCGCTTCAATCAATGGTAACCCAACAAGTGCATTACTTGAAGTACTGGATCCTGAACAGAACAATAACTTTGAAGATCATTACTTAGATTTACCATATGACTTATCAGACGTTTTCTTTATAGGAACTGCTAATTCCCTTGCAGATATACCAGGACCATTAAGAGATAGACTTGAAATAATTGAACTAGATAGCTATACAAAACAAGAAAAAATGCATATTGCTCAAGAACATTTAATAGACGAAGTTCTGGAAGAACATGGTTTAACTAATGATGATTTAATTATAAAACCCGAAGCAATTGAAACTATAATTCAAAAATATACGCGTGAAGCTGGTGTGAGAGAGCTTAAAAGACAATTAGCTGCAATCGCTCGTAAAACAACTGAAAAAATAATTGTTGAAAATATTGAAAGACCATACATTGTTGATGAAACTATGCTCCACGATATTTTAGGTCATGAAAAAGCCCATTATGATTTAGTTCCAAAAGCTAATCCTGCAGGAGTAGTTACTGGACTTGCATGGACACCAGTGGGCGGAGACATATTATTCATTGAATCAATTATGATACCTGGTGAAGGTAAATTAAAACTCACAGGCCAATTAGGAGACGTAATGAAAGAATCTGCAGAAATAGCTCAAAGTCTTGTAAAATCAAGACTTGGATTAGCTCTTAAAAATACAGAATTTGAAAATATGGACATTCATTTGCATGTACCTGAAGGAGCAATTCCAAAAGATGGTCCTTCAGCAGGAGTAACCATACTAACAGCTATTGCATCACTAATTACTAATACTCCTGTAAATCCAACCTTAGCAATGACTGGTGAAATATCTCTTAGAGGAAAAGTTTTACCTGTTGGTGGTATAAAAGAAAAAGTTATTGCAGCACATCGATCTGGAATTAAAACAGTTTTACTTCCTGAGAAAAATATGAAAGACTTAGAAGATGTTCCGGAAGAAGTGAAAAAAGATGTTGAATTCAAATCTATGAAAACCATTGAAGACGTGTTAGAAGAAGCTTTAGGACTTAAATTACCTAAACCCGAACAATTAAATATTAATATAAAAGACATCAACATATTAAACCCCTAATTATTTAAAACCTGTTATATAACAGGTTCTCTATTTTTTTAATTTTTATGAAAAATAACCAATCTAATTTAAATAAGCATTAAAAAGCAACTTATTTTCCTCATATAAATAGTATTAAAAATAAATATATTTCCAATAGATACATGAAGTGTAATAATGAATACTGATGAAATAGAATATTGGTTAAATTTGTCAAATAAATTAGCAATTAATGTTGAAAATGCTATAAAGCAATCAAGAGACGACCCTTTAAATAATAATGTAACTAAAATAGGTGCTGATGGAACGCCTACTCATAAAATTGATGAATATGCTGAAGATGCAGCTATTGAAACTCTTAAAAATAGTGAAAAATCACTTATACTTATTAGTGAAGAAATTGGAACCATAACAATTGGAGAAGATGGTGCTAAATTTTTAATGGTTTTAGATCCACTAGATGGAACAAGTAATGCTATGAAGAATCTTCCATGTTACGGTATTTCAATTGCCATAGCTGAAATTAAAAATGGAGAACCAATAGAAGAGATTACATTAAATGATGTTGAAATAGGATATGTAAAAAATTTCGCTAATGGAGATGTATATACAGCAGTTAAAGGAAAAGGTGCAAAGAAAAATAATAAGCCTATGTCTAAAATTTCTAATATTACAAAAATAGATGAATCAACTCTTTGTACGTATATCTACAGAACTAAAAATCAAAAGGTTAAAGAATTATGTTCATCAGTCAGAAGAATGAGAATTTTAGGTTCTATTGCTATTGAATTATGTTATGTTGCAGAAGGAACTTATGATATCTTTTTAGATGAAGGCAAAATTATTAGAATATTTGATATTGCAGCAGGACAATTAATATTAAAAGAAAATAATGGTATTATAACTGACCGTTATTCAGAAAAATTAGTAAATAATTTAACTTTAACTGAAAAAACATCACTTGTTGCATGTGCTAATAAAAAATTACATGAAAATGTTATAAACTTATTAAATTAAATGTGGGATATTCATGAAAATTGGAATAGTATCACGTACAGACAGAGAAGATGCACTGGAATTAGTAACACATGTAGTTGAATATTTAATAGAAAATAAAATAGAATTAGAAATAGACACTAGTATAATTAAAAAATTACCTAATTATTCAGAATACTCTAAAAGCATAGAAGATATGACTTCAGATATAGTAATTGTTATGGGTGGTGACGGTACCATACTCAATGCACAACATTATTTATCTAGAAAAAAAATTCCAGTATTAAGCATAAATATGGGAACTGTTGGATTTTTAACTGAAGTTGATCCTGAAGATGTATTTGAATGTTTAGATAAATTATTAAGTTATGATTTTTTCATAGAAGAACGTATGCAATTAGATGTCTTGTGTGATGGTGAATGGACAACCGTATTAAATGAATTAGTTCTAATGACAAATCAACCAGCAAAAATGTTAAATTTAAAAATTTTTGTAGATGATGAACTTGTAGACATTGTTCGTGCAGACGGTTTAATTGTATCGACACCAAGCGGATCTACAGCATATTCCATGTCAGCAGGAGGTCCTATTGTAGATCCACGAGTAGATGCCTCAGTAATTGTACCAATATGTCCATTTAAACTAAATGCTAGACCAAAAATTGTTCCGGGAAATAGTACGATTAAAATAAAATTCCTTAAAGAAGGTAAAAAAGCTGTGGCAGTTCTTGATGGAGTTACCAATAAAGTATATAACTACTTAGAAGAAATTCAACTTAAAAAATCAGATTATCCAGCACATTTTGTCAGATTCAAAAAGAATTTCTATGCCAGTGTAAACAAAAAGCTTAATGTAGGATAATTCCTAATTATTTTTTTCTAAATATTTTTTCAAGGTTAAATTATGACAAAAAACATTATTATATCTGATGCAAATCATGGAGGATTAACATTACTCCATGAATACTCAAAATACACAAGTAACAATTTGTTTTTTTACGATGTTTATAATAAACTTACAAATGAAGAAAAAAGAGATATAAATAAAAAATATAATGTAACTTTTCTATCATTAGACTATATAAAAGAAAATAGAGATAGATTTACAATCATCAGCCCTATTCATATGAACCCTATTTTTGAAAGTGACTACACACATCATGAGTTTACTTCATATTTAATTAATAAACATAAAAATAAATATAATTGGAACTTTAAAATTATTGAAGTGACAGGTGTTAAAGGAAAAACTACTACTGTATCTATGATTAAAGAAGTTCTTAAAAATAAAAATTTACTTGTTCTTAATAGTAATAACTTAAGTTATATTTCAAATGGAAAAAATAAAACATTAATAAAACATTTAAGTATAACTCCAGCCAGCATTATAACTGCACTTAATCAGGCAAAAGATAACAAAATACTAGATAAAATTGATTATTGTATATTTGAAGTTTCTTTAGGTGTTACTCCAAATGCAGATATAGGCATTCTTACAAATATTTTAGAAAATTATCCAATTGCAAATAAAACTAAAAATGCTAGTATTGCAAAAAAAACAGTATTCCAGTCCAAAAAAGTAATTTGTGATAAAAAAGCTTATGACACATATTATTCAGATATTAAAAAAGATATAACCACCATAAGTTTAAATGATAAAAAGGCTGATGTTTATTTAGAAAAAATCCAATATAATATCGAAGAAACTAGTTTTACTATTAATCATGATGGAACCAAACTAGATTACTCTTGTTTTGGATTAAGTGATTTTTATATCAATAATTTAATGTTTGCTATAACAGTTGGTTTATTAATAAATGATTCAAATGAAACAGCATCTAATTTAAAAAATATTAAACCTATTACCGGTAGAGGATCATATAAATATAAATCTAATAAATTAATCATTGAAGACATAAATCCCGGGCTTAATACTACAGCCATAAAAGAATGTATTTCTAACTTAAAACGCTATTCGAGTAATTATATTATAATTATTGGTGGAGATTATGGGATTACTTGTGAAGAAATCGATGAAAATAAATTGATAAATTTCATAAAAACCTTAAACGAAGATATCATCTTTTCAGGAGATGTAGGACACAATCTTTTCAAACAGTTAGATAATAAAAACTATGAATATATACCTAACGTAAAGGAAGCTCTTAACTATTGTTTAAATAAAAATGTAAAAATCATAGAAATATTATATAGAAGCGAATATAATCATGAAATAAACATTTAAA
>OCTW011613490.1_pt1 | contig 18654 bp, 16 predicted proteins | sample 1539671 | NCBI WGS metagenome assembly OCTW01 (sample SAMN02144230, study PRJEB22623) | gut metagenome | biome: sheep rumen | host: Ovis aries | place: New Zealand
AGTTCTGGCGATGCAAGCTGAGAATCATGGACATTACTTGCGAATGTCTCTTCTTCGTCAAAACCTCTTGCACAGGAAGCCAACAGCAAACCAACAGGAATGGCAATTGCTGCTAAGCACGCCCTACGCAAAGCACGGGAATGACTCTTGCTCAATTTAAACATCTTGTTCATAGATTAATTAATTATTAATTAAGTTAATGTTATACAATTAGTTAGGTTAAATGTCCTTTATCAGGCACCTTCATTCTCAATATATGACGCTCAACGCCACAAATAGTAATCAAATTAATTGATTTTATGTGGAGAGATACCACTTTTTCATTCCTTGTTTTAAGTAGATATTTAATAGATTATAATAAACTGCCGCAAATTTACAAATAAATTCTTAAAACAAATATATTTTATAATAATTTAAGGTTTAAGTGGCGTTCATGGAACTCTCGTTCAACAATACAAAAAGAAAAAATATATTTTTCTTTGCGTTATGCGTATTTATCCGTACCTTTGTCGCAATTTTCTGAAAGATAAAAAGATAAATAACAAATAAACAGATGACAACGGATAATAACACTATGCAGAAAGAAGCATTGGCATCAAAGTATGATCCACATGAAGTAGAGTCAAAATGGTATCAGTATTGGATGGATAACAAACTGTTCAGTTCAAAGCCCGACGGCCGTGAACCTTACACCATCGTGATACCTCCACCCAACGTGACAGGTGTACTCCATATGGGACACATGCTCAACAACACCATACAGGATATCCTTATCCGCAGGGCTCGTATGAAGGGAAAGAACGCCCTCTGGGTACCAGGCACCGACCACGCATCTATCGCTACAGAGGCCAAGGTGGTGAAGAAACTCAACGAACAGGGTATCAAGAAGCACGACCTGACACGTGATCAGTTCTTGGAGCATGCCTGGGACTGGACACACGAGCATGGTGGTATCATCCTGAAGCAGTTGCGCCGCTTAGGAGCCAGCTGCGATTGGGACCGCACAGCTTTCACCATGGATGAGAAACGCTCACAGAGTGTCATCAAGGTGTTTGTCGATCTGTATAACAAAGGATTGATCTACCGTGGTCTGCGCATGATCAACTGGGATCCGAAAGCACTTACCGCCCTCTCTACCGAGGAGGTGATCTATAAAGAGGAGCACAGCAAACTGTATCATCTGAAATACTATGTGGCCGACCTGGAGCAGTTGGAGAATGAAGAGCAACTGGTTGAGGAAGGCAACGTGATCCACAAGGATGCCAAGGGTTATTATGCCGTAGTGGCCACTACCCGACCGGAAACCATCATGGGTGATACCGCCATGTGTATCAACCCCAAAGACCCGAAGAACAGATGGTTGAGCGGAAGAAAGGTAATCGTGCCACTGGTAAACCGTGTGATTCCTGTCATCGAGGACCGATATGTAGATATCGAGTTCGGAACGGGCTGTCTGAAAGTGACTCCCGCTCATGACACCAACGACCACATGCTGGGTAAGACACACCACTTGGAGACCATCGATATCTTCAATGCCGACGGAACAATCAGCAAGGAGAGTCCGCTGTATGTAGGCATGGATCGTTTCGACTGTCGTAAGAAGATCACCGTCGACCTCTCTGAAGCCGGTCTGATGGAGCGCGTGGAGGACTATATAAATAAGGTGGGCTACTCGGAGCGTAACCCCGACACCGCTATCGAGCCGCGTCTCAGTATGCAGTGGTTCCTCCGCATGCAGCACTTTGCAGACATCGCCCTGCCACCGGTCATGGAAGGTGAGATGAGCTTCTACCCCGAGAAATACAAGAATACCTATAAGAACTGGTTGGAGAATATCCAAGACTGGTGTATCTCCCGACAGCTCTGGTGGGGACATCGCATACCGGCATATTATATAAAAGGTGAAGAAGAGAACTTCGTAGTGGCTGAGACTCGTGAGGAGGCCTTGGCATTGGCACGAAAGAAGATGAACGACGACACCCTGACAGATGCTGATCTGCAGCAGGATGAGGATGCCCTCGACACCTGGTTCTCTTCATGGTTGTGGCCGATTTCTCTCTTCGATGGTATCAACAACCCGGATAATGAGGAGATCAAATACTACTATCCTACCAGCGACCTGGTGACCGGTCCGGATATTATCTTCTTCTGGGTGGCCCGTATGATCATGGCTGGTGAGGAATACATGGGTAAGTATCCCTTCAAGAATGTGTATTTCACAGGTATCGTGCGCGATAAGTTAGGACGTAAGATGTCGAAGTCACTCGGCAACTCCCCCGACCCCATCGCCCTGATTGATAAGTTTGGTGCCGACGGTGTACGTATGGGTATGATGCTCTCTGCCCCTGCCGGCAACGACATCCTCTTCGACGAGGCACTCTGTGAACAAGGACGTAACTTCAACAATAAGATCTGGAATGCCTTCCGTCTGGTAAAGGGATGGGAGACCGCAGATATTGAACAACCCGTTTCCAGCAAGATTGCCGTGGCATGGTTTGAGGCAAAACTGAAGAAGGTCAACGAAGAGCTCGATGATCTCTTCTCTAAATATCGTATCTCTGAGGCCCTGATGGCTGTATACCGTCTGTTCTGGGATGAGTTCTCCAGCTGGTATCTTGAGATGATCAAACCCGCATACATGCAGCCTATCGACCGCACCACCTTCGATGCCACCCTGCGCTTCTTTGAACAACTGCTCGAACTGCTGCATCCGTTCATGCCGTTCATCACCGAGGAGTTGTGGCAGCATCTCTATGACCGCAAAGACGGTGAGAGCATCATGGTGAAGGTGGTATCTATCGCTCCATCTACAGAAGAGGAGAATCGCCTGGTAGAGGATATCGAGAAGGTGAAGCAGCTTGTCAGCGGTATCCGTGCCGTGCGCAACCAGAAGAATATCGCACAGAAAGAGGCCCTCACCCTGCAGGTTGTCGGTGAGAACCATCTGTCACAATATGATGAGGTAGTGAAGAAGATGGCAAACGTTTCAGCCATCGATATCATTGCCGAAAAGAGCGCCGATGCTTCCAGCTTCATGATCGGTACCTTTGAGTATGCAGTACCTTTAGGAAACCTGATCGACGTGGAGGCTGAGTTAAAGAAGCTCGAGGCACAACTGGCTCATTTAGAGGGCTTCTTGGCCGGTATCATGAAGAAACTGTCTAACGAGCGTTTTGTGGCAAATGCCCCCGAGGCTGTCGTTGCCATGGAGCGTAAGAAGCAGCACGACTCTGAGGAGAAGATCGCTGCCATCAAAGAGAATATCGCAGAATTAAAGAAGAAACAGTCATGAGAAAATTATCGTTGTTACTGATGGCCGTCGCCGCACTGTTCATAGGTTGTGGCGGACATGATGATCCCGAACCGGATCCTATCTCTGGTCCTGCCGACCAGACCATCCTGATGTACATGCCCTGGACAGGAGATGATCTGTATCCTTTCCTGCTGAAGAATATGAACGCTATGGAGACGGCTATCGAGAACAACGGTGGTTTGGGTAAGAAACGACTGATGTACTTCATATGTTTCACCCCTTCCCGAGGAATGCTCATCAACGTGGAATACAAGAACGGCAGATGTGTCAGGGATACGCTGGAGACCATGGCTTTCGGAACGATAGAACCCAGCTATACCACCACATCAGGCATCGTAGAACTGTTCAACAAGGTGAAGAGCAATGCCCCGGCGAAGTCATACGGACTGGTAGTGGGTTGTCACGGACTGGGTTGGTTACCCAAGGGAACAAACCTGAGTACACTGTCCGCCAGCTACAGCAAGGTTGTGGGCACGCGGCGCCATGTGCCTGTGACACGCATCTTCGGCAATACCGGCGACCGCCGTTATCAGACCGAGGTGAGCAGCTTGGCTAAAGCCATACAACAGTCGTTCGGACATACCGACTATATCCTCTTCGACGACTGTTATATGTCGACCATCGAGGTGGCGTATGATCTGAAGGAGGTTACCGACTACCTGATTGCCTCTCCTACCGAGGTGATGGGCGACGGTATGCCCTACGCCACGATCGGCCGCAACCTGCTGAGAGGCGACTATAATGGTATCTGCGACGGGTTCTACAACTACTACAAGGACTATACCTACACCTTCAGCGACGGATATACCGAGGATTATTCTTGCGGAACTATTGCCGTGATCAACTGTAAGGAGATCGACAATATGGCATCGGTGATGAAGACCATCAACAGCCGTTATCAGTTTGATACGAACGACAGAGAGAAGATCCAGGTGATGGACGGCTACGAACCTACTGTCTTCTTCGACATGGGCGATTACCTGACATACCTTTGTAAGGATGCCTCCCTATTGTCGGAAGCAAGGAGTCAACTGAACAAGATGATCACCTATAAGCGGACGACCGGACAGTTCTACTCTTATTATAACGAGAGGAAGACACCGATAACCGTATTTACCGGTATCACCATCTCCGATCCCACCAATCACAGGAATGCGGCCAATGCCCTCACATCCACTGCTTGGTGGAAAGCAACGCACTAGTATAGTTAATAGTTAATAGTTCAAAGTTAATAGTTTACAGTTATATCTCGCTCTTTGTTTTTGTCAGCACTTAACGGCGACGAAGCAAAGAGCGAGCAATATTTATAGTTAATTATCAATTTTCAATTATCAATTAACGTTATCGTTAACGTTAACGTTAGAATCCCGTCCACGTCTGGCGCCACAGGGTGCGTGCCATCTCATCCCATCGCTGGATAGTAGCACCGAAGAAATCGGCGGTATAACCGTTGAGCATCTTCGTGGCAGCCTTTGTATCCTCCTTGCCATCCTTATCGGTGGTAACAAGATCCTTATACATCTGTTCTACGAACGGCAACTCACGCATACCCTTCTCGATGAAATAGTCGCGCAAGGGCTCTAAGGTCTTCCGATAGGTACCCCAACGCACGGTTGCCAGTCGGTTGGCCTTACGGTAATACCACAGCGCGGCATCATCACGGTCGACATGCTGTCCACAGATCTGCAAGAGCTTCGGCAACTTCGTCGTTCCGCAGAAGATGGGGAATCGCGGACTCTCACCGGGATTGTCCAGCGCCACCCATGCCACGCCACCAACGGCATCAGGCAACCACGAGCGCAGTTGTATCACCGTGCTATAAGCGCACCAGGGCACACTCACCGTACGGATATTCTTCATCACCGAGTCACCCATGGCATAGTACATATTGATCTCGTCGGGACGCATCCAAGGGTTGGAGAACGGAGAGACGATACTGTCGGGCTCACTCTCTACGATCGTGCCATCCTTCTTTTTCTTGTTCGGATTAGGAATCAGATGACGGCCACTCAGGTTCTTCGGCGTACCCTCATAATAACTGCCGAGCAGGCGCATCACATCCTCCACACTCACCTTCTTATCTGGTTTCACACTGAGCGGCAGGTTCTCTACCGTATCACTGAGATGTTGCGAAGGTGCCAAGGTGTTCATGATAAAGAACTCCCTCACACTGTAGTTCTTTTTCTCATGGAAATAGTTCTCTCCGCTGTAAGCCTTCCAGAAGGAGAACTCGCTCTTACCGTCCCACAACTTCAGTTTCTTCGCCACGTCGAAGACATTCTCCGAAGCCATATAACGGTCCTTATCCTTCAGGTTGAGGGTGGAGATCCTACTGATATTTGCCGACACGGCAATCTCATCATCGGGGATACGCACGGCAGCCCATACCCCACCGATCTTGTCGGGGCCCTCTCCATAGATCTCGAAGATCCACACCTCGTTCTTGTCGGCGATCGTCAGGCACTCGCCACTGTCACCATAACCGTACTCCTTGACGAGCTTTCCCATCAGTCGGATGGCCTCACGGGCGGTGCTGCAACGTTCCAAGGCGATGCGCTCCAACTCTTCTATCTTGAACATTCCCTTGCTGTTCTTCAGGGTGTCACGCCCAGAGATGGTGGTCTCACCGATGCCCAACTGCTTCTCGTTCAGACAAGGATAGGCCGTGTCGAGGTAACGGTAGGTGTGGCGCACCTGCGGGATCACGCCCTTTCGGTACATCTTCGTACTGTCGAGGGCACTCTGTGTGTGCATCCTTCCGTCGTAGATGGCCGTAACCGTGTCTTTCTTGTAGTCCTTTGCGGGAACCACCTCCATCCACGTGCGATACCACGAGTCGCACGTATGCGAGGTGATGACCGATCCGTCTGTCGAAGCTTTCTTTCCCACCATGATACTGGTGCACGACATTCGTTTCATACCTTCCTTGGTTTGCTCATCCACTTGAGCACTCATTGTGGCCGACATCATGACGGCCGTCAAAAAGAGAATCGTCTGTTTCATGTTATAGAGTTATTAATTATTCATTTTCAATTATTAATTATATATTCTCAACCACCCCAACCCCTCCTTAAACGATAACGTTAACGATAACGATAACTGGTTGTTGTTCAACAACACTACCCTGCTTTAGAGCCGCCCCTATCAAGGGACTCAAAACCTACTCGTCGCTCTTACATTATGGGCTTCACCCATGAAAATCGGCTGCGCCTCAGCAATAAGCAAGCTTGCTGCTTTCGGCTTGCACGATTTTTTTTTGTATGCTCGCCCCATCAATTATCGGAGCAGCGAGAGCAGAGTCAAGCTTGCTTGAACTTTGCCGAGTCGTGACGATAATCGCAAAATGCAAAGGGGCGGCATGATTATCGAGCCCCCTCCAACTCCCCCTAAGGGGGAGAGCACCTTTGACCGAGTTCCTTTGACCTTTGACCTTAAAAGGTTGCGATAGCGAGAGGAAAGGCAACAAATGCGACGATTGAAAAACGGTGACGTCAGGCAGTGCGAGGACTGTTTGAGCGAAGCGAGTTCCGCAGCACAATTTTGAAGAGTCGGATTTGTTCTGACCGGAGCGTGCAACATGGTCTCTCTTGGTTCCTTCTCTCTGCCAAAACAGAGAGAAGAACATAAGAAACATTATAAATCATACACCAGTCCAAACTTCTCGTGCAACCGTCGCAACGAACCGTCGGACTTCATCCGCTGGATGATGGCGTTGACGAGAGCCAACAGATCATCCTGCCCCTTCCGCATCAGCACACCGATCTGCCCGTGGGTAAACGGAGCACTCAACAGAGGTGCTGCCAGTCGACTATCCGTCTGCACATAGTAAGGCGCCTCGGTGATCTCCGTGATCATCAGATCAGCCTCTCCCTGCGCCACGAGCGTAGGTATCTCCTCGTTCTGCTGATGCACGATGATGGTGGCATGCGTGAGGTTGGCCTGGGCGAACTTCTCATTCAGTCCTCCGGGGTTCACCATGACGCGCACACCCGGTTGATCGATATCGGACAATGACTGAAAGCGATCAGCCTCAGCGGCACGACAGAGGAGCGTCTTGCCATTCGCCAGATAACCCTCACTCATCAGCATGGTCTCGCGCCGGGCATCAGTGATGGTGATGCCACCCATGGCGATGTCGAACAACTGCGGTTCTGCCTGCACATCCGCACTCAGCGTGGGCCACGAGGTCTTCACAAACTCAATGTCCACCCCTATCTCAGCGGCTATCTCACGGGCCATCTCGATGCCGAACCCCCAGTAGGTGCCGTCGGCTTCACGGAACGACAGAGGACGGTAGTCGCCCGTCGTCCCTACAAGTATCTTCCCCCGCTGCCGGATACTGTCGATGGTGGGTGTCGTGGAGGGGTGCTCATCGTCGGATGAGCAAGAGGCAAAACTGGTCGTTCCGCAGATAGCTAAGAAGACGATCAGCAGCCAGGTCTTGAAAATATGATATCTCAATTCTTTCATATCCGACAAAGATACGAATAAGTGAGAGAAATGCAAAAGAAAAGCTTGATTTTCTTTTCATTTCCGAACGAAAGTATGTTCAACGCAGTTAAAGATACGAATAAGTGAGAGAAATGCAAAAGAAAAGCTCGTTTTTCTTTTCATTTCCGAACGAAAGTATGTTCAACATCTTCCCTCATTCCGGGCTTGACCCGGAATCTACACCGAATAAAACGCGCAGGAGATCGCGGATCAAGTCCGCGATGAGGGGATATCGCAGCCCCTATAATGATCAATTGCCTTCGACAATTTTCAATTATCAATTATCAATTTTCAATTATCAATTATCTTGTGTGCTGACTAATTAAGGAATAGATCAAATATTAACTAAAAGGATCAAAAAAGATCAAATACTATTAAGTTGCAATAATGGGATCTTAAAAAAAAAGAGATGTTTTAATTAGATAGAATAGGTTATTCTCCACTCACGAGACAGTTCACTCCATTACAGGTGAAAATGATTGTAGAACATCTGGGAGAACCCTGATTAAACTGTATTGTGATTTAGTAAAATATTATTACCTTCAGGGTGTTTTATTTGATACTTTTGTAAGTGTTTTTCAACATTATCAAAGATACATTTTCCCTATAGCAAAGGTAGTCTTTTCTTATGGAAAAGGCCACCTTTGCTATAGGTTATTATGAATACTGCTCAGAGGGGGGTGACAACCATCATCTGTCGCCGGCTAAACAGTTGATGAATCTTAAAGACTCTTATAGGCTGTTATGGGCAGTTATGTGGGGGGCATAAATTTTGATTTAAAGTGCTACTTCTATAAAGCACGAGTTATGCAAACAACTAATAAAATATACATTTTTTTAAAAGTCTCTTGATCGGTCTCTTGACAAAAAGACTGTTCTAAACTCTGTAAGTATTTGTAAATATGGTAATTACAAACAAGTTTAACAAAAAGTCTCTCGGTCTCACGGTCTCTTGACATGATTTGCACAAAAGCTTCCTAAATTGTGCGTACCTATTTAATAAATTATATATATTATATTGAATTTGAAAAATGGGTGCAAGAGACCAAAAGACCAAAAGACCAAAAAGTGTTTAGTTCTGTTAATGGATCTTAATCGAAAAATTTTTCCTGTTGACAAAATTGCAATCCGTATCGATATGTATTATCTTTGCATCGATGTTTTAAATAATAGGTTTTGACCTATGAAAAACACAAGCAGCATCATCTTCCCGAGCTGATACCTCTTAGAGGGAAAGCCTTTATATAGAAAATAACAGTCGCGATTGTTAGTCCCCCAACTGTTTGAAATATTGATACACTATTTGCCTGAGCTTTCGTACCTATGCGTCTGTTACGGAGAAGCCGTGTCGCCCCTACGGGGCTGATTTATCGGGGGGGGACCTTTCACACACGGGGGTTAACACCCCCGCCTATGCTCTGTCGCCCTTACAGGGCTTATTCCTCATCGCGCAGGAGATCCCGGATCAAGTCCGGGATGAGGGAGACAAGCCCGGGATGAGGGAGACAAGTCCGAGATAAGCGGGGGCAAGGCTACAATGAGGTAATCAAGGCCGCAATGAGAAGCCCTCCCTATTATCCTCTATGGAGTGAAAGAAATGATCGATCCTTCAAAAAAAATAAAAAACACATAACTCACTTCCGCTCAACCACTTACGCAGCTGAGCGGTAAACGGGACTCGAACCCGCGACCCTCGGCTTGGGAAGCCAATGCTCTACCAACTGAGCTATTACCGCAATAAGAGTGGGGATAGAAAAATGGAGCCGATACCGGGACTCGAACCCGGGACCTACGCATTACGAATGCGTTGCTCTACCAACTGAGCCATATCGGCGGTTTGCTTAATCGAGGTGCAAAATTAATATATTCCCGACAAAAACAACAAGGGTTGAATGAAAAAATTCAGTCTTTAACAAATTTCAACACTTAACGCACCGTGATGTGAAAGCATCCCTGCTTCACCTCGTACTTGATATAACAGCGGCCATTGTTGCGGAAATCATTCAGCACCTCGCTGAGCACCCACTTCAGGGAGTCGTTGCGCACCATGCGGCGCGGTTCACCGGCCGTCATCACGGTCTTATACCGGTTATAGCAGATATCAAAGGTGGTGCCGTAGAGATGACAGGAGTTCTCGGTGGCATTGCCATTGTAGTTGCGCAGCTTGCTCACATCCTCCTTGGTACGGAGCACACTGGTAATGATAAACTGGTGCAGGGGGATACCCTTGATCTGCAAGCTGTCGTAATAGGCGCGCCCTAAGTCGTTGAGTAGCACGGCGGCACGGGGCACCAGGTAGGGGATGCTGCGGTACATCTTGTCCACATGATAATAAGGTGACGACTGCACATACACCAGTTCGTTCTTGCGATCCTCGGCATCGGCACGGTTGAGCACGGGTTGTACACCCCAGCGGGTGGCAGCAACGATCTGCACCTGTTGACTGTCGGGGAAGGCATCCAGATAGCGGGGCACGCTCCAGATACGGTGCTTAGCCACCGAGCCGTCGTCATTAAAGAAGCGCGAAACGGCATTCTTGTCCTTCTTGGCGGGCTTGTCTTCTTTCTTCTCTTGCGCTACTGCCGGTGTCTCAGCCGGTTGCACCTGCTTGGGGGCCTCCTTCTTCTCAGGCACCTTCTCCTCGGCAAGCACCACCTGAGGGGGCTCTTGCAGCTGCTGCTCTGCCCTACCCTTGGTGACCGAGGGGAAGATCAGTCGGATCAGGAAAAGTACGAATACGATGGTGGCAAAACCAGCCAAATATCTGTTTTTAGTAATTTTCATCGAAAAATAAACCATAAAATCGCCACAAAGGTATTAAAAAATATGGGAATGTCGAAAGGATTTTGTATTTTTGCAGAAAATTTTTATTTGTGTTAGAGAGACATATTATTTTAGAAGACATAGACCCGGTGATTTTCTACGGTGTGGGCAACGCCCATCTGCAGATGATCAAGGCATTATACCCCAAGCTGCGCATCGTGGCGCGCGACAACGTACTGCGCGTGATCGGTGACGAGCAGCAGTTGGACACCTTCGAGCAGCAGGTAAACAAGATGCGTGAGCATGTGCTGAAATATAACCATATCACAGAGGAAGACATTCTCGACATCATCAAGGGTAACCCCACCAAGAACGACGCAGTGAAGGATGTGGTGGTGTACAACATCTCGGGCAAGCCCATCAAGAGCAGGAACGCCAACCAGCAGCGCCTCGTGGATCTGTTTGAGGAGAAAGACATGGTGTTCGCCGTGGGTCCGGCAGGCACGGGAAAGACGTACCTGAGCATCGCCCTGGCGGTGAAATACCTGAAGGAGAAGCGGGCCAGGAAGATTATCCTGAGTCGTCCGGCAGTAGAGGCCGGTGAGAAGTTGGGATTCCTGCCCGGTGACATGAAAGACAAGATAGACCCCTACCTGCAGCCGTTATACGACGCCCTGGAGGATATGATGCCCACCGTGAAGTTACAGGACATGATGGAGAAGCACATCATACAGATCGCCCCATTAGCGTTTATGCGCGGAAGGACACTCAGCGACGCGGTGGTGATCCTCGACGAGGCGCAGAACACCACGGCTGCTCAGATCAAGATGTTCCTCACCCGTATGGGATGGAACACGAAGATGATCATCACCGGTGACATGACGCAGGTGGACCTGCCGAAGGATACGATGAGCGGACTGCGCGTGGCCATGCGCATCCTGAAGGGCATCGACGATATCGGATTCGTGGAGTTCAACAAGAAAGACATCGTCAGGAACAAACTGGTGTCGCGCATCGTCAATGCCTACGAGGAATACGACAGGCAGCATCCGGAACTGACGAGGAAGTATGAGAGCTCGTAGTGAAAAGTGAAGAGTGAAGAGTGTAGAGTGAAGAATAAAAAGTGTAGAGTGTAGAGTGGAGAGTGGAGAGTGGAGAGTGGAGAGTGGAGAGTTATGATTAGCCCGTATGGGTGATAGAGCATAGGTGGGGGTGTCAACCCCCGTAAGAGTGAAGAGTTATGATAAGCCCCGTAGGGGCGACACAGCATAGGCGGGGGTGTCAACCCCCGTGGTGAAGAGTGTAGAATAAAAAGGCCCTCATTGCGGACGTGATCCTCTCATCCCGGGCTTAATCCCCTCATCCCGGGCATGACACGGGATCTCCTGCGGGAAGGACACGGATGAGATTCCGGCTCGGCGGCCGGAATGAGGATTAAAACATGGAGGTAGATATAGAAAAATCTTTTATAAGAAATCAACTCTGTCACACTGTACCTCTGAGTTGAAAATAATCAAAAAATGATAATAAGTAATTGATATATAAAAATGAAAGCATTAACAAGAACGGATTTTGAATTTGAGGGACAGAAGAGTGTGTATCATGGTAAGGTACGCGACGTGTATAACATCAACGACGACCTGCTGGTGATGGTCGCTACCGACCGCATCTCTGCCTTCGACGTAGTATTACCCAAGGGTATCCCCTATAAAGGACAGGTGTTGAACCAGATTGCAGCCAAGTTCCTGGATACCACGACAGATATCTGTCCGAACTGGAAACTGGCTACCCCAGACCCCATGGTGACCGTAGGACTGAAATGTGAAGGATTCCGCGTAGAGATGATCATCCGTTCGATCCTCACCGGCAGCGCCTGGAGAGAATACAAGAAGGGATGCCGCGAGTTGTGCGGCGTGAAGCTGCCCGACGGCATGCGCGAGAATGAGCGGTTCCCAGAGCCAATCATCACCCCGACAACCAAGGCTGATGAAGGTCACGACATGAACATCTCCAAGGAGGAGATCATCGCACAGGGCATCGTCAGCAAGGAGGACTATGAGAAGATGGAGGAGTACACCCGTAAGATCTTCGCCCGCGGACAGGAGATCGCCGCTAAGCAAGGACTGATCCTCGTGGATACAAAATATGAGTTTGGTAAGCGCGACGGAAAGGTATATCTGATCGACGAGATCCACACACCCGACTCCAGCCGTTACTTCTATGCCGACGGCTACGAGGAGAAATTCGAGAAGGGTGAGCCCCAGCGCCAGCTCAGTAAGGAGTTCGTACGTCAATGGCTCATCGAGCACAACTTCATGAACGAGCCCGGACAGGTGATGCCGGAGATTACCGACGAGTATGCAGAGAGCGTATCCGAAAGATACATCGAGCTGTACGAGCATATCGTAGGTGAGAAATTCGACAAGGCCGCCGAAGAGGGTGACATCGCCGCAAGAATAGAGAAGAACGTGGCAGACTGCCTGCGCGTGTATAAGAACAGATAAGAAATGTACAAGCAAGAGCGGATAACACCCTACGGCCAAGACACGGAGAAGGGGAAGCAGGTGGAGCAGATGTTCGACAATATCGCCGACAACTACGACACACTGAACCACCGACTGTCGTGGAACATCGACAAGGGATGGCGGAAGAAAGCCATCAAGGCGCTACAGCCCCACCATCCCCAACAGGTGCTCGACGTGGCCACAGGGACAGGTGACTTCGCTATCCTCGCTGCCCAGATGCTGCAACCGCAAAGCGTCGTGGGCGCTGACATCTCGGAAGGGATGATGGAGATAGGTAGACAGAAGGTCAGGGCGGCACAACTGCACGACATCGTCAGCTTCAAGAAGGAAGACTGCATGCACCTGTCGTTTGCCGACAACTCCTTCGATGCCATCATCGCAGCCTTCGGCATCCGTAACTTCCAAGACCTGGAGCAAGGACTGCGCGAGATGCTCCGCGTGATGAAGGAGGGAGGGCATCTGGTGATCCTGGAACTGACACGACCGATGGGATTCCCCATGAAGCAGTTGTTCTGGATCTACTCGCACACCTTCCTGCCCCTGTATGGCAAGCTCATCTCGAAAGACGACCAGGCATACCGCTACCTGACAGCCACCATCGAGGCCTTCCCGCAAGGAGAGAAGATGATGACGATATTCGAGAACGTGGGCTTCAAGAACCCTCGTTTCAAGCGCCTCACATTCGGCATATGCACCATGTATATAGCCACCAAATAATTTCATAAATTCTGGACATATGAAAAAGTACGGTCTGATAGGTTACCCATTGGGACACTCCTTCTCTAAAGGATTCTTTAACGAGAAGTTTGAGAACGAAGGTATTGAAGCGGAATATATCAACTTCGAGATACCCACCATCGACGCATTGTTGGAGGTGCTCGCCTCGAATCCGGATCTGGAGGGATTCAACGTGACGATACCCTATAAGCAGAAGGTGATGAGTTTTCTCGACTCCATCACGCCAGAGGCACGGAGCATCGGCGCCGTGAACGTGGTGAAGGTGGAGCATAGGAACAACACCTATCACCTGAAGGGCTATAACAGCGATGCCCTCGCCTTCAAGCAGAGTATCGAGCCGATGTTGGAGCGTTTTCACAAGAAAGCACTCATCTTAGGCACCGGCGGTGCGTCGAAGGCCGTGAACTACGCCTTGAAATCGCTCGGACTGGAAACGATAAACGTTAGCCGCTATGAGCGTCCGGGAACCATCCAGTATCAGCGTATCACGCCCAATGTCATCAAGGAGTATAATGTGATTGTGAACTGTACCCCATGCGGTATGTATCCTCATTTCGACGACTGTCCGCAACTGCCCTACGAGGCGATGGACAGCAAGACGATTCTCTATGACCTGATATACAACCCCGACGAGACGATGTTCATGCGCAATGGCAAGCAGTATGGCGCCACCGTGAAGAACGGACTCGAGATGTTGCTGCTGCAGGCATATATCAGTTGGGATATTTGGAATAATAACGATTAAATAGGAAGAGATGACCCAATACCAACCGTTCTTATTAACAATCCTACTGCTGGCGGTGAGCTGGTTATTCCCTGGTATCATCTATATGATAGCAGGCGACAGCCTGTCGTACTGGGTCGTCTTCGGCATACTGATAGCCATCATGGCGGTGTGCTTCAGCATCTGGGCCGTCCATGGAGAGACGAAGACGCTGAAAGGACTGACAGGGAACAGTGAAGGAACACCGCGCTTTAAGTTCTATAAGCGTTGGCTGGGATGGCTCTTCTGGGCTTTCATCGCCTGTTGTGTGGTATCCTGCGAATACAGTTGGGCCACCCAAGAAGAGCCGGTCAATAAGATAGCGACACCCACCAACGACCAGGTATGGAGCGCCGATAACATCCCTCTGCCCCACCTCACCGACGGCAGTCAGTATGTGTCAAACCCTGATGGCGTGATACAGCAGTCGACGGTAGACTCCCTGAACATGATCCTCAGGCAGTTGGACACCAACCTGGAAGTGGAGTCGGCCATCATCATCGTCAACCGCGTTGCTAATGCTGATCCTTTCCGCATGGCACAGGATGTGGGCAACAGGGTGGGCATCGGAACGAAAGAACTCAACCGTGGACTGGTCATCGTGGTGGCTTACCTCGATCATAAATATTTCATTGCTCCGGGAACAGGACTGGAAGGTGACCTGACCGATGCGGAGTGCAGTCAACTGGCACGCACCTACCTCACTCCATCGTTGAAGGCGGAGGATCCCGACCAGGCAATGATGCTCTTGGTATCAGCCCTCTCCAGTCTGTTGGAAGGTAAGGATATGCCGTCGAGCACACGTGTGGGTGAAGAAGATATCAGTCTTGGCGGTGAGTCGATGTCATTACTGATGTTGATGATATGGATGTTCATATACAGTGGACTGAACAAGAAATATAAGTGGCTGGTATTCAATAATAATGGTGGTACCGGTTATACGGGTTATGGAAGAGACCGCACAGGAATGGGCACCACCTACTGGGGCACCGGTTGGCCCAGTGGCCGTGGCGGCGGATTCGGCGGTGGATTCGGCGGCGGTGGCTTTGGAGGAGGCTACGGCGGTGGCAGCTTCGGTGGAGGAGGTGCCGGTGGTGGCTGGTAATCACGTCTTACAATAAAAAGAAATATTAATCATTAAAACTATAGTTTATGAAGAATTTATTGAAATCAATCGGAGTAATCGTTATTCTTGCTGTTATCGTTATCTTCTCTTTCAAGGGATGTTATAATGACATGGTTAAAGAACAGGAGAAAGCAACTACTGCTTTTGCTAATGTTCAGAGTGCTTATCAGCGTCGTGCCGACCTGATCCCTAACCTGGTGGAGACCGTGAAAGGATATGCCAAGCATGAGGAAGAGACACTGACAGAGGTGGTGAACGCCCGTTCGAAGGCCACACAGATAACGGTTGACCCAGAGAACCTGACACCTGAGAAGTTGCAAGAGTTCCAGGCAGCACAGGGTGAGTTGTCATCAGCATTGGGAAAACTGATTGCCATCCAGGAGAACTACCCCGATCTGAAAGCCAATGAGAACTTCAAGGATCTACAGGTACAGTTGGAAGGTACAGAGAACCGTATCAACGAGGCTCGTAACAAATACAACACGGCCGTGCAGAGCTATAACACACTGGTGCGCTCATTCCCACAGAACATCATCGCCGGATTCTTCAAGTTCGACAAGATGAACAAGTTTGAGGCAGAGGCCAGTGCACAGAAGGCACCGGAAGTGAAGTTTTAATTGAAAATTGAAAATTGATAATTGATAACTAAAACACAGAGAGATGGAGAGACAGAGAATTTTTATAATAAAATTAACTCTGTAACTCTGTGTCTCTGTGTTGAAAAAATCGAAGGTAATTAAAACAGAGAGAGAGGGAAGAACAGAGAATTTTTATAATAAAAATAACTCTGTAACTCTGTGTCTCTGTGTTGAAAAAATCGAAGGTAATTAAAACATAGAGAGATGGAGAAACAGAGAAATCTTTATAATAAAATTAACTCTGTAACTCTGTGTCTCTGTGTTGAAAAATCGAAGGTAATTAAAACACAGAGAGAGGGAAAAACAGAGAAATCTTTATAATAAAAAACTCTGTAACTCTGTGTCTCTGTGTTGAAAAAACGCCGAATAAGGCAATTAATATTCTTTTTTGTAGAATAATTATATGGACAATAGTAACCGCTATATGATGCGTGGCGTGAGCGCTGCGAAGGAAGATGTGCACAATGCCATCAAGAACATCGACAAGGGAATCTTCCCACACGCATTCTGTAAGATTATCCCCGACATACTGGGTGGTGATCCCGAATATTGTAATATCATGCATGCCGACGGCGCCGGCACCAAATCCAGTCTGGCATATATGTACTGGAAAGAGACCGGTGACCTGAGTGTGTGGAAGGGCATCGCACAGGATGCACTGATCATGAACACCGACGACCTGTTGTGTGTGGGCGCCACGGATAACATCCTGGTGTCAAGCACCATCGGAAGAAATAAGCTGTTGGTGCCGGGAGAAGTGATCTCAGCCATCATCAACGGCACCGACGAACTGCTCCAGCAGATGCGTGATATGGGTATCGGCATCTATGCCACAGGTGGTGAGACAGCAGATGTGGGTGATCTGGTACGCACGATCATCGTTGACTCCACCGTCACCTGTCGTATGAAACGCAGTGATGTGATCGATAATGCCAATATCCGTCCGGGCGACTGCATCGTAGGACTGGCTTCCTTCGGACAGGCTACCTACGAAAAGCAGTATAACGGTGGTATGGGCAGCAACGGACTCACCTCCGCCCGTCATGATGTGTTTGCGAAATACCTGGCAGAGAAATATCCCGAGAGTTATGACCATGCCGTGCCGCAAGAACTGGTATACAGTGGCGGATACCGACTCGATGATCAATTGGAGGATGTTCCGGTGACTGCCGGACAGTTGGTGCTCTCCCCCACCCGCACCTATGCCCCCGTCATCAAGGTGCTGCTCGACAAGATGCGCCCCGAGATTCATGGCATGGTGCACTGCACCGGTGGCGCACAGACCAAGGTGCTGCATTTCGTAGGCAACAACTGCCGGGTGATCAAAGACAACATGTTCCCTATTCCACCGCTGTTTAAGATGATCAGCCAGCAGAGCGGCACCGACTGGAAAGAGATGTACAAGGTGTTCAACTGCGGTCATCGCATGGAGATCTATGTTTCACCCGAGCAAGCAGACCAGGTGATAGAGATCTCCAAACAATTCCATATCGACGCCCAGGTGATCGGTCATATCGAGAAAGGCCCAAAGAGTCTGACAATCCGTTCAGAGTACGGAGAGTTTAACTATTAAAAGCGATCAAGTAGATGAAACGCTTCGCCCTTTTCATATGTATTGGCAGTATTATACTATTGATACTCGGTCTAATCATGGCATTCTATATCTGGGATCAAGATCAATCTTTATGGAATCAAGATCGATCCATATGGGGTAATATCCTTCTAAGTATCGCTATGACTATCACAGCTTATTCAACATATATCTCATACAAGAAATACAAATAAATGGACAATAACACCATACTTCAGAAACTCGACGGATTAGAAGCCCGTTTTGAGGAAGTATCAACCCTCATCACCGACCCGGCCGTCATCGCCGACCAGTCACGGTATGTCAAACTGACGAAAGAATGGAAAGATTTAGGTGATATTATGAACGCGCGCAAACGCTATATCGCCTGTCTTGACTCCATCAAAGAGGCAAAGGACATACTGGCTAATGAGAGTGATCCGGAGATGAAAGAGATGGCCCGCGAGGAACTTCAGATCAATGAAGACCTGCAGCCAAAGATTGAGGAGGAGATTAAGATCCTGCTCATTCCGAAAGATCCGGAAGACGCGAAGAACGTGCAGATGGAGATACGTGCCGGAACAGGTGGCGACGAGGCCTGTTTGTTTGCCGGTGATCTCTTCCAGATGTACAAGCGCTTCTGCGACTCGAAAGGATGGCAGTTGTCGGTGACCGACTTCAACGAGGGAGCTGTTGGCGGCTATAAGGAGATCGACTTTGCCGTGAG
>OCTW011555053.1_pt1 | contig 18649 bp, 9 predicted proteins | sample 1539671 | NCBI WGS metagenome assembly OCTW01 (sample SAMN02144230, study PRJEB22623) | gut metagenome | biome: sheep rumen | host: Ovis aries | place: New Zealand
TAAAGTGTATAAAATGCCGGTATTGATGGCCTTCTATAACAATGGAGATATGCGGATGGAAGTGACCGAAAAAGAACTGCTTGCAAGCTGGAAGCAGTTCTTTGGAAACGGGACCAACTGGAAGGACCTGGACCGGAATATAACCTATGAAAAGTACCAGACGATCACCGATAAAGAGCACGTCAGGAAGATCTTGCAAATGCCCGTGCATTTCCTGCAGGAATCGGGGAAAGGATTCTTTGTCAAACGGAATGGGTATGCCTTGGGGCTTAGAGAAGAAATGCGCCAGGTGATCCAGAATCCCTTTTTTGTCAGCCAGGTGAAGGATGTGATCGAGTACCGAGTGATGGATTATTATCAGAGGCGCTACCGGGAAAAATCTTCATGATATTTTGATAGATTTACACTTCTTCCCTGGTTTTCATTTCACACAGAGAGAAAACCACCAGGAGAGCCATGCCTTCAAACACTATAAAACACAGCAAAAAACGGGGAACTTCCCTCTAAAGGTGTAAAACGTCAATGTATAATCATATACCTATACGGCACCTGGCACCACCCTGGATAACAGTTACAAAGAGCTCTGTTTTAAAGTGATTACAGGATACATATTTTATGTTTCTAAGCCGTATATTATTGGCAAGTAAATATTTTTCTTTTGGAGAATCATACAATGTTTGATAATAATCATCTTCAGGAAGTGCTAATACGATATAAACAAGATTTTCTGGATATAGAATGGACCAATGAAAAATATAAATGGGTCGCAATAAAGCACTTCAAGGATACTTGGGATATTAACGCGAGCGATTTTTCCAAGATGCTGGAGGATTCTCTATCTAAGACAGCTAACCTTCTAGCCTCTATGAATAACTTCCCAGCACGGATGATCACTTTATTTGCACAAGCGGCACCAGAAGAAGTCCGTGCGATGTTCATGGATCTTTTTAATGAAGATAAAGAAATATATGAACGAATTTCAGCCTTTAAATTGAGGTCAAACTCTCTTCTTCAAGAATATGGGAATGGTGCCGCGCAACATTTCCAACGGGAAAACGCCATCTCTGTTTATCTTTGGCTTCGCTACCCGGATAAATACTATATTTATAAGTACGGAGAGGTTAAAAAGGCCGCAGAAGAGCTTCGATTTGATTATCATTTTAAGAAAGGTGCCTACGCAGATAATATTCGTAATTTTTATCGGTTCTATGATGAACTAAATGAGGAACTGAAAAAAGATTATGAACTAAAGGAGCTTCTCCGGAGGCAAATTACGAGCTCATGTTACCCGGATAATGAACTAAAAACGCTAACCGCGGATTTGGGTTTTTATATCAGCCGATATTACTCACGTACTGGGGAAAAGAAAACACCTGAAGATGACGATTCGTTTGAAGAAAATGATGAAGCTCTGTATGGGGAGCAATGGTTCCCTTCCCTTGAAGACTACTCTCCTGGATTTTCCAAAGAGGACTGGATTAATATTTTGAATAATCCGAATATCATAGGGCCTGTATGGGGCGGAGCGCTTGCCGCATTCTACGGAATGGGTGGCCAGGCAACATGTACACAGGTTGCAAAGAAATACAATAGAAAGCCGTTCTCTATCTCGGGAAACTGTACACAGCTTGCCAAGAGAATCCATAGAGAAACAGGCTGCCCTCTATCGAAAAGAAAGAATGGACAAAACAGATATTGGTCCATCCTGTTCTTAGGAAAAAACGCAGGACCAGATGTAGAGGGTGGTTTTATCTGGAAGCTTCGTCCGGAGCTGTATGATGCTCTTACGGATTTCGAAATTATGCGGTTTGAGTGGGAATCTGCAACAAAAGAGGTCCCTGAGGTTAAGAATAATATCAGATATGCAAAGGCAGATTTCCTTGAGGAAGTCTACATGGATGAAGGAAAGTACGACCGACTCACCGCTGTTTTGAAGAAAAAGAAAAACATTATTCTCCAAGGGGCACCGGGCGTTGGAAAAACATTCACAGCAAAGCGTCTTGCCTATTCCATGATGGGGGAGAAAGATGATAGTCGCATACAATTTATACAGTTTCATCAAAGCTACTCTTATGAAGACTTTATGATGGGATATAAGCCGGTAGAAGATGGCTTTGAGTTACGCCACGGCATCTTTTATCGTTTCTGCCAAAAAGCGTCTGAGGATCCGGATAGAGATTATTTCTTTATTATTGATGAGATCAATCGTGGGAATATGAGCAAGATTTTCGGAGAGCTCCTCATGCTAATCGAGACAGACTATCGCGGGACAGAAGCTGCTCTTGCATATAATGGAGCTCTCTTTTCTGTTCCTGAAAATCTCTATATCATCGGCATGATGAATACTGCTGACCGCAGCCTTGCCATGATTGATTATGCACTCCGTCGACGCTTTAGTTTCTTTGAAATTACACCGGGGTTTGATTCTGAAGGTTTTCTCAAGTATCAGAATACCCTCGATAACGAAACATTTAATGAGTTGATTGAACGCATCAAAGACCTGAACAATGAGATTGCATTGGACAAATCCCTCGGTAAAGGCTTTTGCATCGGACACAGTTATTTTTGCGGTCAGGATAGTTGTACAGAGGATTGGCTACATTCTGTTATAGATTATGATATTCTGCCCATGCTGAGTGAGTATTGGTTTGATGATGCCACGAAGCTTCAGCGTTGGGAAAATATCTTGAATGGTGTATTCCAATGATTAAGGATAAGAGCATCTTTATCAAAAATATTTACTATATGCTCTCTTATGCGTTCACAGTCCTTCAACAAGGTGGGTTCGAGGACATAGAAAAAGAAGAATTCGACAATATTCATAACTTATTTTCTGCGATCCTCTCCAAAGGCATTAGCCGTCAACTGAAACAAGGGCTCTATCGCGAATACAAAACATTCAGAGAAGATACTTCTGTACTACGTGGGAAAATCGAGTTATCCGGCACAATCCAGCATTATCTTGAAAAGAAACGGATTTTGAGTTGTGAATATGATGAATTGTCAGAGGACAATGAGTTAAACCGTATTCTGAAAACGACTGCTCTTCTCTTAATTAGACACGGAGATGTCAAGGCTGAGTACAAATCAGAATTAAAAAAAGAAATGCTCTATTTTTCCAATGTATGCGAAACCAATCCTGCTGCAATTCAGTGGAAAGCAATACGGTTTCAGAGAAATAATCAGAGTTATCAGATGCTTATCAGTCTTTGTCAATTGATTTTGGAAGGAATGCTGCTGACAACGGAGAGTGGGACATATAAATTGGCGACTTTCATTGATGGACAGCACATGAGCAGGCTTTATGAAAAGTTCATCCTTGAGTATTACTCCAAGGAATACCCGGGTCTAAAAGCGTCTGCTTCACAGATTCCTTGGGCATTGGACGATGGAATCGGTACTCTTCTCCCGGTCATGCAAAGCGATATAACGCTCTCTAAGGATAACCATGTGTTAATAATAGATGCTAAATACTACACAAGTACCTTACAAACTCAATATAATACAAGCACTATTCATTCCAATAATCTTTATCAGATTTTCACCTATGTAAAAAATAAAGATGCTGCATTTAAAGATCAACCGCATAAAGTGTCTGGAATGTTACTTTACGCGAGAACTGATGAAACAATACAGCCAGATAATGAATACTATATGAGTGGAAACCGAATCTCGGTCAAAACCTTGGATTTGAATCGTGACTTTTCAGAAATACGCGCTCAGTTGGATGGAATTATCTTTGATTACTTTAACAAAGCCATTTGAATGCTGTTAGAAATCGAAAGAACTCTTCATAGGTATTTCCACCATTATGGTGGGAACGCAAAGCAATAATAAATGCAATAATAAATACGGTACACGTTATGTCTATACTTTTGCATGGAGATTCATAAACAGTCATCAAGTTCAAGAAGAATTACTGGAAAAACAGAACGGAGAAAACCCTAATGAAAACAGTACTTAAAGAAGGCATGTCTCTTCATAACATGGAAAAGACCATCGTAGATGAGCTTCAAGGAAAACAGCTGTGGGGAGATATAGATTTATCTACAACAGAATATGAAATACTGCGGGAACGACTCAAAGTATTGTTGCTTTATCAGGGATTAGAGGCCGAGACTATCGCCCTTCAATACCCCGTTGCATTTACAACACTTATGGTTTTTCTTGCCAGGTATAAATACAGCTACAAGTATTGGGGACTCTTAAGTGAAGAATTGGAAATTCCAATCAATGGACAAATAGAAACTGCTCTTGGAAAGATAGTCAGAAAAACATTTTCCAAATATAGCTTTGATTTCAGTGATGTAAAAAATGAACGTAGAGTAAATTTGGAACCTATTTTCTATGAAGCTGGTCTTCCACCAGAGAGCTCCCTTGATGATCTCTTCTATATCCTCAACTATGACTCCCATAATATCTTTGATCCACAGCTCATCATAGAAGATTTGATTGAGATGCGGTCCTATCAAATCCGTAAACCGATGTTAAAATTTTTAAAGCGGTTCAGGGCAGACCGAGCAGTTGAATTTGTTATGGAAGTACATGAGGCTATGCTGTGTGTAGATCATAACATGGCGAGTGATTCTCACTACATCGGAACCTATTCAGAATGGAAAACCCGCGAAGGTACTAAAGAGTCCATCAATTCGAGAAAAAAACAAGAGTTTCAGACAAAGCCATATCTTTCATTCGATAATGAAAAAAATGGCCTTTGTATAGTATTGCCTCGAGTAGTTCTGAAAGAAGAATGGATAGAAGAAGTATGCTGGCGAGTCACAACTGATACCGGTGTGGTTTGCCGACGGTTGAATATTTTCGGAGATGAGGGGAAGCGTTTTATTGATACTCTTATAATCCCTGTATCTCCTTCATCTAAGTACTTGATCGATTTAATCGATGAAGAAGACCTTGATGGGTCAAATATAGGATCCTGGAATATTTCAGGAATCGCACCTGATTCCTTTATTCTTTTCAATTCAAATGGAAGACAAGTCTCTCCTAATTATATCCCTGAGCCTTTTGGGATAATAGTTTCCGGAAGTAAAGTCTTAATCACAGCCACAAAAAGTATTACTATATCCAGGCAATTCTACCCTACAGACAGGGCACAATACAAAATCCATTCTTTTGAAGTAAATGCCAGAGATGCCAAATTGATAATCCAAAGTCCGGCTCGCGTAATTGAAATGACTGCACGGCAGCAGGCAGAGCTGATATTCAGTGGAGATTCATTATTTTCCTTGGATAGCAATGGGGCATTCAAGCTATATACATCTATACCTGATCTAACTGTAAGTATAGGGGAGAGCGCAGCCCCTGAAGGACTATCCCTCCGGATAGGAACATCTGTTATAGATATCGATGATCTATTTTTTGAGGGGAAAGCACATATCGAATTAAATCGCTACGGTAGTTCTATTTTTACAAAATATGGCATTTACAGTATTCGTTTATACCAAAACAACAACTTTATCAAGCAAACAGAATTCACATTGATTCCCAGAATATCTTCCAACTACTCTCCTACGTTGTTATGGCCCACCAAAGACGAGTTGGCTCAAGATTTGCAATTTAGGTTCAAAAAACAGCCGGATCTTCAAATGGAATTTAAAGGATGTATAATCGGCGGCAATGAAGATGAATATATAGTAACCTGCCCATCTGGGATTGGCTCTATTTCAGTTATCCTTACTTATGATGATGGTGATTCAGAGTTCACATGCACCTTTGATCTCCCTATCAGAGCTTTTGAAAGCGATATTGTTAATTCAGATGGTATAAGCAAGGGCTTCGTCCCAGGAAAAGTCGCTCGAATTGGTCTGACAGATCTATTGTCTGAGGAAATGTGGAGTTGCATCCGCTTCTTTGGAAATTACAGAGACGGAGAATATCAGCTTAAATTAAGATCAGTGAACGGAATTGAGCAGGAAGAACCACTTGCTATCACCCGAGGAGGTAGTGTAAACAGTAGTCTGTACAGATTTTATGACACACTTCAGTCATGCCCCTTACCTGCGCAGTTAGAGCTTTGGAGAGAAGGCGCCGACACAAATTATCTGCCCTTATTGACAATATCCAATACCCTGCGGCTTAGTAAAAGACCTTTATATGTATCCACAGGTTATATAGCTATAGACATTTCAGATGAGAATAGAAATCTTATAGTTACTAAATTTGGGAACCCTGATCAGACATTTCATCTTCTTTATACCAATTCACGAGTGGCTAAGAGCGGACGTACAAGAGGATATAAATGCCCTTACGATTTAAATGAAGGATTCTATATTATAGAAAGCAACAAGGAGAATAGTATTTTTGAGTTCGAAGATGACGCCCCTACATGGATTTCTAATGACAATGACACCCTCTACATTTGCCGGAGAAACAAAAAAAGTCCTATTACATGTTTCTCAGATTGGCTCGACCAATTAATATATGATATTCTTCGGGCAGGAATTGGAGGTGATATTTGTAATCTAATCAGCTACAACCTAATCGGTGAACTCGCCCATTATAAGGACTTCTCTCTTAGTTGTTTTGATTATGAACGCCTTATCTCTTTGGCGTATTTCATTAATGACAAATGCAGTAACGATAAGAAAAAATCAATAAAAAAATGTATGTCCGCTATTTCAGATAGTATTCTTTCCAGGGAGTCACGTCTGGAACTCATACGATATCTTGCAAAATATCAGTGTCCTGCCGAAATTATCGATACATGTATCGAGCAATATAGGTTACTGCTATTTTCAATGGGCGCCCCCGATGCATTAGCTTTGGCAGAGGTATTTGAAAATGATGCCATAGAATTATCCCTATTAATGCGGACAGGGGCAGTCGATAATTTGCGAAATGTATTTGGGAGGGAAAAATACAGAGATATCATTGGTAAGGAGTCCATAAAAGTTTTTTTGGATGTTCCTGACGAGGGTGATCCTTCATCCAGGATAACCGAACAGCGCAACTTTTTGAGGGAACAGCCGTCTCATGTCAGAATCAATATTACGCAAGATATTTCTGGAGACATGGATGCCATTACCTCAAAAATGTTAAAAGTCACATATAACAAAATCATCTTTGATAAATCAAAAAAGCCTGATATTGGCGTGTACTTTGACCATATAAGGTATGTCGACCAATATGTGAACTGGTATTTTTCACATACGGATCCCGGGTGGATTATTAAGGAGGAAACACGCTTATCCATTATCAATGTTGTCCGAGAAAACTGTAAAAAAGTCGTAGATTCTATTGAAGAACTCAAAAAGATGCCTGGTGCAAAAAAATCTGTGGTGCTGTATGAATCCGCATTAAGGGCAAGGTATAGCGGCGATTTATTTAGCAACATGTCTTCCGCTATACCAGCCAGATATTTTTATCTACAAGGTCTTGCAGCTTTTCTATCGCAACTACCTGCTGAATACAGTAAATATGGGTGGATTGTGCGTACCGGTGATAGATTCATGGAAAAGGCCTTCAGCATAGCACCTCGAATTGCCAGAAGAGACCTTCTTATGGCCAGTGTCTATATTTATCTCAAGCAGAAAGAGGAACTATTATGTCAATGAACCCGCGGGAAACAACTGACCACATCAAAAATGATTATAGGGAATATATTACTTCTATTCTACATGTTAAAGATGCATCGATTACTTCCCTTGCCAAAAAAGCTGTAGAGCAGACAGGCTTTGTTAAGGGCCCTTATCTTGAAACGACCCTTCCTTTTGTAGAAGGTAAGAGTTTGCAGAAACTTGCTGAAGAGGGACTGATAAGTAAGGAATTTGCAGTTATGGGCTCGGATGTTCATTACTCGGACTGGAATCTGCGAATTCATCAGGAAGATGCTCTTAGGAAAAAAATAACTGAAGAACGGAATATGGTTGTATCAACGGGGACCGGTTCAGGTAAAACAGAGTGCTATCTATATCCTATTTTCAATTCACTTATGCGTGAAAAGGAAGCTGGAACCTTGGATCCCGGGGTAAGGGCACTGTTGATTTTTCCTATGAATGCTTTAGCCAATGACCAGCAGAAAAAGCTCAGGAAGCTTTTGAAACATTATCCTGAAATCACCTTCGGACGATATACTGGTGAAACAGCTCATAAAACAAGCAAGGAGACGGCAGCACAGGCAGAAAAAAGAATGCATGAAGAATATAATATCGCTCATGCTGAGGATTCTGATGAAAACCTTCGTGAGTCTATCCCGAATGAATACATGTGCAGGGAACAGATGGCTGAAACCCCGCCTCACATTCTGCTCACAAACTATGCCATGCTGGAGTATATGTTGCTTCGGCCGGATACAGCGCCGTTCTTTGATAATAGTTCTGCAAAAAACTGGAGATTTATTGTTATTGATGAAGCCCATACATACAAGGGAGCCAATGGGACAGAGATCGCATTTCTTTTAAGACGTCTAAAGGAACGTATCCGCCATAATATGAAAGAATCTTTCAGATGTATTGCTACCAGTGCTACTTTAGGCAGTGAAGATGGAAAAGCAGATCTTGCTCTTTTTGCCCAGAACCTATTTGGTGAACCCTTCGATGAGAGCGATATCATTACAACAAAAAGAATACGTCGGACACCCCCTTCTGATGGGAAGCTATTTACGCCTTCAGAGTATATCGCCCTGAAAACACAAACAAGTGGAATGTCAGAATCAGAAAAGGGTCCAATTTTATTTGATTCTTTGAAAAAAGACCTTCGTTTATTCAGGGTATATGACGCATTAAGAAATAAACCAAAGCGGATTGAAGATGTTGCCAGCAGTGTATTCCCTGATTTAGAAGATGATAGAGAGAAGGAAGGGGCTCTTATTGATTTAATTGAATTATCTGCAGCAGCAAAGAAGAGCGAATATGAGTCAGCGCTTCTTCCTGCTCGATACCATTTGTTTGTTAAATCACTGGAAGGAATGTTTGTTCAGTATTATCCTCAGAAAATGGTCTATCTTGACCGAAAAGAAGCCGTTCGTAGTGGAGAAAACACATATTCCGTATTTGAACTGGCCAATTGCCAGAAGTGTGACCAGGAATATCTTGTAGGTAAAATAACTCACAAAGACAGCGCGGATTATTTTATCCAGACGAGCACTGCTGACAAGCCTGACTTCCTTTTTATATCTAATGAAGATCCTGAGCAGTTACAGGGATTTGATGAGGATGATGCGATTGAAGAGGTCGACAAAATGAATGACCTTGAAAAGTTTCATCTTTGTTTGGCATGTGGAAGAATAAAACCTTTCGCAGAAAAGAGTACCGGTTCTTGCTGTTCTATCATGGATTCCAGGAAAATAGTTACTGTTTATAATCTCAAATATGCCGGCAAAGAGAAGGAATCGAATTGTTGTCCGTGTTGTGGTTCAACTAAAAAAGGACTTATCAAACGTTTCTTGACAGCAAATCAACCTGCCACGTTTGCAGTTGCAAAAAGCTTATATGATGCAATTCCCCCTAGACCAGCGATGTCTAAAAAAGCTGATGACGATATATTTGATGATATTTTTGCAGATGATCTATTTGATGATGAGGCATCCGATTCTTCGCCTATACCTGAAGAGGTTACTGATGAAAGAGGAAGGAAACTATTAATATTTTCTGATAACCGTCAGGAAGCCGCCTTTTTTGCAGGATTTTTCGAAAAGAAGTATAACCTGATCATGTGGAGAAAGGTGATTCTGCAGTGTCTTAAAGAATCCCCTGAAAGGAGCCTTATCATAACCGATCTTATCAATCGTGTTATGCATACTGCTGAGAAATCAGGTCTGTTTTCTTTTGATCTGGAGAGAGATAGTGATCTTACAGATGACGAGAAAAGACAAATGGCGGCACACTATGTGATGCAGGAGTTTATTAACCCTGATACACAGACAGGTTTAGAAGGGCTCGGCTATATCCAGATAGAACCGGAGCCACAGAACTTTAAGGCCGGGTTCGAAATGGCGGGATTAAAGGGGGCAGATCTTTGGAATGCACTTCGGTATTTAATGGATACCCTAAGACAGAAAGGGTCGGTGACTTATCCTGAAGGCATTCGTGCTACAGACGATTTCTTCTCTCCAAGGAATCATGTCAGATATTTTCGACAGCAAGGATCGAAGGTTGAGCGTTCGCAATATATTTACGGGTTTATTCCCGAAGATAAGGCAATGAACAAAAGATTGTCTTTCATGTTGAAAATACTTGATGCTCCATCTCAGACTTCAGAAGAAAACTATAGTAAGGCAAAAGAGAACCTTACTAGCATGTATAATCTCCTCATGAAATTAAAAGCGAAGAGATATATAATCGATTCGCAGGATGCTTCAAAGGGTACAGTATATGCTTTGAACCATGCAAAATGGAAATTTAAATATGTTGATAAAGGCGACACTTTATTTAGATGCGGTAAATGCGGAAAAGTTTACGGATATTCTATAAAAGGCGTTTGCCCTGAAATGAAATGTTCCGGATCTCTTGAGCCAGTAAAGGCAGAAACCATCCAGTATACACCTTATTACAGTCGTTTGTATGAAGACCCTAGTCTAATTCCCATGGCTGCAAGAGAGCATACGGCGCAACTATCTTCCAAAACTGCTGGGGAATATCAAAAAGATTTTGAAGAAGGAAAAATTAATGTTCTAAGCTGCTCTACAACATTTGAAATGGGTGTTGACGTTGGAGAATTGGAAGCAACTTTTTTAAGGAACGTTCCACCCGAGACATCGAACTATATCCAGCGTGCTGGCCGGGCAGGACGCAGGACTTCTTCTGCTGCATTTTCGGTTACTTTTTCCCGTCGGAGCAGCCATGATATGACATTCTATCACGATCCTGCCCAGATTATAGCCGGAAAGATTTCCTCTCCCATTTTGGAGGTTGCAAACGAAAAAATAGCGGAGAGGCACCTGAATTCCATTATTATATCCTGGTTCTTCAAAAAGCATCCTGAGTTTTTCAGAGAAAATGCGAAGAGAGTGGTTTCATTTGAAGATGATACACAAAATATGTCTGCGGTTCTAAAAGAATGCCTGGAAGAAAAACCCACTGATTTGTTGGAAAGTATTCATAATGCTCTTCCTGAAGATATCTGCACTGCCTTACGAGTAGATGAATGGTCCTTTATCGAATCTGTTGCCGGAGACGAAGGGAGCCTTACCAAAGCAATTACAGAACGTTCCGCTGACATAGGTGGATTAAGAAAGTTTTCTGCTGAAGCACAAGAAGAAAAGCAATCGGGTATATTGAAAAATCTTGGCAGAGCTATGGCGGCAGAAAAACTGATATCTACTTTGGAAAGTGAACCATCTATTAATTTCCTGAGTGCAAATGGAGTACTACCCAAATACGGGTTCCCGATTGATACAGTTTCACTGGACATAATCAGCGGTAATGCAGAGGATGCAAAGAAGATTGATCTTTCACGAGATTTGAAAATGGCAATCAGCGAATTTGCTCCTCCTGCTCAAATTGTGGCAAACGGAAAAGTGTGGCGCAGTCATGCAATTAATACTATTCCGAATAAGAGCTGGCCGACTTATGTTTATTACGAATGCCCGAAATGCAAAAAAGTCTATCCGCCTATGGACGGAATGGTCGATATGACGATAGATCTTCAAGAAGTTGGTCAACGGAAATGTGATTATTGTGATACTTTGATGGATGCAAAGAAATTCATCATTCCTGTTTTTGGATTTTCTACACAGATGGATGAAAAGCCCAAAACAGTTGGAGATTCCAGACCTTCTGCTTATTACTCTACACAGACACAGTTTTGGGGAATAGACGATTTAACAGAAAAACAAAAAGCAGAAGCCCGCGATCGTAGAATATCTTTCCATGGAAAATCTCTGGACATCACATATTCTCCAGGGGGAAAATTATTTGTATTAAATCGTGGAAGAAATGGACGAGGTCTTGCTATTTGCCCCCGCTGTGGATATGCAAACGATCCGGTGACTATGTTGGGAGTCCGAAGGCACGATACAAAATTCAAGAAGAAATGTGGAAACACATCGTTTATTTATGCGTCCCTGGGCCATGAGTTCCATACAGATATTTTAAAGATAAAGCTGCCTCAACATATTGTAAATATGGAGATGCCCGACGGAACAACACCAAAGGATCAATATCTTTCGACATTATTCGCGATCTTGGAAGGCGCAAGTACAGCTCTTGATATCAGTAGAACTGATATTAACGGATGCGTAACCAGTGACAATGAATTAATCTTATATGATGATACAGCTGGAGGCTCAGGGTTCGTAAAACATATTTATAATCATTTCGAGGAAGTGCTAATTGAAGCAAAACATAAAGTTTCAGGAATATGTGGATGCACGGAAGAAACCTCTTGCTATGGATGCCTTCGAAATTACTCAAATCAGTTTTATCATGACGAGATATCGCGCGGACTTGCCTACCGATACATAGACTGGATTTTAAACGCGAGTGAAACCTTTAGTTCTTCTCCAAAGCAGAATAATGAACCCCAAAAGGAAAACGTAGTCGATGATGAAATAGGCTTAAAAAAATCCAATTATGAAGCTCCAGATACGTCAACATACGATGATACAGAAGCTGTGTTGAAAGAGCTGATTGAAGAATCTGACGATGAAAAATTCAAGGCAGGATTATCAAAACTGCTTGAATATGCTTCCGGAAACAATTATGAGCACCCTATAATTGATGACTGCATACAGGTAGAGTCAAGCATTTGGCCTGAGCTCTTCTGGGGCCATTCGCATGTAGCACTGTTCTCAGAGGAAAAAGAGAAGCAATATCGTATCTTGAAAAAATATGATTGGTACTGCTATATGATTGATGATGCTGTCGATCCGGAAAAGATTTTCCTGCATGTAAAAAAGGGAGATTAAGAAATGGCACATATGATTCCTCCAGTTCCAAAAGAATATGATGCTAAAAGTGAAGAGGGTCTTGTATTTAACGCGTTGAGAGATTTGCCAGATGAATATTATGTTTTCCACAGCTTTTCACCGACAGTCGTTAGTGATGGCACTCTCTTCGAACGGGAAGTGGATTTTGTTATAGCAAGCCAAAATAAGGGAATTCTTTGCATTGAAGCTAAAAATGGACAAGGCATCACTTATGATGGAAGATGTTGGAGATATAGTTCTGGAAGACCTATGGAGCATGATGGGCCATATCGCCAAGTGGCAACTGCAAAAAGAAGCATTGTAAACAAGATTAAATGCCATAAAAATCCGGCAGTACAAGCTTTGTATCAGAAATGCAAGGTACTTCATGCAGTGTTCTTTTTTAAGATGTCCGAGGAAAGCTATAATAAACAAAAAATGAGAGGGCTTCCTGAAGATGCTGATCCTCAGATTACTATGCTTGCAGAAGACTTGATTAATCCAACTCCTAAAATTGAAAAGATTTTTTCGATTAAACTTCCCTGGGAAAAGTTTACCCCTGCCAAGAAGATGACAGAGGGAGAATTTAAGCTACTTCTTGAATCGGTTCTTTGTCCGACATTTAATCTCATCCCTTCTCCGAAAGCATTGAACATTGCATTGGAACGGGAGATGAAACAACTACTGCGTGAACAGTACAGGATACTGGACTTTTTGGAAGACCAGGAAACTGCAGTTATAAACGGTGCGGCCGGTACAGGGAAAACAATGTTGGCTGTCGAAAAGGCAAGGAGGCATAGTGAAAATGATGAGAAGGTGCTTTTTCTATGCTATAATCGCTTGCTTTGTGACAGGCTAGTTGAAGACTATAGCAAAAATAAAGACAAATCATTTCGGGAACAGTACAAAAATGTTGACTTTAAGACCATTTCTCAATTAGTTAAAGACAAAACAGGAAATTTCAAAGATGTCAGTGGCTTCATGGATTGGCTTATCGATTGTACGGGAGACGCCAATAAATTTGGGTATAAACACGTAATTATTGATGAAGGACAAGACTTCGGACTTGTCGACCAATCAATTGGGATTAGTTCTGAGGCGGCAAAAGAACAATGCTCAATTATTGATCTGATCCGTGATATTGTTCTCGATTTTGGAGGTACTTTTTATCTTTTTTACGATAAATACCAGATGATTCAGGGCGGAGCTAATGCTGAGTATTGTCTGCCCCAATGCATAGAAGATAGTGATTGTAGGCTTACGCTTCATTGTAATTGCAGAAACACGAAAGAGATTGCCAGAACTTCTGTTACGCCCTTGAAAGATAAAAAGAATAAAGCCATCAAGCCAGTAACAGCCTTCTCCTGGTTTGAACCCGTTAAGCCCCAAATGCATCTTATCTCGGATAAGAGCCGATTTATCGATGTACTGGAACAAACAATACGGATATACAAAGAAAACGGGATAAAGGATATTGTGGTTCTTACGCCAGGACGTTTAGACTATTCTGCTATCGCCGAAAGAATTGAAGAGTCGGAAGGATATGGCACAAAGAAGTTCTATTTCAAGTTCGACGGACACAAGTATCCTGTATCGACATGTATACGCTTTAAAGGACTTGAAGCTGACGCAATTGTAATGATCGATCTAAACAAGCAATCATTTTATGGAAAAAAGGGGTTGGAGTTTTACGTTGGTACATCCCGTGCGAAGCTTAGGTTAGATATGATATGCGAACTCTCTGCTGACGATTATTATGATGTTGTACATGAACTTGATTCAAATGCACCGCGAAAAAATGATCCTATTAGGATGCGTCGAGTTTTGGGAAACACTTTTTCTGCAGACGTAGTGGTAGAGTGAAGCATTTTCCTTTATTACTGCTAATAGTACTCACATGATTAATATCCACCTTCTCAAAATATTAAAGAAAGCATGTTATACTAAGCTATACAATCCAGCTTGAGGGGATAACTCTCAACCGTCAGGAGGAAAAATAAACCACAAAAATGACGTACAGGAAGTCCTGACACAGGTAAGGGCTATGGACGTTTAGGCAGAGAGTCCCTGCGTCTATTATCTAATCTGGAGGCTTTAAGATGGGTGAGATCTTTAAATTAAACTCTTCATTATCTGTTGATGAAAATAATAACGAATTAGTTGAGAGTACGGAGAATCTGACAGATGTAGCAGAAAGTGCATTATCCGATCTGAGCACAAAATCTGCATCTAAAACTGTGATGAGTATGCCCATTGCTCAGTTGTCTACCCTTGGTGCGGGCGTTTCTTCCCTTGTTCCGGCTCTTCGTACAGTAACTCATACGACTACTGTCAATGTTGATGGTTTATATAAGCTGGCAAATGCAGCTGTTGGTGACACCTTGAAAGTGGCAAAGAACGGGAACTTCTGGGGCGCTTTTAAAACTGCTAATGGTTCATCCAAGTTTGCCCAGCTACAGGAAGCCGTACCATTGACGGCAACGAACACCTCCGTTGCTGCAATCAACCCGGCTACAATGATGATGGCTGTGGCGCTGTTTTCTATTGAACAGCAGCTCGGCAATATTACAGAAATGGAAAAGCAAATACTTTCCTTCCTTGAGATTGAAAAAGAATCAAAGATAGAAGGAGATGTACGTACACTGTCGGGCATCATTACCAACTACAAGTATAACTGGGATAATAGTCTGTATGTTGCCAGCAATCACAAGCTGGTCCTTGATATCCAGCGTGATGCCAGGGCACATATGCTTTCCTACCAAGTGAAAGTGCGCGATGAGATAAAGTCCAAGCAACTGATTGTAGCGCAAAAAAAGTCAATGCTGCTCGTGAGGATTTTCTGAAGAAATTCAAATACTACAGGCTCTCACTATTTACATATTCCATGGCCTCGTTGATTGAGGTCATGCTGAGCGGTAATTTTAAAGAAGAGTATATCAAAGGGATTGGCGCAGAACTCAGAAAACTTTCTTATGATTATAGAATGCTGTTTGCAGACTGCTCTGTTTATCTCGGAAAACTTGCCGAAGTTGCAGTTGAAAAGAATGTTGTAAAAGGTATCGGAACTGCCGGAAAGGCTTTGGGGAAGGCTATTGGGAGTATTCCAGTTATAAAGAATGGCCCGGTAGATGAATTCCTGCTGGATAAAGGTGCAAAGCTGCGGAAAAGCGCTAAAAGTATGGAAACCGAAGCCGTAAGATCAATTGCAGCACTAGGTGATCCTGGAACGCAGGTCTTTATTTCACAACTGGATGATCTAGTTCAAATTTATAACCATACCTCAGAAATTGGCTTTGATAAAGAAAAAATATACCTGATCGCAGGTTGAGGACAGGAAATCAATGGCGGTAACTGACACCATATAATACAAATAAAAGTTTCACCGCATACATTAAAACATATATGGTGTCAGGTTCACCCTATGTGATTATCAAGGAGTATATTTGATCGTGAAAAATACAGTGTATATTAGCGCGCCTCACATGGATATCGAGGATCTGGAAAGGCTCCGGGATCAGCCTTTTGTGGATAATGCTGAGTTTGATCTGGTTCAGGAGCATGGTTTAATTGACCCATGTACATTCCATTTTGTCTTTTTATTATTGCAAAATATCGGATATGACGCGGCCTATGACCTTCTAAAGTTTACTATCCTAAGCGTCTGGAAAACTGTCTCCCAAAAGAAAGACTGGTCTGCTAATCTCGAAAAAGATAGGATTTTCGTAGAGTTAAGTGAAAAAGATGAAAAAGGAGCAATATACAGAAAGAAGTCGATAACTGTTTCCACATCATATCAAATGAGCGATACGGAACGTGAAAGAACCGTTAATGGATTGGTAGAAAAACTGCTTTGCAATGAAGAAAACTGACATGAGTTATCTGGACTACTTGCGGTCATTTCCGACTGTCAGGGCAGACAATTCCCACAAAGAGGAGATTGCTGGCGTAATTGAAAGCCGCTCTGTTTTTGACAGTCATTATCTCAGTATCTATGATAAAGAGCCTCTTTACATCGAAAGGCTGCTTCTCACCCACGTTGTTGATATTTATCAGTTGCAAATTCATTTTGAATATATATCCGGTAATTCCGGTCAAACAAGAGCTTTTGCATATAAGAGGATTAATGGTGAGGCCTCCGGAATATTTCTTGATGAAGTGCTTGATTTGTCTTTGATTGACGTATTTCTTACAGTCTGGGCGGCCGCGTACTGTCCGGCTCAGATAAATATCTGTCGGAAGAATTTCATCTATTTAATTAAGGATGTTTTGGTCAACCGGGAACGTTTTAGTAAAAAACGGACTATGATTATTCAGGATGTAAATATGCCAGACATAGCTGTTGAGCAAGCGCTGGATCTATACTGGGCTGCATGGATTTTCATGGTCGGGCATGAACTGTTTCACCTTAAGAACCAGGAAACCCTTACAACAAGGGAAGAGGAGTTCAAGGCAGACTGCTTTGGCTTTCAGGTATTGCTTCGACTGATTGCCGAACAGAAGGCAGGAACGATTCCAAAAGAGATTGCTTCCTTTTATGAGGAGGTGTATCTTGCCCCCTGTATGCTGATGGAGATATTCCGAATAATGGATATATATAGGAATATTCCTGTTGAATATGGCTCTGATAACAATCATCCATCTCCTGAGGAAAGGTTCCAGGCCATCATAGATTTATATGATACAGAGGTGCCTGATGACATGGATACTGAGAACGGAAATGCATTCCTGGGAACATTCCTTGATGTTACAGAACAACTTGTCACACATTGATGGAACTCTTATCTCGAGAAACAATTTGTTTTAAAAATGATTGATATTACCTTTGATTTCAGGTCCGATGCTAAAGGCAAGGATCCAGATACATATAGTCCAACCCTGAATGCATACCACAGAGCACTCTGGAGCAAGGAACTTCCCAATGGCGAAGTAATGGATCTCAAGTCAAAAGGCGCGCCCTATGTTTTGACCTGGAAGGACTTTTACTTCACAAGCGACACAATAATTGTGGAAATGCGTAGCCTGAAAAATATGAAAATAATCGAGCAGGCGTGTCAACTTGTCGAAGATTTTGAAGAGTATTATGAGCATTTCCTGTCCAGGTCATATAGCATAGGCAGTATGGTTATTTTCCCGGTGCATCCAAACAGTATGAATCAAAGAAGGGGAATGAATACACTTATATCAGACCGGTGGGATCTGACTCTGGAATGTATCCGCAGGCATTATGCCGGCGAAGACAGCCCCCTCTCCAAGGTGATTGAAGCAGATAAGGCGTTCTACGATCTTTTTATTGATTTCAAAGGATATGTAGACTTTTTCCTTCTGCAGGACTGTGTTTCAGAAGACTATTCTTCTGTTAATATCTGGATGGGAGATACATCCTTCAGTAAAAGCGGTTTGCCCGAAACAGTGGATGATTATTTCAATTTTATCATTAAGGAGCACATTTTCCTGGATAAGAGAAATCGCAGGATACAAGATTATTGCAGGACGGCAGGGATAGGTTGATGGACTGCGCGATATCTATAAACAATAAAGCGGCACTCCATTCGACTGGTAGTGCTAATTCCTGGATTACCCGGACAGCATTCCTGTAACTCCTGGACAAGGTTCTTGAATCTTGCGGACACGATTCCTGAATTATCCGGACAAACCGGCATCTCATAAATCTGTAGACAGCAGCCTTAGTATGTTTATCTGTTAATGATCTAATGTACTGACACTGTTTTGCTCTGCTTGAATGTCCCGGTTTAGCTCAATAAGCTGTCAATGTTGTACAGATTAAAA
>OCTW011565194.1_pt1 | contig 18649 bp, 10 predicted proteins | sample 1539671 | NCBI WGS metagenome assembly OCTW01 (sample SAMN02144230, study PRJEB22623) | gut metagenome | biome: sheep rumen | host: Ovis aries | place: New Zealand
CCAGCCGAAAGAAGCGCCCCCGCTGCCTCTGCGGCGCTTCCTGCCATACCGCGGCGGATACTGTCACCCAGGGACATTTTGTCTCTGTCAGGACCAGCCCCCTGTTTTACTGCCGCAGCCGCAATTTGGGCGTTCTCCCCCGCTGCTGCCGGCGAGCCGGCCTCTATGCCGCCCGCAGTGCCGGCAGCCCCGGCACATGCGGTCACCGTCGTCCGCTGTGCATTTGCGTAGGCATTGATATAGCCCATACACTGGGGATCCATGTCCGAGAGGGCCAGGAAGGCCCTGTAGGCACACATCATGTCCTCGTTGCCGGGATTCATAATGGCGCAGGAAAGCCCCATCTGCATGGCCATAGTCAGAAAATGCGCGTTTATGATCGATCGTTCCGGAAGGCCGAAGGAAATATTAGACACCCCCAGGATCGTGTGCCCGTGCAGTTCGTCCCGGACGCGCCGCAAAGTCTCCAGGGTCGTCAGGGCTCCCTTCGTATCGGAGGAAATAGTCATGGCCAGACCGTCGATCACAACGTCCTCCCGGGGCACTCCATAGCGGTCTGCCGCAGCGTAGATCTTCTTTGCGATCGCAATGCGGCCTTCCGCAGTATCCGGAATGCCGCTCTCGTCCAGGACCAGTCCCACGACCACACCTCCATATTTCCGGACCAGCGGAAATACGGCCTCGATACTTTCCTTCTTTCCGTTCACGGAGTTGACCATGGGCTTGCCGTTGTACAGGCGCATGCCCCGTTCCATGGCGGCGGGATCCGAAGTGTCGATCTGCAGGGGAAGGGCCAGAATACTCTGCAGTCTTGAAACCACTGTCGCCATCATTTCCGGCTCATTGATCTCCGGCAGGCCCACATTGACATCCAGTATATGGGCCCCGCTGTCCTCCTGATTGAGGCCTTCGGACAGAATATATTCGATATTGTTTTCACGCAGAGCGGCCTTGAACTTCTTTTTACCGGTGGGGTTGATTCGTTCCCCGATGATCACAGGCTTTTTGCCGATTTCCACAGCGCGGGAATAGGACGTGACCACTGTCCGGCCCTTTCGCGTATTCGGAACAAACGGAAGTCCCTCTTCCGCGGCCTGTACGCCCATAGCGACAGAGTAAGAGGAAATACCGGCATTTCCCCTGACTGCCTGCACGGTCTTTCTGATGTGTTCCGGGGTCGTGCCGCAGCAGCCGCCCACGGCCTGTACGCCCATGGCGGCAATCTTTTTCATCCATGCCGCAAACATGTCGGGGTCCACATCGTACACGGTCCTGCCGTTCTCCGACCTTGGAAGTCCCGCATTGGGATTGACCAGGATGGGAACCGAGGCAGTCTCGGTCAGCCGCTTTACGATGGGGATCATCTGCTCGGGACCCATACCGCAGTTGACGCCAAGTCCGTCGACCCGCAGTCCCTCCAGCATAGCCACTGTAGAGTCCACTGTACCGCCTGTCAGCAGTTTTCCGCTTTTGTCATAGACATTGGTGATCAGGACCGGAAGGCTGCAGTTCTCCTTTGCCGCCAGAACAGCCGCCTTGGACTCGTAGCTGTCGCTCATCGTCTCGATCAGCACCAGGTCCGCTCCCGCAGCCGCACCGATGCGTACGACCTCCCCGAAAAGCTCCACAGCCTGTTCAAAAGGAAGATCTCCCAGGGGCTCCAGAAGACGTCCTGTGGGCCCGATATCCAGCGCAATGTAGGCATCCTCGCGGTCGGCACGTCTCCTGGCTTCCTTTGCCAGTTCCACTGCCGCCTCGACGATCCCGCGAAGCTCACCGGGCTCCGGGAACTTCAAGGCATTAGCGCCAAATGTATTTGTATTGAAAATATCACATCCCGCCTGCAGATATCCGCAGTGCAGATCGATGATGTCTTCAGGCCGGGACAGATTCCACCGTTCCGGCAATTCGCCTCCTTTGAGCCCTTTTTCCTGCAGGATCGTTCCTGTCCCGCCGTCAAAAAAAAGCCATTCTTTTCCCAGACGCTCTAAAAGAGGCTTTCTAATACTCTCTGTCATTCTTCAATCTCCGTTCCTGGAAAACGCGCAGTGCGGCGCTTGTTCACACACCTCACAGCCGTGCAGGACGCAGCCCTGCTTCTGGGCCGTGACGCCGATCACGGCTGTCACCGACTTGGACGGCATCATGAGAAGACTCTCCGTCAAAGAGACGCCGATTTCTTTCTGCATGCGCAGGATCTGCGCAAAATCCTGCTGGTATTCCAGCCGAAAGTCTCCATAACCCGGCGAGAAGCGCGGCCTGCAGTAAAGTCCCTGCGCCGCTGCCTCTTTGATGATCCGCTGATTGACCTCGTCGCACCAGGCTTCGATCATGGCTGCAGATGCCGCCTGCAGGATCACCGCCCGGCTCATATGTGTGACGCTGGCGCGGGCGATCAGCCGGTCCGGCCCGATTCCCAGTGTAGCCGCCATCAGATAGACATTTTCACACCCGCGCAGGTTCCGCGACAGGCTCCTGCTGCGGATCTCCATTCCTGCAATGCACAGAAGAGGAATCTGTTTTTCTTCCCTTCGCCCGGACAATAATAGTCCCTGCCTCCGTATATTCTCCGGACCGGCAAAGCCGGCTTCGGGATTTTCTGCCCCGGGCACGGTAAAGATGCTCTCCACCGGATACAGACGATATACATATCGAGGTGTCACTTCACGCCGGAGTTCCTCCACGCAGCTGTCCACTGCTCTGACTACTTCAGGTTCCGGTGTGCCCCTGCGATAGCCGAGATAACGGTAGATCTCCTTATTATCTATTTTTATCATATCTGTAGCCATGGGAAAGTTCTCGCAAATATAGATGATGAAAACTGCGCGCTGCTTTGCGCGTTCCGCGCTCCCGCATCGTTCCAGCCACCCGGATTCCGCTTTAACGCAAAAAACAGGCATAAAGCGCCGCGTTCCGGAAGCGGTCCAAAAGTGCCCGGCGCACTAAACAAGTATCCGGACGTGCGGACACGCCCGGATGCAAATAGTTTCAAGCAAAGACAATTGGCCATGTGCAGGTGCCTGCATAAATGTATGATGAAACTACACGTATGCGCCCACCTGGCTCACTGTTTTCATCACACGGTTTCTTCTGTGGTCACACCCCAGATCGCAGACAGGCTGTTGCGGATTCCTGCCGCAATCTCAGGCTTATTCATTGTATAGACATGGATATGACCCACGTTGTTGGCGATCAGGTCAATAATCTGCTCCGCGGCATAAACGACCCCCGCCTGTTTCATACTCAATGGATCATCGCCGAAACGGTCAACCATGGTCTTGAAACGCTGCGGGATCGTCGCACCGGAGAGCGCAACGCTTCGCTTTACCTGTGCGGGGCTGGTGATCGGCATGATTCCTGCGACCACAGGCACCTCAATGCCCGCCTCGCGGATCCTGTACAGGAAGCTGTACATCGTGGAATTGTCAAAAAACATCTGGGTCGTCAGGAAGTCACAGCCGGCGTCTACTTTCTCTTTGAGATGACGGATATCCTCCGACTGGCGCTCGCATTCTACGTGGCCTTCCGGATAGCAGGCTCCTCCGATACACAGCTTGTCATCGACAGACTTGATATCATAGATCAGTTCGGATGCGTGGTTATAGTCAAATACGGTTCTGCCTTCTGCCGGAATGTCACCCCGCAGAGCCATGATATTCTCGATCCCGTGCTCCCTGTAGGTTTCGATCATATTCCGGACCGTCTCCTTTGTGGAGGAGACACAGGTCAGATGTGCAAGGACGTTGGTGCCGTATTTCTGCTGCAGATCCGCGGCGATCCTGGTCGTATGCCTGCTTGTCCCGCCGCCTGCGCCGTAGGTGACACTCATAAAATCCGGACTGAGCGCTGCGATCTTCTCCGTCGCCTGTTCAACAGTCAGGATTCCTTCCTCTGTCTTGGGCGGAAATACCTCGAATGATAATGTAACTTCCTTCTCATTCAAAATATCGATGATCCTCATTACAACATTCCTTTCAGATTTTTCAATTTTTAAGTTTTTCCAGAAGTTCCCCCGCTGTCATCAGCTGTTCTCCCTCGCAGGTCTTTGACCTGGACATGTCAAAGACAAAAGAGATTCCGTCTCGATATCCGCTCTCCGACACCTGTCCGCCTTCCCAGAAATAATCGTAGCTCGCTTTTCCCTGCTCATCAAACCGTACGCGGGCAAAGCTGCTGTTTCCGTAATATCCCTGTACCGAGACCCCAAGTCTTCCGCCGGCAATACTGTAGATCGTGTCGTAGTGCAGATTATCCACCCCGGACGGACTGTAGAGAAGGTTCTCATACTCCAGATACTGGAAATCACGGCGGTTGAGCCAGGTCTCTTCTACCGTCCCGCTGCGATATACAGCGATGGTGGCGCCTTTCGCCGTCGTCGCCCCGACAAGCACAAGCTCCGGCGTGCGGTCCTCATTGAGATAGATCAGGTCAAACCCGTCATATTCCTCTGTGTCGATTTCCGAGATATAATCCGCAAATGCTTCTTTCCATGAGCTGTAGTTTTTTGCCTTCCCGTCTGTTTTACCGGTCAGATATCCAATCACATTTGTGATGTTCAAAACCTCAACATTCTGATTGACTGCACTTGTTTTTTCCCGGTCAAGGACCGGTACTGCGTCTTTCCTGCCTGTATATACCCTGGCCTCACGTATGGTTCCGTCTTTCTTTCCGTCTTCCGAAACCCCGGTATAGCTGCAGACTGTCAGAATATCCGTGAAACCGTCCTCATTATAATCCGTAAAATCAACGGCATCCACACCGGTAAAAATACGGTCCTTACGTATGTTATTCTCTTCCATCGGCGTGAGAATGGCCAGAACCGCCCGGTTCTGCTCCAGAGCAAACGTCACATCCGCCATCTCATTCTGCGCAGTATCCGGATACAAGGGGGCAAAAAAGACCTCTCCCACCGGCTTAAGCTCCGCTTTGTAAGACTGAGATTCAATCAGATCTTTCTGCGTCCAGACTATGTTGTAACAGAATCTGTAATCGCTCCCTGTCTTCTGAAGCTGTACTTCATAGACAGGCTGGTAGATGGCGTTTTCCTGCTGTACTTCCCCGGAGCTCTGCAGCGTTTCCTCTGTGTTTTTCTCTTTCTCAGCGGCTGCGGCTGCTGTATCGGCAGTCTCTGCAGATGCAGTTGCCGTGGCAGCTGTGGACGCGGTCGCAGCAGTCTCTGCAGATGCAGTCGTCGCGCCGGCAGTGCCCCTTGTTTCTTCTTTCTCCGTCGCTGCGGCTGCTGTATCGGCAGTCTCCGCAGATGCAGTTGCCGTGGCAGCTGTGGACGCGGTCGCAGCAGTCTCCGCTGATGCAGTTGCCGCGGCAGCTGTGGCAGCGGTCTCACCAGTCTCCGCTTCTGTCTCAGCCGCGTCATCTGTACCTGCTGCTGCGGATGATGCAGGCGGCTGTGCGGTCAGCCGGTAATGGATAATATACAGATCACCCTGCTGCCAGGCATCCGTGCACTGAGCGTACATCCGGTTGGTATCTCCCCGAAGGGCGTACCAGGCTTCCATCCGTCCTATATGCTCCCATCCGTCCTCTTCTTTGAAGGATTTCTTCGCTTCGTCATAGGTGATCCCGGCCTTCTGCCTGAGCAGCGTGTCAACCTGTTCATCCGTCACCTTGACTACAGGAGTCCTGATTTCATCCTGGGGGATCCGCTGCAGCAGGAGTTCTTTTTCTTTCTTAGTCAGTTCTTTCTGCTCGTAACCTGCTCCCGAATAAAAGACCTGATTCAGATCGATCTCCTCCGGAATATCATACGAGGAAAGCAGAAATCCATAGCTGCTGTCTTCATTGAGATAGCTCTGCAACATTTCCAGTGTCTGCGGATCACTTTGCGTGATCTCTCCCTGAATCGGATGGGAAAACATGTCCTGCCCCGCAGATGCGGCAGCTGATGCCGAAGAAGCAGTGCCTGCACCGGCAGGTCCGAAGCCAGCGGTGCTTCCTGCTCCGCCTGCGGATGTATTTCCGGGACCGGCAGCGTCTTCTTTTTCCGTGTCTGTCTTTTCGGCAGCACTCTCTGTACCGCCTGCACTGCCCGCCGCATCTTCTTTTCCGGGAGCGGCTTCCGGACCGGAAAACATCTCTCCTGCGGAAATCTGCCCCTCCTCACCGTCCTGCCCCGGCTCAGGCCCGCAGGCACTTAAAATGCAGACAGACATGACGACCGAGGCCGCCGTAAGAACGATTCGTTTCAATATTCTCTTTGTATTGGTGTTTTTATGATAAACGAAAGAACCTCGCATTCGGGTATCCTCCAGACAGCGACAGGGAACTGCATAGCAATTCGTTACCGGTCACAAGCCGGTCAGGTTATGGCCGGGTGACGAGCATGTCGATTTCCTCCCGGGTCAGCGGGCGGAACTGCCCCGGCGCAAGAGCCGGGTCCAGATACAATGATCCCATGGAAAGGCGCTTAAGATACAGTACTTCCTTTCCTATGGCGGCAAACATCCTCTTGATCTGATGATATTTGCCTTCTGTAATAGTAACAAATATCTGCGAATATTGTGTGATCTCAGAAGGAAAAAGTGCAGAGTGATCGTCCGGAAGCAGGGCTGTCAGTTTCCTGTCTTCTGTCACATCCCTGCAGAGCCGCGCAGGCATGGCGGTAAATTTCCCGTCCACTTTCAGCCCCTGCGCAAACATCCGGACATCTTCTTCGGTCACCAGTCCGCTCACAATGGCATAGTAGGTCTTCTCTACATGTTTTCCGGGCGCCAGCAGCCGGTGGGCCAGCTGTCCGTCATCCGTGATCAGTAAAAGCCCCTCCGTATCCTTATCCAGTCTTCCCACCGGAAACAGTCCGCGCCGGAGCACAGGCTGCATATGCAGCCCCTCCTGATCAGATCCCTGTCGGACGGTCTTTTCTGCCTGCGCATCGCGCCCGGCAGAATTTCCTTCAGAGACGCCGGCAAAGACAGTGTCCGCGGGATTGTCTACGGGATTCCGCAAAAGGTCCAGTACTGTCCTCTCACGGCTGTCTTCCGTAGCAGAGATGACGCCGGACGGTTTATGGAGCATGTAATAAACACAGGCCTGCTGCGTGACAGCCTTTCCGTCAAACAGGATCTCATCCTGTGGGCAGACCCGAAGCCCGGGATCTTTTACAAGAGTCCCGTTTACACAGGCCCTGCCGCCGCGGATCGCTTTTCCCAGATCGCTTCTGCTGCCGAATCCCTCCTGTGCCAGCAGCTTATCCAGGCGAACGGACCCCGCCTGCTTCTTGTCCCGGTCCGCTTTCCGGCTCATGCGCGGAACCTGTATCCCACGCCCCAGATCGTCTCGATATACTGAGGGTGGGAGGTATCAAATTCGATTTTTTCACGTATTTTTTTGATATGGACCGTGACCGTAGCGATATCACCGACGCTGTCCATATTCCAGATTCTGCGGAAGAGTTCATCCTTGCTGAAGACATGGTTGGGGTTCTCCGCAAGAAATGTCAGCAGATCAAATTCCTTGGTGGTGAAATTCTTTTCCGTCCCGTCCACAAATACACGGCGGGCAGTCTTGTCGATCTTAAGTCCGCGGATCTCCACAACATCATTGGACTTCTGGCCTGCGCCGACCAGGCGCTGATAGCGCGCCATGTGAGCCTTGACTCTGGCCACAAGCTCACTGGGGCTGAAGGGTTTGGTCATATAGTCATCCGCCCCGAGACCCAGGCCCCGGATTTTGTCAATATCGTCCTTTTTGGCAGATACCATCAGAATCGGAATGTCCTTTTTCTCCCGGATCTTGCGGCAGACGTCAAATCCGTCGATCCCGGGAAGCATCAGATCCAGCACGATCAGGTCAAAATCTTTCTGCAGAGCCGCCGTCAGTCCCCGGTCCCCCCTTGTCTCGATTTCCACCTCAAATCCGGAAAGTTCCAGATAGTCTTTCTCCAGATCCGCGATTGCTTCTTCGTCTTCAATGATCAAAATTCTGCTCATCTAGTACTCCTTTTTCAGTAATACCGCTGTCTTTTACTTTCTTTCCTCAACTATGATGTAATACTTGTGGACATGGCTTCGCGTTCACAAACACGTATGATCCAGGACTCGCTCGCGAATCTTGCGCACCGGATGCGGACTGCCCTTAAGGGCAGCATCTTCCGCTGCGTGCTGCTTCGCGCGTCCCGCGCCTGTACAGCGCTGTTCGCTCAATTCAGATTTCTGTCTCATCCAAAGATTCGACGGTATCATCTTCCTGTTCCACATATTTACGGATCACGAAATGCATACAGGTACCTTCCCCTTCCCGGCTGGTCGCCCATATGTATCCGCCGTGGTCTTCTATGATTTTTCGCACGATCGACAGGCCGATTCCGCTTCCTCCCTGCGAAGAATTGCGTGAGGAGTCGGTGCGGTAGAAACGATCGAAAATATTGGGAAGATCCCTGGCGCCGATTCCCTTGCCGTTGTCCTCGATCTCTATGCGGACGCTGTCGTGCTCATCGAGAATGCGGATGTCGATCCGGCCCTTCTCTTTATCCATATATTTTACACTATTTCCCACAATATTGTTGATAACCCGTTTCATCTGCTCCGGATCGGCGATAATTTTGGTCTGGGGCGAGACAAGATTGGTATAATTCAGCTCGATTCCCTTGGCCTCCATGTCCATTCCAATTTCCTCGACGCAGTCACCGAAGTAATCGGCGACATTCAGGCGGTGGAAATTGTAGGGGATGCGGTCGCTCTCGAAACGGGAATACAGCGTCAGTTCGTCGATCAGATGGTCCATGTCGTTGGCCTTGTTGTAGATCGTACGTATATATTTTTCCTGCTTTTCCGGCGTATTTGCGACACCGTCGATCAGGCCCTCCACATATCCCTTGATGGATGTGATGGGCGTCTTGAGATCATGGGAAATATTGCTGATCAGCTCACGGTTCTGTTTTTCTCTTTCCAGCTTCTCATCCGCAGATTCCTTCAGGCGAAGACGCATATCCTCATAGTTGCGGTAGAGATCGCCGATCTCGCCTTCCTCTCCCGTAGACAGGGTATATGTGAAGTTGCCGTCCCTGATGTTGTTCATGGCGATATTGATGGCACTGATGGGGGTAAAAATACTGCTCTCCAGCCACCTGGTCAGCAAAAAAGCCGTAAAAACGAGGATGGTCAGCATGGATACAAAAAGGCCGCTCAGAAATTTGCCGGAGATCAGCCCCATGATCCGCATGACGATAAACAGGCTTCCCTGCGCGCCGTCGGGAAAAGAGAAGTCAAGCTGGCGTACCAGGAGGCTTCGTTTTCCCGCCTGGATCATCTGATTCTGCTGCTGCGTACCCGCCGCATTGGCCTGTACAGTATCGGAAAGACCGTTTTTTTTCTCTTCCCCGGCTCCCGGCTGTCCCGTAAGGACCGCGGCAGATTCGGCATATGTCTGCCGGTGTTCATACGCCGCGGCATTGCCCTGCAGGGTCCCGTCCTGACCCGAATCTTCTCCTCGCTGCTCTCCCTCCCAGGCCGGCAGGTAGCTGAGGTCTGCCGCTGCCAGCGTTTCATTACTGGCATAATACAGTTCTTCCCCCCGTCGGACGACCAGATATACATTCATATCATGGATCTTGTCGGCAATTTCCTGCAGGAACTCTACATCCTGCAGCTGATCCGGATTCTGTTCCGCCATCTGAAACGCCTGTACAGCGTCAAAATCAAAAGTATCATAGTTGCCCACGATAGACGTGTATCCGCTCAGTTCTCCCTTTTCGCCGATCAGATAGTTCCCCAGCGATACAAATGCCAGAGAGAACAAAAGCATGGGTACCACAATGACCGTGGCGAACATGACCACCATTCTTTTTCGAAAAGTCATATGTTACTCTTTTCCGGTTTTATTTCCAAATGTGCATCGGAGTATATTCTGTGTCAGAGGCCCGGGATTTTCCCGCACGGGGCGCGCGAAAACACTCGAGGCTGGTGCAGGTGTGACTTGTCAGGTCAGAAAGCACGTCTGCGATCTCACCCGATCTTTTTTGCATTGTCACGGTTTGTCTCACTGATGATAAAGTGCGGGCGCTTTTTGACCTCCTGATAGACGGTCGCCAGATATTTGCCCATGATTCCCAGACACAGCAACTGTATACCGCCGATGAAAGTGATAATGCAGGCAGTGGAAGCCCAGCCTGCGACCGGGTCGCCGAACAGGAGCTTTCGCACAATGATAAACAGGATGGCCAGAAAGGATATACCCGTCATCAGGATTCCAAACCAGGAGGCAATATCCAGCGGCACATGGGAGAAGTTCACGATTCCGTCGATCGCATATCCCAAAAGCCCCCAGAAGCTCCACTTGGTCTCTCCCGCTACGCGCTCCACATTCTTGTAAGGCATCCAGTAAGTCCTGAATCCGATCCATCCGAAGATGCCCTTGGAAAAGCGGTTGGATTCGCTCATCGCCAGGATCGCGTCCACCATCTCCCTCTTCATCAGCCGGAAGTCACGGGCACCGTCCACAATATCCGCCTCTGAGATCTTGTTGATCAGGCTGTAAAAACGCCTTGCAAACCAGCTGCGGATGGGCGGTTCGCCTGCTCTGCTGACACGCCGCGCGGCAACACTGTCATACTCACCGGATTTCAGGATCCTGTACATCTCAGGCAGCAGATCCGGCGGATCCTGCAGATCTGCGTCCATCACTGCCGCGTAATCCCCCCTCGCATTGCAAAAGCCCGCAAACATAGCGGCCTCTTTGCCGAAATTTCTGGAGAGGCTGAAATAGCTGACATCCGGATCCTCCTTCGCCAGCTCCCGCATGACTTCCACCGTTTTGTCCTTCGAACCATCATTGATCAAAAGGATTTCAAAGCGGCAGTCCGGCATCTCCTTCTCCGTCTTCCTGACTGCCTGATGGAACAGCCGCAGCGACTCCTCTTCGTTATAGCAGGGTACGATAATACTGATCAAATCACCCATTTTCAGTCCCTTTTCCTCATCGTATGTTTTTCAAATGAATCGGGATAACTCTCAATGCTTCGATTCACAACTTCTTCTTTTCTCACAGTCTCTTCTTTTTTCGGAGCTCCTTCTTTCGCAGCCGCCCGGCTGCCTCCTGCGCAATGATGATCAGAAGTGCCGCTATGGAAATACAGGCTCCTGCCGCCATTCCGGGCGTTCTGTAGCGCAACTCGATCTCGTGTGTCCCCTCATCTACCTTCACCGCGCAGAACATGGTATCTGCCTGCAGCAGCGGCGTCTTTTTTCCGTCCACATATGCCTGCATACCTCTGCAGCAGGGAATCTGAATGCACAAAAGTCTGCTGTCCGGAACGGTCAGTCTGCCGCTGATCCTGTTTGTAGCGCCGCTTCCCGCGAGCTCATGCAGGTCAAGGTCTTCCAGCACATACTGCCCCAGCTTTTGTGCCATCTCCGGATATTTTTCCATAGGCTGGCGGATTATTGTCAGGCCGCGGAAAGTATAGACACCCCTGCGGGAAAACTTCATCCGCAGTTCGGTCAGGGGTTCATCCGTATAACCGCAGCAGCACATAAAGTCCGATCTGCCCGTCTTCCATGGATTGTCCGGAAGTGTATACTCCACCTTCTTGTCAGAGACAACATGGTCGCTGCGGTCCGCCGTAACACGGACGGTCACAGGCTCCGAAATACCGTAGACCGGCTCTTTGGCCTGTTCGCCGCCTTTTTGTTCACTGCCTTTTTCCGGGGCAGCATATTCCATCCCTGTCAGGAGCAGGCTGATCTCTCCCTGTGAAAGAGCTCCTTCTTCCTCTGCCCCCAGATGAAGCGCTGCCTCGGTGTCACTGACGGTCACTACAAAGCTGCCGTCTTCCTTCCCGGTGATATCAAGTCCCTCCTCTGTTCTGACGGCAAAGGGAATTTCTTCCTCTGTAAAGCTGATCTCTGCCTCGCTGATTCCCGAATCCGACGATGTCTTCTGCGAAGTCACTGTCTGCAGATCCCCGTCTTCCAGAAGGATTCCCTGCATCAGCGCCTCCTGGCGCTGCGGAATCGTGAGCGCGTCATAAGTCTTTCTGGTCAGATACCGGTCGGATGTAAATCCCAACGGAAGCGCACAGGTATTTTTATATACGGAAAATGCGAAGACCGGAAGGGATTCCTCCGCTTCTCCGAACAATTCGCGGTTGTCATAATGCAGGCCTTCCATCTTCTCATAGCCGAAAGGCAGAAGCGATCCGTCACCGCGCTTATAATAGGTCACGCCCGCGATCTCATCCAGCATTGTGCGGTTGTCCAGATTGTCAAACATATGCACCATGCCGTTGTACTGTCCGGTCTCGGTAAAAAACTGCTCCGTCCCACTGTCGGACAGGCTCCAGTAATACTGTGTATCGGACACATCGTTCAAAAGAGCAAAGTTGTTGGCAAGATCCCTGCCCGAATATCTGTAAAAGGTATCATTCCCCAGAAGACTCTTCATGCCTGCGGCTTCTGATGCCATCATCGCCTCTATATACTGCCTGGAATGATATTGCTGCACTTCACTGGAACATGCCCCCTTTTCAAAGCAGGCGGTACCGTGGCCTGATGCTGTCAGAATGACAGTTAAGGTCAGCACGACAGTACAGAGCAGGGACACTGGGCCCCCTGAAATCTCCGGGTGCCTTCCGCGGAACTCCCCTGCCAGCCACACAAAAGCTGCTGCAGCGGCCGCAAGGATGATCTCCCCTATCACGCTCCTGTCCGCACCCATGAGGGCACAGACCACAGCGTATACCGACATAAAGAGCAGGACAAGAGCCATTCTGCCTGCTGTGATCCTGTGAAGGCAGGGGAGCATGACGACCGCAATATAGGCTGTCAGCATACAAAAGGCCCAGATCCAGCGGTTGGCCGGATACGTGAATCCGTTGAGGGCTGCCCCTGCGGCAGGGACCAGGGTCATGAATGCCATTCCGATAAAGGCAATCTTCAGATCCATATGTCCGGAAAAACGCCCCTCGCCCGGTCTGCCTGTTTTTTTCCTTCTGCCCGCTTTATCCTTTCTGTTGTCTATACCCTTTCTGCTGTCTCTTCCCGTACCGACAAATAAGAGCAGGACCCCCAGAAGGCCCATGCCTCCCAGACCCAGACAGGTCCAGTTGTCCAGTACAAGTGTCGTTCCGAAGCCAACAAAGGATTCCGGGATCTGCCTGTAGAAATCCGCCGCATACAGCAGACCATATGCCACGCCTTCCGTAGCTCTCGGATCCTGCACGAAACGCAGCAGGATCGGCAGCATAAATACAGCGCCCAGAGCGGTTCCCAGGACTGCCCGTCCGAGGAACTGCAGCGCGAACGACAGTATCTGCTTCATCGCCGCTCCCGTATCTGCAGAAAAGGCAGGAAAGAGGCAGATCCGAAGCGCGCGCCACACAACATAGAGGATGGTCATGATCACCAGCATGTAAAAGAAGTAGAAGTTGCTGATGCAGGACAAAAAGACCGCAGCTGTAAACAGCCCGCCCTTCCGGCCCCTGAAAATATGCTCCGCTCCGATGAGAAGAAGCGGGAACCAGATCATTGCGTTCAGAAAATAAGGGTGGCGCATGCCAAACAGCGCAAAACTGCAAAATACATAGATCAGTGTGCCGCACAGGTTTGGCGCCGGCGCCCGGTGCCCCATCTCGCGGCAGTACCCGTCAAAGCAGATCCCTGCAAAATACAGGCGCAGCAGGATCATAGCGTCATGAAAAAAGAGCATATGCTTCTGCGGCACAAAGACAGCCGGCAGGCTAAACGGATCTCCGATCACATAGTACTGCAGGGTCGTAAACAGGTCTGCCCCGTACCCCATATGCAGGTTGAAGGTCGGAAAGGAAGGTTTCCCCTGCAGGATACTCCTTAAGACCGCTCTTCCCCACCTGGCATAATAGCAGAGTGCCACATAATGCTGAGAGAGACCGTCGCCCTTCCATACCATGCGCTTTCCTGCCGCCGGGAAAAAGCGAAAGACCAGCGTGCAGGTAAGCACAAATGCAATTGTATATACAAGCAGAAAAGATCGTCTCTGCTCTGTTTTATTTTTTTGTGTTTCTCTTCTGGTCATGGTCCTCTGTGTACAAACATGTCAGCTTTTTGGCTGTTCTGTTTTTAAGTTTCTTCCGTATTTTCAGACATCTCTGCATTCTGTCTGATGTCATTGTGCAGGATGCCGTTTTGTCCGCTGTCAGGGTTCTCCTTCTCCTCTGCGGATATAGTTTTGTCAGAGTGTACCTCCGCCGCTCCGGTTCCTGCCGGATCGTCCCCGGCGGACACAGACGGAATGGTTCCTGCACCATCGCCTTCGGCCAGCACAGATGTATAGGTTCCTGCCGGGATCGCCTCCAGCCGTTTCTCGCGGCCGCGCAGCACTGCCGATACTATCGTGTAGATCAGACAGAACAGAATGAAGACCAGCAATGTCCCCAGAGAGAGAGCGGCTCCCAGCCGCAGTCCCGGCGTCTGATAGCGCAGTTCAATGTCGTGACTGCCGGCAGGCAGCAGCACGGCGCTGAACATAGTATCTGCCTTCAAAAGTGAAGTTCGTGTCCCGTCCACATAAACCGACCACCCCGCCGTACAGGGAATCTGCAGGCAGAGGATCTGCGGTGTCTGCAGTTCTATATGACCCGTAATCCGATCAGTCGCATAACTGCTTTTTGTCTCGTGAATATCCAGATCTGTCAGCGCTGATGCCCGCAGGACCCCGGCCTGCTGCGCATAGTTTGTCATAGGCTGGCACACCGCCTCAACAGATGCAAAGGAATAGGTTCCCTTCTCGGGGAATGTGATCACAACATGATCCACCGCCTGATCCCAATAGCGCATATTGACCAGATAGTCTCTGCGGCCCGTCGTCCAGGGATCCGTCTGTTCCGCATGCCCCAGGATCTTGGATGCAGCGATCCGGTCCCCCGAATACCCGGTCACAGGCAGTTCCACTTTGGTCGCACCCTTTTTGCCCGCGGGCGGAGTGTATCGCAGTCCGCGGATATACAAGCCGGTTTCACACGCATTCATTCCGGCAAAACGTACCGTCATCGTTTTGCCTTCTTCAGCAACTTCCAGGGAGAATTCCTTTCCGCTCTCAACAGGGATCGTTTCCCCCTCGTACTCGATCTGCACTGGGATGCGCACATCCGTGAAGGCAAGAGTGTTCCCGGCAGTATCGCCCGCCGTTCCGGCTCCTGCGGTCTCTTCCTTTTTCACAGTGCTGGTGATCTGTGTAAATCCCTCTCCGGGATCCGACTCCAAAAGGATCCCCTGCATAAGAGCCTGCTGACGCTGCGGAATATCCATCGCGTCATATTCTTCCCTGCTGATCCACTTGTCAGAGGTAAACCCGAAGGGAAGCGCGTACTGGTTTTCGTAGACTTCGCAGGCATACCGGTCCAGACCTGTATTCTCAGGCCATAAGTCCTGATTGCTGTAGGACAGCCCTTCTTTCTTCTGATAGCCATAAGGGATACCTTCGGCGTCGCTGCCAAGGAAATAACGGATCCCCGCAATCTCATTCAGCATAGTCCTGTCGTCCAGCGTATCATACTGGTGGACCATCCGGTTGAGCTGCCCGGTTTCATTCATAAACTGTGCTGCCTCCGGATTCGAAAGGCTCCAGTAATACTGGGTATTGGATACCCCGTATAAAAGGGAGGCGTTATTTTCCGGATTGTAGGTCGTATATCTGTAAAAAGGAACCTTTCCGTCTTCATCTGCCTCTGTCTGCAGAAGCTGCCCGTCGATCAGGTCCGCGGCTGCTTTCGCATCCCTTGTCATTGACATGTCGATCTGTGCCCGCGAGAGATATTCTCCGGTCTTGGCCGCTTTATCCGGCGCAAAATTAAAATAGGCTTCAGACGCAACAGAAAGAACAGCACAAAGCAGCAGTACTGCCTGCAGACCTACCGATCGTTTTCTCCGGTCCGCCTGTGCCGCGGCCGGACTCCATGCAGCGGTCTTTACCTCGATGTTCCCTGCCGGGATTCCGGGATCGCCCGCTTCGCTTTCTTCCGGTCCCTTTCCCTCCTCAGGCAGGACTCCGGACAGCATAAGGGCCCGTTCTTTTTCCAGAAGCATGGTACGGCCCAGAAGTATTGCCGCCAGACCCAGCAGACTGATGATGACCGCCTGCGCACTTGCCCTTGAAAACGTATATTCCCAGCCGACACAGACGCCGACCGCAGCTGTCAGAAGCAGAAGGACTGCCAGCAGCTTTTTCGAACCTGCCTCTACGATCTCCGGAACCGCCGTCGCTGTGATCGTGCCAACCAGCAGCGCGTAAGCCCACATCCACCGGTTCGCGGGATAAGAAAACCCGTTCATCACATATCCCACTGCCGGTGTCAGGAGAAAGACTGTCAGAACGACAAAGGCGGCCTTTTGGTCAAAATGCTTTCTTTTCTGTGTAAAAAGGAAGAAAACACAAAGCAGAGCTGCCGCGCCGAATCCCATATATGTCCAGGATTCCGACAGGGCCGATGTCCCGTTTGCCACAAAACTGTCAATAAAGTTCCGGTAAAACCATACCGGCCACATGTAATAGCTGTGTTTTTCCGTCCCGGTCCTGGGATCCTGCAAAAAACGCAGAATGACAGGCAGCAGCAAAAATGATGACAGAAGTGTCCCGATCAGGCCGTACCACAGGAAGGAAACTCCGTCCAGGATCACAGCCCCGAAATGGCGAAGGCCGTGTATTCTGACAGAGCGCCAGATCACATACAGGGCAGTCATGATCACCAGCATATAGAAGAAATAGAAATTGCTCACGGCCGTGACAAAAACCATCACCAGGAAAAGCCACGGTTTCTTTTTCCGCAAATACCACTCACATCCGATCAGCAGAAGCGGGAAAAAGACAAAGGGATTCAGGAAGTAATGATGCCGCATTCCCGACATGGTAAAGCCGTTGAAAATATATATGAGCGCACCGATGAGCACTCCGATCCGGTTCTTTCTGCCCATATAAAAGTTGTATGCGCTGAAAGTGATCCCCGCCAGCCAGAAGCGGACCAGCAGCATCAGGTCATGGAAAAGAAGGAGCTTTTCCTCCGGCACGAAAACCGACGGCAGGCTGAAGGGATCGCCAAGCACATAATATGCCAGTGTCGTATACAGATCTCCGCCGTACCCCATCCGCAGTGAAAAAGTGGGAAGATGCCATACGCCCGTCTCCCGGAAATTGCGCAGGACCTCTTTTCCCCACCGGGAGAAATATAAAAGTCCGTAATAGTGCTGACTGATCCCGTCTGTCTGCCAGACAAAACGTCTTTTTTTCAGATAGAACCAGACAAAGATCGTCGCCGCCGTGACAGCAAACAGAACAGTGTAAGCAATATAATAAAGCAGATACTCTTTCCAGCCGAGATTCTTCTCTGCTCCATCCAGGCCGCGCCTGTTTTCCTGCAGCTTTTCCCTTTTCAAGAAGCCCATATATTCCTCCGCAAAAATCCTTTCAGGATGCGCTGCTCCTCTGATCCCGGAAATATTTCTACCGTTGACAGAAGGAAAACCAGTGCATTTCTCAAAAGACATAGTCGTTATGATTTTACCACAGAAACAAGGTTTTCGCTCAAAAAACACACAAGGTTTATGGTCACACCCGTGTACAGCCCGTGTGCGGCTCCTAATTTAGAGTTCAGCTCCCTTGTTACAATGTGGTATACTCAAAGCGATGGAATTTTTTTCACACAGCTGTCTGTGCAGGAGCGCCACAAACAGCACTGATCGCAGACGGGAAATCGCCAATATCAGGGTCCATATATGAAAACCTTTGAAATGCGGATCCCCCGTTACCCTGTCACACAAGACGCTCCGGATTGGAGAATTATATCACTATGAAAATCGGCATTATCGGCGCCATGGATCTTGAAATCAGGAAACTCACCGAGGAAGAGATGACTTCTTCCGAGACCGTGGAAAAAGCAGGCATGGTATTTCATGTCGGCCGTCTCGGCAATACCGACGTTGTCATCGTAAAAAGCGGAGTCGGCAAGGTCAACGCAGCCATCTGTGCCCAGATTCTGATCAACTGCTTTGAGGTCACACATCTGATCAACACCGGCATCGCCGGTTCTCTTGACCACAACATCAATATCGGTGACATCGTGGTATCCGAAGATGCCATGTATCACGACATGGATGTCACAGTCTTTGGCTATGAGCCCGGTGTCATCCCGCAGATGGGCACCCCCGGGGGACTCAAAAATTTCCCTGCTTCTCCCGAGATGCGCGCTGCCGCCATTTCAGCCTGCAAAGAAGCAGTCCCCGGAATCGGCATCTACGAGGGCCGCATTGTGAGCGGCGACCAGTTCATCTGCACGGCAGAGCAGAAGCACCGGCTTGTGGACACCTTCCATGCACTCTGCACGGAAATGGAAGGAGCCGCCATTGCCCATACCGCCTATCTCAATAAGATCCCCTTTGTCGTCCTGCGGGCCATCTCCGACAAGGCCGATGAAGAGGCGGATGTCTCTTATGAGACCTTCGAGCACCAGGCCGCCGAAAACTGCGCCCGTCTGGTCTCCCGTATGGTCCGCAGCCTGGGTGCCGCCTCATAAGGCTTCATAACTCTTCATAACGCTTTATAACACATTTTACGTTTTTTACGCTTTTTAACGTTTTTTAACGCTTTATAAACCGAGCCAAAAAGCTCCGGCAGCTGCCGGCCCGATCACGATGATCCAGCGGCAGCCTCCGGAGCTTTTCTCTTTTCT
>OCTW011604658.1_pt1 | contig 18649 bp, 15 predicted proteins | sample 1539671 | NCBI WGS metagenome assembly OCTW01 (sample SAMN02144230, study PRJEB22623) | gut metagenome | biome: sheep rumen | host: Ovis aries | place: New Zealand
ATCATCCCGAAGCATGATCCTGTGATGCTTTCAAATAACGCCTTCAATAATATAGGAAATTCTGACAATTCTGATAACGAAGAAGATCATTCTGCCGATGACACCATAAAAGCGCATCATTCCGATAATTTATCAACCATGCAGCCTGCCGAGAATATCTCGCTGATTTTCAGGATCCGGGGCGGTCAGCACTACAGCCTCCCTGCACACTGCATCGTAGAAGGTGACTGGTCCAATGCCGCATTTTTCCTTGCAGCCGGTGCGATTGCTGAAAAACCGGTCACGGTAAGGCGGCTTAATATGAATTCAAAACAGGGTGACAAGGACATCCTCCGTCTGCTTAAGCTGTACGGAGCTGATGTAACTATCAGTCCGTCCGCCGGTGATAAACGTTCTTCGACAATTGACACTGCCGAATCATACACCGACAATAGGGAGCGTTCTTCAGATACTGATAACACTTCAAATACTATCTCCAATAATGACAGCACATTTCGAACAGGACTATCAGACATAATGATCACTCCTCGTCCGCTGCACGGTATAGAAATAGACGCAGAAAATATACCGGATCTTGTTCCGATACTTTCACTTGTTGCTTCAGTTGCCGAGGGAACTACCACAATAAGAAATATAGAACGTCTCCGTATCAAGGAGAGTGACAGAGTTGCAACAGTTATAGATACTCTCACAAGACTTGGTGCAGATATACACGAAGAAAACAAATGTCTTGTGATCAGTGGAAAACCGTCCCTCACAGGTGGCACGGTTGATTCCTATAACGATCACCGCATCGCCATGACCGCAGCTATAGCTTCGATTCGCTGCGAAAAGCCCGTAATCATCAATGACCCGATGGCTGTCAATAAATCATATCCGGGGTTTTATACTGATTTTGATTCCATGCTCTGTTCTTGATGTGCAAAGCACACGTAATAATTACAAGCCATGCTCTGTTCTTGATGTGCTTTGCACATCAAGAACCGTCGCCATAGGCGCCGTATAACATAAAAAATATACGCACAGTTCGGTATGCAAGCATCCCGGTCTGTGCGTATATTTTTTATGTTGCATGGCTTGTTATTATTGCTTAGTCTTCGTTTAGTGTATTGATCACGAAAACATATGCCTTGGATATTAAATAGAGTACAGGAGAGGCGCAGCCGAGTAAAAAGCCCAGCCCCTTTCCGGAACCCATATTTGTTTTAGGATCAAATCCGATAAAGGTCGAATATGCATCCTGAACCTCCAGCATTCCCCTTCGTGTATCAAGATACAGCTTGCAATGTGTGATAATTATCACTGCAGCGATAAGGAGAACGGCGGGAATCAGTCTGGCGATAAAACCATGTCTCCTGAGAAGCGGATCCTTCGGAATCTTATTTTCCGGCATAAGATCCTGCAAAGCAAGATATAAGATATATATTGCCGCAAGTATCATCATTATCATACAGATAAGCGGTACATAGTCAGCAAAAGCCTTGCCCTTCGAATAACCATCAAATTTTTCCTTCTTTAGCCCCTTCGACACCAGTTCCTTCAGGCTGGTGTTCATCTCTATTTTATCCTTCAGTTTGACCCACATATAAATCCAGTTCATGAAGAATGAGGCAATTATTGTGATAACAGGGAGTATAGACAGACCTATTGCCAGCAGCCTTGCTTTTTTCTTTTTATAGAAAGGATCTCCCGTATATACCTTTGCCGGCTTTTTACCATCCTTTTTCGCAGAAGCTGCCTCGATCAGCTCTTTTTCCTTACGAAGCTTCTTCTCCTCTGATGATTCCTTCGCCTTATAATATGCCCTGATAAATATAGGGCTTTCTTCTCTTCGTCTGTTTTCTTTTGCACGAATAAGAGCCTTATCGTCAAGAACTACTTTTTCGATAAGGCTTTCATTACAAAATTCACAATATTCGCTGTTATCGGGTATTTCCTTCCCGCAGTATTTACAGATCATGCTTCGTACACCCCGCACAAACACACGTCATCTTCCGACAACCGGAATCTCTCCCGATCATACACGTCAATAATCTACGACCGCTCCTTAAACACCCCGGAATCAGTCTCTGAGCTTACCACTCACCCTCAGGATATACTCCCTCATCGGTAAGCTTATCAAGCTCGTTCTTAACCTGCTCAACATCCTCACGATAGGTCATTCCGAACCATTTTGCATCGGTTCTTACGATCTTAACCCTTCCGGCATTTCTTTCAAGTATATTCTGAACAGCATCCGAAAGCGTTTCCTCAAACTTAAGCGGTTCCTTCTCGATACCATTCTTAAGTCTGTTTTCAAAACTCTCAACAAGATCCTCTATAAATGCAGGTCTGAAAGCCCACATATTCATCGAAGCTACTGCATCTGCCGGGACAAGATTATAAGTAACGCCGCCATCTACCGTAAAATATCCTCTTCCGGCTTCAAGCTTGATCTCCTTACGCTCATCAATCCTCTTCAGCATATCATTCTCATCAACTGAGCAGATACCCCTTGAAACAGTAAACTTCTCATTTAGAGTACTTACAACATTGTAGCCGATTATACCGTATTCATTATCAGCACCTGCTTCGTTGAAGAAGCTTATAGCGTCAACAAATGCCTGTCTGCCATAGAAGTCATCAGCATTTATCGTAAGAAAATCTCTGCCCTTCAGAACATTACGGCAGCACCAGATTGCATGGGTAGTACCCCATGGCTTCTTTCTGTCTTCAGGAACGGTAACGCCTTCCGGTATCATATCAAGTGACTGATAAACATAGGTTACCGGAAGCTTTTTGGCTATCTTATTTCCAACAGCATTCTTGAAGTCTTCTGCGATATCCTCGCGGATAATAAATACAACCTCTTCAAATCCTGCAACTACTGCGTCATAAACCGCATAATCAATAAGTGCATGTCCCCTGCCGTCAACATCTGCGATCTGTTTCAATCCTCCAAATCGACTACCCATTCCGGCAGCCATTACAACAAGAACAGGTCCTTTTTTAACATCAGACATACTTTAACCCTCCGATCAGTGCTTTGGAGCCTCATTATCAATAGTTTCCTGACTTATAGTCTCATCTCTCAGCACTCTCTTAACAAGATCTGTTGCATAATCAATGGTATCCTGGTAAGGAACCATAACATATGCATTGCCGCCAAGTGAATAGCAGTAATCAGTAGCATCTCCACCTGTAACGCTGTACTGAACCGTATTCCAGCTTCCGCCGTCATCTATCTGCTCCTGAACAAGCTTACCAAGCTCAGTCTTGGTCATATTTGTCTGGAAACAATCCTTCATCTGTGACATAAGAGTTGAGAAATTATTCAGAAGCTCAGATGACATAAGCTTGTTGATAACAGCCTTGATAACAGCCATCTGGTTCTTTCCTCTCTGTCTGTCTCCTTCAGTGAAGCTGTAACGCTCTCTTGCGAAATAAAGGGCAGCCTCACCTGAAAGATGATTTGTTCCTTCAACATATGAATATCCGCTCTCGTCAAGCTTTGATGTGAATGCATATTCAGATTCTACATCTACACCGCCGAGAGTATCAATGATATTTACAAATCCCGTAAAGTTTACTCTGACATAATAGTCAAGGTCGATATCATAGAGATTCTCAAGTGTGGCCATCGACATTTCGATACCATAGTTTCCTGCATGAGTAAGCTTATCAAGAGGTTCACTTTCAAAAGCAAGGTTTACATAGAAATCTCTAGGAGTAGAAATAAGAAGTATCGTATGAGTCTCAACATTTACAACTGCTATGATGTTAACATCACTTCTGCTCTTAAGAGTAACATCGCCATAGGTATCGATACCGCTTATATATGCACAGAATCTTTCCTTATCGGCTTCTGTTCTGTCTGTTCTCTTGGTATCTTCCTTAACGACTTCCCTCTCGATCTTCTTCTCAAGAATTATCTTAAGCTTCTTTGCGAAGCCTTCATATTCCTCCTGACCCTCAAGGATACTGATATCACCCGTACTGACAACCATTCCCTGAATCTCACCACTCAGGAAAGCTTCTGCAACCTGAACGATCGAGGTGTATTTTACAGTATCAACTGGTCCTGATGAACTGCTTCCAATCTCTCGGAGAGTCTCACTTACACTCTCATTGTTAACATTATCAATAGTACCGAAGATATATCCCTTCTCAACAGCCTTATTGATAGAATCAACCGGATCATCTGCTGCAACGTAAACGTTCACAACCTCGACCTCAGTTTTATTACCGGTAACTTCGTCCATCATCTTATTGGCCTGATTGATCTTAACGATACCAAAACCCATGATGCACATCAGGATAACCGACAAAACACTGGCAACTATACCCGGAATCTTCTTCAGCTGCATAGCTAAAAAGCATATCGGAAGAAGTCCGAGGATCACTCCTACCATTATAATGTATTTTGTAGGAACCATGTGCGTTCTGATAAGAAAGAATACCAGTAAAGCCGACATTACAAATTGCAATCCGGCAAGTACACAACCAACCAGTCTCTGAATCTTCATTTAATAAACCCTCTTTTTCTTTATGATCATTTATTGGTGACAAGCACAAAATACACGAAACCTGCCGATTTCATGTATTTTTAAAGCGCTTTTTTTTGTAAATCTTTGAAGATAATAACACATCTTTCTAAAAAGTAAAACATTATTTTTCTTCAAAACCTTTAAATCTTCCTTAATATACTTGAAAAATACTCTCTTTTTAAATAATATATAGCCATGGAAAGATTAAAATACATGTCGGAACAAATGAATATTAACCTGTCCGCCGAGCAGCTTGACCAGTTTGATCAGTACTACAGAATGCTTGTTGAGAAAAATAAGGTTATGAACCTTACTGCCATCACTGAGAAAAATGATGTGATACTGAAGCACTTTGTCGACAGCATATCATCCGCCTCAGTTGTACCGGAGCTTATGAACTTTGTAAACACTGATAACACCATCAGCGAAGTATCCGGTCAGAAGGAAATCGGTAAAACAAAGTCTATGAAACACCGACTCAGTCTCCTCGACGTCGGAACCGGTGCGGGCTTCCCGGGCATACCTCTTAAGATCGCTTTTCCGGAGCTTAAGATAACTCTCCTTGATTCACTGAACAAGAGAGTGCTCTTTTTAAATGAAGTGATCGAGTCCCTCGGTCTGAAGGGCATCACTGCGGTTCATGACAGAGCTGAGGATGCTGCACGTAAGCCGGATATGAGAGGGCGCTTTGATATTGTAGTATCAAGAGCTGTAGCAGCACTGCCGGTACTTGCTGAGTATACCATTCCTTTCCTTAAGGAGGGCGGACATCTTATCTCCTACAAAACTCCCGAAGCAGAGAAGGAGGTTGATGAGGCTGCAAATGCTGTCCGTATACTTGGTGGTGCAAAGCCGCACATATATAACCTGACACTTCCGGAATCGGATATAACAAGAAGCTTTATAGTAATAAAGAAAACCCATGCTACTCCAAAAGCATACCCCCGCAAAGCAGGAACCGCGAAGAAGAATCCTTTATAACGGATCACTTTTCTTCGCGGTTCTCTTTCTTTCTCTTAGACATCTCGTGTCTCTTCTGTTTTCTTTTCTCCCTAAGCTCTACCTGACGGTTTCTGACCTCTTCTACAGTTTTCTTATCAACCTTTTCCGTTCTCTTCAGTGCAAATACATTATCATCACTTCCTCCGGCCGACTTAAGCTTGATCCTTGAAAGCATATATCCATGGTAGATACATCTTCCGACAGCAACCGAAGTATTTGACCCTGACTGGTACCACTTGATCTTTCTGGCACATCGGCGGCCGCATTTTGCACATTTTATAACAAGAAGATCCTTGTCCTCCATAGCTATCTGCTTGGAATCATATTCCGAAGAAATCTTCTCAAGGACACCCGCATGCTTTGCGACTATCTCTTCCTCCTTCTTCTTCGGATGCCTGTAAATATCAAAGGTATATCTCTCCTCGAGATCATCCGGACGGATCCTGGCAAGAACTCTTGCGGTATATCTCGCATCATTTACGGCAGAATGGAAAGGCTCAACCTCCGGTATCTCCAGCTCGCCGCAGGCCTTTTCAAGCTTACTGATCTTGCCCTCCTCATCAAAGAGGTCTGCATAGATCTGCTGGATGTTGTAATACTTAAGAGGAAATTCCAGCTTCTCCATGTAGTAGAAATCCATGTTGCTCTGAAGGTAGAACAGATCCGACGCGCCCCAGGTGCAGAAGACATAGTCCTCACCGCACCAGTCGAGGAACTCTTTACAGGCCTCCTTGAATGGTTTTCCATTCTTAAGGTCCTCCTCGTCATAGTTAAGCATCGGCTTAATGGATCTGTGAAGTCTCTTATATAGCTTAGGTCTTATAAGACTGACATATTCATCTGTTATTTCCAGGTCGTCATTCAGTTTAACGGCGCCTATCTCAATGATCTCAAACGGCATCCTCGGATGTTCACCACTCTGCCCATAAGGACTCTGGTTCCATTCAAGATCGAAAACAATATAGTTCACGTTTCGTTCCTCTGTTTTATTTTTTCAAATATAACATAAGCATCGACACATCTGCCGGAGATACTCCCGAGATTCTTGAAGCCTGACCAAGTGTTTCAGGTTTAACATCCTTCAGCTTCTGCCTTGCTTCTCTCCTGAGATTTCTTACCTCATCATAATCGATGTCGGCAGGAATCCTTCGGCCTTCCATCTTGAGGAACTGCGAAACCTGCTCCTCCTGACGCCTGATGTAGCCTTCGTATTTGATGGAAATATCAATCTGCTCGGTTATCTCTCTCTCATGTCTCTCGCAGTACTGACGCTCTTCATCCGACATAGAAGAAAGCAGCTCTGATACCGCTTCCTCTCTTCCGCTGTCCAGCTCTAAAATACTATTATACGAAAGTTCCGGCCTTCTGACAAGCTCTGCGAGCGTATTTCCTGTATTTAACGGTGTACTTCCGTGAGCAACAAGGAAATCAGCGACGGTTTTGCTGGCACCGACCGTTATGGTTCCGAGACGCTCAACCTCACTTTCGATATATTTCTTCTTGGCCAGGAACATATTATAACGCGCATCATCTATAAGTCCGATCTCATGACCGATGGCGGTGAGCCTGAGGTCCGCGTTATCCTGACGAAGCAGCAGCCTGTATTCGGCACGGCTCGTCATCATACGGTAAGGCTCCTTAGTTTCCTTAGTTACAAGATCATCGATAAGAACTCCAATATATCCGTCAGAACGCTTCAGCACTACCGGCGGCTTTTCCTGAAGAAGTCTTGCAGCATTGATACCTGCCATAAGTCCCTGAGCCGCTGCCTCTTCGTAGCCTGAGCTACCATTGATCTGTCCGGCTGAGAACAGACCTGAAACAGCTTTAAACTCAAGCGACGGTGCAAGTGTTACGGCATTTATGCAGTCATATTCGATGGCATAGGCGTTACGTACAATCTTCGCATTCTCAAGTCCCGGAACAGTATGTACCATTCTGTACTGAACATCCTCCGGCATGGAAGAAGGCATACCATCGAGGTACATCTCGTTTGTAAATTCACCCTCCGGTTCAAGGAAGAGCTGGTGTCTGTCCTTATCCGGAAATTTCATTATCTTGTCCTCTATCGACGGACAGTATCTCGGACCTGTGCCCTTGATAACGCCCGAGTAGAGAGGCGAACGATCTATATTTTCACGAATTATCTCGTGAGTTTCTTCATTAGTATAGGTGAGCCAGCAGGAAATCTGCTCCCTCCTGATATCCTCCTCGCAGTTCATGAAGGAGAAAGGCACTATCCTGTCATCGCCCTTCTGCTCCGACATCTTTGAGAAATCAACACTGTTCTTATCAATTCTGGGAGGAGTACCGGTCTTGAACCTTCTGATACCGATTCCTGCATCGGCCATGGAATCTGACAGATGATTTGCCGCCATCAGACCGTTCGGTCCGGTATATTGTATCGTGTCACCGTAGATGCATCTTGCCTTGAGATAAACTCCGGTACAAAGTATTACTGCACGCGCATGATAAATAGCGCCGGAAACCGTCTTGATACCGACTACTTTTACTTTACCAGCATTATTATTTGATTCTGCTGCTGTTTCATATGGCCCGGTTTTCGTATCCGATTTTTGTAATTCATCTGAATAATTATTCGCACCGGCCGGAGTATCAGTTGTTATGTCATTTTTATCAACCGCCTCAACGATCAGCTCGCTGACCTCCTGCTGACGCAGGGTGAGATGCTCAGTATTCTGCAGTGTGAGACGCATCTGCTTGGTATATTCCACCTTATCAGCCTGCGCACGCAGCGAATGTACAGCAGGTCCCTTGGATACATTTAGCAGCTTTGACTGAATGTAGGTCTTATCTATATTTTTCCCCATCTCGCCGCCAAGTGCATCGATCTCTCTTACAAGATGCCCCTTTGAGCTTCCGCCAATATTCGGATTGCATGGCATAAGAGCAACACTGTCCATGCTGACCGTGAAAAGGATTGTCTCAAAACCCAGTCTTGCTGCAGCAAGAGCCGCCTCGCAGCCCGCATGACCTGCACCAACAACTACTATATCGTATTTTTCTTCAACTACTGCCATACCGCCACTCCATTTTCTACTGCCGCTGTATATTTATTTACAATATGCGATAAAATTCAAATATATAAACTTATGTGGATATATTATCATGTAACATTGATGCCGAATATTCCACATATATGTTTTTTCATTATATAACACGCGAAATATATTGCCCACATGAACCGTGATATTTACTTGCCCATGCAAAATTCAGCAAATATCTTATCTGCCAGGTCATCCGCAAGAGTTTCTCCTGTTATAAGGCCCAGACTCTCATATGCCGCCATCAGATCGATCGTATAAAAATCCTCCGGCAGACCATCATCTATACTGTCTTTAACTCTCTTCATCGCTTCTCCGGCATCATGAAGGGCATTCTTATGTCTTTCATTCGAGATGATTATCTGATCATTTCCTCTCGCCTCGCCGGAAATAAACATTTCCTTCACGAGAGCAGCAAGCTCGTCTCTGCCCTGACCTTCCTTCGCAGAGATGGTGATCATTCGATGTTTATTGTCAGTTTTCTCATTATAGTATACAGGCTGATCTGAGCCATTATCATTATATTTGGCATCACTTTTTCCTGTTCCTGCATATGTATCATTCAATTCAGATACCTGCACGCCTGATAATAACTCTTCAAGCTCACCCCTGTCGATCACGACCGGAAGATCTTCCTTATTAATAAGTGTGATAACCTTCTTGCCTGTAAGGCTTCCGATTATCCTTCTGTCATTAACATCCAGTGGTCTCGCGCCGTCAACAACAAAAAGTATCAGGTCAGCGTCCTTAATATTTTCCTCGGCACGTTCAACGCCGATCTTCTCAACCTTGTCATCCGTCTCCCTGATTCCCGCGGTATCTATCAGTTTCAGCAGAATTCCGTTCAGTCTCGCATATTCCTCAAGAGTATCTCTTGTCGTACCCTCAATATCGGTTACGATCGCACGTTCCTCCATAAGAAGCATATTTAAAACAGAGGACTTTCCTGCATTCGGTTTGCCGATAATAGCTGTTCTGATTCCCTCTTTAACCAGTCTTCCTTCGTCAAATGATTCCATCAATTTCACGATCTCACCGCTGATCTCCGAAACATCATCCGACATCTTCTCACCAAATCCATCCAGACTGTAATTCTCCGGATCATCCAGTGCCGACTCAATATATGCGGTATCGTAAAGTATCTTCTCTCGAAGCTCTGTGATCTTCTCACGAAGTCTTCCGCTCAGCTGCCCAACCGACGCAGAGAGAGCTCTGTCGCTCTCAGCACTGATCATGTCCATAACAGCTTCAGCCTCGGACATATCGATACGTCCTCCAAGATAAGCTCGCTTTGTGAACTCGCCCGGCTCAGCTATCCTGGCACCTTCTCTTATAAGAAGCTTTAGCACCTTTTCCATAAGAAATAGTCCGCCATGGCAGTCTATTTCCACCGTATCCTCTGTTGTATAGGAATGCGGCGCTTTCATAACGAGTACAACCACTTCATCGATTACATCAGAGTCCACAATATGTCCATAAGCAGCTGTAAAGGTTTCCATCTCCGCAAGCCTTTTTTTGCCCGCAAAGATCCTGTCACAGATCTCGATCGATCTGTCACCGCTGACTCTTATTATACCTATTCCCGAACCGGTTGTTCCGGTTGCTATAGCACATATTGTGTCTGATTTATACATACTTCCCATTCTCCGGATGAGTACTGATTGTATCAGCACTCAATTCAGATGCTACCTATTATATATTGACTATACCTTCCTACTATACTTTACTTATTGTTAAAAATCAATCATTCCTTAATTATATATGCATTGATTATGTTTCTTGTATGTTTTGGACAAATTTGTATCCCTAAAACGTCCAAAATAGTTTTTTGCGGTATATTTTGGACATTTTAATATTATATATCTGTCCAAAACGCTGCATTTTTATTGTGTTTTGGACAGATTAGGGTTGTTAATTTGTCCAAAACAAGCTATAATAATCATGGAGGTGATGTTCGTCATGAATAAATTAATCGGTCGTGAATATGAGAATAAAGAGTTAGACAGGTGTATGAAAAACACAGATTCACAATTAATTGTAGTCTATGGCAGACGTAGGATAGGAAAAACATATCTGATCACCAACTATTTCAATAACTCTTTTTGTTTCAGTCTTACAGGCATATATAATCAACCGGCACATATACAGCTTTTTAACTTCATTAGCGAATATAACGAGAGAACAGGAAGTGACCTGGAACCTGCGAAGAACTGGATGGAAGCATTCTTATTATTAAAAAAATACATCGGAAGTCTTCCTGAAAACGAAAAGCAAGTAGTTTTTTTTGATGAGATGCCATGGATGGACACTCTAAGATCTGATTTCCTGCCTGCCTTCGAATGGTTCTGGAACTCCTGGGGCAGCAAAAGAAAAAATCTGATATTTATAGTGTGCGGCTCTGCGACTTCATGGATGGTTGATAATATTGATAATAATAAAGGCGGTCTGTTTAATAGATTTACCTGCAGACTATATTTGAAACCATTTACCTTATGCGAAACTGAGCAATATCTGGAATCAAAAGGTATCTTTTGGTCAAGAATGACCATAGCTGAATGTTATATGATCATGGGCGGAATACCTTTTTATCTCAATATGTTGGATAGTTCACTTAATTTCCATGAAAATATAGATAAGCTATTTTTCAGAAAACAACAGGGCCTCTGGGATGAATTTAAACATTTATACCAAACCTTATTTAAGAACAACGATCTATATATCCGCATTGTCGAAGCACTCAGCACAAAAAGAAACGGAATGACAAGAACAGAAATCATTGAACAAACCGGTATCCCTAGTAATGGTACTTTATCAAAAGCCATAAAAGATCTCGAATACTCGGGTTTCGTTCGAAGTTTCACTACATTCGGAAAAAACAAAAATAATCTGGTGTACCAGCTGGCAGACTATTATACGGCATTTTACTACCATTTTATCCATAACAATCCCGGCATTGATGAGCATTATTGGTCAAATTCTCTGGAAAACCAGAAAATCAAGGCATGGTCCGGACTAACCTTTGAACAGGTCTGCATGGATCACCTTCCTCAGATCAAAAAGAAGCTTGGAATATCCGGGATACTCTCCAGTGTATCCACTTGGAATAGAATAGCTGATGAAGAAGGTCCGGGAGCTCAGATTGATCTTATTATTGATAGAAAAGATAAGATCATCAACCTATGTGAAATCAAATTTGCAAACGATGAGTACATAATTACCAAGGACTACGATATGAAACTCCGAAGCAAAGTTGAAACATTCCGTCGATCCACTAAGACAAAAAACATGCTCCACCCAACAATGATAACCACTTATGGCGTAAAGCAAAACAAATACAGCAGTTATATACTGAGACAGGTTGTTCTGGATGATCTTTTTTCAGCTATTATCTGATCGTTATGAAGCAGAATAAAAAGGTGTATTCTTTATAATAATCCGAATACGCCTTTTTATTATCTAAATATATTGATACTATTTATTTTCGTTCATCATACCTATAACACCCTTGGCGATAAGAATAATAAGTCCAAGTAAAACGAACCACCAAGCAATACCAAAATGAGAACTTGCCATGCTTCCGTATTCCTTAGCCGCGTCCCTAACATCTTTAACATGCTTATCTATAGAACCAAGGATAAAAGCAATCAGGCCAAGTGCAGGTAAATAAAACTGATAATATGGAAGACCCTTCACTATTTCAGAGACTGCCGGAACAAAATCAATCAGCACGGCACCTACAGCTACTATTATCAATAGAATTCCCCAAACCTTAAGCGAACCTCCTCCTGATTCGAACAATCCAAATCCTGTTGACTCTGATATTCCCATAAAAGAAATCTTCAAAACATACCAACTGGAAATGATAGCTCCAAGGAAAATCAAAACGGCTGCTGGAATAGAGCCAAATTTAGTAATCATCTCAAATACGGGATTTGAAAACTTACCTCCACCAACCGGCGCAAAGTTCTGATTAACCGTCATTACAGGCGCTCCACAGTTTGGGCAATTTGGAGATCCATCCATGATCTCAGCCCCACAGTTATTACATCTCATACTTTTTCCTCCTTTGAAACTGAACAATGTATAAACACTATTCGTAATAAATATTAATATGATTAAATAAAGGGTATAGACCTATGTGAATATTTTTGTAAAAAAGACTAACCCTAAAGAGATATTTAAGTTTGATAAAACAGTCATTCTATTACTTGTTATTACTGGTCATTTACATAAATAACAGTTGCTTTTTTTATATAAATTTGCAATAATAGATGTATTGAAATGCAAAGGTTTTTTGCTGAAAAATGACTGAATTCAGTCAAAGATTTTTTAGGAGGGAAAAAGTATGAGATGTATTCATTGCGGTAATGAAATACCGGCTGGTGCACCTGCTTGTCCAGTATGTGGATCACCTGCTATGCCTGCTCAGCAGCAGTATCAGGCTCCACCTCAGCAGCAGTATAATCAGGCACCACAGGGGTTCCCGGGACCACAGAACTTTGGCGGTCCTCAGGGTCAGTATCAGCAGCCTTATGGTAATCCATATCCACCAAAGCCGGCTGTCTACTATTATGCAGGAGGTCCATTTACACAGAGACTCAGAGGAGACTATACAATGCTCTGCTCACTTATAGGAGCTTTCTTTGTACTTCTTTTCTCATGTATTCCTACCTGGCTTCATTTATCAGCAGGAACAGACGGAAAATCTTTCGGATTCTTTGAAGAAGGATTCGGTGGTTTTGTTAAATTCTGTGGAGTATTACTTATCCTTTCCGGTATTTGGCTTTTATTCAGATACATGGTTGTGTTTAATATCATTCCCGGTGTAAACCTCACTGGCTTAACAAAGCTTCCGGGATCAGAGTTTTATGGTCCTGCCGGTGTTTTGATTCTGTTCTTCATCGAAACATTTAATGGTGATGTTCAGGATGGTTTCAAAGCTTATAAAAACTCAAGTATATCTCTTCACTTTGGTGTATCTTGGTGGTTCGTACTTATTGGAACAATATGTCTCTTTGTAAGACCAATTGTATGTCTTATCAAAGCTCAGAATTTCCACACAGGTGAGAAGAAGATTCGTCAGGCAGCACAGGCTTACGCTTATCAGCGTCCGCCACAGCAGTTTGCACAGCCTATCAATCCTCAGGCTCCTTATGGTCAGCCACAGCAGCCTTATGGACAGGCTCCTCAGCAGGCTCCTTACGGTCAGCCACAGCAGCCTTACGGACAGGCTCCTCAGCAGGCTCCTTACGGTCAGGCTCCACAGCAGCCTTACGGACAGCAGCCTTACGGACAGCAGCCTCCACAGAATCCACAGTAGTCAATGTAATCCATTGCTCGTGGAAATACAGTAATAACTCTCAGCTCTTCGAGTAATCGGAGAGCTGTTTTTTTGTAGATAATGCGTCCTGTATATTAGTTTTGTGTTGATTCCGCCTCTGTCAGCTCATCTCGTCGTGACTCTGTCACTCAATGATATCATTGGCAGATGTCTGCATTTACTAGTTTCCATTCATGCAGCCACCCGGCTCATGTCAACATTTGTGTAACGCTGACTGCGTCAGCTCATCCCCTCGTGACCCTGTCACTCGGTGATGGTCATTCGCCAAATGTCTGCATTTGCATATTCCATGTATGCAGCCACTTGGCTCATTGTCTACACAAATAACGGGCAGGAGACGCATCTCCTGCCCGAATCATAATTCCATATATCAAATTGATCTATACAGCAATTACTGCAAGAACATGTAATTACTTCTTCTCTGTAGTCTTTTCTTCATCCGAATCATCATTAACATATCTGATGACCAGCTCTCTGTCGCCTACAACATCATTGAAGAGGCCTCTGATAAGAGTTTCCGTCTGCTCCTTGGCCTTAGCCAGAAGTCCCGGAATATCAGCATTTTTCCTGACATCATCCTTCGCATAGTTTACAGCAACCACAACATCACTCTGCTGAGTCTGATTGAAAAGCGAAGTGCTTACATCATAGAACTCCAACGTATCCGTATCGATTATCAGATCCTGCACCGTAACCTCAGGAAGTGTAACTACAACCTTATTGCTTGTAACATTTACCTTGACCTGTGATATATCTATTCCGGCCTTAACTCTTGCCGAATACATCATGAGGAAACTGTTCTCATTGATAAGCGGAATCCCATTCTCCTCAAATCTGACAACACCATTGTAAATGATCTCAGCCGTAGTCAGATCGCTGCAGGCTACAAGCTGCTCGGTAAGCTTCTCAGCCGAGAGCGCCGGTTTCTTCCTCTCATCAAGGTAAGCATCTATCTTCTTGATAACAAATATCAGGAAAAACAGAATAACCGCAGATATTATGGCTGTTCGTATGAGTTTTATCTTATTTACCGTAACATCATTACTATTGCTTTCCTTCTTTGACACGTTATTCTTCCTCCTGAAAAAAATCTTTTTTAGCAAAAATAACATCTTTATTACTTTCCGACTACAATGTCTTCACCAAGGAAATCTGCTCCGGATATCGTAAGCGTCTTATTTGAATCGCTGTATTTTGCCTTAAGTATGTTACCGCCTGCATCCATTTCAAGCGTATCGCCGTCCCATGATGCGTTAAAGCCCTGAACATAATCCTTATCTTCGGCATCATCCGGATAATGAAGCCTGAGCTCACCGTTATTATCCTCAACCTTAAGTGTTACTTCAACATCATATCCATAAAGAGAAACCGTACCTTTATATGTTCCGTTTCTCGATTTATTACCTATTACTCCTGAAAAATACAGAATTGCAATTAATACTGACGCAACTATAACAACCCCTGAGATTATACAGACTATCAGCGGTCCCTTCTTCTTCCCTTTCATTATAAGTCCTCCTGATCGATCTATCCGGTCTGTCTCACTTTTTCAGACCGTGACAGTATTATAACACATATTTTTTATTTAAAAAATATATATATTGAAAAATAAACCCAAATAAAATACGGCTTTGTGTTGAAATTGTGAACAAACTGTGATATTCTGACTGTGATTGGACTCGGGTCAGAATGTATGCCCTTCTTCAGTCATAAGTAATTTTTAACGAACAATGTTTTACCATTGTTCAGTTTAGAAGGAGGAAAAAAGTATGAGATGTAACAACTGTGGGGCTGAGATCCTGGATGGGGCTCCAAACTGCCCAAACTGTGGCGCACCTGTTATGACTGTAAATCAGGGATTTGCACCAGCAGGAAATGCTGATTTACCATCAAATCCTGCATTAGCTATGCTTGTTAAATTTGGAGCATTTGCAGGCGCTGGTCTTATCTTCCTTGGAGCAATCATTCCAAGATGGCATGTAGCAAGCGTTTCTTTCATGGGACTCAAAGAGTCTGATTCATTCGGACTTCTTGCTTCAAACGGAGGTATCTTAAAGCTTTGGAGTATTATCCTTATCTTAGTAGCTGTAGGTACTGTTCTCATCGAAACTGTTCCGGCTGTTGGTGATGTTGTAAAGGGATTCCCTTTCTATCAGTTCTACCTTCCAGCTCTTGGACTTCTTGCATTTATCCTTGCAACAGTTAACAAGCTTGTTCGTCAGCATGCAGGTTCAGGCGACGATGCAGCTGCTATTAAGGCATTTGGCGGTTCCGTTAGTTCACACTATGGTATCGCTTGGTGGTTCGTATTACTCGGACTTATCATCCTTATTGCAAGAGCAGTAGTTAACATGATGAACGAAAAGAAATAATTAAATATTGTTTCTATCATTATAAAAAGGAAGCATCCGGGCCCAATGGTCTTGATTGCTTCCTTTTTATATTTTACAATAAATATATTAATAATAACCCTATTCAATACATATAAATATCCTATTAAAATACGGAGATAACATGAATACAATACATTTTATATCCGAAGAACTGAAGAAAACCTATGGGCAGAAGATATACAAGCTCTCCCTTCAGAGCGGCTGTACCTGCCCGAACCGCGATGGAACCGCAGGAACCGGCGGCTGCACCTTCTGCTCGGAAGGCGGCTCCGGTGATTTTGCTGCGCCTTTAATCACCCCTTCAGATTCAATCGAATCTGTTACCACACATTTTCTTCCCGATACTGTTGCTTCTTCATCTTCACAACTGCTTTCCGGGACTGTCAGTTCTTCGTCAGACAATACTCTCTCCCATCAGATTGCTTACGCACGAAAGCTTGTCGACGCTAAAATATCTTCAAAGATCAGTCCTGAAGACCGTCGCTACATCGCATATTTTCAATCATTTTCAAATACATATGGAAACTTCGACAGTCTTAAGGCTCTGTATACCGAAGCTATAAATCGTCCGGAGATAGTTATCCTTTCCATCGGTACACGTCCTGACTGCATCTCCGAAGATATGCTGGAGCTTCTGACTGAACTGAACCGTATCAAGCCTGTCTGGATCGAGCTTGGCCTACAGACCATACACGATAATACAGCCGTGAGGATCAATCGCTGCTATCCGCTCTCATGCTTCGATGAAACCTATCATAAGCTTAAGGCTGCCGGGCTGACAGTTATCACCCATGTTATACTTGGACTTCCCGGAGAAACGCACGAAGATATGTATGAAACTATCCGATATCTCGCTGGGCTAAATCCTGCCCTTGATGGCATCAAGCTCCAGCTGCTTCATATATTAAAAGGTACCTGCCTGTATGACGAATACCTTGAAAAGCCGTTTCATATTATGAGTCTTGAAGAATACACGGAAGTTCTGATCAAATGTCTGCGCCTCCTCCCGGAGGAAACAATCATTCATCGTCTGACCGGTGACGGTCCGAAGAAGCTGCTTGTTGAACCAAAATGGAGTGGGGACAAGAAGATGGTGATGAACACGATCAACAAAGCGTTACGAGAAGAAGGATTAATATAGACAAAAAAAGAGCCAAAAACCTTGCCTACACAAAGTCCTCAGCCCTCCTGCGTGGGCCGCCGGGGGCTCGAACCCCGCACACCCTGATTAAGAGTCAGGTGCTCTACCAAATGAGCTAGCGGCCCAGATTATCTGGGATGTAATCGACGCTTATCTGTCGAACACTTAATGGATTATATATCAATAAATTCCTAATTGCAATGCTTTTTTTTCATTTTTTTTCATTTCAGCATTTTCTACAAATTGGAAGGTTTTTTTTGTTACTGTTTGCGGGTAAAACACAATAAAATCCTTCAATTTTGCAGTCTGAACTTCAAAAAATTGCAGTTTTAGATATAAAATATCACTCTTCTGCCGGTACAGCCATGAGTCTGCAGATAGGATTTCCCATCTCACTGAACTTTTTTTCATACTCGGTCATGACATTTCCTTCATTGTATTCGGAATTATGCAGGTCTCTGGTACTGTTCAGCAGCTTCCAGCCTGCAGCCTCAACCTCTTCCAGTGAAAAATCAAAAAGAGATACATTATCAGTCTTAAAGGTAACTCCTCCGTCTTCAGCAAGAATTGTTTCATATCTGGCAAGGAACTGTCTTGAAGTAAGCCTTCTTTTAGCATGTCTGTCCTTCGGCCACGGATCAGAAAAGTTAAGATAAATATATGCAACCTCACCCTTTTCAAATACATCACCGATATATTCAGCTTCCATTCTAATAAAGAAGAGATTCTTCATCTCAGGCTCCTGAACCCTCTTCTCAACAGCACGGATCAGAACACTGGAGTATTTTTCTATTCCAATATAGTTTATATCCGGATTGCGTCTGGCCATCTCCATGATAAAGCTGCCCTTGCCCATACCAATCTCGATATGTATCGGGTTATTGTTTCCGAAAAGCTCATGCCACCTGCCCTTCATCTCAGTTTCATTTTTGATAGTATATTCACTTTCAGCAATGGCCTCTCTTGAACCGGGTACATTTTTCAGTCTCATTTTATCCTCCGAGCAGATTATCTTATTTATTATCAATATATATAGCATTTTGTAAAAAATATATTGAAGAGTATAAACGACTATTGTATATTTATCAACGGCTAGCGTAAAATTTTATTCGGAAATTAAATAAAGAAATATAGAAGGGAACCCCCACCTTGTGATAAAGTGTTTAGCGCCTAAACCAACA
>OCTW013379269.1_pt1 | contig 18648 bp, 13 predicted proteins | sample 1539671 | NCBI WGS metagenome assembly OCTW01 (sample SAMN02144230, study PRJEB22623) | gut metagenome | biome: sheep rumen | host: Ovis aries | place: New Zealand
TTCGGCAAGGAGGGTAAGTTTGTCACCTCGCGCCATATCAACGACCGTCTGGAGAAGGAATTGGAGAAGAACCTCGCCCTGCGCGTGGAGCCCTTTGAGGATGCCACGGACAAGTGGATCGTCTCTGGTCGTGGCGTGCTGCACCTCTCCGTATTGGTGGAGACCATGCGTCGTGAGGGCTATGAACTACAGGTAGGACAGCCGCAGGTGATCTACAAGGAGATCGATGGCAAGAAGTGTGAGCCTATCGAGGAACTGACGATTAACGTGCCTGAGGAATTCTCCTCAAAGATGATAGACATGGTCACCCGTCGTAAGGGTGAGATGACCTCGATGGATAATCAGGGCGAGCGAGTGAACATTGAGTTCGACATTCCCTCGCGTGGCATCATCGGACTGCGTACGAATGTGCTGACGGCTTCGCAGGGGGAGGCCATCATGGCCCACCGCTTCAAGGAGTACCAGCCCTACAAGGGAGAGATTGAGCGTCGCGTGAACGGTTCGATGATCTCGATGGACACGGGCAATGCCTTTGCATACGCTATCGACAAACTGCAGGATCGCGGAAAGTTCTTTATTGATCCGGGTGAGGATGTCTATGCTGGTCAGGTGGTGGGCGAGCATGTCCATGACAACGACCTCGTGGTGAACGTCTGCAAGGCCAAGCAACTCACCAATGTCCGTGCCTCTGGTACTGACGACAAGGCCCGCATCATCCCGAAGACCGTCATGAGCCTGGAGGAGTGTCTGGAGTACATCAAGCAGGATGAACTTGTAGAGGTCACGCCGAAGTCGATGCGTATGCGCAAGATCATCCTCGACCACGACCAGCGCAAAAAGGCTGCGATTCAGCGAGGGTAGAGCCAAGTTCGCAAAACACGGTATTTACGCGTACACAGGCGTAGTAGTTGTCTTAATCCAAAAACAACTAACACTTCTGACACTTCTTACACCTAAACTTTTTCCTCTTAGGTGTAAGAAGTGCGGGAAGTGTGGGATAAAAAGTGGGTAAGGCTACTATATATGCGCGTGCGTATATGCGCACATATAGAGATTTCGTCAGGTGAACAGTCGGGTGCGACATAGAAAGAGTCTTTTCTGGAATAGGAAGGCTGTTTCCTGAATTCCCAAGGCCTGGGAACAAAATGAGAAGGCACTTTACGGAACTGAGGAGGCTCCTCACGTTCGTAAAGAGGCTTCTCATTTTCGTAAAGAGGCTCCTCACGTTGCTAAACTGCCTCTTTTCTGGAGTAGAGTGCCTCCTTTCCCGAAAATAGAGTGCCTTTTATAGTATAGTTGTCTTATCCAGAAAATACGTGTCCCACCTGTCCCATCTGTCACTGTTTCGTGGACAGGTGGGACAGATGGGACATGTATTTTCGGCTTATCCTTACTAACTTCTTATTCGTTACGCATCGGCGAAGACGCGGCCGTCGTCGAGGGTAATCTGGAGTTTGGTGTACTCTGAGTGGAAATCGTGCTGCAGACGGTCCAGATAGCGGGCGGCCTCCCACTTGCACATGGGCAGGTCGTGGAGCAGGTAGTTGCCGCAGGCCTCAGGTCGCGTGGCGGGCACCTCGTCCTGCGTGAGAATCCATTGGAGACACGCGATGGTGAGGCGGCGCATGTCCTCAACGGTATAGTTTCCTTTCATGATGATATACATGCCTGTGAGACAGCCCATGGGACCTACATAGACCACGTCATCCTTCGCCTCGGAGTTGCGGAACCAGGTGGCCATCAGGTGCTCTAGGCTGTGCATGGCGGCCGGGGCAACGGCAGGCTCCTTGTTGGGTTCGGTGATACGCAGGTCGAAGGTGGTGAAGCCTTCATCCTCGCGTGAGACATAGATGCCTGGCTTCAGACGGGTGTGGTCGATGGTGAAACTTTGTATGACTTCCATTTCTTTAGTTCATAGTTAAGAGTTCATGGTTCATAGTTACAAACTCTCGATGAAGGTCTTGGTGACGTGGAAGGAGTTCTCGGCGATGGTGTCCCAGAAGTTGTGGTACATCGAGGCATCGGTATCGCGCAGGGGGATGTCGCTGATCACGCGGAAGGAGATGAAGGGCACCTTATAGATATGGCATACCTGTGCGATGGCGCACGACTCCATATCGACGGCCTTGGCCTCGGGGAAGTGGCCGATGATCTCGCGCATCTTCTCCTTGGAATCCACGAACCAGTCGCCAGTCACGATCAGTCCTGGCTTCGCACCCGTCAGCAGCGCTTTCTCCAGCAGGTAGGGATCGGCCTTATAGCGGACAGGCAGTCCTTGCACCTGACCATAGACGGTGGTGTCGTCAATGGCTTTGCCACAATACACGTCGTGATAGGTCAGTTCAGAACTCACCACTACGTCCTGTAGGTTGATGTCGTCGCCGTTGCCGCCGGCACAACCGCTGGAGATGATGCAGTCGGGTTTGTACTGACGGATCATCTCTACTGTCTGAATAGCGGCGTTGACGGTGGCGATGCCGCTCTTCTGCAGAATCACCTTGTCTTCGGGAAATAACGGACGGAGTTGCTGCAACTCCTTGTCCATCGCTACGATCATTCCTATTTTCATAACTTTCTTTAAAATTTTCAATTCTTCAATCTTTCAATTCTTCTTTGCCTTACAGCCTCATACATGAGGATGGCGGCTGAGACGCTGACGTTGAGCGAGTCGAGACGACCCAGCATAGGGATGCGGATATGGGCATCGGCAGCCTCGCGCCACTGTGGGGTGAGTCCCGTAGATTCCGTGCCCATCACGATGGCCGTGGCTTGGCGCATGTCGTAGTCGTAGTATTCGTAGGAGTCCTGCAACTGTGCCGTCAGGATGCGGATGCCATGCGCCTTGAGGAAACGGATACACTCCTCAGAGGTACAGGTGGCAGTAGGTACGCTGAACACCCCTCCGATGCTGGCACGTATGAGGTTGGGATTATAGAGGTCTGTCAGTGGGTCGCAGACGATGACGGCATCGACACCAGCGGCCTCGGCCGTGCGGAGGATGGCTCCCAGGTTGCCTGGTTTCTCGACACTCTCGAGTACGACGATCAGGGGATTCTGCCTGCTGGAGAGTTGCCTTGAGAGGGCTGACAGCGTATGCTCTTTTGTCCTGACCACGGCGATCAAGCCCTCGGTTGATCCACGATAGGCCATCTTCTCATAGACCTGTGGGGAGACATATAACTGGGGGGCGTGAATCAGGGGGACAGGTCCATGATTCTGTGCAGAATCAAGCGACCTGTCCCCCTGATTCACGAATACCTCCACGACCTCATATCCACAGGCGATGCAATGCCCAATCTCGCGCTGCCCCTCCACGACGAAGAGACCCTCCTCACGTCGGAGCGAGGATTTCTGCTGCAGGGCTACTACGTGCTTCACCTTTGCATTCTGTAGGCTCGTGATGATGCTTCCTTCCATATTCTGCTGCAAAATTACTACTTTTAATTGAAGAATGAAGAATGAAGAGTGAAGAATTTGCTACCGCCCTTTGTGTTTTTGACTATTTTTAAGCCTGCGGCTATCTGATTCTTCATTCTTCATTCTTCATTCTTAATTTTATTTCGTACCTTTGCAGGCAGAATTAACAACTTGCAAGTTATGACACTATTGAAGAAATGCCTGCCCGACGTGTTGGCAGTGCTGTTGTTTGCCGTATTGGCCTTTGCCTATTTCTTCCCTGCAGATATCGAGGGGCGCATCCTCTATCGTCATGATGCCTCAGCAGGAAGGGGGGCTGGACAAGAGGGTATCGAGTACCTGCAGAAGACGGGTGAGCGCTCGCGATGGACGAATGCTCTGTTCGGGGGGATGCCGACCTATCAGATGGCACCATCGTATGGCTCTACTGATCTGTTGGCAAAGGCCGTGAATGCCTATCACCTGTGGCTGCCAGAGAATGTGTGGTTCGTGTTTGCCTACCTGTTGGGCTTCTATATCCTGCTGAGGGCTTTCGACTTCCGTCAGCACTTAGCCGCATTAGGCAGTATCATCTGGGCTTTCTCCACCTATTTCCTGATTATCATTGCTGCAGGACATATCTGGAAGGTATGGGCACTGGCCTACCTGCCACCGCTGATTGCTGGCATCGTACTGGCCTATCGTGGGAAATACTTGTGGGGACTCTTGTTGACTGCCGTCTTCATGGCCTTTGAGATCAATGCCAACCATGTGCAGATGACCTATTATTATCTGTTCATCGTCCTCTTCCTTGTCATTGGCTGGCTGGTGGAGGCTATCCAGAAGCACGAGATGGTTCGCTTTATGAAGGCGACAGCCGTCTGTATCGCTGGTGCAGCCATCGGAGTATGCATCAACCTGTCAAACCTCTACCATACGTGGCAGTATAGTCAGGAGTCGATGCGCGGCAAGAGTGAACTGGTGAAGCAGAACAGTGCCAACCAGACGAGCAGTGGTCTGGACCGCGATTATATCACCCAGTGGAGTTACGGCATCGGCGAGACATGGACGCTACTGATCCCAAATACGAAGGGTGGGGCCTCGATGCCATTGAGCATGAGCGAGACAGCCATGAAGCATGCTGACGAAAACTATGTGAGTATCTACAACCAGATCGGACAGTATTGGGGCGAGCAGCCTGGCACCAGTGGCCCCGTCTATGTGGGAGCCTTTGTGATGCTGCTCTTTATCCTTGGGCTGTTTATCGTGAAAGGACCTGTGAAGTGGGCGCTGCTGGCAGCAACGGTTCTCTCTGTCCTCCTATCGTGGGGAAAGAACTTCATGGGCTTCACGGACTTCTTCCTTGACTATGTGCCGATGTATGCCAAGTTCCGTACGGTGGCCTCGATCCTTGTTATCGCCGAGTTCACCATCCCGCTGTTGGCTATGCTGGCATTGAAGAAGATATTCGATGAGCCGGAAGTCTTGAAGACAAAGGCGAAATACCTCTACATCAGTTTCGGACTCACTGCAGGCATTTGTCTGCTCTTCGCGCTGATGCCATCAGCCTTCTTCGGCAGTTTCGTCTCCTCGAGTGAGATGCACGCCATTCAGAGCCTGCCCGCAGAGCATGTCCAGCCCCTGTTGGCCAATCTGACAGAAATGCGGCAAGCCGTGTTTACGGCCGACTGCTGGCGCTCGTTCTTGATCATTGTCATCGGTATGGCTCTCCTAATGATATATAGGTATGGAAAACTGAAGGCGGAATATACAGTAGCGTGTATCCTCGTGCTCTGTCTGGTGGATCTCTGGCAGGTGAACAAGCGCTACCTGAACGACGAGATGTTCGTGCCGAAGTCTGAGCGTGAGCAACCCCAGCAGAAGACACAGACAGACGAACTGATTCTGCGTGACCAGACCCTCGACTACCGTGTGCTGAACCTCGCCTCGAACACGTTCAACGAGAACGAGACGAGTTACTATCATAAGAGTATCGGCGGCTATCATGCAGCCAAGTTGCGCCGCTATCAGGAGATGATAGATGCCTATATCTCACCAGAGATGCAAGCGCTCTTTGGCGCTGTCAGTAAGGCAGCAGGTGATATGACGCAGGTGAAGGGCGACAGTATCTGTCCAGTGCTGAACATGCTCAACACACGCTACTTCATCTTCCCCCTGGAGGGTGGACAGACGGTGCCTATCCAGAACCCGTATGCATACGGCAATGCCTGGTTTGTGGATCAACTCGACTATGTCGCCAATGCCAATGAGGAACTTGATGCCCTGGGCAAGATCGACCTGCGCCATCAGGCCGTGGCCGATGCGAAGTTCAAGGAGCAACTCGGTGAGGCTGTCGTGCAGGATACGGCCAGCATCGTGACTATCACCACCTACGAGCCCAACCGTCTGGTCTATGACGTGAACAGTGGCAAGGGTGGTATCCTTGTGTTCTCGGAGATCTACTATCCGGGCTGGACGGCTACCGTCGATGGGCAGCCTGTAGAACTTGGGCGTGTGGATTATATCCTCCGTGCACTGCATATCCAGCCAGGTAAGCATCAGGTGGAACTCACCTTCTTCCCCAAGTCGGTGAGCACGACGGAGACGGTAGCCTATATCGCTTTCTTCCTGCTGATTCTGATAGTGGTGGGTATCATAGTGATAGAGATTCGTCATCGGAAGAAGGAATAGGCCATGAAGAAACTGTTGTCGTTGCCACCTAATCTGGTTGGTAGTTTCCATGAAGTGACAGGCCTGAGCCGTGACGACTTCTTCTGTACCAACGATCCTGTGGGTCATAAACTCGGCAGTGGAGGTGGTACGTCGTGGCTCTTGCAGGAGGCATGGAGAGATCAGCATTCCTCATCCCCCATTTCTTATTCCTCATTTGACGATTGGCTTGCCTCGGAGAAACGAATACTGTTACATGCAGGTGGTCAGAGCCGTCGCCTGCCAGCATACGCACCGTCAGGGAAGATCCTGACCCCCGTTCCTGTATTCCGTTGGGAAAGAGGGCAACGACTCTCACAGGATTTGTTGACTCTCCAGTTGCCACTCTACGAGAAGATAATGTCGATGGCACCAGAGTCTATCCATACGATGGTAGTCAGTGGTGATGTCTATATCCGAGCCACTCAACCCCTCCAGCCTATTCCTGAGGCAGATGTTGTCTGCTATGGTCTGTGGCTCGATGCCTCCGTGGCGAAGAATCACGGGGTGTTCGTGAGCCGTCGCCGTACGCCTTCTGTTCTTAAGCAGATGCTCCAGAAACCTTCGGTACAGGTACTTGGCGAACTGCAGAAGGATCATTTCTATCTGACGGATATCGGTATCTGGCTGCTCTCTGATAAGGCAGTGAAACTTCTGATGGCAAGATGTGCAGGCGATCCTAGTAATCCTAGGATACCTAGGGCATACGATCTCTATTCGGAGTTTGGCTGTGCCCTCGGCACCGACCCGACCATCGCCGACGAGGAACTGCGTCAGTTGAAGGTGGCTATCCTTCCTTTGGCGGGTGGTGAGTTCTACCATTTCGGTACTTCGCGGGAGATGATCTCCTCGACGATGCGAATCCAGAACCTGGAGAACGACCAGCGGAAGATCATGCACCTCGACCGCAAGCCCCATCCCTCGATTTTCGTGCAGAATGCCGTGATGGAGATAGGGTTTACGGAGGAGAATACGAATATCTGGATAGAGAACAGTCATGTGGGCAGGCATTGGCAACTCTCCCACGACCATATTATCACAGGTGTTCCCAAGAACGACTGGCATCTCTCATTGCGGCCTGGGGAATGTATCGATGTCGTCCCTATTGGGGAGACACAGTATGCCGTGCGCCGCTACCATATTGATGACCGCTTTGCTGGGGCAGAGCAGCAGCAGCGGCAATTCCCGGTGATAAGCGACCTAAATAGCCTAGGAACCCTAGAAAATCCAGATAGACTAGTTCCCCAGGCTGACCGGCTGATTTCTGCCGAGGAAATTTCCACCGAGGCTAACCTGCGGCGGCTCTTTGCCCAGCGGAAAGCCTTCCGCAAGGAGAATTGGAGCGCACTTGCCCATAACTGGAGCCATAGCGTCTTTTATCAACTCGACCTCGCGGACGCCCAACGAGCGTTTGAGGATGAGCATATTCCACTACCGCCACCATTACCAGAGGATGTACCGCTGATGACGCGTATCCACGATGCGATGTTCCGCCGTGAAAGCGACAAGGCCTTTGCATTGCTTCGTGAGGGACTGATGCATTCAGGCACTCCTACATTGGAACAGCGTATCCCCCAGAAATCTGTCTATGACGACCAGATCGTGTGGGGGCGTTCACCGGTGAGAATCGATATCGCTGGTGGATGGACGGATACACCGCCCTATTGCCTGATGGAGGGCGGAAACGTTATCAACTTTGCGATCGAACTCAACGGTCAGCCTCCACTACAGACCTATATCCGTCCTTCCAAGGAACTTCGTATCGTTCTCCGTAGCATTGACCTGGGAGCGATGGAGGTGGTGGAGACCACAGAGCAATTGAGAGACTTCATGCATGTGGGGTCACCGTTCTCGATTCCAAAAGCAGCCTTGGTACTGGCAGGCTTTGGGGGCGGAGATAATCTTCGCTCGCAGTTGGAGACTTTTGGCTGCGGTATCGAACTGACTCTTCTCTCTGCTATTCCAGCGGGTAGTGGACTGGGTACCAGCAGCATCCTCGCCTCGACGGTACTTGGAGCCGTTAGTGACTTCTGTGGCCTTGGATGGGACAAGACGGAAATCGGGCGGCGGACATTGATGCTTGAACAGATGCTCACTACGGGTGGTGGTTGGCAGGATCAGTTTGGCGGAGTCCTTGGTGGGGTGAAACTCTTGCAGACGGGTGGGGGCTTCGACCAGAGTCCGCTGGTGCGATGGTTGCCCAACGACCTGTGGCTCCAGCCCGAATACAAGTCATGCCATCTCTTGTATTATACTGGGATCACGCGTACCGCTAAGCATATCCTGGCAGAGATTGTCAGTCGGATGTTCCTCAACCACGGTGATGAGATCCGTCTGTTGCGAGAGATGAAGGAGCATACGATGGAGATGTATGAGACCATCCAGCGCAACGACTTCGTGGGAATGGGCCATCTTGTGAGGAAGACCTGGCAGCAGAACCAGGCGCTCGACAGTGGAACAAATCCGGCTGCCGTCGCCTCGCTCACATCACTGGTGGATGACCTGTGTCTAGGCTACAAACTGCCTGGTGCTGGTGGAGGTGGCTACCTCTATATGATTGCCAAGGATCCAGAGGCTGCCGCTCGTATCAAACAGATTCTTAACGACCATCGGAATAACAAGAATGCCCGTTTCGTGGAGATGTCACTCTCCACCACGGGACTACAGATTAGTCGTAGTTGAATGATTGAGGAATGGAGTTTAGAACAGTAGTAGATGTACCAGATCCTGGGTTTAGGATTGGTCCCTGTGAGGAGATGCTCTTCGTGGGGTCCTGTTTCGCTACGGAGATAGGGCGCCGGTTTCATGAAGAGAAGTTCCGTGCGACCGTCAATCCCTTTGGCGTAATGTATAATCCTGCCAGTATCCTGCATACCATCGAACGCTGTGACGGTTCTCCCCGTGTCGCTTTCCTAACGCTTGGTACGAATCATGTCTATCGCCTGAAGGAGACAGGCGAGATTGTAGATAACTGCCAGAAGCGGCCGCAGTCGCTCTTTACAGAGGAAGAATTGTCGGTGGAGGCATGTGCAGAATATCTGCGACGATCCATCATGTTGCTCCGTGGGATAAACCCAGGGATACATGTCGTGGTCACCGTCAGCCCGATCCGCTATCGTAAGTATGGCTACCACGAGTCCCAACTCTCTAAAGCCACCCTACTGTTGGCTGCCAGTCAGATAGAGGGTGCTGCTTACTTCCCAGCCTATGAGATAGTAAATGACGAACTGCGCGACTATCGCTTTTATAAGGACGATATGCTCCATCCCTCTGATCAGGCAGTGGAATACATCTGGCAACGCCTGTCGGAAGTCTATCTGAGTGATGAGGCGAAGGCATTCCTCAAGGAGTGGGCACCCGTGAAGGCCGTCCTGAACCATCGTCCTTTCAACCCTGACTCCGAAGAATATCACAGACTCATGGATAAAACTATGTTAAAAGTAGCGGAATTGCAAAAAAAATACCCTACCTTTGCAGTATAATAGCAATCATACAATCATGAAATACAGTATAGAGAAGGTGGCGACCCTTATAGGAGCACGCCGCTATGGAGACAAAGACGGACAAATCCGTTGGCTGTTGACAGACAGTCGTAGCCTATGTTTTCCTGAAGAGACACTCTTTTTCGCGTTGAAGACTCAGCGCAATGACGGACATCGGTATATTAGTGACCTTTATCGTCGTGGTGTCCGCCATTTCGTAGTGGAGCAAGTACCCGAGCATTATGACACCGTCTATCCCGATGCAGACTTTTTGCGCGTGCCCCATACCTTAGCCGCTCTACAGCGACTTGCGGAGCGGCATCGCGATGAGTTTGATCTACCCATCGTAGGTATTACAGGCTCTAACGGCAAGACGATGGTGAAGGAGTGGCTCTACCAACTGTTGCTTCCCTCGCAGAAGATTGTGCGCTCACCGCGCTCCTATAACTCCCAGATTGGTGTGCCTCTATCAGTATGGCTTCTCAACGAGCAGACCGAGGTGGGCATCTTCGAGGCGGGTATTAGTCAGCCAGGGGAAATGTATGCCCTGCGTGACATCATCCAGCCCACTATCGGAGTACTGACCTCCCTGGGCGCTGCCCATCAGGAGAACTTCCGTTCGATGGAAGAGAAATGTATGGAGAAACTCGAACTGATGCATGATACGGAGGCAATGGTCTATTGCTCCGACAACGATACTGTCAGCCGTTGTATCCGTAGGATGCAGTACAAGGGTGAGAAGATTGCGTGGTCACAGTGCGATGAGCAGGCTGCCCTTTTTGTGAAAGAGGTCGTGGAGAAAGGCCATACCACGCGTATCACCTATATCTGGAAAGAAGAAGAAAATACCTATAGTATCCCCTTCATTGATGATGCTTCAATCGACAACTCTATCACCTGTGCGGCAGTGGCGCTCCATCTGGGACTGACACCGGCACAGTTGGCTGACCGTATGCCAAAACTGGAACCCGTCGCCATGCGCCTGGAAGTGAAGGAGGGACAACGAGGTTGTGTGATTATCAACGACTCCTATAATTCGGACATTAACTCTCTAGATATTGCTCTCGACTTCATGCAGCGCCGTGAGGCCAAGAAGAGGACTCTCATTCTAAGTGACATTTTCCAGACAGGCACTTCGCCGGAGACCCTCTACGCCCAGGTTAGTGAACTGGCCGTGAAGCGCGGTATCACGAAGTTCATCGGAATCGGTCCTGAGATCTCTGCTCAGGCAGACAAAATCCAGATTGCCGATAAAGCCTTCTTCGTTAGTGTGCCCCACTTTCTTTCCAGTGACGCCTTTGTCAATCTGCGCAATGAACTGGTGCTGTTGAAAGGTGCCCGTCCCTTCGGCTTCGACCAGATTACGGAGCAACTGGAGCAGAAGGTGCATGAGACCATCCTGGAGGTGAACCTCAATGCCGTGGTTGATAACCTGAACTACTTCCGTTCGTTCCTGAAGCCCGAGACGAAGATGGTATGTATGATTAAGGCCGACGGCTACGGAGCAGGAGCCGTCGAGATTGCCAAGACACTACAGGATCATCGCGTCGATTACCTGGCGGTGGCGGTGGCCGACGAGGGCGTGACGCTCCGTAAGGCTGGTATCACTGCCAATATTATGATCATGAACCCGGAGATGACGGCCTTCAAGACAATGTTTGACTACGACTTGGAGCCAGAAGTGTATTCATTCCGCCTGATGGATGCATTGATCAAGGCAGCCCGCAAGGAGGGTATCACAGGCTGGCCTGTGCATATCAAACTCGATACGGGAATGCACCGTCTTGGTTTCGACCCTGTACACGATATTGATGAGGTCATCGACCGTCTGAAACACCAGAGTGCCATCATCCCACGCTCTGTCTTCAGTCACTTCGTAGGCTCAGACAGCGACGGCTTCGATGAGTTCTCCGCCCAACAGTTCGCACTTTTCGATGAGGGAAGCCGTAAGTTGCAGTCCGTCTTCACTCATAAGATTTTGCGCCATATCGACAACTCTGCAGGCATCGAGCATTTCCCGGAGCGCCAGATGGACATGTGCCGTCTGGGCATTGGACTCTATGGCATCGATCCGCGCGATAACCATATCCTCCATACGGTAAGTACACTGAAGACCACTATTCTCCAGATGCGCCATGTTCCGGCGGGGGAGACAGTGGGCTATAGCAGGAAGGGCAAGATTGAGCGCGACTCCGTGATTGCTGCCATTCCTATCGGCTATGCCGACGGCCTAAACCGTCACCTCGGCAATCGTCATGGTTACTGTCTTGTCAATGGGCAGAAAGCCCCGTATGTGGGAAATATCTGTATGGACGTAGCGATGATCGACGTGACGGACATCCCCTGTGTCGAGGGTGACCAGGTAGAGATCTTCGGTGAGCACCTGCCCGTCACGGCACTCTCCGATACGCTCGACACTATTCCCTACGAGGTGCTTACGGGAGTCAGCAATCGTGTGAAGCGTGTCTATTTCCAGGATTAATGGAAAGTACGTTAACGATAACGTAAAGAAAATAGTAGCGAAATGCGTGACGTTTCGCTATTTTTTTGTATCTTTGCATCCAAATAACACTAAAACAAGTAAATATCGATATTATAGACAATGGAACAAGTCTTTAGTTACATTATTAGTCTGGGTGCATCGGTGATGATGCCCATCCTCTTTACCATTATTGGCCTTTGTATAGGCATGAAGTTTGGAAAGTCCCTGAAGTCTGGTCTCTACGTGGGTGTCGGTTTCGTGGGACTTGGTATTGTGACTGCCCTGTTGACCAACAATTTCGGAAGTCCGCTTTCGGAAATATCGCGTCTATACGACTTACAACTTGGGGTCTTCGATATGGGTTGGCCTGCTGCGGCTGCCGTGGCCTATAATACGGCAGTAGGGGCTTTGATTATTCCTATCTGCTTGGGCGTGAACTTCCTATTACTGATTACCAAGTGTACGCGTACGGTAAATATCGATCTTTGGAACTACTGGCACTTTGCATTCATTGGGGCTGTGGCTTATTTTGTGATGGATCAGTCGTTGGCTTGGGGCTACTTCGCTGCCATTGTGTGCTACATCATTACGCTGGTGATGGCCGATCTGACAGCCGATAAGTTCCAGAGTTACTACGAGGATATGGATGGAATCTCTATCCCACAGCCCTTCTGCCAGAGTTTCACGGCCTTTGCCATCGGTATCAACTGGTTGCTTGACAAGATACCAGGGTTCTCTAAACTCGACATTGATGCGGAAGGCTTGAAGAAGAAGTTCGGTGTGCTTGGTGAACCCATCGTACTTGGTGTCATCGTGGGTGCCCTGATCGGTGTGGTGGCCCAACTTGACATCAAGAAAGTGCTCTTCCTGGGAGTGACGATGGGAGCCGTGATGGAACTGATACCGCGTATTACACGGCTCTTTATTGACGGTCTGAAGCCGATTGCTGAGAAGACGCAGGAGGTGGTGCAGAAAAGATGGGCAGGCAAGAAAATATATATCGGCATGTCGCCTGCATTGGTGATTGGTCATCCGACTACACTCGTGTCTTCCCTGATCCTTATACCGCTGGCCCTGTTGATGGCTGTGGCCCTCCCGGGCAATGAGTTCCTGCCGTTAGCATCGTTGGCCGGCATGTTCTACATATTCGTGATGGTGCTGCCCTATACGAAAGGAAATGTGGTGAAGACACTGATCGTCGGTATCGTCACGGTCGGTATCGGACTATGGTTTGTTACTGACATGGCACCCGCCTTCACACAGGCCGCGCAGACGGTGTATGCGCAGACCCAAGACCCAGCGGCGAAGATCCCTGAGGGATTCCAGGCCGGCGCTCTCGACTTTGCCTCTAGCCTCTTTGGCTGGGTCATCTACAAATGTGTGAACAGTCTGGCATACGTGGGTGCTGGTATCCTGACGCTCATCACTCTTGCCATGGTGTTCTGGAACCGTCAGCGCATCGTGGCCTCTGAGAAACGGTAATTGTTAAGAGAATAAGAATTTAAAAAAACGATAGGAAATGAAGAAAACTTTTTTTATTTTAATGCTTATGGGTAATTTTGCAGTGGGCTTTGGCCAGCAGAACGTGAGTTTCCAGACGGCTTGTCATCCTGAGGATGTGAAACACTACGACACGCAGACCTTACGAGATCGCTTCGTAATGGAGAAGGTGATGGCGGCTGATGAGATCAACCTGACCTATTCGATGTACGATCGCTTCATCTTTGGTGGGGCGATGCCTGTCAGTAAGGACCTGAAACTCGAGGCTTTCCCTGAGTTGCGCGCCGACTATTTCATGCGCAATCGTGAATTGGGTATCATCAATACGGGTGGCGATGGTATAGTGATTGTTGATGGACAGGAGTATCCACTCGGATACAGTGAGGCACTCTACGTGGGGCGCGGCTGGCTGGGTAAGGACAAAAACGGTGGTGACATAGACTCGAACAAGGAAGTCGTCTTCCGTTCCAAGGATCCTCAGGAGCCGGCTAAGTTCTATCTGAACTCCGCCACGGCCCACCACCACTATAAGACACAGTGGGTGACCCTCGATGGGCGAAAGAACGGCAAGGTGCAGAGCCTAAAGGCTACAATCATTGGCACGAAGGACAAACCCCTTGGCACGCTCGCAGAAAGCAACCAGCGTACCATTAACCAGTTGATCGTGAACACGGCTCTGGAGGAAGGTCCCTGTCAGTTGCAGATGGGCCTGACACAACTCCAGGAAGGTAGCGTATGGAACACGATGCCTCCACATACCCATGGACGCCGTATCGAAGCCTACTACTATTTCAATGTGCCTGAGTCGCAGACCGTGTGCCATATTATGGGCGAGCCTCAGGAGAGTCGTGTCGTATGGTTGCACAACGAGCAGGCTATCATGTCGCCCGAGTGGAGTATCCATTGTGCCTCTGCCACCTATTATTATACCTTTATCTGGGGTATGGCTGGGGAGAACCTGAACTACAACGACAAGGATAATATCCCCGTGATTGATTTAAAGTAGTAGATCGTAAATAGATAAATCGTAAATATCCCATGACTCCCGTACAAACAACTAAGATGTCCAACTTCCGCTGGGTCATCTGCGGGTTGCTCTTTCTGGCAACCACCATTAATTATATGGACAGACAGGTCCTGTCGTTAACATGGAAGGATTTCATCGCACCAGAGTTCCACTGGACCGATGGTGACTATGGCACGATTACTGGTATGTTCTCGCTGTTCTATGCCATTGCCAATCTCTTCGCTGGAAAATTCATAGACTGGATGGGTACGAAGAAGGGTTATCTGATTGCCATCTTCGTATGGTCACTTGGTGCGGTGCTCCATGCCGGCTGTGGCTGGGTGGCTATGACGGTTGAGGGCTATGACTCCATCGAAGCCCTGCGCATGGTGGAGGCGGGCAGTGACGCTGCCGTTGCCATTGCGACGATCTCCGTGTGGCTCTTCCTCAGTTGCCGCCTGATCTTGGCTGTCGGTGAGGCTGGTAACTTCCCCGCCGCTATTAAGGCTACGGCAGAGTATTTCCCGAAGAAAGACCGTGCCTTTTCTACCTCTATCTTCAACAGTGGTGCCTCTGTCGGTGCCTTGGCCGCTCCTGCCACCATTCCTCTGTTGGCTCGTGCCTGGGGCTGGGAGATGGCCTTCATCATTATCGGTGCCCTTGGCTTTATCTGGATGGGACTGTGGATATGGCTCTATGAGAAACCCCGTCATAACAAGCGCGTCAACCAGGCTGAACTAAACTATATTGAGCAGGATAGCGACTTGGCTGAGGTACAAGACCGTAGTGCTGCGAAGGAGGAGAAGACCATTCCGTTCTTCGACTGCTTCAAGTACAAGCAGACTTGGTCGTTCCTCGTGGGTAAGTTCATGACCGACGGCGTGTGGTGGTTCTTCCTGTTCTGGGCACCTGCTTACTTCAGTGACCAGTATGGCTACACCTCCGACTCGACAATGGGCATTCTGCTGATCTTCACGCTCTATGCTATTGTGACCATTCTTTCTATCGGTGGCGGCTATCTGCCTACGTATTTCGTGGATAAGAAGGGTATGAATCCATATCTGGGCCGTATGCGGGCTATGCTCATTTTCGCCTGTTTCCCCGTGCTCGGACTGTTTGCTCAGCCCCTCGGTGCCTACAGTGCATGGTGGCCCGCCATTCTTATCGGCCTGCTCGGTGCAGGGCATCAGGCTTGGAGTGCCAACCTCTTCTCTACCATCGGTGATATGTTTCCGAAATCGACCATCGGGACGATTGTCGGTCTTGGAACGATGGCTGGTGGTATTGGCTCGATGTCGATCAACCTGGGCTCGGGTAAGTTCTTCGATTGGGCTGCTACCCAGGGTGCCAACTTTACCTTCTTCGGCTTCGAGGGCAAGCCTGCCGCATATATGGTGGTGTTCTGCATCTGTGCCGTGGCTTACCTTATTGGCTGGTGCATTATGAAGGCGCTCGTGCCGAAGTACAAGCCTATCGTGGTGGAAGATTGAAGAATTGAAAGCGTATGAAATGGGGCTCCTCATCCGAGGAGCCCCATTTTAATGGTGTATGGCAGGAAGCCCTGGTGTATCAACGTGTCGATGAACCCTTCCGACATCGCCTCGTTGTCCTTGCGGGTGTAGCGGATATCGGTGAAGACTTGGGCGAGTGTCTCCTTGTGGTTGATCTCCACGAAGTGACGGTTCTCTTCGAGTTCTTCTTTATATTTATAATAGGTATCGATGTCTCGGCCCATGTAGTCGTTGTAGGTTTCCTGGTGGACGAAACTCTCCAGGGGCAAGCGGTCGGAGAGAGATGGCTCCTCATTGGGCCAGCCAATGGTAAGCGTGGCCACGGGCATCACGAGTTTTGGCAACTGCAGGATGTCGATGATCTGCTGAGGTTGGTAAACGGTCGTACCAAGGTAACAGTAGCCGAGTCCCTCCTCGTCCATGAGGTTGCAAAGCGTCTGTGTGTAAAGCAGAGCATCGGTAGCAGCATTGATAAACGACAGGAAATTGTCGTAGCCAGGCTCTGCCTTGCGGCATTTTGCCCAAAAACTGGTGCGGTTGAAATCAGCGCAGATGGTCAGTACCACGGGTGCCTCTTTCACCATCGGCTGGTTAAAATGAGCGGGCGACAGACGGGCCTTCATCTCCTTGGAACGGGTAACGATAACACTGTAGAGTTGCAGGTTGCCCATCGTCTGGGTGCGGGCTGCCTCGTTCAGCAGGCGGTTCAGCAATTCTTCGCTGACTTCGCGGTCCGAATACTTTCGGATTGTTCTTCTGGTGTGGATGGATTTCATTTTCTTCTTATTTAGTGGGCACAAAGATAGTGAAAGTTTCCGTTTCTGGGAAACTTTTTCCCAAGAATTATCGGAAATGTTTTCCACAATGGAAAATAATGCTTATCTTTGCACACAAAAACATGACGTTATGCAAATGGAAACGAGAAAAGACATATTGATCCGTATTGCCACAGAATTGGCAGCGGTAGGCAATAAGTCAGGTGACGAGATGACTTTGGATCAGATTGCCTCGCAGTTGGAGATAGGTTTGAGTGCACTGGAACCGGAAAAGGCCGACAGGCTACTGGCCCTGGCTAATCAGGCCGTGCTGCAGGCTGTACAGAACCATCGTCCGGAGGTGACGGAGGTAAGGCCGCAAGTACTGGAATGCGATGTTGTCCGCTTTCAGAACAACAAGGATAAATGGGTGGCTCTCGTTGGACTGCTCGATGGCTATCCCTACGAGATATTCACGGGTCTGCAGGACGACGAGGAAGGAATCATCCTGCCCAAGACTGTTACCCATGGCAAGATCATCAAGCAGGTGAATTCCGACGGAACGAAGCGCTACGATTTCCAGTTTGAGAATAAGCGTGGCTATAAGACAACGGTTGAGGGACTATCGGAGAAGTTTAATCCAGAATACTGGAACTATGCCAAACTGATTTCTGGAGTGCTGCGCTACCGGATGCCGCTGGAGCATGTAATAAGGCTGATAGGGTCGCTGTCTATGAAGGATGAAAGTATTAATACGTGGAAGACTGGCGTGGAACGTGCCCTGAAGCGTTATCTTCCTGGTTCTCATGAAGATGTGGAGGCGGTTGAAGATTGATTGTTCATATATCAGGTTGGAGCATCTTTGCTTCCACGCCTTCCATGGAGTGATGCCCCAGGAACGGCTGGTGGGGGGCGACTTTGTCGTTGACCTACGGGTAGGTTATCCCCTGGAATCGGCTATGCATAGCGATGAGGTGGCAGATACTCTTGATTATGCCCGGCTCTATGCCCTCGTGGAGCATGAGATGCAACAGACGTCGAAATTGCTGGAGCACGTAGCAGGACGTATCGCTGAGGCCATAGAGAAAAACTTCCCTATGGTGACGTCAATCGACCTGACGGTAACTAAGCAGAATCCCCCGATGGGAGCCAACTGTCAGGGTGCAGCGGTAGAGATTCACTTAATAAATGATAAAACTGCATGACAAATGTTGCCTTTTCGGTGGATTATGCGTATTTTTGCACCATTTAAATAAGGTATGCGTAAGAAGATTGTATTATTTCTGATAACGATAGTCTGTTTTGCAGTATCCGCTGGTGCTGCGAGCAAACCCTTCACATTGGTCATTGATGCAGGGCATGGCGGTGGTGACGCAGGGGCTGTCGGTGCTATCTCAAAAGAGAAAAACCTGACCCTGAAGTTTGCCTTGGCTTTCGGACGGATGGTAGAGCGCAATTGCCCTGACGTAAAAGTTATCTATACCCGGAAAACTGATAAGTTCGTGGAACTCTATCGTCGTGCGGAAATAGCCAACCAGAACAAGGCTGACTTGTTTATCTCTGTCCATATCAATGCCCTGCCGAGAGGAAGGACAGCGCGGGGATTCCAAACCTATACCCTGGGTACTAGCAAGCGCACTGGCAAGAACACTGGCGTGCTTCAGAACCTGGAAGTGGCTAAACGCGAGAATGCCGTCATTCTGCAGGAGGACAACTACCAGCAAAGGTATCAAGGCTACGATCCGAATTCCCCAGAGAGCGATATCATGTTTGAGTTTATCCAGGACAAGAACATGGAGAACAGTGT
>OCTW011576736.1_pt1 | contig 18645 bp, 16 predicted proteins | sample 1539671 | NCBI WGS metagenome assembly OCTW01 (sample SAMN02144230, study PRJEB22623) | gut metagenome | biome: sheep rumen | host: Ovis aries | place: New Zealand
CTTGGTAGCGATAACGGATTCGACTCTTCCGTCCGGATAACGCTTCCGGCTGATCACCCCGGACATGCTCTTGAACGGGGCTTCCAATGTGAATTTTAGTGCCATAAGAAATTAATTTTTAATGAAGATAACTTTATTTCCCGTAGGATTAGCCATATGCCATCCGTCGCGGGGTTCTGTAGTGTGATAACGGGCATAATAGTCCGCATAGGAGAGGGTCTGCTGTCTTGGAGCCCGGGCGTTTTCCTCTATTGCCCGCAAGGGATCATAGTGCACAAACTTGTTCTGCTCCAGTTTGGTACGGATGGTGTCGTAAATCCGTTGCTGCGTTTGAGGCGGATAGGTGGCCCATAGGGCGGCACATTCTGTTTCCCGTTTGGCGCTCGATCCGTGTGCACGGAGCAGCTGCCATAAATCATTAAATAAACTCATAAACCTACAATTTAATTATTGGTGGTACAAAAGGTGGTGGTACGTGTTACGTAACACCTTTACGTAACACCTTTTTCTTTTTAATTTTCTTTTGCTTCTTTTCTTTTATTACCTTTCTTTTTCAATTCCGGCGACAAAGTTACTGCTTTTCGGATTAGTGCCGAGGGAAAATTTTACCCTTTTTGTTAACAAAATACTTAATGTTGTCTTTTGAGCACAAAAAAACATCCGCTGTCACCTTGAACGGTGCCCGGAACTTGCGGTGAAGAGACTGCATGTGAACTGTTCGGATCAGTTCATCGTGAAGATTCGTAAGATCGCACGTGAGTGCAAGAAACTGCTCATCAGAGAGCGACCGGATGTAGCCTTTGGCTGCATCCAGCAAGAATAAATCCAATTCGGTGTACATTTTGTCTAACAGGCAGGAAAAACCGCAGGCACCATGCCCTACGGGCTCTGCCTATAGACAAAAATGCCCCACGAAATCAATCGCAGGGCTTCCCTTGGGTATATATCCCAACCTATAAACTTTTCATATCCAATCTAATAAAAAGTCGTGCGTATTATATGCTAGAAAAAATATGTGATTTTTTGCATTTTTGGGGTGTTTTGGGTAGTGTTTTTCAAAACATCATGAACATTCTTTGTAGAATCTCAAACATAATAATATCGAATCCTCTGCTCAGTTCTTCCCTTTTTGCCACGAGTACGCAACAGGAATGGTATTTTCCATCTTTGTCTTGATAGGTATTCCGGCAAACAACTGGTGTCTCCACCAAGATACCTTCGTTAGTAAAAAAGAATTGTCTCGTCTCGGCTTGGTCACTAAACATCTGATATTCTATATATTCTTCTGTAGCATTCCTTACCTCCGCCCGATAGCAGATTGCTGCAACCGAGTCACGCAACAGTTCTATCAACTCTCTGCGTGCATTACTCATCGCCATGCTATCCGCTTCAGCCTGCGTCGGAGCGCATCCGTACCCCATACGACTGATGGTACTATCCGTCATTTGCACCATCTGTTCACACTCCTCGCAGACTACCTCTCTGCTCTGCTGCGCTGCTAATGGCATAGCTACTGCCAATAAGGCTATTATAAGAACACTCTTTTGCATCTGTATTCTCGGTAGTATTTGATCAACTACACATGCATGAAATGAAGTAGCTATTTTAATTGTAAATTACTGTTCCTTGGCGAAGCGGAAGATATCGCGTTTGTAATCTCTCTCGTGATACACCAACGAATCGCTTGAGGAACGCTGAAGAATATATATCTTCGCTATAGACATATCCTTTACGTCCATAGTAGAGAACTCACGCAGTTCTTTGCCTTTCTTATTCCACCGGAACCATCCGTTGCCATGATAGCGCAAATCCTCTTCCTGCACATCGTCCGCCTCATTCCATTCCTTACCCCAGAACATCTCCGTTTCCTCGTCATAATCGTCGTAATAGGCCTTATGCCATTGGGGATTGGCTGTGTTTATCCATCGGCCTACGATGAGAGGATCGGCAGATGGGATGTCGCACTCATGGAACACTCCGTCTGTAGGGTGCTCGTTGAGTACGACATTTTCCTGCGGTTGAGCTTCACGATGGGATTTATACCAAACTACCGCAGCGGCAATTGCGGCTGCAGCAAGCACGGATGAAAGAATGATGATGGTTCGTTTGGATAGCTGCATTTAAATTGGGTTATTTCAAGGCAATCACTTGCGCTTGTTGGTTATTCATACCCGGCATGGTGCGTCCTATGCCGGCGTTGATATAAGTCGGGTCACAGACGATGTATTTGCGCTGCTTATAGGTCAGATAATCTCCTTTGCCGTCTTCATTAAATGCGACAGCCGCAGCCAAGTGACCGGGATAATAGAGCAGCACGACATCCAGTTTGACGAGATCACGCACGAGACGCGAGAAAAGGATCGCTCTATCCTCGCAATCGCAATAGGGATAATATAGCGTCTCTTGGGCAAAGAAAGCACGGTCATGACCCCATACTTTGTCATCATACTCATATTCAAAGGCCGTCTGTACCCAGTTCAGCAAGATCCCCACCGCCTCTCGCTCCGACATGCCTTTGATGGTTTTCTTGAGCGGCGGATAGAGCATGTTTTTGACAGACTTATCCAGCGGCGTGTTCGCATACGCAGCCCAACGGGTAGTCGGATTGCCGCTGAAGCAGGCCTGTGGATAGGTGTTAAAGAAATCGATTAGATTCTTATTCACACTCGCTGCCGTCGTTACGCCTTTTTTAGACGTCATCGTCCGTTTGGGCGTAGGATCACTACCGAGAGTCGGCAATTGCGCCATTTGTAACGAAAGCGCACGTTCTTTGCCGTATTTCGTCTGGGTAATCTGCAGTTGCTGCGGCTGATCTTTGCTCAGCAGATAGAATTTCGCTCCGTCCAACTCATAGTAGGAATAGTCGAAAATATCATAATTGCTGGCGATCAGCATGTAGAGTTTTCCGTTAGCCATGCCCATACGAATCCGATAGCCGGACTGCGTCAGAATAAACGCTTGGACGAGAACCGCTTCATTCGTCTTGCCATACTGCTTCTCGCACGCCTTTTGGAGCATCTGCAAGTATGCCCAGTCGCATAACTGATTCGCTTTCCGCGCATTAAGCGCCGTGCTGATCGTGATGTCATATTTCGGCTGGGATAACTGCCCCCATACGTCCGCGATGGCGGACTCATTGAGAGCCGCTAAATGTAGCTTGTCATCGACGGGAAAACCGATCGTTGTGATGGTTCCGAAATACGCGATGGACACTTTCTTGAAAGGCTCCTCTTTGGGCTTTACCGGAGCAATCGGTTCCGGCGCCGGCTGCGGTGCAGGCACGACTACCACTTTCGGTTTGACAGGGATCTCCACCGGCTTGGTTTCAATAGTCGGTTTGGGAGTCGGAACGGGCTTTAAGTCCTCCTTTGGGGCTGGTTTTTCTTCCTCCTTTGGTGTTGGCTGCGGGGCTGGTTTGGGTGGTTCCGTAGTGGGTTTCTCCTCCACAAACACCACGGGTTTCACCTCGGGTTCTTTCTTGGGCTTCTCCGCTTCGTGTATAGGGAATGTCTCCCATGCCTTGCGCAGATGCTCCGCATATTCCTCATTGATTCGCTTGCGGAAAGCGTCGAACTCCGCCTGCTGGTCGGTTTTGAACTTGTCAAACTTATCGTTTTGCTGCTGTTTGAACTTGTCAAAATTGCTTTCTTGAGCTACTAATGGGAGCATCGCAACAAAGAGGAGTCCTAAAATAATACTCTTTCGCATATATTTGGTTATATTTTCTTTCATTCTCTTATTGTTGTTTTTGTTACATTGAACATTTATAGAAGTCCCAACTTGCCGAACAAAACAATCTCAACTTGCCGAATTTTGCAAAAATATTTGCATAATTCAATTATTTATTGTATCTTTGCACTCGATTTTTATTAAAAATTCAAAGTACTACTTGGGATTTTAAACAAAAAAAATAACAAACTAATTGTATATAATATGTACCTCCGTAAGCAGCTTTTATCCGATGTAGAGACAGATAGTGTCTTCTTGTTTGGAGCCAGACAAACAGGTAAATCCGTGTTGTTGAAAACATTGTTTCCGAATAGTCTTTATATAGACCTATTGGAGACAAACCTTCAGAATCGTTTGCGTGAGCACCCCGATATACTTCGGGAGATGTTGGAGAACACTGAGGATGGTTCGCTTGTAATTATTGATGAGATTCAACTCGTTCCCCAATTGCTGGATGAGGTTCATTTGCTCATCAGCCGCAAAAATTTTCGTTTTGTTCTATGTGGCTCCAGTGCCCGTAAGCTCAAGCGTCAAGGGGTAAACACATTGGGTGGCAGGGCATTGCCGGAAAACCTGTATCCGTTAGTGAGTGCAGAAATCCCGGATTTTGATTTGCAGCGAGCCCTCACGCACGGTATGTTACCCAAGATTTACCTTTCAGAGCGTCCTACCCGTCTCCTGCAAGCCTATGTGGATATTTATATGAAAGAGGAGATACAAGCAGAGGCTCTGGTACGTAATCTAAAGTCTTTCTCCCGTTTCATGGAAGTTGCGGCTTTGACAAACGGCGAAATTGTCAATTACTCCAATATCGCTTCGGATTGTGGTGTAAGTGCTACTACTGTAACCGATTATTTTTCCATTCTGCAAGACACGCTTATCGGCTACCTTGTGCCGGCGTTTACGGACAAACAGAAACGCAGGTTGATGCAGGCTCCCAAATTCTGGTTTTTCGATGTCGGCGTAGCCAACCATCTGCTGCACCGCAGTCAGTTGGTACGCGGCACTATTGAATACGGACACGCATTCGAACATTTTGTCATTCAGGAACTGATTGCTTACATTGGCTATCACTATCATTCCCACCGTCTCACCTATTGGAGAACCTACACGGGGATTGAGGTGGATGCCGTTATTACGGATGCGAGCGGACAACCGGTACTGGCTATTGAAATCAAGTCGGTTATGGAAGTGCAACGGAAACATTTGAAGGGCTTACATGCTTTTCACGCTGATTATCCGGACTGCCAACTCATGTGCGTCAGTCTGGACAAACTGGCGCGACAAAGTGAGGGTGTCTGTTTGCTCCACATCCACGAATTCTTGCAGCAGTTATGGAATGAGCAATTATTCTCCTGAGAAAAGATACATATTATTCAAAGATCGTTTTATCTTTCAGTCAGACCCGCGCAAACGGGTCTGACTTTTTATTTGGCGGATATTGAATATCTATTTACTTTTTATAATCGTCATCATCTTAGATGAAACGAATGTGTATTTCAATGCTTCTTTATTCTTCTACTACAATCAATTTGCTTGCACGAGTACATTGAGGAAGCAATGCACTGTAAAGTTGTTTAGTATCCATATTATACATTAGAACATAATATTCTGTCAAGGATCCATTTATACCAGATGCAAGTATGTATAACATTCCATTTTTATCTTCCATAGCTATAGGATTATACCATGTTCCTGACAATATATTTTCCCGGCTCACTCCATCTACGATTTCTCTCACTCTATTATTTTTTTCCATTAAATAGTATGTTTGCCTTTGGGTATCACACGTCATATCTAAGCATGCTGTATAACCGACAAAATCCGTCATTAACCATGTAGAATGATCATATTGAGTGCATGGTATTGTCTTTTCATAATTAGTTCCTAGTAATACAACTGAATTATCTCTTACTCTCATTTTTCTTACACTTATTTCTTGGTTGGATGGGTACTCATACGTATTTCCTCCTGCACAATATCCAATTACTTTTATTCCTGAGGTTTTTGTATAATATAATTTGCCATTATTTACCTCAATATTTTTGCCTCCGTTAGTTTTCCCGTTGTAATTGCCGTTCTTTACCAAACTATATATTTCAAAACTACCTGAATATTCATTTAATCCCACATATATATTTCCATACATAACCTCCATATCGGAAATGTAGGACGCATATTCTGCATGTTTGGGCTTGAATTGGTATAGTAATTCTCCATTCTTATAAATACAATAAGTTCGATAGTTACAAACATTTTTAAAGCATGAGTAAATATTTCCATCTTCTACCGCCATATCTTGGAAACTATATTCATCCTGAGTTGATAAGAACGAAGGGAATTGGCATAAAATGCCATTTTTCCAATAACATACTTGATCATCAACACCATCAGATGTAACACCGGTAACATATACAGAAACATTTCCTGCATAGGTGGTAAAAAGAGTGCAGATAATCTCAATGAGAATAGTAAAAAATAGCTTTTTCATATTTATTCATTGCCAGTTATAATCCCATCGGCACATCCGTATTAAATGTAGTTTATTGTATTTGTATTATTTCAGGTGAAACAGAGCGGAAATCCGGCATGCAATCACCTGCATCTGCATTGATATAGGTGGGGTCGCATATAGTATATACTTTGTCATTCCATGTGAAGTGATAACCATGCGCCTTGTTATTCGGGAAATTAACAGCAGTAGCTAAATGCCTTGGATAAAGCAATAGAACTACGTCTAATCCCAGCAATTCCCTAACTAATATTGAATACAAAATTGATCTATCCTCGCAGTCTGAATAAGGGTAATAAATCGTCTCATCTCCATATAGCGGGCGTTCGTAACCAAATTGGTCTCCGTCTGTTTTATAATCAAAAGCAGTCTGCACAAAGTTAATAAGCATATTCGCTGCATCGTATGCTGATTTTCCTGCAATCTGCTGTTTCAATACAGGATAAAGCGATTGTTTGGTTTTATCAGACAATGATGCCGCAGAATAATAATCCCACTTCACGCTTAGCGGATATTCATTATAAAAGTCTATCAGATTCTTATTCTCTGCCACCGTTGCCCGCATATTCGGGAAACGCCGAGAAGAAAGCGTCCGAGAAGCTGCCGGCTGATAACTCAAATTAGGAGAACTACTCATCCTCAAAGATGGGATCTGCTCTTCTGGGAAGGCTCTGTCAAATAGACGATAAGAATGCGAACCAACCGCTTTATCAATAATATAATATTGTGTTCCGTTTAGTGGAATATATGAATAATCATAAAGAGTAGCATTAAAGGGGACTAATAATACTAATCTATTATCTGTACTGGCGATACGTGTGTTGTAACCGGATTGCGCAAGTATATACATTTGCATCAGGACAGCCTCGTTTGAGTTTGTCCCGTAAATACTTTTAGTAAGAGATTGCAGCAAATTGATATATCCCCAATCACCGAGTTGCAACTCATCACGTAATTTCAAGCAATCGCTTATAAGCGCATCATATGCCGGGTTTGAGAGGTGTTGCCACATATTAGAAGCAGATGCCTCTGTCGCATCAGGCAAAGTATATTTGAGTGCATAATTAAAATGTACTTTACATGGTGTACCATGAAATTGGAAACTATATGTAGGTTTGTCTTCAGTGGGCGGTTCATCAATAGGAACTACCGGCTCTGGTGCTTCGTATGGCACGATAGAAATAACCAACTTATACCTTATTTCATTGGTTGGAGGTGGTGTATTATCCATCTTTACTGCCGGTTTGGGCGTATCTTGATCCTTCGGCTTTTTCTTTGCTGCATAAGACTTATACGCAGTCCATGACTGCTTCATATATGCTGCATAATCGGCATTGATTTTTTGCCGATACGCATCATACTCTTTCTGTTTTGCAGACTTGTACTTTTGGTACTTTGCTTGCTGCTCCGCTTTGTATTGCTCAAATGACTGAGCTATTCCAACATTTGAAATAAGGAGAGCTAATAATAAGAAGAACTGTTTCATATTTTTTATAGTAATCATAATGGTATTTTAACAGATTTAAGAGAGTCACGATTGAGTTTTTTATTACTGTACTAATCTTACTGATAATAAGTTAGTGTATTTATGTAAAGCAAAATAAATATTGGACTGGTTAAAAACGAAAGCCCATGCCGCATAATCAGACCTACTTATACCCATGCTATAATTATTGGGGTCATCGTCGCTTGTCCAATAATATCCCCAAGTGCCTACTCCATAAGGAGTTCCGCCGCTCCATATATTAGCCACATTGTATTCATGACCTTCTGCAGGAAGAATAATGTAGTTCCCATTTAAGCCAGTAACTAGGTATCCATTTCCTGTCCATCGCCAAGTGCATAGGTTTTTGAGTTCATCCCATTGAACTTTAGATGGCACATTGCCTCCATTGAAGTAGGAGTTATATTGATGTTGGGAGGATTCATTATGATCCCTCCATTTTGTACCACTTGGTAAACCTAAATCCACATAATCTGATTTAGCTAATGTAGTAAAAGATCTTTGCATGCCATATGTTGTTCCTGATTCGGAAATAGCATAGGCGCGCACATAATAGGTTGTATTCGGGTTTAATCCACTCATGGAACAAGAATACGTACTAATAGATGTGCCTCCTGTAACTATTCTATCATTAATTGTTGGATTTTTTGAAGTACTCCAGCAAATACCTGCTGTTTGCACTATAGCACCATCAATGCTAGATATTTGATATCCTCCAGTTGCTGACTCAGATGTTATATTGGACACGGCAGAGGTGGTTATCTGAATGGATCCACTTAGGGTAGTTACTGATTCTACAGAACCATAGGCTGTTCCATTAACATTAATCGCAAATGCCCGAATGTAATATGATGTTGAGGGGGATAGATTCGTAATAGTCACATTAAATGTATTAGCCACACCATTAGCAACTACATAGTTGTCACTCTGCGTAGGGATGCTATTAGATTTACTATAACAAACACCACACGTTTGTATCGGATAACCAGCATCTGAGGAAATCAAACCACCTGTGACAATTGTTGTCGCGCCAGCAATAGGTGTCATAGTTACTACCTCAGGAAAACCTCCTTTTGTGCTAAATCGTTTCTCATTACCATATGTTATCCCCACATCTGTTATTGCATACGCACGAACATAATAAGTGGTACTAGGTTGCAAATTATTGATTGGACAAGTATATGTTCCTATCACTTTCCCAGCTTCAAAAAAAGAGTTATTTATAGTTGGAGTAGAATTGGTTCCCCAGCAAATACCACACGATTGCAGAGTTGCTCCTCCTAAATCCATAACAGAGACTCCACCTCTTGCGGAGTTGGCAGTTATTTCAGACACATCTGCTGTTAGAATACTTACATTACCATACAATGTTTTAATTACATACACATCGCCATAACTCAATGTGTAACTATTTTTAGCATAAGCGCGCACATAATAGGTTGTATTTATTTCCAATTCATAAATGTTTATCGTATATTTTCCGATTCCTGTACCTTGGGTTATAATGTTATCCTCTTCCACATTAGGAAGCGGATTGGTCTTACTATAGCAGACACCCCTTTCTATAATGGGATATCCTCCATCAGATTGAATCTCTCCACCTGTAGAAATAGAATTGGAGGTTGATGTAGGTTGAGTGGTAACCAATGAGGGGATACCCGTAGGAGTAGTAAAGTCGATAGTTTCGCCATAACCCTCTCCTTGAGAATTTTTAGCATAAGCTCGCACGAAATAGTGCTTTCCTGCTTCCAATGGAGATATGTTGCTTACAAATTGACCTTCTCCATTTCCATCGTTCGTATGGCTGTCAGCAATAGTCGGAGTGGCATTTGCCGTACTCCAACAAACTCCCCTCGTTTCAACTGAATATCCGCCATCATTTACAACCTCTCCCCCTCCCAACGCCGTATATGGATCAGAAACTCTAATTTTGTTGGTTTTTACTTTAGGCAAACCGCCAGAAGTAGAGAATATATCTTCTAATCCATAGAATGTGCTATCTATAGTTTGCGCATACGCGCGATAGTAGTATGTGCTTGTAGGAACTAAGTCGGTTATAGAATAACTATATTTAGCCACAATAGGTTCGCTTTGCATTTGTGCTATAATAGCGCCATTCTGTAAAGAGGGCGTGGGATTCAAACTATACACAAATCCAAAATCCTTAATCTCAGTAGGAAGCCTTCGTGTTATTTGACCATTAAGGATAGCAGATACGGCTTTTACCTCCGATGCAGGAAGTGTTCTAATAAAATCTTCTCCTGTAGCAACCACTCGAAGTTCTTTGCTACCATTATCCGATGTAATTAAGAGAGTTGCAGAATTTTTTCCTACCAACAAGTTACTTCTGTCAATTTTAATATGAACTGTTTGAGACAAATTTGGTTTTAAGCTTCCTTTGGTTTGGCTTATTTCTTTTATCCACATGCATTCATACATGATGGACCAATTCAAAACATCCTCACTATTATTGAAGATAAGGAACGAACGAATTATTTCATCTGGTTCAGTTCCGAAATCCAGACTATCTATCTCGTTTCTGGTAGCATCCAAAATTGTCAGTGCAGGCGGTAATTTCTCTATTTGAATATTTACCAATTTGTTATCAATATTTGCTTTTACAATAATGTCACTCGTTTTGTATTCTTTATAACCGGTCTTTGTTACATATAGATTATATGTTCCTTCCTCAATATTGGGAAACTCAAAATGGCCATCACTTCCTGTAACTGACTTCAGTCCTATTTGAATCAGTTCTACACCGGCATTATTTATTGATGCTCCTGTTATTTTATCGGTCACAATGCCATACAAAGAACCTAATGCCTGCGGTTCCTCCTCTTTCTTGCATGAAAAGAGAATACTTATAGCACATATTAGAAATAATATACGACCTAATTTTTTCATTGTATCATTTTATTGAATGGTTCTGACTGCACGGATATTATGTGTACCTGTGGACTGGGTTCCCGCAATAAAATCATCATTTACGTATCCATTAGAAAAATCGACATATACTCCAAATGTCCAACCAGCCCCTGTTCTGGTATCACTTCCCCAATACTTATAATCAATTTCTCCTGTCCAATTTGGAATTACGTATCCGTTAAAACCTCCTATCTTATCTTTGTTGGTGTATAATGTCATTAACTCTTCTTGCGTTGGCATGCGCCAATCGGAAAATCCTCCCACATTTGAAGATTCACACATTATCTTTGCAGAATACCAATCCACGTAACCCAAATCCTGTTTTTGAACCATGAGTTTGTTTGTAACTTCCATGTATGGCATCTCCTCTGCAACAAAACTCCTTGTTTCTCCATAATATACATCTTCGCTTATTGATGCAAATGCCTTAACAAAATAGGTCGTTTTTTCTTTAAGTTCAGAAAGAGCAGCACTGAAAGTTCCAACTTGCGCCGTACCATTAATCGTAACTTTGGTTGCTCCGTTCTCTAATGTCGGTGTCGGCATCGTCCCATAAACGAATCCGTATTCCACAATGGAGGACACACTTTTCTTGTTGATTTTTCCGTTTAAAACAGCCGAAGTCGGTGTAATCTCTGATACCGCCAATGTTTCGACCAAAGGAACAGAGGTAGCCATAATAACCAATTGTTTGCTACCATTATCCGATACAATATGCGCAACTGTGGAGTTGAATCCGTTTTGTAATTTAGTTCTATCTATGGTAATTACAATTGCCTGCGTAGCCCCTGCTTTCAGCACTCCTGATTCTTTGCTAAAGGACTCAATCCAATCATGTACAAATACAATCTCCCATTCAAGTGGATCCTCACTATTGTTAAAGATATTGAAAGAACGCAATACATCTCCTTCTATTTCTCCAAAGTCAACCGAATCTATTTCCGCCCCAGAGTTATCTACTACCAATAATGCAGGAGGTAGTTTTTCTAACTGGATATTGACAGGTTTATCATCATTATTCGCCTTGACCACTATGTTATTGGTTGTATATTCTTTATATCCAGCTTTTGTCGCCAATAGCTGATACGTGCCGGCTTCTACTTTAGTAAACTCAAATTGACCGTCTGCGCCAGTTATTGCTTTGAGACCGATTGGCAACAATTCAACCCCCGCACTTTTTATAGTTTGTCCCGTAGCAATATCGGTCACAAAACCATATAGCGAACCATACTCTACAACCTCCTCTTTCTTATTACAAGAACAAAGGAGAATGAATATAGAGCAATATAATATATTATATACCAAGTGTTTCATTGTTTATAGGTATGCTTGAAGTTATGGGAAAATATTATTTTGTTTGTGGTAATTCCTTGAGCGAAAAATTTATCTCAACATTTTCTCCGGAAGTAGGATTTATATATCTATGATCTTCTCGATAACCTTCTTTACGAGCATATATGGTATATGGTTTGGTTGGCACATCCGTTAACTCATAGTAACCGTCCGACCCTGTTTTTTTGTTTGCATGCGTACCCGGTGAAAGACTAATCTCCACTTCTTTAAGAGCTTCATGCGTATCTGCATCTATTACTGTTCCATAAATTGTAATGGTAAGGTCAGTTATTTTTTTAACACAACCGCATAGCAATAGCGGCATACATAAAATTACCAAAAGGATTGTTTTCTTCATAATATTAAAAATTATATTTCATCGCTAATCCAACAGATCCATCCATGGTGACAGTCGGAGCAAAAGACACAGTTTGTTGTCGTGGTAATACTATTACGCGACGAGCACCAGAAGCTACTGCAGCGTCAATGAGATTATATATATAAATAGCAGCTGTAAAAGCAATTGCACCATAACCTATATTTTGCCACATATCGGCGTTCAGACTATACTCCTTGATATGTTTCGGGTCTTCTTGCATGAGTTTCTCCCAACTGGATTTCATGCTATAACTAAGTACAATTCCGCCAACACCTATCGCCTCGCCTGTAATAATCAATCCACCCTTTACTTTACTACCCTTGTATATCTGCCCCCAACCGGGAATCAGCGAACGAACAAAACCTTCAGTGCCATATTTATTAGCAAGTTCTACTTCATCAAACACGGGGACACCATGTAATTCAGATTTTGCGTATAAACGTGTTAAATAATATTGCCCATTATGGGTCTCCCAGTACTCGTCTATACAAATTGCATATAATTTATGTTCGTGCCCTTTAGTTTTAGCTTCAGTTTGATAAACATAATCTATTTCCTCTTGAAGCATTCCATTAGAATAGTGTTGATGCGATTTTTTGTCAGCCGTATGGTCTGCATATATAATAGCACCACCAAGGTTACTAGAGTTCTCTAATAATTCTTGATAGCATTTATCACGCGCAATCTGTAACGTCTGCCCGTATGCCGAGTGGCGTTCAAAGAGATAAGAAGCATTAGTTGCGTGGGGTAATTTCCCTTCAACCCATTGTGGTCTGATTTTATCTGATCTATTTTGCGCCGATGCTATTGTGCTGCAAGTGCAGCACAATAGCATAATGATAGATATTAGAGGTACATTTTTTTTCATTATAATCCCTCTGCTAAGCGACGTTGTTTTTTGTATTCTTCAAGTCCTTGTTTGTGTTGTTCTTTAAATTGCTGTTGGTCAAATTTTTGTCTTAATGTTTCGTCTTCACTGACTTCTCTCTGAATGGTTTTACTAATGTTATTTGTCAATTCATTTTGAGAAGTACGCATCTCGATGCACACATAAACTTGAATTTTTCCATCGGATAAATCATAAACACTTGTTTCAATAGGAGGAGTCATAGCTATTTGTTCTGCAATATATGTAGTGTAGTCACGCCCATTGAGCAGATCCGTTGTCACTCTTTGGTCTACTTGAGATGACTGGACCCATTGCGAAAGCACACCCTCTACAGAGGCATTGATTATACCACCTAATTCCTGACGGGCATTTTGTATGGCTACAGAAATGGCTTCTTGTTCAACATAAGATGTATATGTACCATACATTCTAAGATTAGTTGCTGTTGGATCAAGAGCTTTTGCTATACATGGCTCAACTTCTCGCTTTGTGCGCGTTGGGCGCGCAGATTGCTGGGGTTGTTGGGACTGCTGAGGCGGTTGTTGATAGGTCGGTTGCTGTTGATAAGGATTTTGTTGTGGTGATTGTTGCGCATAAGGCTGTTGTTGATAATAACCATTTTGCGCTAATTGTTTCTTTGCTCCGCATGAAGAGAGAGCAAATACAGCCATCATCATTACGATAGCAAAAAGATTCATCTTTTTCATGATAATTGTTGCCAGTTATATCCCATCGGCACATCGGGTTTTAATTAATTTTGCGTATTACCTACTACCTATTTCTAACGGCGTTTCGGTTTTTTCCGTTTTCGTCAATTATTTGGAATCCGAATAGTCGCATTCACAATATATTTCTTCTTGTCTTTCGTAATACAAAGGCAGGAGAATTGCGCCTTTTCCATATATTCCGCGTAACTATTGGTGTATTCTATGCTATCTAGTATTAATTCTTTTTGTTCATTATAATGAAAACTTTCATTCACCTCTGATCTAGAATATATATCATCTACTCCTTGCACTTTGGCATGCACAAGCGCACTATCCAAATTTGTATGCTCTACTAGCACTGTCGCAGAATAATATTCATCCGTATCATATTCCCAACACGGCAATTCAATTGTGAATCCTGTGTTATTGACACTTTTATATACAGAAGGAATAGATTCTGGGATCTTTGCATCCTTTACAATACGTCCAGTCCAACCAATATCTTGCATAATGGCATCAGCTGAATCTGACATGAGGAATTTATCTTTTGCTTGTTGAAATGCAACCTGCATCTTCTCTGCATTTGAATCATAGATAACCGGTTCGGCTATTCGCTTGTGGGAAGAGCATGAAATAAAAGACAATACTAATACTATGTAAACTATTTTTTTCATCTTACTATTCGTTTGTGTTATCTTGGGGATTTGAAACGTTGATGCTCAATACAATATAAACCACAAAATGGCTCTCTTCCGGCATTTGGACTTCATTGCAGATAATGTTTGGTTGTCCTAATGTCGTTTCCACTTCAACTTGCTCACCCTCTTCCGTAGAAACAGCCTTGGTCTCATACGTGAAGACTAATTCAGGATTGGTTTGTTTAAGACGCTTTTTCATGCGTCCTAATGCGTTTGATACAGCTCCAGTAGTTGCCTCTAAAATAGTTTCTCCTCTACCTGTTCCCAATTCATGCATTTCTGTTTCTGTATCAGCAACAAAGCTTGCACATGGAATATCTTCTTGCGCAATGCAATCTGTCATTGCAAATTCACATATAATAACTAATACTAAAAAGATTCTCTTCATTCTGTATTCTGTATTACTTGTTTTTGTCTACTTACCTTTAGTTTTTCGGCATTCTCCGTTATATTCATTTCTTGTATATGCATACACAAAAAAGCGCAGACTTCGCTATTGCTCATCTACGCGTTAGGACCTTAGCACTTGCCCTTCAAGTCAAATAAACAACAATGAAACCTACGCCGATATGACAAACCGTCTGCCAAGAAAAGACAGACCGGCATGAATAGTCATACCCGTAGGCATCTATTGGTTACTTTGATTTCGACTTGAATTGTTGTGTTACAAAGTGTGCTAAGCTTTTAACGCGTCAAATACAAAGCGTCAATAAACGCCAACAATATGTAAAGAACCCACCACCATCCGCCGCATAACACGGCTCCGGCGTAAATTCGGCGACAAAGATACTACATTTTTTTAATATACGCAAGGAAAATGTGTGTTTTTATGCGTTTTGGGGCATTTTTTAAGATTTTTGCATAAAAAACGCCACCCGGGGGGATGGCGTAATATGCAAAAATTTACAAAATTACCAGAAACTAATTATCACCGTTGATCGCCTACGATAAGAAGGATAACCCATGTCAACAGAGGCGAAACAAAGAACGATAGTAACGCCCAGCCCAGCGGATCACGGTGCCTGTTCACTGCCATTCGATACGCGATATGGATACGGATAAACGGATGTGTCTATGATGCGATGGGACTGCAGCACCGCCAGCACCTCTTTGGCGGCGATACTCAGCCCGCTCTCCGCCGAGCAGTCACAGACGATATCATTCACATCCACCGTCGTGATGTCTGTCCAATAGGAGCATTCCTCCTGCCCCTCAGGGGGAAGGTCGGGAAGGGGCTTCCTGATCTGCACTTTGTTACTCACCACATCGTGTCTCAGCCGCCCAGACTGCACGTAGTTCTCATAGATGTAGGTACATACGATTTCTTGTCTATTTGCCATATCATTTACGATTTAATCATTTACCATGTACGATCTCCAATTCCGACGACAAAGGTACTGCTTTTTTTCGACATGAGCGACCACAAAATCATGGGCGGTTGCTCTACCTTGCTCGCGAAATCGAATAAAAAAATGCATTTTTCGCGACCAAGGTCTTGCGTATATCAAAAAAATGTTGTACCTTTGCAGCCGATTTTAAAAGTTCACTAAGTAGTGGACCACCAAGTGGTGAACAACAAAAAAATTACCTTATTACAATTATGAACAAAGACAAGAATCCTTCTTTTTTGTATGGCGTTTCCGTTGGAGGTAACAATTTCACCGATCGCGTGCGCGAAACGCGCCGACTGAAATTAAACTTCGAGAATGGATTAAATGTTATTCTCATTTCCCCTCGCCGAATGGGAAAGACATCGCTTGTTAAACATGTAGCCCAAGTAGTAGATAAAGACATCGTCCAGATTGTGTATATGGATATTTATGACTGTCGTTCTGAATATGATTTCTATAATAAATTTGCCGAAGCAATCATGACTCAGACGGGCTCGAAAATAGAGCAAATATTAGAGAATATCCGCCAATTTTTAACACGTATTTCTCCTAAGATTTCTATGAATCCGGATCCAGGTACAGAATACTCAGTATCATTAGGCATCACCCCGAAGGAGTATTCCCCGGAAGAGATACTCTCTTTACCTGAGCGGGTAGGAGCACATATTGGAAAACATCTTGTAGTATGCATTGATGAGTTTCAGCAGGTAGGCGAATGGCCGGAAAGTTTATTGGTTCAGAAACGCATGCGTGGTGTTTGGCAGCACCATACGCACGCTTCCTATTGCTTGTTTGGGAGCCGTCAACACATGATGAACCAGCTCTTTCAGAATAAGCGAATGCCGTTCTACCAGTTTGGCGAGCCGAACTATCTTCAACCTATCCCATCAGAAGAATGGATACCTTTTATTCAGTCCAAGTTCGAGCAAAAAGGATTAGCCATTAGCGATTCTTATGTTCGTCAAATATGCGAGATAGTAGGAAATCAGTCTTCCTATGTGCAGCAGTTATCATGGAACGTCATGCTCAACACGGAGCATATTGTAGATGATGAGGCTATAAAAGCCGGTATCAACGACCTACTGATTCAGTGTACTCCATTATTTATGGAGCAGACAGGGGGACTAACATCCTATCAACTCAATATGCTACGTGCTATTGTAGATGGTCAACATACCCAATGGTCTTCCCAAGAGGTACTTGCCAAATACAATTTAGGAACAAAATCAAATGTATCAAAAATGCAAAAGGTGATGTTGGAGCGTGATCTTATCATATCTACCGAACAGGGACTTTTCCTCTCCGATCCGGTTATGGAGTTATGGTTTAAACATCGATAATGTACTCATTCCTAAATCACCTTCTCCATAAACCGGTAGGCGTAGATGTCCATCCATTGGGCGTACTGGAGCGGGAGAGCTGAAATCCAAAGGAAAGAGGCTTATTGCAGTTTGGCGGCGATGGAGAAGTTCTCCGAAGCGATGCGGACGATATAGAGGCCATGAAGACCCGTTATGTCTATCGGCTGATAGTAGTCCACACCGTGGGTCAGACCGACAAGCGAGACAGAGCGGATAGCCCTGCCGGAGAGGTCATAGATAGTCATAGAAGCCGCAGCTATGTCAGTAGGCACCGAGAATCGTACGATACGCTCGGAAGAGGAGTTACCAAGCATGACAGCAATGTCTCCCTTATGCTCAGGAGCTGCAATCTGCTGGACGCCGGAGAGTTCTCCTCCCTCTTGGAAGAGCTCATATGGTCCCAAATCGCGTGCTGTACCATAGACCGGCGAAGCGAGGAAGGGGAAGTCCGACTCCAGCTGCGCGAGGTTAGGCGTAACGGATACCGGAGGAATAAATCCTGCATCCACGAGGTTAGAACCGGGTAAGAGACGTGCGAACCGGGATGGCATAGAACCATCTCCGCGACGCGGAGCGATAGCATCCGCCTCCGCCAAAGAGACGTAATCCGAGCGGGAGAAAGAAGTCACCAGATGGTTGGTCCAGGCATCTTTGGAGAGCGAGGTGCCCAAAGCATTGTAATCATCTGTTCCGACACACGCCTCCTGCTTGCCGAAGCAGACATTATTGTAATAGTAGGTGTTGGCATCCGAACCACCGGACTCGAACATAAAGTCATAGGAGTTATCGAACGCGAGACAGTTGATGAGCACGTGTCCGCCCTTGTGGCTATTACAATCAAAGCCCTTCACGGAGGAAGTGATATCGCATCCGAACGCTACGCAGCGGTACGCATAGTGAATACCTTTGCTGGAACCACCCGTTCCGTTGCCGCCGAGTTTGATACCATTACCGTTTCCGGAGAACGAAGCGGAGCCGTCAAAATACTGCTTTACCCAGAGATGGTCAGAAGCGTTGCCGGATTCCCATGCCCAGCATTCTGCAAGGATCACATCGTAATCGGTCTCAAAAAGATCCCATGCGTCATCGGAGTTACGCCAAGCGCGGCAGCGGATGAAACGGTTACCGATACCATTATGCATCTTGCAGGCAAAACCATCCGCGTCAGAGCCGTAGTTAGCGTCATAATCGCAGTTATGATGGGAGTCACAATCG
>OCTW011581560.1_pt1 | contig 18645 bp, 13 predicted proteins | sample 1539671 | NCBI WGS metagenome assembly OCTW01 (sample SAMN02144230, study PRJEB22623) | gut metagenome | biome: sheep rumen | host: Ovis aries | place: New Zealand
CCCCTTGAAGGGAGGGGAGCGGCTGCGCCGTCATCCGCCAGTTTTCAATATTCAATCTTCAATCTTCAATAATATTCAATCTTCAATTATCAATTTGCCATGAAAAACAAGGAACTTTGGAAATTCGTCGTACAGACGCTGATGGCCATCCTGTCGGCCATCGCCACTGCACTGGGCGTCGCCTCGTGCATCGTGGGCATGAGATAGAACATATCTTAAAGAAGTGGATGCGCCACAATCGTGACGCATCCACCCTTTCTTTATTCATAACCCGTTGTGCATGGCATATAGCGAAAAAGTGTCGTAGCGCGCTTTTTTGATAAATCTTCCTAATAATTGACGGGGGAGCGCGCGAAATCAGATGATTATTCGTAATTTTGCAGGGTCTATCAAGCAATATCGTAATAAAATGGAACAGACTGACGAAAAACGGATGCCGGAGCAGACGAGGGTGATATACCTGGCCGGGGGCTGCTTCTGGGGCACGGAGCACTACTTCAAGCAGATCGCGGGGGTGGTGGCGACGGAGGTGGGGTTCGCCAACGGACAGACGGAGAACCCGACGTATGAGGAGGTGTATACGGACACGACGGGATATGCGGAGACGGTGATGGTGAGGTATCGCCCGGAGGTGGTCCCCCTGGACTTCCTGCTGCGCATGTTCTTCAAGGCGATCGACCCGATGAGCCTGAACAAGCAGGGCCACGACGAGGGGACGCGCTATCGCACGGGCGTCTACTACACGGAGGCGGATGATGTGCCGACAATCAAGCGGGTGTTCGCGGAGGAGCAGGCGAGGTATAGCGAGCCGCTGGCGGTGGAGCTGCTGCCGCTGAGGAACTTCTACGCGGCGGAGGAGCGCCACCAGGACTACCTGGACAAGAACCCTGACGGCTACTGCCACCTGCCGCTGGAGCTGTTCGAGATGGCCAGGCAGGCCAGACCTGCGGCAGTGTAGGGTGGCAAGGATGTGAGTGGTATAGGCATGAAACGGATCATCAGGGAGGCCCGGCCGGCGGACATGGCGGCCATCATGGACGTCATGGCGGCCGCGAAGCGTATCATGCGGCAGTCGGGCAACATGCTCCAGTGGGGCGAGGGCTATCCTTCGGAGACGGTCGTCAGGGCCGACATGGCTGCGGGCGGCGCCTTTGTGGTCGTTGATGATGGGCGGCTCGTCGGCTACTTCGCCTTCCTGCCGTCGCCAGAGCCTACTTACGCGCGGATTTATGAGGGCGCGTGGCTCGACGACGTGCGGCCGTATCATGTGGTGCACCGCCTGGCCAGCTGTCCTGAGGCGCACGGCATCTTCAGCAGCGTCATCGACTTCTGTCGTGCGCACGACCCTAACATCCGCATCGACACGCATCGTGACAACACCATCATGCAGCACCTCGTCGCGAAGCATGGCTTTGCCTTTTGCGGCATCATCTTTCTGGCCAACGGCGACGAGCGACTGGCGTATCAGAAACTCTGCCAGACATAATCACGTCGCGCCTATCTGCAGGTGTCACGTGAGACACGTGACCTCCTACAAATGGATTTAGTCACAGACCCCACCCCCGCCCCCTCCCCTCGAGGGGAGGGGAGCGGCTGTGCTTACTCTCAACTGGATTTGCGGACTGATCCGAAATAGTGCGTCGTCAGAAGACGACCTTCACCACCTCCTTGCCGGTGCTGACGAGGTAGGTGTCGTGCTGGCGTAGGGGGACGAGAATGGTGGAGGCGACGTCCTCCCGGCTGAAGCAGAGGATGCCGGCGGAGTTGAACACGCGCAGGTGGCCGTCAGCGGGCAGTCCGGTGATGAGGAGGCCGGCGTCGCTCTTGGTGATGTGCACCTGTGGCTGGCGCTGTGGGTCGTGTCTGAGCTGGCGGATGGCGGTCGGCGTGTCAGCGGGAAGGAGTGCGACGTAGTGGGCGTTGTCGCTGACGTTGTTGAGCGGCGCGACGTGATCGTCGAGTGTTGAGAGATGGGTGGTGAGATAGGCGTGGGCCTGCTCACGGATGCCGCTGACGGTGACGGTGGCGTAGGCCTTGCGGACGCCTCCGTAGTCCTCGAAGTCGGCCGCCGTGACGACGGTCTCGGCCTCGTCGCTGAGGGGCACGACGATGCTGGGGTGGGGGTAGAGCCCGACGCGGATGGCGTTGTTGGCCTTGAGACCGTAGAGTGAGCGGTCGGTGAGCTCGACGACGTAGCTGTTGACATCGCCCTCGACGTTGTGGCGTACGAGGCGCATCTCGATGTTCTCGAGGTCGACGTGAGCGGCCTTGTCCTTGCTCTTCGTCTGGCGCAGCATGCTGACGTTGCGGCGTCGGGGGTGCTGCATGGTGCGCAGCGTGTTGGCATAGTCGACGGTGACGGCGTTGGTGATGTAGCCGTCGAAGGTGTCGTCGAGGGGATACTGGACGACGAAGGTGCGCTTCTGCATGGGTGCTACGAACGAGTTGGGGATGGGGAAGTCGGTGCCGTTGATGGTGGCGACGACGGAGCGGATGCTGCTGGTGCCGGTGTTCCTGACGACGACGCTGACGGGCAGGGTGGTGCTGCCGAGGAGTGCGCGGCTGGCGTAGCCGATGTCGTAGTCGAAGCTGTTGGTGAAGTACTTCTCGTTGGTGATGAGCAGGGCGCCGCCCGTCTCGATGTCGGCCAGTGAATAGACGACCTTGATGCGGGCGTCGTCGAGAATGCCGTCGAAGTCCATGATGGAGAGCCCGTCGCGCTCGGTACCCATGGTGAGGGGCACGGTGACGAATGGGGAGGGCAGCAGGCTGATGCGCGAGGCGTTGAGCATGTTGCGGGGCGTCTCGGTGAAGCCCTCCTGGCCGTCCTCGTAGTGTGCGTTGTTGGAGACCTCGGTCCAGAGGATGGCAAAGTCGTTGCAGGCCACGGCGGCGCGGTCGGTGATGATCTTCACGCGGTTGGGGGTGCTGTAGTTGGCACCGATGTCGCTGCCCATGAGTCCGTCGGCATAGCCGTTCATGGAGAGTGTCTTGACGTAGATGTCGCGCAGCGAGTCGCTCTTCTCGTAGAGCATGGCGATGACGGCATGCTGGCCGACGCGGTTCATGAAGAAGTGTGCGGGGCGGAGCGTCTCGGCCTTCTGGAAGACAGTCTTCGTAGCCACGTCGACCGACGAATAGACGAAGCGTCGTGAGTGGCGCACGGAGTCGAGGGGATAGCTCTCGAGGCTGGTGCCGACGAGGACGGTGTCGTTGCGCATGATGAGGTCGTACTCCTGGGCTGTCATGTCAGGTGTCAGGTCGTGGAGCGTGATGGGCGCTGACCAGGCGTTGCCGTCGAAGATGGAGAGGAGCAGCTGTCCCTGGAGGGCGTTGTTGTAGATGGAGTCCTCTGACAGCGACTCATCGAGCGTCTCGATGGTGCCGTGCTGCCAGATGCAGGCAGCCTTGCCGTCGTCCTGTATGGTGACGACGGGGTGGGTGTCGACCATGCCGTCGTCCTTGGAGATGGCATACTGCCGCCACGTGTCGTCGCCGCTGAGCTTGACGCTGGCCATGATCTGTGCGCAGGCCGCCAGCTCGTTCGACTTGCTGATGGCGTGGTCGGCATCCATCTCTGCGGCGTCGATGTGGCGGGTCATCTGCTCGTAGACGACGACCTCGTTGCCGGCGCGCTTGGAGCGCATGTGGTGGATGGCCGAGCGCTCGTCTGAGGAGAGCCGCTGAATGGTGCCGTCGTCGGTGTCGAGCAGCTTGACGCCGTCGTCGTTATAGTCGGCGGGGTCGCCCAGGTCGTTGTAGACGATGTGGTGCTCGTCGACGAAGTGCGGGTTGGCGTCGCTGGCCACGTCGGTGACGATGGTCTCGCCGAAGTAGTCGGTGGCCAGGGCCGGGACGCGGCGGTAGCTGTCGCCGATGGTCATGGGGCGGCTCTTGCCCGTCAGCCAGTAAGGATAGTCAGGATGGAGGGGGTTATGGCTGTTGTTGGGATAGTAGAGCCGGTTGGCCAGATAAGCTCCGGCGCGTCCCGACCACTGGAATCCGAAGGTGCGTATGTTGGCGTAGGCCTCGATGCCCATGCCGGCCATGAGATACATTCCCAGGTTGAAGCGGTCGGGCTGGAAGGGCGTGGCGAATCCGCCCATGATGCCGATCTTGCCACCGCCGCGCACGCCGAGGTTAGCTGCGAAGATGGGGTTGGAGGGCACACAGAGCTCGGCCCATAGTCCGGCCCGTACTTTTCCTGAGAGTGTGAAGAACGCTCCGAAGTTGTCCCACGACGAGGGATAGTCGGTGTTGAGTGTCTTCACGCCGAAGTCGCCCTGCACCGATGCCTCCATGACGCCCCCGATGCCGAAGAAGGGAATCTTCTTGAGCAGCGTGGCCACGGGTCCTTCGGAGAAATACTTGTCGAGCAGGCTGGGGCTGCCGATGCACAGGCCGTAGCCTATCTGTCCGGAGAGCTCTTCGAGCATGAGGGCATCGCTGAGGCTGCCGGTCGTCATCAGCTTGCCGAGGTTGAAGCTGACCTTGAGCTTGGCGCTGCCGAAGAATCCGGCTCCGATGTTGTTGTAGTCGATGGAGCAGATGTCGTCCATCTCGTTGGTGAACCAGTCGTCGAACTTGCGGGTGTCGCCCACGTTGTTGTAGCGTGTGTCGCCGTCGCCGTCTTCGTACCATGTATGTCCTGATTCTGAGCTGTTGTCAAGAAACTCCTTGGCTTCGCTGCGCATCTCCTTGATCTCCTCGGGCTCGTCGTCGCCGTCCTGACGCTTGTAGATGAGCTTCGTGGTGTTGGTGAGCTTCTGCTTCTTCATGTCGTAGTTGAGCGAGTTCTTGACCTTGAACAGCGGCCCGAGGTTCATCTTGAACTCAAATGGGAAGTTGAACGACATGCCCTGCTCGGCAAAGAGCCCGCCGGGGGAGTCGTCGCCCATGTTCATCACCTGCTTCTGGGTGTAGTCCTCGGCAGCCTGCTTCACCTTCTCGCGCTCGATGTGGAGGTTGCGCAGCAGGGGGAAACGGCTGAAGCTCTTGTCGCCGGCCTCCAGTCGGAGGCTGCACATGGAATTGGGGGCAATGACATCGACGAGGCTGAACCGTGCGAAGTAGTAGTCGCGGGTGAAGCCCGGATGGTGCTTGGCGTAGACGGCCGTGACGTCGGGCCACCGCGCGATGTGCTCCTCGGCCGTCTCGTCGTCGATGGCGATGAGGCGTGTCGAGGCGATGTCGTCAGAGGCCTCGCTGGAGTAGACCATCTCGACCTGTGCGAGGCGCTCCACGACGTTGCCGTTGAGCGTCTTGGGCCAGTCGTTGCCGGCATCCTCCATGTAGGTGAGGGTGTCAGCGGGCACGAGGGTCGACAGGTCGTAGTCGACGAGGTTGCAGATGCTGTAGTCCTTGCCGTTGCGCTCCTCGACGGTGTGGGTGTCGTTGAGTGCGTAGAGGTGCTGGCTGCTGATGGCGATGGTCGCCTCGTCGGCGGGATTGGCAAAGAGGGTGATGTTGTCTGTGCAGCGCTCCAGGTCGACGATGCCCTCGCTGTCGGCCGCACCGGCATATCGGTAGAGGGCGGGGCAGTAGCCTGTGGCCAGGATCTCGATGTAGGCGGGGTTGCCGTGGGTGAGGATGAGGTGGGCCTTCTTCTGGCGGTTGTAGCCCAGGTAGCGCACGTCCGTGGCGCTGGTGCTGTTGCCGTTCATGTCAACGGCGTCGACGTGCATCGTGGCCTTGGTGATGTTGGCTCCCTGCTCGTTGTGCAGGCTGAGGTAGAGGGTGTCGTACTGCTCATAGAGCCCAGAGCCGATCCAGTTGAAGTTGACGAGCTCGCGGTTCTCGTGCTTGTCGAGGATGAAGCGCGTGGAGAGCACTGTGCGCTCGAAGTCGGGGTCGAGGGTGACGCCGGTGTGCAGGCGGGTCTTGTCGAGGCGCAGCTTGTGGTCGCCCGACTTGAGGAAGACGTCGATGAGGTTCTGGTTGTCGGCGATGTAGAAGCTCTGGAAGGCCGAGTCGCGCAGGGCCAGCTGTTGCGTTGCTACCTGATAGGTGCCATGGTCGTCGACGTAGCTGTAGCGATATTCGAGGCTGTACTGCTCGTCGGCCAGCTGTCGGCGTGAGTCGAGCTGGAAGGTGTAGAGGTTGTCGTCGTCCCAGTCGGCCACGTAGTACTTGAAGTGTATGGCCTCCGCGGGGTTGCCCGTGGCCCATACCTTCAGGCTGACGGGATTGTCCTGTCGCATGACGTTGAGGAAGAAGTAGCGGTTGACGGTGATGGCCTTGGGGCGTCCAAGGGTGTCCTCCACTTCCACCTGATAGCTGTTGGCGCCGTCGGTGCCGTCGTCGATGCGGAAGCAGAGCAGGTTGTGGTCGCGCATGCGCCAGAACTGCCGCTGCTGTGCACGGTACTTGACGTCCGTCGAAGCGAACATCTGCCTGACGGCATCCACCTCGACGATGTTGCCGGCCAGCTCTTTGTCCTTGACCTCGCGCCAGTTGAGTCCTGAGGCGGCAGTCTCGATGTCGTTGAAGTCGACCACGTCGGTGACGTTGTTGGCGAAGTAGAGCCTGAAGTCCTGTGCCGGCAGCAGGGTCGCGGTCAGCAAGAGGATGGCGGTTAAAAGTTTTTTCATTGCCGATAACTGTTGTTAGGGGGGTGGATTAATCTTCGTCCCAGTCTTGCGTGCGCGATCTTCTTGAGAGCGACTCGCTGGTGCCTTCGTTAGGGTCGAAACGGAGTGCCTCCGTAGTGCCGGCCATCAGGCAGGGACTGTCGACGGCAACCATGTTAGTGAATGGTGCCTGATACTTTCGCTTATTCATAGTCATTTGATGATTGTTTTCTTTCCATTAATGATATAGAGGCCCGGACGCGAGGGACGCCCGCTCAGGCGGCGGCCGTCGAGCGTGTGCCAGCGCATGGCGACAGAGGCGTCGGCGGCTGAGGGCGCAGCAATGGCGTCAGGCTCTTCGACGAGGGCGTTGCCGATGCGGATGGCGCCGCCCTCGATGATGTTGTTGCGGGTGAGGTAGGCGCGGTAGGGGGGAATCAGGGTGCCGTTGTACTTATAGAATCCCACCTCGCCGTTGGCGTTGCGGCCCAGGGTGAGGATGCTGCCCTCGTCGGACGTCTCCTGATTGACGGGCACGCCCCAGCGGTCGTCCTGTCCGATGAACGAGCCGACGAAGCGGTTCTCCCATTTGTTCACGTCGGGCACGTTGCCAGTGTACTTGTACAGCGGATAGAGCCCGGCTGCTTCGGCCTTGATGGCGACGGGCGTAGAGCGCGGGACGATGCGGCCGATGCTGTGCAGGAGGACGGTCTTGTTGTCCTCGTCGGGGTAGTCGGCGATGTAGGCGGTCAGCCCCTCGGGCAGCTCGGTGGAGAAGTCGATGTAGAGTGTGGCCCAGAGGGCGCTGGTGACGTTGAGCGGATAATAGATGTCGAGGTAGCCCTCGTCGAAGTATAGCTCGCCCCAGTCGGGGTCGTTACAATAGTAGTCCATGAACAGCTGCGAGTTGTAGGAGCCGTCGTTGACGTAGACGTGGATCAGTTCGTCGGCGTCCTCATGGATGATGCCGTCCTCCTCGAGCACGGCCATCTCGCCCTCGGGCAGGCAGTTGTCGATGTAGACATTGCGCAGGGCGGGCACCTTGTAGATGGCGTAGGGCATGATGGCCGACAGTGGTGCACTCAGCGTGGCGTCCGCCTCGCCGCGTCCGGGAGGATAGGCCATGAGCATCACCTTGTCGTCGTCGTAGGTGTCAATCTTGTAGAGGGCGCCGCCGATGCTCCGGCACTGCGCGTTCTTCTCAGCGACGAGGATGTTCTTGATGCCCGAGCCGTAGAAGCCGCCCTGCTGGAGCGTGGCGAACTTCGCGGGCAGCTCCACCTCGTCGAGACTGGTGCAGCCAAGGAAGGCATTGGCGGCGATGGTGGTGACGGAGGGCGGCAGGGTGACTTCACTCAGACTTTGCAGCCCTGAGATCATGCCCGTCTGGAGGGTGCTGAAGCCGGCAAAATAGCGCAGCTCATTGAAGGTCACGGCCTGGGTGGCCGCCTGATTGAAGGTGCTGAACTGCGCGGGCGTGGCCTCGAAGGCCTCGCGCAGGGTGACGAGCTGGTCGCCGTTGGCATCGAAGGCCGTGAGGGCGGCCGTCTTGACGTTCTGGTCGGCAAACGCTATGCCGGCCTTGTCGGCCCGCACGTTCACGGCCAGGGCGCGCAGGGCCTTGGTACACTGGCTCTTGACATTGGTCGACTCAGCCAGCAGGTGCTCGGTGGCGTAGCCCGTCATGCCGTTAGGCGTTCCGGCACCGCACTCGTTGATGACGTCGAGGTACTGTCCGCCGCACCTGGCCCGCCAGCTGACGTTCTCCGTGGGGAACTCGAAGATCTGGGTGATGCTGCCGGCGCGGTCGCCGTCGTCAAAGCGCACGGCCATCGAGAGCAGGTCGCCGTAGGGTGTCTTGGCAAACAGTCGGAGCATGGGGTAGCGCTGCTCGCCGTTCTGCCAGGCGGCGGCATTGGTCAGTATCTGTCCCGAGATGATGTCCTTGGTAAGGGCGTTGCCTTCAGTCATGACGTAGCTCGACATCATCTGGCGGTCGAACCAGCTGTCGGTGCAGTTGACTTCCGTTTCGGTGATGCCATATACAGGGTTGTAGCTGCCGTCCTCAATCTTTCCGGTGCTGACGCAGCGCTGCACCGCAGCCGTCGTGTTGTAGGCGATGCCTGCGCCGTGGAAAAGACTCTGCGAGTTGGCCCAGCCAATGTGGACGCCGGTGAAGCAGTCGGCGATGCGTCCGCCGTCGCCCGTGGCCTGTCCGCAGATGCCTCCGGCATAGCCGTCGGCCTGTACCAGTCCGTGGGTCATGCAGCGCTCGATGGTGCCGCCGTCGAGCTTGCCGCAGAGCAGGCCGGCGTTGATCTCCGCACTGCCCTCCGAAGCGATGCCGGCGCGGATGTAGCTGTCGACGATGGCCAGGTCGGTGACGGTGCCGTCGAGGGTGGTGATGAGTCCGAGGTTGGCGTTGTCGGTGATGTCCTCTCTTTTGATGCACAGGCCGTAGATGGTCTTTCCGTTGCCGTGGAGAGTGGCGTGCCAGGGGTAGTTCGGTGTAAATGTCTGGGCATCGGCCTTCGGCTGCTCGTCGTCGCACAGCAGGTGGTTGTTGAAGAAGAGGTCGTTGGCCAGGATGTAGTGTTTGCCGGCCACGTTGTAGCGATAATCTTCAGGCGTGCTGTTCTCCGGCCGGTTCATCATCACGCGAATCAGCTCCTGCACGTTGTGGATGACATAAGGATTCTTAGCCGTGCCGTCGCCGCCGGCGAAGTAGTCGTTATAGTTGCGGGCCACGGTGGACCGGCCGTCCCACGGCAGTCCGTAGGTCAGCGTCAGGTGCACCTTGCGCTGCAGACCTTTGTAGTTGACGTAGACGTCGGCCTCGCCCGGGTCGAGCAGTTTTACCACATTCTCCTGCACTTCGACGCAGGCTGGCGGCAGCGGCAGGGTGAAGGTGGCTATCTCCTCCTGTGTGCTGCGGTTCTTGAATGTGCCTATCTGGAAGTCGACCGTCGTATCCCACAGGTCGAAGAATGCCTGTCCGTCGCCCGTGACGTTGAAGGGCGTGCCGGCCAGTCGCATGTTGTCAGTGTAGAACAGGTCGCGGCCTTCGGAGTAGATGTAGACCTGCGGTCGCTCGGCGTTCTGGTCGAAGCGGAAGTCGCCGTCGACGGGCCGCGGGGTGAAGTAGGTGGCCAGGGCCAGGTCGTCGCCGTCGTCGACCCACTCGTTGCTGTTCGTCTGCAGGTTGCACTGGCGGTAGTCGCGCTTGAAGTAGCCGAACTTCAGGTATCCCGACCGTTTGTATCCATAGGCATAGCCCACAATGGTGCCGTAGTGCTCGGAGTTGGCGGGCTTCTTCATCGTCCCGGCAAAGTAGCTGAACCGCAGGTTGTCGTTAGGAGTGATGCTGTGGTTGCTGGCTCTAAAATTATATTCTACATAGCCGAACAGTCCGCCGGCGTAGGTGGCCGCAGTGCCGTCGACGTACGAGCTGCAGTAGCACTCCTCAACCATCATGCCGTCGTTGCCGGACATGGAGTAGGCGTTGCCTATCAGTCCGCCCATGGTGTAGCCGCCGGAGAGGGCAGTGCAGGTGGTGCAGGCCGTCATTGTCAGGGTGTAATGGGCGTTGCCAATGATGCCGCCCATGTTGATCTTGCCGGCGCTGCCCCTGATCTCGCCCGACGAGGTGCAGCATTTCACGGCTATGATCTTGTTGGTCTGGGTGGTGTTCAGCCCAGCGGAGTATCCCACTATGCCGCCCACCGAGCATTCGCTGTCCGGGGTGTTGCCAATGGTCATGTCGACCACGGCATGGCAGTCCTGCACGTTCCACCACGCTTCGCCGACCACGCCGCCGGCCGACATCGGGCCCGTCAGTCGCATCGTCGTCTTCGCGACGTTGTGGGCCAGCTCGTTCAGGTCAAGCATGGCTACACCTACCAGTCCGCCGATGGCGGTGTCGTCGTTGTTGCTCTCGGCCTCGATGGTTGTCTGCTCCACGGTGCAGTTTCGTACGGAGCCCCAGCGCTGGCTAATCGTGGCCGGACTTGAGAGGCCCAGATAGCCACTGAGGGTGCCGGCAAAGTATTCGCCAGAGATATCGAGGTTGAAGCTCGCGTTCCTGACGACCAGCCCGTCGACGGTGCCGCGCAGGGCGCCGAAGAGTCCGAAGCAGGTGGTCGTGGCCGTCGAGGTGGCGCGGATGGTCATGCCCGTGATCTCGTAGGGCTTGCCGTTGGCGTCGGTGCCGTTCTTCAGCGTGCCTTTGAAGGTGGGGGCATTGTCAGAACTGGGGTTGGTCGTGCATCCTATAGGCACCCATACCAGCGGCATGCCGTTGGCGCCTGGGACGGCCAGGTTGATGTTGGCTGCGATGACGAAGTACTTGCCGGCGTAGGTCTCGCCCTCGCGGTTGACAGCGCGTGCCAGGTAGGCCAGTGCGCCGGCCGAGCGTATCTGCCAGGGGTTGCTCTCAGAGCCGTCGCCGAAGTTGCCTCCGCCGAAGCCGTCCTCTTCGACATGGTCGAGCCACGTCTCGCCGTAGAAGCCGTCGACGGGTGTGTAGGCATGTGCTGTCAGCGTGGTGGCCAAAATAAGCAATAAAGGGAAGAGCCTTTTCTTTATCATTGCTGGTCTGTTTGTTGTTGTTTTATACTTACTATTATTTATATTTTAGTCTGTGTCAGGTTTTTGTATGTATGCATTTTCTGTGTGCAAAGATAAGAAAAAAATTTGAGATAATTGCGTTTTGTTTATGTTTTTTTGCAATTAAATTTTCGACGGTAACGGGGTCGGGGAACGGTTTGTAAAATAAACTGACAACAGATTGTTGGCGTTTAGTAATTGTTTGATTATCAGTGGTATGATGTCTTGCCTAAAAAGAAGCGGTGCTTTTCGGGTCGGGAAGCGGTGCTTTTTGAGTCGAGAAGCGGTGCTTTTCGAGGCGAAAAGGGCCGTTTCTCTTTCGTTGTTTTGTTGTTTGTCAACAAAAGTGACAATTATTTCAGATGGCCAGATAGGCGATGACGCAGCAGATGAGGGCGACTGGGAAGAGGCCCAGGCGGAACCATGCGGCGACGATGCCGGCCACGAGGGCGAGCAGTCCGGGCCATGGGGTGGGGGTGGCGCGCACCATGTCGGGGAAGGTCATGACGGCCAGGGTGACGTAGGGCACGTAGTAGAGGAAGCTGCGCACGAAGCGGTTCCTGATGGGCCCCTTGATGAGGGCGACGGGCAGGACGCGGATCAGGTTGGTGACCACGATGGCCAGCAGGATATAGATGACGACGCTATGCTGGCTCATGGGCTTCGGGGTTGACGGGCCGCAGCCAGGCGGCAACGGCGGAGATGACGATGGTGAGGACGACGGTGCGCATGCCGCTGCTCCACTGGCTCATGACGGGGGCCACGGCGGCCAGGCCGCTGAGCACGAAACTGGCTATGAGGGCGTAGGCGACGCCCGGGTCGCGACGTGCCGGGGGGATGATGATGGCGATGAACATGCCGTAGAGCGACATGCTCAGGGCGGTGACCATCGGCGGGGGCAGGAGGCTGCCGGCGACGATGCCCACGGCACAGCCCGAGCCCCAGAAGAGTCCGGAGAGGAGGGCGGCGGCGTAGGTGTAGGCGGGTGGCGTGTAGCCCGGATGGGCAATGGAGATGGCGAAGACCTCGTCGGTGATGCAGCAGGCCATGAGGATGCGCTTGAGCCACGACGTGCCGGGGGCTATCTTCTGCGAGAGGGCGGCGCTCATGAGCATATAGCGCAGGTTGGCCACCATGCACATGGCGACGACCTCGGCGTAGACGGCATTGACGGCGACGAGCGTGTAGACGCCGTATTCGCCGGCTGAGGCGCGGGTGAAGAAGCTGCTGAGGAATCCCTCGGGGGCGCTGAGGCCGGCCTTGGCTGCGATGATGCCGAGGGAGAAGGCCACGGCGAAGTAGCCCAGCGCGATGGGGGTGCCGTCGCGCAGTCCGTCGATGATGTGTTGGCGCTGCCTGTCCATGCTCTCTCTCTTCTTTTTCTTTGCGGTCATAAAAAGAAAAAGGAGAAAACCGCTGCGTGGTCTTCTCCTTCTCTCGTTCTTCGTGTCGACACTTGGACTCGAACCAAGGACCCCCACCATGTCAAGGTGATACTCTAACCAGCTGAGCTATGCCGACAATGTAATTTTTTTTGCGTGCGCCTGACAGGACTCGAACCTGCACTTCTGGAGAAACCAGATCCTAAGTCTGGCGCGTCTACCAATTCCGCCACAGGCGCCTGATGAGCGATTGCGGGTGCAAAAGTACGCATTTTTCCTGAAACCACCAAATTTATTTGAAGAAAAGTTCATATTTTTCTAAAATATTTGTACCTTTGCACTGTTATTACCTATATTATATATGGAAATCATACTTATCAGACATACCAGCGTCGACGTTCCCCCAGGCACTTGCTACGGGCAGAGCGACGTCGACGTGGCCCCGACCTTCGAGCAGGAGGCAGCCCTGACGAAGGCCTCGCTGGCGCCCTATGAGCCCTTCGACGCCGTCTTTGCCTCGCCGCTGAGGCGGGCCCGCCTGCTGGCCGAATATTGCGGTCATGGCGACGCGCGGCTCGACGACCGGCTGAAGGAGATGTCGATGGGGGAGTGGGAGATGCGCCCCTACGCCGAGCTGACGGACGACTACGCGCGCCGGTGGTTCGACGACTACCTGCGGCTGCCGACGCCAGGCGGCGAGAGCTTCCCCATGCTGCGCCGGCGGGTCGGCGAATTTCTCGACGAGCTCCGTCAGCAAGACTATCGCCGGGTGGCCGTCTTTGCCCACGGCGGGGTGCTCGTCTGTGCGGGCCTCTACGGCGGATTGTTCCAACTGGCCGACGCCTATCAGAATCAGGTGGGCTATGGCGGCATAGAGCGCATCGAGATATGAAGGAGAGCCGCGTCATACTCATCACGGGCGGACAGCGCTCAGGCAAGAGCGAATATGCCGAGCAGATGGCCTTGCGGCTGGCTGCCGACCCCGTCTACATGGCCACGGCCCGCGTCTGGGACGACGAGTTCCGCGAGCGGGTGAGGCGCCATCAGGAGCGCCGCGGCCCCCAGTGGACCAACATCGAGGAGCCCATGTGGCTCAGCCAGCACGACGTCGCGGGGCGCGTGGTGGTCGTCGACTGCATCACGCTCTGGCTGACCAACTTCTTCTTTTTCGAAGAAGACAACGACGTCACCCGGGCCCTGCAGCAAGCCAAGGACGAGTTCGACCGCCTGGTCAGCCAGTCCGGCGCGACGTTCATCTTCGTGACCAACGAGATCGGACTTGGCGGCGTCAGCGAGAATGCCCTGCAGCGGCGCTTCACCGACCTGCAGGGATGGATGAACCAGTATGTCGCGCGTCGGGCCGACGAGGTCGTGCTTATGGTGAGTGGCATCAGTATCAAAGTGAAATAGAAACATTTACGTGAAAATGAACTTCAATATCGAACGCCCTGACGGGCGGCTGGCAGCTGACATTCAGCGCCATATCGACAACCTGAACAAACCCAAGGGCTCGCTCGGACGACTCGAGGAGCTGGCCCTGCAGATATGCCTCGTCCAGCAGACGCTCAGCCCCACGCTGCAGCACCCCTGCCACTTGCTGCTGGGCGGCGACCACGGCATCGAGCGCGAGGGCGTCAGCCTGTCGCCCCGTGAGGTCACGTGGCAGCAGATGATCAACTTCACGCGTGGGGGGGGCGGCTGCAACATGTTCTGCCGCCAGCACGGCTTCCACCTGCGCATCGTCGACGTGGGCGTCGACTACGACCTTTCGGGCGTGGAGGGCATCACGGACCGCAAGGTGAGGCGCGGCACCCGCAACTTCCTCTATGAGCCCGCCATGACGGAGGCAGAATATGAGCAGACGCTCGCCATCGGCGCCGCGCTCGTCGACGACTGCGCCGCTGAGGGCTGTAATGTCGTCAGCATCGGCGAGATGGGCATCGCCAACACGTCGCCCTCGAGCATCTGGATGAGCCTCTTTGGAGGCATCCCCCTGAGCGAGTGCATAGGGGCCGGCTCTGGGCTCGACGAGGCCGGCATCCGCCATAAGCAGGACGTGCTGACGAGGGCCGTGGCCAACTATCCGATGTTCAGCTTCGGCTTCACCGCGGCCGACGCCATACGCACCTTTGGCGGCTACGAGATGGTGGCGGCCGTCGGGGCCATGCTGCGGGCCGCTGAGCGCCGTATGCTCGTGCTCGTCGACGGATTCATCATGACGGCCTGCGCGCTGGCTGCCGTGCGGCTTTGTCCTGCCGCCCAGGACTACATGATCTTCACCCACTGCGGCGACGAGAGCGGCCATCAGCGCCTGCTCGACGTGCTCGGCGCCCGTCCGCTGCTCCGCCTGGGCCTGCGGCTGGGTGAGGGCACAGGGGCCCTCTGTGCCTACCCGCTGGTCGAATCGGCCGTGCGCATGGTCAACGAGATGAACACCTTCGACAAGGCGGCCATCACGAAATACTTTTGATAATGTACAATGAACAATCTACAATGAATAATGTACAATGTACAATGAATAATGTACAATGTACAATGAATAATGTACAATGTACAATGTACAATGAATAATGTACAATGTACAATGTACAATGAACTATTAACTATAAACTATGAACTATAAACTGATTGACCGCCCTTGGGCCGCATTTATCTACTTCACACGCCTGCCACTATGGCGCATCCACCAGCCTTCACGCGAGAGCTACGACTCCGTCGTCGAGTGGTGGCCGCTCGTAGGATGGCTCACGGGCGGACTCATGGCTGCCACGCTCTACTTCGGCTCGATGGTCTTTCCAACGGCCGTGGCCGTCGTGCTGGCCATCGTCGTGCGCATGCTCACCACGGGCGCCCTCCACGAGGACGGGCTGGCCGACTTCGTCGACGGATTCGGTGGCGGAGGCAACAACCGCCAGCGCATCCTCGACATCATGAAGGACTCTCACATCGGCACCTACGGCGTGCTGGCGCTCGTCGTCTATGTCCTGCTGCTCTTCTGCTGTCTCTATGCCATGCCGACGCGGCTGGCGGCCCTCTGCATCCTCGCTGCCGACCCCTACAGCAAGATGGCCACCAGCCAGCTGGTCATGATGATGCCCTATGCGCGGACGGCCGAACAGGCTAAGTCGAAGATCGTCTACCGTCGTCCCTCCACGACGGCCGGCATCCTGCTGGCCCTGCAGGGGCTGCTGCCGATGGCCCTGCTCATCTGGCAGACTGACGTCGCCTGGGAGCTCATCATCTTCATCCCCGCCCTCGTCATGTATTTCCTCTACATGCTCATCTGGCGACGGCTGGGCGGATACACGGGCGACTGCTGCGGCGCCGTCTGCCTGCTCGTCGAGCTGACGGTCTATCTCATGGCATGCTAAACACGCGCCCTTACTCTTCACTATCAATACACTATGTTAACAGACGGAAAATACAGACACACTTACACAGCGACGGCATCCGACATTACGCCGACGTACAGGCTTACGCCCAATGCCCTGCTGATGTACTTTCAGGACAGCTTCGCGCGGCTGATGACCATCCATCATGTCGCTGCGTTCGACATCGTCAAACAGCGGCGGATTTGGGTCATCACGGAGGTGCAGATGGATGTACAGCCGACAGTGACCTACTGGTCGGAGGACTTCACCGTGGAGCTATGGGTGAGCGAACTGACCTCACTCCGCAGCTACTGCGACTTCCGCATCGTCCGCAAGCGCGATGAGCAGCTGATAGCCTCGGGCACCAGCCAGTGGAACATCCTGAATCTCGACACCAAGCGGCTGGAGCCGACGGATTTCCTGGTGGGTCAGCTGACGGTGGTGCCGCAGCTGATGACGGCCGGCCACAAGAAACTACGGTTCCCCAATCCGCAGACGACGGACATGACGATGGACCATCGCGCCACACGCCTCGACCTCGACTTCAATTTCCACGTCAGCAACCGCAGCTACGTCAGCATCGCCCTGCTGACGATGCCCGACGAGGTGCTGGCCTCGCAGACGCTCTCGTCGCTCGTGGTCCACTGGCTGCACGAGACCTATCTCGACGACAACCTGACGTGCCGCATGTCGCGCACTGCCGACGGCGGCTACCTCCACAGGCTGACCAATGCCGCAGGCGTAGTGGTCTGCGAACTGATGAGCCGCTGGCAGCCTCAGCCGGAAGGGGCCGATGTCAGCGAAATGCTGGACAGGGATTTGTAAAAAAACTCCTCCTCAACCTCGCCGAATCTATTTCAGATATCCATCAGTTGTCCTCGAGAAATATCGGAAAAATAGAAATCCCTGCAAGTCATTGACTTACAGGGATTTTCTTCGAAGGGTGCCCGGACGGACTCGAACCGTCGACATTCAGAACCACAATCTGACGCTCTAACCAACTGAACTACGGGCACCATCTGAATTGCGGGTGCAAAGGTAGTCATTTTCTTCCAAACTGCCAAATAATTCGTCGATTTTTTGCAAAAAAGTTTATGCCGATGCTTTTTGGATGCCTATATGAGGCTTCATAAATGGACGCGCCATGGTATTTTATCCGTATGGACCAGTAATTGCCCTCTATTCATCCTCACGCTTACGGGCCAAGGCTTCTCTTCGTCACACTGTCGAATTTTGTCCTCTCAGACTGCATTTCTTTGAAAAATTATTTGTACCTTTGCAATCAATAATAGGTTTCGACAGAATATGAAACCGACATCAGAATTGATGAGGCTCAGACCCGGTTGCGGCAAAAAGGGCAGACCAATTGACATGATAGATAGCGCGGCTGATTATGATGGCTATGACGGATGAGTGCTGCCTGCACTATTGTGCTTCTGGATGCGGTCTGGATGCTATGGCATTAGAACGATTATCAACAACAAAGAAAGCGAGTCTATGAATAATGAAAACTGTACTGACAATCTTAGCGACAATCATGATGATGAATATGTGTAACGGACAGACGAGCAGAGAGCCGGTGGTGAGACCGGCGACGCAGGCGAACCGGTTCTATACGGGTGATGCTAAGGAGCTGAGCGAGGAGGTGGACAGCCTGCTGGCGCGGCATCGTGGCGAGACGGCGTATCGGAACGTGGCGGCGCTGATTGTGCCTCATGCGGGCTATTATTTCTCGGGCAATGTGGCGGCAGCGGCGTATATGGCGATTCCGAGTGATAAGCAGTTTAAGCGGATATTCCTCTTGGGGCCGAGTCACCACGAATGGCTCGACGGGGCTTCGGTGAACACGGTGGCTGACTATTATGCCACGCCGTTGGGACAGGTGAAGGTGGATCGTGAGACGGCTCTGGCGTTGACGGCTGCTGACAGCGTGTTCCGATACGAGCCGAAAGCGCACGACAGAGAGCATTGCCTGGAGGTGCAACTGCCATTCCTGCAGCGATTCTTCACCATTCACTCTTCACTCTTCACTAAAGACGTGCCGCCCATCGTGCCGATTATCATTTCCACAAGCGACTTCCAGAAGTTGAAACGGATAGCGGAGGCACTGAAGCCGTATCTGACGACGGATAATCTGTTCATTGTCAGCAGCGACTTCTCGCATTATCCGAAGTATGAGGATGCCTGCAAGGTGGATGCCCGGACGGGTAAGGCCGTGGAGAGTGGCGATGTGGAGCAGTTTATCGCTGCGCTGGAAGAGAATGCACGGAGTGGCGTGCCTGGTCTGGCTACGAGTGCCTGCGGAGAACTGGCCATCGCAACACTGCTGATGATGATTGACAGCACATACGAGGTGAAGCACCTGATGTATCAGAACTCTGGGGATGCCGAGGAGTCGGACCACAGCCGGGTGGTAGGCTATCATGCGTTTGCCATCGTGCGCAAGTCATCGCAGGAGTTTTCGCTGTCGGAGGATGAGAAACGGATGTTGAAGGAGATTGCACTGACAAGTATCAAGGACTCGCTGAATGGAAAAGAGATAGCGGTAGCAAATTCTTCACTCTTCACTCTTCATTCTTCACTTAAAAGAAAGTGTGGCGCATTTGTGTCGCTGCATAAGCACGGCCGGCTACGTGGCTGCATAGGGCATTTTGGCGAGGATGTGCCCCTGAATGAGATTGTGGCAGAGATGGCTCGTGCGGCTGCTTTCGAAGACCC
>OCTW011549716.1_pt1 | contig 18644 bp, 18 predicted proteins | sample 1539671 | NCBI WGS metagenome assembly OCTW01 (sample SAMN02144230, study PRJEB22623) | gut metagenome | biome: sheep rumen | host: Ovis aries | place: New Zealand
TCGCGTCATTCCTGATATCAGCACGCGCGTATTAAGTAGTACGTTGCGCACGCTCGAAGCGGATGACCTCATCGTCCGCAAAGTTTATCCAGAGATTCCTCCTCGTGTGGAGTACAGTCTCACACCGATGGGCAAGGAACTGGTGCCTATTGTGCAGGAATTGACTGAATGGGCATCCAAGAACCTGCCGACGATCATGAAGCATCGTCAGCAGTTCGAGGAATAAGCTAATCCCGCGTTAGGGATTGGAAGGGCTACGGTATTGTGCAACAATGCGGAACTTGTGAACCCTTGTAAAGCCGGACGCTCGCAGGGTGTAGATGTCAGCCGGTACAGCAAAGGGCTGTAGTCCCCCACCGGAGGTAGTTGCAGCCACCGGCAGGTAGAGTGCAGGGCACAGCTGTAATAATAGGGCTCCCGCAGATTTTAATCTGTGGGAAGAGGAGGAAGCACGACAACTACATTTGTTACGCAGTAACTTAATCGTTGATCATCGCTTCCGACGAAGGGCGCACAAACGTGGCAGAAAATCGGCAGACCGTAGGTAAGTAATAAGAAAAGCGACTCACATCGCTGTGAGCCGCTTACTTTCTCCTTTCGGGAGAAAAGCAAAAAGAAAGAAGAACCTATTTGATGTTCTTATTTTTACTTCTCGCTGAGGATCATGAAGAGGACGGCGGCGATGCAGATGACGATGCCGGCGAGGATGTTGACCGTCAGCGGTTCACCAAAGACCAGCGTGCCGACCAAGATAGCCGTTACGGGTTCGAAAGCGCCCAAGACGGATGTTTTCGTAGGTCCGATAAGGCGTGTGGAAAGGGCTATCGTCAGCATGGCTATCATGGTAGGGAAAACTGCCAGACCGATGAGATTCAGTACGTCCGGAGTGGTGTCTATGCCTTGCAGCACCGGCGTTCCGTCGATAAGCAGGTACGCCAAAAAGGCGATGGCACCCACCACCAGACCATAGAACGTGAGCATATGCTCGGAGATATGTTTAATACGCTGCGAGCGGTTGACAATCACCAAATAAACGGCATAACTCAAAGCGGACATAGCCGCAAGAACAATGCCGAGCCAGTGAATCTCTGTTCCGGCGGCAGGCCAGCTGAGCAAGACAACTCCCGCAACCGTGGCGGCTATAGACAGCCATACCTGCCATTTGGGATAGACATGCAGCCCGACCATGATAAGTGCCACAAAGACCGGATACAGATACACGAAAGTCGTTGCCAACCCTGAAGGGATGAACCGGTACGACTCAAAGAGAAAGACACTGCTGGCGGCGAACAGACAGCCGAGGACGACCAACAGGCGCATTTCCCGCCCGTTGACGCGGAAAGACTCATGCCGGAACGCCATCCAGAGACCTAAGATCACCGCCGAGATGGCATAACGGAAGAACAAGAGCGACAACACCGGCACGCCGCCGTCCAAAAGCGGTTTGCCGAACAGCGGATTCAGTCCGTACGAGACACCCGCCGTCACTCCGGCTGCAAAGCCGAGAACTGTTTTCTGCTTCTGAGTCATATCAACGGTTGGGCAAGGTTGTCAAATCGTTTGCTGCTTTGAGATACACCAGGCGAGGGCTTGGGCGAGGCGGAGGGTGCAGTCGGTGAAATGTCCGCCGTTATGCCATACGAGCGCGGTGTGTTCTTCGCCTAACCGGTGCGTCAATAATTCATGATACGCACGGATGTTATCGCCTACCTGCGCGAGAGCGCTGTTGCGGGTCTTCTCCTCTTTGATGCCCAGACTGAGATAGACATCCGGAGTGAGAAGCGCGTGGCTTTGTACAAAAGACATCCAGCCGCGTATCCACACCGAAGGTGAGGCGGCAGCCACGGCAGCAAAGAGAGGCTGTTGGTACGCCGCCCAGAGCGCGAACAGCCCTGCCAGTGAATAGCCGCCAAGGATGACCGGCAGCGAACCGTACAGGCCTTGCAGTTCGGGCAGAAGTGCGTTTGCCACGAAATCCAAGGTTGCGAGTGCCTGCGTGCCTACCTCCGGGCGTTGGGACAAAGCCGGATCAGCCCACGGCGCGAGTTCGGTTTCCCAGTCGCTAATCGTGAACGCCGCAAGAACGAAGGGCACGGAGGTCTGCTTGGTTAGCATCTGCGCCAGCGTCTCAAAATCCTTGCGTTCGTGTGCGCCGAGCGTAGTCAGAACAAGGCATCGGGGCTCCGGCATGGAAAAGACCATGCACGGGCGGTTATCTATCAGAAATTCGGTAGTCATTTGCAGATTCGGTACAAAGGTACTGCTTTTTTTGAATTATGCAAGTAAACTGGTGCAGTGCGACCTTTGGTCGCGGTTGAGTGCCTGCGGCGGTAGTCCTCAAGTTATAAAAAATTAGTTTGGGAACTCGTAAAAAGTCTTATTTAAGTCTTATTTGAGTCTTATTTGAGTCGTTAGTTCTTGTTGCGGCTGTGCGTTTCTCGCGCAAAGATGGGTTACGGGTGACGGGTGACGGGTTATGGGTGACCGCTCAGCAGTTTGTTCAGTTGTTTCTCTGTCGCCGCAGGCAGGATCTCCCGCATATGTGCAAGAATGCGTTCGTAGGACTCCTGCGGTGTACGGAGGGCTGTATGGGTCCCGTCCGCGTATGGCATGCAAGCTTCACGCCCCAACAGGTTCTCCGGGGTGTTGAGCAACTGCCATCCGAAACCATACTCCCGGCCGTGTTTGTCACGCGGATAGACGAAGTCCTCCGTCACTATATAACAGCCCATTTGCAGGCGGTTGACATACGCGTCAAAACGGCTGCGCATCTTAGGTCCCGTCATGCCGCAGGCAGCCCGCAGATCCCGTGCGATAGCACTGCCCTGCTCGCGGAGCGTAGTGAGGATGGCTTCTTCCACGGAGCCTGTCTCCGGCTGCGGATAGATCGAACGGCGGTAGTTGTAGAAATCGGGCCACCATTCGCGGCTGATAAATCCGGCTTTGCCGCTAAAGAACTTACCATAGACACATCCGCCGTCCTCGATAACCGGTCCCTTCCAAGTCCACAAAGGCCACTCCCACGAGCCGTCCTCGAACTGCACATAGTGGTAGTCGGGTGCCATCATCTCCTCGGCGCAATAACCGGCTATGCCGCTGTCCAAGAGCGGCAGGAAACCCAGTTGCTGCACACGCTCTATCAACTGCGGGCATGAGGATATTTCGTATTCCTCCCCCACTCCGTTCTTACGCTGATGCAGAGCTAACAAATAATCACGTACGCTGTTCATTTTTTCTTCTTAAAGACAACATGCTCGTTAAGGGAGAAATTGACGATACCCGAGACACAGAGAGCGAGGATATTACAGATAAGTACATCCCATCCTCCGGAGAAGCGTTCGATCAGGAGCAAGACCCCCATCTTAATGAGAAAAGTGCTTGTACAGGAGAGGTTATAGCCTGCGTAATGGCGAAGGAAGGATCGGAAGGTATATGCCGAGACGCGGTCGCGCCATACGGAGAAATAAGCCAGAACGAAATTAGTAAGTACGGCACACTCAAATGATATAAACGGCGAAAGCAGATACTCGCCCCAGTACCGGCCGTTGAACAGATAGTGCGAACAAAGCCATAGGACGAGCATATCTACTGTCGTTCCCGCCAGCGTAGATACTGCGAATTTCAGATACCTGAATACGATCTCCTTGAGCTTACTTTTGCTCATCTTGCGGATGTTTGATGAGCGGGTCCTGTTTGGCGAACCAGTGCAGATCCTTGAAGAAACTGACGAAATAGAAGATCACCAGAATAACCAAGATCCCCGACCCGATGATGTCGAGCGTACCATAATGAATGGTTTCGCCGAAATAGTTGAACGATCCCTTGTAGGCGGTGAGCGCCGGGATATACATCAGTAGGATATTGGCAATAATGATAATCAGTCGGAACTCCGTGGGTCCCATATATCCGTACGTCAGTTTGAACTCGCTTTTGAGGTGCGCATTGATGCTGACATAGACCGTGAGGGCGAGATAAGCGGCGTAGCAAAGCAGCGCTACGCTCAAATTCATCAGCGGCGAGAGACCGGCTCCGATAAACATGAACGCCTCGGTGACGGTGTCGATATTATGGTCGAGGTAATAACCGTAGATCGGTCGCTGCGCATGGCGCACACGGGCTGTGGTACCGTCCAGCGAATCGCCGAACCAGTTGATCACGAGGCCCAAGCAAGACAGCCAGAGCCAATAAATACTATAATGCGTCAAGAAGAAACCGAGTCCTCCGAGGAATGAACCGAAGAGGCCCAACCAGGTCAGCATGTCGCTGGTGACCCAATGAGGAAGGCGGGACGCTATCCATACTAATGCTTTTTTCTCTACTCCGTTCAGGAGCGATGTCTGAATACGTGTTGATTGTTTAAGTTCCATTTGTTTGTTTTTAGTTAGAGCCGTCAGCCGTCAGAGGGGTGACAGGTTACGGGTGACGGGTGACGGGTGACCGGTTACGGGTGACGTGTTACGGCTTGTTTTTGAAATCGGGGCGCAAAGGTACAACAAAAATTGCACATATGCAAGCGTTCGGACATTTTTTTGCCAAATAAAACATATTTTATCTGTTGTATGGGGCTTAAGACGTTTATGCGCGTATAAAAACGGCTTATAGGTTCATGCAACAGGAAAGCCTTCAGGCTTGGCAAAAAATGTCCGGGGAGGTGGTCGAAGGTACAACGAAGCTTATTGTAAATCCCGGATGGTTTTCGCTACGTTGATGAGGTGGTCGGCAACCCTTTCGGAGTTCTGTGCAAGGGAGATATATTCGGTTCCTGCTTGGGGTTTGCAGATTCCCAAAGCGAGGCGCTGGATATGATTGCGCTCCATCTCGTCGGTCAACTGGTCTATCTCGTCCTCAACCTGGTTGGCGAGTCCGAGTGCATCCATGTCCATCTTATGGTACGCCTGCATCGCTGCTTCGTAGAGACGGCTGATGAGGGTGTTCATCTGGTCGATCTCTTTGAGCGCGTAGTCAGAGAAACGCACCTCCTGCTGGCGGAGGCTGTCGGCATATTCGATGATATTTTTGGCGTAGTCGCCGATACGCTCCAGGTCGCTGACCGTGCGGATAGTCGAGACAAGGTATTGGTGGTCAAACTGACTGAGCTGGTTATTGGAGAGGAGCAGTGCGTAATGCACCAGTTCGCGGTTGAGATAGTTGAGTTGGGCTTCCGTCCGGTCGAAGAGCTCGCGTTCGGAGTTATCCAGCGTAGTGACATCACGGATAGAGCGTTGGTAGTTCTCGATGGCCATTTGCGCCATGTTCTCCACTTCGGCTTTGAGCTGACGGATAGCCACTACGGGCGTGCGCAACATCTGCGGGTCGAGGAAATAGAGATGCGGCTCGTTGGTTTTCTGCGCCGGTTGGTCTTTGATGATACGGCAAGCGAGGTTGACCAGCGCGTTGGTGAGCGGCAAAGCCACCAGCATCGTAGTGACGTTAAAGACCGTGTGGAACATGGCTAATTGCAGTTGCGGAGCAGCGGGGAAGAGACGCTCGAAGATCGTTCCGAAGGACCAGACGCCGGCGGTAACAAGGCTGAGCGTCAAGGCTGCGCAAAGGAACAGAACGACACCTAACACATTGAAAAGCAGGTGGATCATCGCCGTCCGTTTGGCAGCTACGCCGCTGGTCATACCCGCGATGATAGCCACCACGCACGAACCGATGTTACTACCCATCGTGAGGTAGATACCCTGGTCCAGCGCAATAAGCCCCGTAACGACCATCGTGATGGCGATGGAGGTCATGACGGAGGAGGACTGGATAATCGCTGTGATGATGGTTCCCAAGAGCACCAGCAGCAGCGGGTTACTTATCGAAGCGAGGAACAGTTTGACGGAGTCGAGTGCCGCAAACTCATCCATAGCATTCGCCATCATACTGAGTCCGACAAAGAGCATTCCGAAGCCCGTCAGTATACCGCCTGTCTTTTTCCACGAATCATTCTTGGCGAAGTGCATCATAAAGGCTCCTATGCCTGCAAAAGCGGCGAAAAGGACGGTGGTGGAGAGGCTGTTGGAACCGGACAGACCGAGCGCTACCAGTTGGGCGGTGACGGTGGTACCGATATTTGCTCCGTAGATGATGGTGGCGGCTTGGGTGAGGGACATGATACCCACGTTCACAAAACCGATGACCATGACCGTCACGGCACCGCTGGACTGGATAGCCGCCGTACCGAGCGTACCGATACCGACGCCGATCAGTTTGTTGTTGCCTGTGTGAGAGAAGAGTTGTTTGAGCCGCCGTGAAGCCGCCGACTCCAAGTTGCTACTCATCATTGTGCAGGCAACGAGGAACACTCCGATACCTGCTATGAGAGTCAAGATAGCTGTTAAAATACTGATAAAATCCATTTTTTCATTTACAATTTAGTCATTTACTATTTGGTCATTTACTATTTGGTCATTTATTTGTTCATTTAGCCATTTATAACAAAAAAACGGTACAAACTCATATGAGTTCATACCGTATAATTTATGTCCGGGCATAGTGATAGCCTACAAATGCTTTTCGCGGGGCATAACGCCGCACTAAACCTAATTTCTGCTTGTCGGATATATAGGGAGCGGATAACTGATAATCAGTTAGCAATGACATATAGTTTCGTTCTTCCCCCTTGGAGATGATAACCGGAGTGAGGCTGGGTGTCAATCCTTCGTCCCACTCATAGTCCTCAGTCTCCAGTTCCACGCATCCCTCGATACGCAAATCCTCCGCGATGCGACGGCTGTCGTTGTATTCATCTATCGCCAAAGCAACGACAAACATACTCATCATCATAATGAGTATCACAGGGGTATATTGGCGAATTATCTGAAACACGATGCAAAGGTACAACAAAAATTTCACATATGCAAGTTTTTGAGCGGAATTTTTGAAATTACAAACTATCTACTAATATTTCTTTTATATCCTGCTCTGTAAGCGGCGCATAGGCGTTCTCCAGACCTTCGTTAACAGCGATGTGATGCGCCATCTCATCCAAACGGCTCTCGTCGATACCCACTTCGCGCAGGTGCATAGGAATGCCGATGGACTCAAAGAAAGCGTACGTCGCTTCGATGGCTTTGTTGGCAATCTCCCATGGCGTCAGCGAGGGGTCGATGCCAAAGACGTTAATGCCGTATTTGACGAAACGCGACAGGGTGTGCTCGTTGAGGATGTGTTTCATCCACCGCGGTGTGATGATCGCCAAGCCCTCGCCGTGAGTGATGTCGTAGTACGCACTCAGCGCGTGCTCTATGCCGTGGCAAGGCCAGCCCGACTCGCTGTTACCAAGCGCCAGAATACCGTTGCAGCCATACGTGCAAGCCAACATCATCTCTGCGCGGGCTTGGTAGTCCTCGGGGTTAGCCAGACACTTGCGGCCGTTCTCCATGAGAGAGCGGAGCATGGACTCGCAAAAACCATCGTTAAGGAGTGTTGTATCTTCTGCGAAATACTGCTCTATCGTATGATTCATCGCGTCGGCAATACCGGCTGCTGTCTGTTTCTTGCTCACCGAGAAAGTGTATGTCGGGTCAAGGAATGAAACAGCGGGAAACAAGTGACGGTCCATATAACCAATTTTGTCGTTGGTCTCCGTGCGCGAAATGACACCGCCGCAGTCGTACTCGCTTCCGGTAGCTGCGAGGGTGATGATATCCACAATCGGAAGTGCCGCTTGGGCTTTGACTTTATAGGAAATGAGATCCCAGGGGTCACCTTCATAGCAGGCACCGGCAGCAATTGCTTTGGAGCAATCCAGTACGCTGCCGCCACCAACGGAGAGGATTACATCTATTTTGTGCTCCTTACATAGCCGCACACCTTCTAAAACGGAAGGATCATATTTCGGATTCGGCTGAATACCGCTCAGCTCAATGATCTCGAAATCCTTGAGTAACGTGTGGACATAGTCATAGAGGCTCAGCGACTGATTTCTAAGAGCCGGAATCTTCTTAATACTGCCTCCGCCGTATGTAAGGAGGATTTTCTTGCCGAACGCACTCATCACTTTCGGCAGTTTCTGTACTACACCTTCCCCGAAAATGAGGCGCGTAGGTGTCTGGTAATCAAAGTTTTGCATATGATGTGTGTTTAAATGGTTATAGCCGTTATACCATTTACGGCTAATGATACACAACTTGCAGAAAAAACGCCCCAAAAGGACGTTTTTTCTGCTATTTCAAACGGATGTATGTAATCAAGAATTAACCACGGCGCGCTCCATAGCGTCCTTGTAGTACTTCTGATCAACGAAGACATCCTCCTTATACGGGTTGATATGACGTTTCTTAGCCTGATACATGATATAACCAAAGGCTACGATATTGGTGATCAATGCGAGTGCAGAAATCACCAGCATAGCTGTCGGGTTGGCAGCAGTAGCACCCTCTGCGGCAACGGTAGTATGTGCAACAACCTCATCACCCAGACCGGAAGCGGCATAAATAGCCTCAATCGTCTCGATACCGTTGACATACTGGGTCGGCAGGACTGCCCATGAGAAGAATTGTTTGCCGTTGAAGAAGGTCTCTTGGAAGAGCGGGAATACCTGTGCAAACATACACCAGATAGCCAGCGTGTTAGCGCGGTTCTGGATCCAACCGCCACGGTTCCAGCAGATAGCAGCTACGGTCGGAGCAAGCAGCAGCGCGATACCGCAATACCAGCTGTGAGTCGGCAGACAGTTGTACGTGTAAGCGAAGTTCCAGATGTCATAAACGAGGATATATACCCATGTCATGTCCGCCCAGATCATGTCCTTGCCGTCCTTCGACGGATATACATTCCACCATGCGGTCATACAGAAGATGTTGAACAAACCGGCAAGACCGTTGAATACGTTATGCCAGCCGCCATACAACCATACACCTTCGCTTGACAGCCACCATTTGTTCCATCCCAAGATAGCGGACTCGAAATCAGAGCAAACGGCAATGAGGATGTTGATAGCTACAATAATGAACGGGAACGGTTTGAACCAGCGTTTGGCGCCTATACCCCATTCGTACTTGATCATCATGAAACCGATACAGCCGGTGAGAGCCGCATACAGTTTGGCATAATGGAACCAACCGTTCATATAGACATGTGTCTGGTTGGTCAGCGCCCATTCAGCACCCATGCGGGCACCCACTGCGATGGCAATGAAATAAACGGTCAATGCCAGCGGAATAGCGAAGAACGTGATAGCACCGCCCATTTTGGTACGACGGGCAAACTCATTCCAAAGAATCAGTCCTGCGAGGACTACGAACAGCATCACCCACTGGATCAGGGCATGCTCTCCATACACTTGAAAAAACATAAGATTTTAATTTTGTGTTTGATTAATTGATATTTAATGAAGGATCGCATCATGCGGCCTTTTCTTTCTTCACAGCCTTCCTCTCTTTGGCATAACACCATATTGCCCATACTGCGGTAACTACAACAGACATGGGGACGCCTATAGTCAGCACTTCGCGGAGGTTCCATGCGAAAAGTTCACCATTTACCAAATGATCAACCAGCAACATCATGGATCCGCCCCAGAGCATTAGTTCGAGGCTCTTGAGACGAGTTGAAAGTTGAGAATTGAAAGTTGAAAGACTTTTTTCACCTTCATGCTGCACTTTCTTTTCTACATGTTTGCGATACACCGTTGTGGCGATCGCCTGCGTTAATGGTACAATAAAACAAGCCATGTTATTTATTCATTTATTCATTTATAATTTTGTCATTTATTCTGCTATTTAGTCATTTTGCGGGACGACGATTTCTTTGATTTCCACCTCGTTGCCTCGCAGGAGCCACGTCTGCTCGCTGCCGCAGTGGGGACAAATCTTGCCGTGCGCTACCGTCGGATAGTCCTTTCCGCACCCGTCACAATGCGTCACGGCAGGGATGGGTTCTATCTTCAGTTCGCAGCCCTTCAGCATCTCTTCTTTATCTGCCGCCCACCTCCAGCAGTCGGTCAGATACTCAGGAATAATCGTGCTCACCTCGCCGATGTTCATCACCACCGCCGAGACGTGCTCTACGCCATTTTCCTGCGCCGCTTTCTTGACGTCACGGATGATATAGAAGACGATTCCGAGTTCGTGCATTGATTTTTTAGTTTATAGTTTATAGTTGATAGTTGATAGAAGCCGTCTAGTGGAGAGTTTTGAAGTCTTTCAACTTTCAACTAAAAAACTTCTTTCAACTTTCAACTTTCAACTTTCAAATACTATTTTCCCTGCTCTCTTGATCATGTACGGCAGGATTCCGTCGAACTTATTCTCCGAGGTACGCATGATACTTGCTTCCGGATGTTCGCGGTGCAGATGGATAGCGTCAAAAGCGCACTTGGTAGTACAGATTCCGCAACCGATACACCTGTTCTCATCCACTACCGACGCACCGCAACTGAGGCAACGGGCGGTTTCTTTCTTTACCTGCTCTTCGGTCAGCGTTCCGTGGTATTCCTCAAAATTACTTTTTGTCGGAATAACTCCCGGTTCCTGACGCGAACCGTTGTCGTACTGCTCCACGAGGATGTCGCTCTTGTCCAGTTCGATGAAATCACGGCGGTTACGACCGATAGTCATATGTCCGTGTTGTACGTAGCGATGCAGACTCTCGGCTGCTTCTTTACCGGCTGCGATGGCATCGATGGCAAACTTAGGACCGGTGAACACATCACCGCCGACGAAGATGTCGGGCTCGGCTGTCTGGTAGGTCAGTTTGTCAGCAACAGGATAAACACCACGGACGAACTCCACCTTGGTATCTTTCAGCAGGTCTTTCAATACCACCGTCTGACCGATAGCAAAGATCACAAGGTCCGCCTCTAACGTGATCGTCTCATTTTCGTCGAATGTCGGTGCAAACTTATGTTCTGCATTGAAGACAGAGAGGCACTTCTTGAAGGTAATTCCTTTCACCTTTCCACTTTCACCTTTCACCTCCTTCGGTCCCCATCCCGGATTGATCACTACTCCATCCTCGCGCGCTTCCATGCGCTCTTCTTGGGATGCCGGCATAATATCTTCAGTTTCCAGCGACAGCATCGTCACCTCGCTCGCACCGCTTCTTTTGGCAACTCGCGCAGCATCGATGGCTACGTTTCCGCCACCGACAACTACCACTTTGCCGTTGATCTTCTTGCCTCCGCAGTTGGCGTTGTGCAGGAAGTCGATGGCGGTGGTGCAGCCCTCCAAATCTTCTCCCGGAATACCCGGCAGACGACCTCCCTGACATCCGATCGCCACATAGAAGCCCTTGTAGCCCTGTTTGCGAAGATCGTCTATGGTAATATCTTTGCCAACTTCGACACCGCATTTTATCTCTACGCCGATCTCGCGCATGATGTCTATCTCTGCCTTGATCACTTCCTTGTCAAGTTTGTATGACGGGATACCGTATCGGAGCATTCCGCCCGGTTCTTCGTTCTTTTCGAACACAGTCGGTTTATATCCCATCGTGGCTAAATAGTAGGCACAACTCAGACCCGCAGGACCACCGCCGATGATGGCGATTTTCTCCTCCCAACGCTCCTGGACATTGGAGCAGATATTGACCTCCGGCACAAAACGTGTCTCAGCATGTAGGTCTTTCTCGGCAATGAATTTCTTCACGGCGTCGATAGCTACGGCGCGGTCAATCGTACCTCTTGTGCAAGCGTCCTCGCAGCGGCGGTTACAGATACGTCCGCATACTGCCGGGAACGGGTTCTCGCGTTTGATGAGTTCCAATGCCTCCGTATATTTGCCTTCCGCGGCTTTCTTGAGGTAGCCCTGCACAGCGATATGTGCCGGACAAGCGGTCTTGCAAGGTGCCGTTCCGGTAGGATAGCAGTTGACGCGGTTGTCGTCGCGGTAGTTCTCGTTCCATTTTTCCGGACCCCATGGGGTTGCGTCCGGCAACTCCTGTTTCGGATAAGTCTGCGGACCATGCTTGGTGCATAGTTTCTGTCCGAGTTTGACTGCACCTGCCGGACAGTACTCTACGCACCGGCCGCAAGCTACGCATTTCTTCGGATCCACTTCCGCTACATACGCGCTACGCGACATATTAGGTGTATTGAACAACTGCGAGGTACGCAACGCATTACATATCTTTACGTTGCAGTTGCAGATGGCAAATATCTTACCCTCGCCGTCTATATTCGTCACCTGGTGTACAAAACCGTGATCCTCTGCTTTCTTGAGGATAGCCATCGCCTCATCGTAGGTTATATCGTGTCCGCGGCCTGTCTCACGCAGGTAATCCGCCATGTCGCCCACGCCGATGCACCAGTCGCGGTAGTCGTCCGCGCAGCCTTCGTCCAGTTTCTTGCGGCCGTAACGACATGAGCAGATGCCCACACCGATATGTCCTTCGTATTTCTTAAGCCAGTAGCTGATATGTTCGATATCCACACTCTGGTTCTCCATCGAGATAGCTTTCTCTACCGGAATGACGTGCATTCCTATACCGCTGCCGCCCATCGGCACCATCGGCGTGATCTTCTCAAGCGGCAGGAATGTCATGCGCTCGAAGAACATCGCCAACTCAGGATGGCGGTCCATCAGTTCGGTGTTCATGTTGGTATATTCGGCACTGCCGGGAACGAACATCGGCACCCAGTATATTCTGTCTTCACGGTTGAAAGTCGTTCCTTCGTCCGGACCCTGACCGTTGGTGTAATGGTCTCCGTAGTCATACTCCAGCATACCGAAATACGCCAACTTGTCCAGCAACTCGTCAAACGACTTGTCGTCCGGCGTGTAGTGCTTCTTGGCGTTCATCTCGTGCAGTTGCGCGTACGTGTGGTGCTCGCGTACCTTAAAGAAATTACCGGGTAGCATGTCCAGCAACAGATCCAGCGACGCTTCTCTTGTCACAGCGTCCATCTCATCCTCAAAGATACAAGCGAGACCCCAGTATTCCGGGGCATCGGTGGTCATCTTGATCTTACCGGGAATACGGTCCGTGACGTGACGGACGAACTTCAATAATTTCGGGTTGGGATTCTTGTCTCCTTTGTGCTTAGGGACAAACTTTTTTGACATTTCGGGCATGGGATGTTATTTTAGTTTATAGTTTATAGTTTATAGTTAAAAGAAGCCGTCTAGTGGAGAGTTTTGAAGTCTTTCAACTTTCAACTTTCAACTTTCAACTTTTTTGCCAATTCTTGACTTCGGTCAAGAGCCAATTGGCAAAAATATCCACTCCTTCGCCGGTCTTGGCGCAGATAGGAATGACGGCAGCCTTCGGATTGCGCATGTGGATATATTCCTTGCATTTCTCCAGGTCGAAATCGAAATACGGCAGCACGTCCATCTTGTTGATTACCACTACATCGCAGATACTGAACATCAGCGGGTATTTGAGCGGTTTGTCGTGCCCTTCCGGTACGGATAAGATCATCGCGTTTTTCACCGCTCCCGTATCAAACTCCGCCGGGCACACCAAGTTCCCCACATTCTCCAAGATCACGAGATCAGGATTAGAATCTTTAAACTTTCCACTTTCTACTTCTGAACTTCTATCAACTATAAACTCTCCACTCTCAACTGCAAGGCCATCGAGGCCTTGCCTCGTCATCTCCGCATCAAGGTGGCACATACCGCCGGTATGCAACTGGATGGACTCTACGCCGGTAGCTTCCTTTATCTTGATAGCATCGACATCGCTGTCGATATCCGCCTCCATGACGGCAATGCGGATCTTGTCCTTAAGTAGGTTGATGGTTTGGATGAGAGTGGTTGTCTTGCCGCTTCCGGGCGACGACATCAGGTTCAGCAGAAACACACCTTTTTTCTTCAACTCGCCGCGCAAGGCATCGGCTGCGCGGTCGTTATCTTCGAAGACACTCTTCTTAATCTCGATAATTTTTACTTTTTCCATGGTATTTTTAGACATTCGTCCAAATCGTGTGCAAAGATACTACATTTTTAGCATATATGCAAACTAAATTGAACAAATTAACATTTTTTTATAAAAAAGAACGCGCGCGCTTGCGCAAACCGAAAAAAAATAGTAACTTTGCAGGCTTTTTATTATGGGCAATCGAATTAACAAACAAAATAATAAATTAACAATTTTATGCAACAAATCAAACTGAAACGTGGTTTGGACATTCCTTTTGAGGGACCTGCGGCCGAGACGCTGGGTAGCGTACGCCGTCCGGAGGTCTTTCATATTGTGCCCGACCATTTCGCCGGTATCACGCCCAAGCTGGACGTGCATGAAGGCGATCTCGTGAAAGCCGGTTCGCCGCTCTTTCACGACAAGGCGTTTGAGCAGATGCAGTTTACTTCGCCTGTGTCGGGTAAAGTCGTGGCAATCGTCCGCGGCGAGCGGCGCAAGGTGATGTCGATTGACATCGAGGCAGACGCTACGATTCAGTACGAGAAGTTCGACACCGCAGGCGATGTGAAGGAACTCCTTCTCAAGTCCGGTCTCTGGGCGCTCATCAAACAGCGTCCGTACGACTGCATCGCGCTGCCGAACAAGACTCCTCGTGCTATCTTTATCTCTACGTTCGACACGGCTCCCGTGGCTCCGAACTATGAGTGGGTTCTGAAAGGTCAGCTGCCGACGCTGCAGGCTGCCGTAACCGCCCTGAGCCAACTGGCTCCGGTGTTCGTCGGCATCAAGGGTGGCGCGAAAGCAACCGAGTTTAGAGAGTTGAAGGACTGCACCCTCTATGAGGTCTTCGGTCCCCACCCTGCCGGTAACGTAGGCGTACAGCTCAACAACCTCGCGCCGCTGGCGAAGGGTGAGACGGTCTTCACCGTCAACATCCAGGACCTCGCTATCATCGGACGTCTCTTCCAGAAAGGTATCGTCGATTACCAGAAGAAAGTGGCGCTGACCGGTCCGCTGGCGTACGGCAAACAGTATTACAACGTGCTGCCGGGAATGCCTGTGAGCGCAATCCTGACGAGCAACGTACACACCGAGTGCCCCTGCCGTTATGTAGCAGGCAACGTGCTCTCCGGACGTCAGATCAGCCTCGACGACATCATCTCCGTCTATGACAACCAGTTCACGGTGCTGGACGAAGGCTCCGAGAACCATGAGTTCATGGGATGGATGCTGCCGCGCTTCTCGTCGTTCCATTTCGGCAAGACCGACCCGGCTGCTATGCTGGACAACCGTTTCACACGCTGGCTCTTCGGCAAGAAGCACTACCAGTGGGACGCACGTCTCAAAGGCGGCCGCCGTGCGATCATCGTCTCCGGCGAGTACGACAAGGTCTTCCCGATGGATATCTACCCCGAGTACCTCATCAAAGCTATGATTGCCGGCAACATCGACAAGATGGAAGCCCTTGGCGCGTATGAGGTGGCTCCCGAAGATTTTGCGCTCTGCGAGTATGTCTGCACCTCCAAAATGCCGCTGCAGGCGATCGTTCGCGAAGCGTTGGACAATTTAAGAAAGGAGATTGAGTGATGGAGTGGTTATATAGAAATTGGAAGAAGTTCGGCAAGAACTTCGAGGAAGGCGGCAAGCTGAACTGGCTCAGTTCGTTCTACGACGCTTTCGATACCTTCCTCTTCACGCCTCAGACAACAGCCAAGCGTCTTGGCACACATATCCATGACGGTTCGGACAGCAAGCGTACGATGATTATTGTCGTGTTGGCTTTGGTTCCGGCGCTGCTCTTCGGTATGTTCAACGTAGGTTACCAGCACCTGCTGGCTACGGGCCAACTGGCAGCCGGCATGACCGCTGCGCTCTGGTGGAAAGCATTCGGCTTCGGCTTCCTGGCTGTACTGCCGTATATCTTGGTAAGTTACATCGTCGGTCTGGGTATCGAGTTCACCGTAGCGCAGATCAAGCACGAAGAGGTAGCCGAGGGTTTCCTCGTAACGGGATTCATCATTCCGCTCATCGTGCCGATTAACACCCCGCTGTGGCAGGTAGCGATTGCAACGGCTTTCGCGGTCATCTTCGCCAAAGAAGTGTTCGGCGGAACGGGTTATAACATCTTCAACGTGGCGCTGATCACGCGTGCGTTCCTCTTCTTTGCTTATCCGAGCCACATGACCGGTGACGAACCGTTCGTGCGTACCGGTGGCACATGGGGCTGGGACGGCGGTCACGCTATCGTAGATGGATTCTCGGGTGCTACACCGTTGACCCAGATGAGTACAGGCTCTGCCGTAGAACTGGGCTTCTGGGACCTCTTCAACGGTCTTATCCCGGGATCGGTGGGCGAGACCTGCTGCTGGGCAATCCTGCTCGGCGCATGTCTGTTGCTGGCTACCGGCGTAGCGTCATGGAAGACGATGCTGTCTGTCTTCGTTGGCGGCGGTCTCACCGCTTGGCTCTTCAACATGTTCGGTTCCGAGGCTAACCTCGCAGCGCAGTATCCGTGGTACATGCACCTCGTTAGCGGCGGTTTCGCTTTCGGTGCTGTCTTCATGGCTACCGACCCTGTGACTTCCGCCCGTACCGAGTGCGGTAAGTGGATCTACGGCTTCCTCATCGGTCTCGTAGCAGTGCTCGTGCGCGTCCTCAACCCGGGTTATCCCGAGGGAATGATGCTCGCTATCCTGCTCATGAACGCCTTTGCGCCGCTCATCGACTGGTGTGTGGTTAACGCGAACATTCGCCGCAGAGCGTCGAGAATACCGACCGCTAACGCTGACAGAGTACAGAATACAGACTTAATTACAGACAAATCCGGTCTGTCAGCCGAAGGCGGTCTGTCAGGCAAAGCCGGTCTGTCTTCTGGCAGTCCGAAGGACGGTCTAAAGAAAGGAGGCGCGCTATGAAACTGAATACGAACAGTAATCTCTATACCTTCATCTATTCAGCGGTGATGGTAATCATCGTAGCTGTGCTCTTGGCGGTGGTAAGCCAGGCACTTGCTCCGAAGCAGCAGGCGAACATCCTGCTCGACAAACAGAAACAGATCCTCGGTGCGCTCAAGGTGGACTACTCCGCCGGTAACCCCGCAGAGATCTACATGGTGCTTGTGAACGACACCCTCACTTATGGTGACAAAGAAGTCTATGTAGCGAACCTCAACGGCGAAACCAAATATATCCTGCCGCTGAGCGGTAAGGGTCTTTGGGGCGGCATCGGAGGTTACCTCGCACTCGATGCGGACAAGAACACTATCTACGGTGTCAACTTCAACCATGAGTCAGAGACTCCGGGTCTGGGTGCCAAGATTGTGGAGCTGCCGTTCCGCGAGCAGTTTGAGGGCAAGCATATCCGCAACGCCGCAGGCGAAGTGGTGTCTGTAGCAGTGCTCAAAGCCGGCAAACATGCCGACGGACAGGAGCAGGTAGATGCCATCTCCGGCGCTACCATCACCTCTTCCGGTGTCAGCACGATGCTGGAGGTTAATTTAGCGGAATACGCTGTATTCCTCAATGATGCTGCTTCGCAGCCTAATGATGCAGCAGAGCTGCCTAATGATGAAGTTGAACCTATAAAAGAGGAGGAATAAGGTATGTTGAGTCAGAAAACTAAGGACACATTGCTTGGTCCTCTTAACGCGAATAACCCTGTCGTAGTGCAGATTCTGGGTATCTGTTCGGCACTTGCCGTAACGGTGCAGTTGAAGCCTGCTCTGGTGATGGGTATTGCTGTGACAATCATCGTCGCTATGTCGAACGTCATCGTGTCGCTTCTGCGTAACACCATCCCGATGCGTGTACGTATCATCGTGCAGCTCGTGGTAGTGGCTGCGCTGGTAACGCTCGTCAGCGAAGTGCTCAAAGCCTTTGCTTACGATGTAGCGATGCAGCTGAGCGTCTATCTCGGTCTGATCATCACCAACTGTATTCTGATGGGTCGCCTCGAAGCGTTCGCCATGACCAATAACGCGTGGGATTCGTTCCTCGACGGTCTGGGCAACGGTCTGGGTTATGCCATCATTCTGGTTATTGTAGCTTTCGTCCGCGAACTGCTCGGTTCGGGTCAGCTGCTTGGTTTCCAAGTGATCCCGCAGTGGTGCTATGACCACGGCTACGAGAACTGCGGTATGATGCTCATGCCGGCTATGGCGCTTATCTTGGTAGGTTGTGTAATCTGGGTTCACCGTTCTATTAACGACGAAAAGAAGTAATTAAGAATACAGAATACAGACCGTTACACTGACAGAATACAGACTTAATTACAAATAGCGATGCATAACTTTAGAAATATACAAATTTGGAAAGACGCCATGGACTTGGCGCAAGCCGTTTACGAGATTACCGAGGCTCTACCTAAGATGGAGACCTATGGTCTTATCTCGCAGATGACGCGCGCAGCCGTGTCCGTTCCTTCTAATATTGCTGAGGGTTCCGGTCGGAGCGACAAGGATTTCTCGCATTTCTTAGCGATTGCATTAGGCTCTTTGTTTGAATTGAACACACAGATTATGTTGTCTGAACGTATCGGTTACCTAACTTCGGAGCAATCGCTTGCTCTGCAAGGGCGTGCTGATAAGTTACAAATGATGATTACGGGTTTCAAACGTCATCTTGATGACGGCAACAGTCCGGTAGTCTTGTGATTCGCTAGTTCATAATCAGTCTGTACTCTGTATTCTGTACTCTGTATTCAAAAAAAAAGAAACAATTATGGAACATGCAATTTCGCTTTTTGTTAGAAGCATCTTTGCGGATAACATGATCTTCGCGTACTTCTTGGGAATGTGCTCTTACCTCGCCGTTTCAAAGAACGTGAAGACCTCAGCCGGTCTGGGT
>OCTW011557868.1_pt1 | contig 18640 bp, 10 predicted proteins | sample 1539671 | NCBI WGS metagenome assembly OCTW01 (sample SAMN02144230, study PRJEB22623) | gut metagenome | biome: sheep rumen | host: Ovis aries | place: New Zealand
CTGCACGGCGACCCGGTACCTGTTCTGCCCGATGAATCTCCTTATATCACCATGTCGCGCCGCATGGCTGCTATGTATCAGCCCGGCGTGGCTGAGAATATTGAACGCTGCTGGTCATCCGCCGCATTCTGGTATGAATACATGGCTTTGCAACCTTTATTATATCCTGATGGGCCACGCGAACTGCTGTTGCAGGGATTGGCTGCCGACAGCTTGCAGGGCGATCGTATCGTTGCAGATATTTATGCCGGGCATTTCGGCGTAAAAACAACCTTCGCCGCTGATGGAGCAATCATTGTCAATAATACAACTCGTCAATCAATAGTCGATTGTCAATTGCCCGATTGTCAATTGGTTTTGGATTTTACCAACTGCCCTGATCTCTATCCGGCTATTGCCCTTACGTGCGAACGGCTGGGGATCCCATTGATTGCAACAGGCACCGAGCGTCTTGTATACAAGGAAAGCAACCGCCTGGAGGCAGTTGCTTCGCATCAGGTACGTCACGACCATCGTATGGCTATGGCTCTGCTTGTTGCCGGCTATCCTGTTGACGACACAGCCTGCATAGCCAAGAGTTACCCGTCTTTCCTTTCGCAATGGTTAGCCGTAACCAAAGCAAATGACTAATCTATAGGTTGTGTCTGCCTATCAGCCGAACGCTGCGCTCAAACTCATCTTTGCTGCTAATGGCAGCATTGCGGATTTGTGCGCGATAGTTGTATATCGTATTGGGCGCAAAGCGAAGTAATTGGGCTATCTTGGCACTGGCATCAATACCGAGTCTTACTAATGCAAAGATTCGTAATTCAGTTGTTAGCATGTCTCCCTGCTTGGGCATAATCCGTGCTTCTGCATGAAGCAAAGCATTGAAATCATTGACAAAAGTGGGGTAGAGTGTTAGGAACGTGCGATCAAAATCGCGGTAGAACACAGCCATCTCTTTGCGCAAAAAAGCATCCGGATCTTTCTCTGTCTTGCGAGCCATACGCGCCATGCGGTCAATCATGTCGCTGTACACCTCCAGGTAGCGGCATATATACTGTTCTTTTACCATGTTGCTTTCTTCCAGTTGACCGTTTAAGGTACGAAGCTTGTGATTCAGAGCATGTAACTCTTTATTACGTTTTTGAGCAATAAACACGGCTACAATAATGCCGATAATCACTATGATCAGCAGTATGATAGCAGCCCACAGCCTGATGTTGAATTGCTTCTGTTCGTCTTCGTGGGTGCGGATAATCATGAGTGCCAACGGAGCGATCTGCTGGTAGCGCGTTACGGCATTGAAGGTGTTGGCATTGTTGATGGAGTAGTTGATGTACTTATATGCCCGTTCGATGTCACCGTTGTTGTATTCTTCCATTGCCACCATCCATGATGACCCGTTGTCCGTCACACCGCACCGGGCGTCCGTGATGGCTGAGCGCAACAGCCATTGGTAATACGCTTGTACATCACCCATCTCGCGGTAGATAATGGCGCGCTCAAAGGAGAATATTGCATAATCGTGCATTAGCGGAGTGAGGCGCGACATGGCTGAATCGGTATATGCAAGGGCGCTCTGGTAATCTCTATGGCTGTTGGCACGGGTGATGCATTGCCTGTAATACTCCATCGGGCGAAGCCCGTGTGACTCGCAGAACTGAATGAGCGTATCAGCGTATGCTTGTGCCTCGGTCCTGTATTTGCTTGCGTATAAAGGTAACTTTGCCGATGCTGAAGCTTCGTTATACAGGCGATACATAGCATCATAGTACATTACGCGATAAGTCTCAGCAATTGCTCCTAACCGGTTACGCTCGCTGAAGGCTGCATCGAAGTTTCCGATAGACGCCAGCAGACGTATGCGTCGGATTGATGCCTGAGTCGATACATCTTGGTCGCTGCTCTCTATAGCATGACTGTAGTAATATAATGCCGAATCTGTTCGGTAGGGCATATACAATTCTGCAATGCGAAGAACATAACTCGGCGTGTCAAGATTTGTGCGTAAAGAATCAATCTGTTGCTGACGGGCAGTTATATATGTCGTTGCATCAGACACCAACGCATCGTATGCAGCTATTAGCGAGTCGGTGCGATGGTCATCTGCATAACAGATTTGGACAAATAATGTAATAGCAAGGAGCAATAGTTTTTTCATCGTATTGGATTTTGGATTGCAAAGGTACAAAATATAATTTACATTTGCAAATGTTTCATACTTGCAACGAAAATATTATCGCAAAGTGTTTTAGATTGTAATGTCTGCCTAACACTTTTTTGCCACTTTTTTACACTACATATTTATTTTCTATATATTGATAATGTGTATGTTGTGACAAAATTATATCCACTTATCCGTTATGTTCGGTTTCTTAGCTCTTGCATACGTGCAAAAAAAATCGTAACTTTGCATTGTTTTTCATACCATGAGCCTATTCTTTTGCACAATATTAACTAATCAGATAAAGCAATGAAGCAAACATTATTTACGACTGCTTTGTTCATCCTGTTAGCGTTGCCGGCAATGGCGGCGGTGACAGTTACCGGTACGGTGTTCGATGCAACCGGTGAACCGGTAATCGGAGCAAGTGTCCTTGAGCAGGGCACCTCCAATGGTACCGTCACTGATTTTGACGGTAAGTTTACATTAGATGTGTCGGACGCTAATGCTGCTCTGGCAGTAAGTTATGTAGGTATGAAAACTGCCAATGTATCTCTTGCCGGCAAGTCAAGCGTACGCGTTGTGTTGCAAGAAGATACCGAGGTTATCGAGGAGGTCGTAGTTATCGGCTACGGTACGCAGAAGAAACGTGACGTGACTACCGCAATCTCTTCGGTCGATACAGAGGATTTGGAGAAACTGCCCATCACCTCTGCTGCTCAGGTTATGCAAGGTAAGGCTGCCGGTGTAACGGTAGTCAAACCGAATGGTCAGCCTGGTACCGGAATGGTTGTGCGCGTGCGCGGTACAACATCTATGAACGCCAGTAACGACCCGTTGTACGTAGTGGACGGTGTACCGATGACTGATATTGACTTTCTTGCACCCAATGACATCGAAAGCATGCAAATCCTCAAGGATGCATCCTCGGCTGCCATCTATGGTAGCCGTGCTGCCAATGGTGTGATTATGATCACCACCAAGGCCGGTCATGCCCGTGCAGAGAAGGTGAAAGTCGGTTTCTCAATGTACGGCGGTTGGACGAACGTGGCAAAGCGTATGGAGAGTCTGAACTTCGAGCAGTACAAGCAATATTTGCAAGACCTTGGCTCGAACGTAGTGCTGCCTGACGGTTTGACTGACCGGACGAATTGGTTTGATGAAACCTACCATACCGGTTCGACACAAAACTATCAGTTGAACGTCAGCGGTAGCACCGACAAGGTGAATTATTTCCTGTCCGGCGGTTATACGAATGAGGTAGGTATAGTCAACACCACCAAGTATAGCCGTTACAACTTCCGCACCGCACTGGATGTGGATGTAACCAAGTGGCTGAATATTGGTGCCAACGTTGCTTACGCTTATAGCGACAATCAGGGCGGTATCAGTTCAGGTACAGGTGCCAACCGTGGCGGTCTGGTGCTGTCGGTAATCAATACACCGACCTATGCTCCGATATATGATCCCGAAAATCCGAATCATTATTACACCAACTTCTACGGTGTGAGCAACATCACTCACCCGCTGGAGAACATTGAGCGCTACAAGAACCAGCACACATTGCAGCACCGCCTGCTCGCCAGTACTAAAGGAATAATAACGCTGTATGATACCAAGAAGTTCCAGCGCGACGATAACTTCGTTCACTCGCTGAAGTTCACAACCACTTTCACCGAGGATTTGCGAATCATCAATTACACCTCGTTCCTTGACCCCGAAAAAACCTCGTGGGGACGTAACCAATATGGCGAGGGAACAGACACTCGCAGTTTTGACCAGGTAACCATCTGGGACAATGTGCTCAACTACAACGGTCAGTTCGACAAGCATAATCTTGACGTAATGCTCGGTTCGTCGTGGACCAACTCGATGTACACATGGGCGGGTATCTACGGTAGCCATTATGCCGATGGAACAATCCAGACGCTGAATGCAGCCAACAAGATTGATCCGGGCAGCACAAGCACCTCGGCCTCTGCGTGGGCAATCATGTCAGGCTTCGCGCGCGTAAGCTATAATTATGATAGCCGCTACCTGATATCCGCCAATTTCCGTGCAGACGGATCGAGTAAGTTGGCTCCGAAGCATCGCTGGGGATTCTTCCCGTCGGTAAGTGCCGCTTGGCGTATATCCGGCGAGCAGTTTATGCAGGAAGTTGAGTGGATTGACGACCTCAAACTCCGTGGCGGTTGGGGACAGACCGGTAACCAAGCCGGCATAGGCGACTATGCTTACCTTGAGCGCTACAACATCAATCGTCAGGACTGGTGGAAAACAGGTAATGAGCATGCAGTACCGACCTATAGCCAAAGCTCACTGCGTAACACCGACCTGACTTGGGAAACAACCACTCAGTCCAACGTCGGACTGGACTGGACGCTCCTGAAGAACCGCCTGTCGTTCACCTTCGACTGGTATTACAAATATACCACCAACATGCTGATGTGGGTTAGCCTGCCTGCCGGATCGGCTGCCGTAAGTTCTATCCAGCGTAACGAAGGTGAGATGAGTAATATGGGTGTCGAGTTCAGCATCACCTCGCACAACTTTGTCAAGAAGAACTTCAAGTGGGATACACAGTTCAATATTTCGCATAACAAGAACCGCCTGGAGAAACTTGCTACCAGTCAGGTTTATTACGACGCCAAGGTAACCGACGTGCTCGCCGAGTACTGCGTTCGCAATACGCCGGGTATGCCTCTCGGTTCGTTCTATGGCTACAAGACCGGTGGTGTTAATCCTGAGACCGGTGAACTCATCTATCTTGATGTCAATGGCGATGGCGAGGTGACGGCTAACGACCGTACATACATCGGTGATCCGAACCCGGATTTCACCTTTGGTATGACGAACAGCTTCCATTTCTATGGAGTAAGCATCAGTTTCCTCCTGCAGGGTGCGTATGGTAACGACATCTTCAATGCCAGCCGTATAGAGACAGAGGGCATGTACGACGCTAAGAACCAATCTGTTCGTGTTCTTGATCGGTGGCGTCGCCCGGGTATGCAAACCAGCATTCCTAAAGCCGGCTTTGATATGCGCGTCAGCGATTATTTCGTTGAGGATGGCAGTTATATTCGCCTGAAAGACCTGACTATCGGTTACGAGTTCTCCGGCGAATGGATGAAACGCATCGGCATGACACGTCTGCAACCGTACTTCTCGGCGCAGAACCTGTTCACGCTGACCAAGTATCTCGGTATGGATCCCGAAGTAAACCAGAACGGTAACTCCGGTACTGTGCAAGGTCTGGACTACGGCACTTATCCGCAGACACGTTCGTTTGTATTAGGTATAAACATTGAGTTCTAACTCCTAATTTTGAAAAGATATGAAAAAGTACATCTATATATTAAGCTTCGCAGCGTTAGGACTGATGGCTTGCAGCCTGGATCGTGAACCGCTCTCCGACCAGTCAGAACTTAACCTTAGTACCGGTGATGGAGATACCTCACGTATCAAGTTTAAGGATCGCGCGGCAATCTATGCTGTGTACAATGATTTGTACAACGTGATGCGTGATCGTCAGGAGCATTGGTATCTTGATTATCTCTTGTTCGGCGAATCCCGCACCGATAACGCTTACGCAGGTACTACCGGTGCAGAGGTCGTGCCTATCGAAACGAACGCTTTGGATGCGTCTAACCCGGATATTGCCCGTGACTGGGACCGCTATCTCGAGGATATCGCCAAGGCAAACGTGGTAATCAGCAATATTGACCTTGTGCCCGATCCGTCGTTTGCAGAAAGCGAGCGCAGACAATGGAAGGCTGAGGCGCTGATCTTCCGAAGCATGATGATTTTTGATCTCGCCCACTGGTTTGGCAATATTCCGCTTAACCTTAGTGAAGCTCCGGATATTACTGCTGCTAACATCGAAGAGGTTTATCCTATTTATTTCCCCAAGCCTGTATCCCAAGACTCAGCTTACAAGCGTGTGGGTGAAGATCTTTTGGCTGCAATACCTGATGCACCGGCATTGAACCCCGGCGACAAGACGCGTTTAAGCAAGACTGTAGCTTATGCATTATTGGCCAAACTCAATGCAGAGCTCGGTGAGTGGGACAAGGTTGTTTACTATTGTGACCTTGTGTTTGCGGACGGTATTCGTCTCGAACCTAACTTCGCCGATTTGTGGGGCTATGATGAGGATAAAAAAGATGCAACTTTGCGCAACTCGGTCGAATCCATTCTTGAGATGCAGTATTTTTCCGGTAGCGGAAGTTGGGTTACCTGGATGTTCGGACGTCCCTTGGAGGATCCTGATGCTAACTTCACGTGGGCTAAATGGGTTACTCCGAGTCGCGATTTGATCGCAGCTTTTGATAAGGAAGGTGATGTCATTCGCCGCGATCAGACGATCGTGTACTACGACTGCTCATGGAGTAACTATTATCCTGCAACCCACTATCCCTTTATGTACAAGTGTCGCTCGGCATACAACAGTATAATCAAACTTCGCGGCGCGGATATCCAATTGCTGAAGGCTGAAGCGCTGGCACACAAGGGTGACCTGGCAAGTGCTGCTACGTTGGTTAATGAGATTCGCGCACGTGTGTCATTGCCTGAATTGGAACCATCGAAAACCTCAAGCGAAGAAGCAATGCTCAATTCTATTCTCAACGAGCGACGTCTCGAACTGGCACTGGAGGGACAACGATTGTTCGATCTCGTACGTTTTGGCAAACTGTTGGAAGTGATGAACGGAATCAATAGCCGCGATGAAGGTCGTTTGCCGCAATCAAGGCCTTTCGTTGAAGATCATAGACTTATGCCTATACCCCAAACGGCACTGGATAAGAATTCCAATCTTGTGCAGAACCCCGGATATTAACAATTGGTAAATGATTAAACAGCAAATAGCTTTATGAAGAAGTATATCAATATTGCATTGGTTGCGCTGCTGATGGTGGCGTGCCAACCTGAGCATTTCCGTACGGTTTATCCGGAGGGTAACCCCGAGATCAAAGCTGAGATATTGACAAAGGATATTCAGTTCGGGCGGGATAGTGTTACCTTCCATGTCACGATTGATGAGAAACAAACTCCGCTCTCACAATTGCAAGTTAAGGTGATGGTTGGTTTGCGTGTTGCTGCCACCGAATTGGTGCGTACGCCCGATTATCATTACGAGGCTGATTTGACTTTTGCTGTACCTTTCGGACCGAATATGCCAGAGGGAGAGGCTGTAAAGGTTTATCTCACCGCAACAAATGTTGAAGGTACTTCCACCGACCTTATTCTTACCGGCTGTACCGGTCATAGACCCGCTATGGAGACTATGTATATCATGCCTCCTTCTGTGTCGTATGGTGCTATTGGTAAGGGTAAACAAATGACGTGGGATGCTGAGAAAGAGGCGTTCGTCGCTTATGACCTCAAGTATCCGAAATCCATCCAATGCCTGCTGGCTGTTACCGGCACCAAGTTCGGTCGCGTGGACTGGAATACTCCGGTGTTCGGCATGCTGAACGACAATCTGCAACTCATCACTAAAGAGCAGTTCGATGCCGAAGAAGCCAAACCGATTATTCTGGAGGATGATAATTTTGAGACTATCGATACCATAATTTTCAACCCTCTAAGCTTCGAAGTCACCATTGGTGGAAAGATTGCGCAACCTGTTACGGCTATCAACATACTGACAGACCTGGCTGAGGAACCTGCCTATATAAGTTCATCTTCGGCAAGAAAAGATTACCTTGGCGCAAAGATCTTCTTTGACAAGAACAGCGAGGTGGAGATTACCGGTGTTGTTGACCTCTCGAAGGCATATAACCTCGATTGGATGGAGTACCTCGGTGACAACAAGGTGAAATTCCTCGGCGAGAAAGGGCAATACTACCTCTCGTACAAAGTGGCAGAGGATTATCTTGTAGTTGAGCCGTTGTACGACTTGACAGAGCCTGACGTTATGTACGTTTGTGGCGTAGGTCTTGGCCAGCCGTCCTGGACGCCTCAGGCTACCAGCGGTTGGGGCTTCGACAGTCCGAACCAGAACCTTGTATGCCGGCTTGTCGCTCCCAAAACATATCAGGTTACCGCTTACATGCTCAATGGCGTGAATGCTGACTTCGATGATTACGGCTCACTGAACTTCAAATTCTTCCACCAGCACGGCTGGGGCGGCGAGGAAGCCGGTGGCGACTATAGGCAAGAAGGTTTGACTATCCACGGCGTGGATGCTAACGGCTTGACAAAGAAAGACGGATCGACAGGCAATGAGAAGGGCAACTGGATAGCAACCACTGCTCCTATTGATGGCGTTTATCGCATTACTCTCAACAAGAATACGATGACCACTACTTACGAAAAGATTCGTTAACGTCTTTAATCACTATCGATATAAACTATGAATTTCCAATTATCAATAAGTAGCATGCAACTCATCCTTGCAGTCCTGCTCTTGGCGGGCTGCAAGGACCCGAATACTAATCCCGGTACTGATCCCGGTCAACCTGTTGTCCAAAATGATGTAATGACTTACATCACTACTGCTGACAACACGATGCATTTCGATAAGGTCGGCAAGAACTTCATTGATGGGTTGAATATGAATCCGGAAATAACGTTAACCCTCGACCCTGCTACACGTTATCAGGTTTTCGACGGCTTTGGCGCAGCTATCACGGGTGCAAGCGCATTCAACCTCATGCAAATGCCTCAGGATGCTCGCACCAAACTGCTCAGAGAGACGTTTAGCGTCAGCGAAGGTATGGGCTATAGTTATGTTCGCGTGCCTATAGGCGGCTCGGACTTCAACTCACGCAGCAACTACGACTATACCTGCTGCGACCAGTTCGGGATAGAGAATTTTGCTCTTACTTCCGATGAGGTGGATTATATTATCCCCGTGCTCAAAGAGATTCTGGCTATCAATCCTGACCTCAAAGTTATGGGTACACCCTGGTCCTGCCCGCGTTGGATGAAAGTGGATGATGTGGATAAAAAGAATTCTTACAACTCCTGGGTAGGTGGCTACCTCAATCCCGACTACTATCAGGATTATGCCATGTATTTTGTTTATTGGATTCAGGCGTTTGAGCGGGAAGGCATACATATTGAGAGCGTTACGGTTGAGAATGAGCCGCTCAACTGGGGGAACTCGATGTCTCTGTATATGCCTTGGCAGCAGGAGCGCGACTTTGTCAAGACTGCTCTTGGTCCAACCTTCGAGGCTACGAACACCCAAACCAAGATTATCGTATTTGACCACAACTACAATTACGATAACAAAGAGGATCAAAACGATTATCCGCTCAAGATATATAATGATTCCGAGGCTGCAATGTATATCGATGGTTCCGCCTATCACAACTACGGTGGCTCTCCTGCTGAACTCGAACAGATTCATAAAGCGGCACCTGACAAGAATCTGTATTTCACCGAGGCTTCGATCGGTACCTGGAATGGTGGTGACGATATGAGTTCTTCGCTCATGAGCGAGATGAAAAATACCTGTCTGGCTAATGTCACACGCTGGTGCAAGGCGGTTATCGTTTGGAACTTTATGCTCGATGACAACCGCGGACCTCATGGAGGTGCAGGTGCCTGCTCTACGTGTTTCGGCGCAGTGGATGTGTCCAGCAAGGATTATACCAACCTCACCAAACGCAGCCACTACTATGCTATCGGTCACCTGAGCAAGGCGTTCAAGACAGGTTCAACGCGTATAGGAGTAAAAGGCTACCAGCCTTCGAACGTAACGGTATGCGCTGCCGAGAATCCGGATGGTACGTATGGCGTTGTGCTGATGAATGAGAATAGCGACGGCATACAGATGCAAATAGAGACTGGCGACAAGTTCTTTGCTCTAACTCTGCCGGGAAGAAGTGTGACGACTTGTGTTATACCCAAATAATAGGAAACATTTATAGCCATATTTCGAGAAATCGAAATATTAATTGTACAATTAACCAAAAAACAAACAATCATGAAAAAGTTATTTACTTTTGCAATGGCGCTGATGGCCGCAATGGCAATCAACGCAACCGACTACTATTTTGCCGGTGCAGCCAATGGCTGGAGTAACAACAACGATGCATGGAAGTTCACCGATGTAAACGGTGTACTTACGCTTGAAGTTGCTGACCTCTATGGCGAGTTCAAGATCGCTGAGAATGGTGCTTGGCATCCGCAGCACGGTGCAGCTGCCGAAGGTGAAGGTGTTGCCCTGAACGGCACGTACAACCTCGTTAAGTGTGACGACAGCAAGGGTGAAGCAGACGCTCCGGCTAATGCACGCATTCTTTTCCCGCAAGAGGGCGACTGGCGTTACAAAGATGCCAAGCTGACACTTAACGCAACTGATCCTGACCATCTGGTAATCTCCTTCGTGGCTGGTACGTTGTACGACCACAGTGCCGCACCCAAGACCTATCAAATCGTAGGCGCATTCAATGATTGGAATGCAGGCGAGGCTCCTTCGTTCGAGGAGGTCAATGGTGTGCTCACCGTTACCGTTGCTGACCTGAGCGGTACGTTCAAGATCATTCAAGACCATGCTTGGGACAATCAGTGGGCAACTAACTGGGAGACAGGTGCAGGTTTGGCACTCGGCGAGCCATATATCTTGGGCGCTAAGGGCGACAACGGCGAACCCGCTAACCTCTCACTGGCTAACCCCTTCGGTGGTTACAAGGATGCTGTGCTGACACTTACAAAGAGTGGTGACGACTTTGTTCTCACCCTCGTTAGCGGTACATTCAACAAGATGCAGGCCGATTGGTTCCTTCCAGGAGCATGGCAAGGATGGAAGTGTGATGATGTAGCCAAGATGGCTCCCGTTGACGGTCAGGCCAATACCTACGAACTTCTACTCGCTGAGTTTGCCGGTGAGTTCAAGGTTGTGTATGGCAACTGGGCGGTTGAGTTCGGTGCTGCCAAGGGATCAGGTGAGCAGTGGAATGTGAATACTCCTATTGAACTCTCCTTCCCGTGCGATAACATGAAGCCCGAAGATCCCGAGGCTGTTTATCAGGACGTAACTATCACCCTCGTGGTTGATTACGACAACGTGGCTGCTACCCTCACCATCGCTACCGAAGGTACTGCAGTACAGACTATCCAACTCAATGCCAAATCTATCAAGCGCATAGAGAACGGTCAGGTTATCATCGAGAACAACGGCGTTCGTTTCAACGCTGCAGGTATTGCACAATAAGCAATCATTCAGGTCATGGGAGGCTGATTACCTCCCATGATTTCAAAGTATTTACAATAAAATTTTTTACTATGAAACGTTTGCCTCTTCTCATTGCAGCTGTTTGCCTGCTCAGTTTCTCGTATGCAGAAACCGTTACCCGCACGTTCTATTTCGATTTTGGTATGGATGGTGGTACGCGTGGCGTTGTTACAACCTCGCCGGATGGCAATGGCCATTATTGGAACAACATTGGCGACAAAGAGGTTACCAACAACAAACCTTCGCAGGATAGCATCTACTCGGTTGTTGATGCAGCCAATGCTGCTACTGATATCAAGGTGCAACTCGCTGACACCAAGTTTACTGCCAACGGTATGAGTGGCGGTGGCGGCTTTCTTGAGCCTGATGCTGAACTGCTCGGTGATCTGGCTGTTGCCAGTGCTACGTCCGATTATCTGTTCGCGTCAAACAGCGAGCACTGCTCTATGATTATCAGCGGACTTGACCCGCAGAAGGGCTATCGTTTCAAGATCTTCGCAAGCCGTATAGCTACTGACGATCGCATCAGCGATTATACTTTCCGCGGTGCGTGGGCGTTCCAGGGCTCTCTCAAGGCTGCCGGAACAGGGATTGGTGCCAATGGTGAGAACCAGAATACAAGCAATGTTTATCTCTCGCCGCTTATGTTGCCGGCAAGCGATGGTACTATTCGCCTGACTGTTCACCGCCAGTATGCAGGCAGTGGAGCATATTTCCCCATCAGCTGTATGCGTATGGAGGAGTTGACAGAACTGCATGTGCCCGAAGCTGAGATTTTTATCGACTGCGGTCCCTCTGACGGAACGAATGGCGAGACAACTGCCGCTCCCGACGGCAATGGCATCTATTGGGTGAACCTCTACGATAACGCTGTAACGGCTGCCTCGGTTGCTCTGACCTATCGCGACGGCTCAGCGGTCAACAATGGTGCAAACGTAACTATCACCACCGCTTTCCAGCGCAATGGTTACAAAAACGGTGGTAACACAGCCGAGACTTATTCGACTTTACTTGGCGTGTTCGGTCAGAAATCGGTAGCCGGCGACTACTTCTTTGTCAACAACAAGACAGCACAAATGAAGTTCAACGGCCTGAATCCGGATAAGGCGTATGTGTTCTATATTTTCGGTTCACGCGCGTACAATAGCAGTTTCGGTCAGACGGTTGACAAACTCAAACTCGAGGGTCTGACCACTGTCACAGGCACGCACCACACCGGCGGTAACGGAATGTGCTACTCCGGCGCAACCAACGGCTGGAACGAAGATGCATTTACCGTAATGGAGCCTGTCTTCCCCGATGCAGACGGAACGATCCTGCTGACCTTGAGCGGTGAGCGTGGCTCGTACCAGCATATCAATGCCATGCGTATCGAGCAGTACGGTGACTTCGAGAAACCGACACCTGCTGAAGAAACCAAATATGCAGCCCTGCTGATGAAGGGTACGGCTGTGGAAGGCGGTGAGGTAGCAATGACTCTCCGTGCGCCGGAAGCAAAGACGGAAGGCACTTCTTTTGAGGCTTTCTGCCGTATATCCAATGGCGGTTCGCTCTCCTTTGAGACACCCGAAGGCACCAAACTCTCCGAGACCACCTGTGCTCTCGCCGATGGCATTTATCGCATCGTTTATAACACAACTGACAAAACATTTACTTCGCTTGCTATCAACCGCGTAGGTATCGTGGGCAATGTTACTACAGCCGGTTGGAACGCTGCAGGCGTTGCACTTACTTACCGTGGCAACGGCGTTTGGCGTGACACAATGGACCTCGTGCCTTATACCGGCAGTGACGCTGAACGCGGACAGTTCTGCTTCAACTCGTCGTGGGATTATACCGTCAAGGCACGCAATGGCGTTGAGGGCATCGTTGGTTTCAAGCCCGATCAGGAGGATTGCGGATACGGTGTTGAGGATATCCCAATGCGCCACGGACGCAAGGACATAACGCTTGATATGCGCAACTTCACCTATAGCATCGAGTGCTTGGAGATTGCCGACAACAAGATTACCTTCTTCGGCTCATCCGTTTGCAACGGTCAGGGTGCTGAAGAGGTGTCGAACGTTAAGCACGGTTACGCATGGCAGTTCGGGCAGTTGCTTGATGCACGTCATGAGGCAAATAACACGTTGCCCGAGTACGAATACAGCAACACTTCTATCAATGGCAACAACACGCTTAACCTGCTCTCGCGCTACAAAGGTCACATGTACGGCGATTGCGGTCAGTTCGTAGTTATCGGTCTTGGTTTGGGTAACGAGGGTATCCATGGTGCAACTAATCCGCAAGGCATATACAACCAGTGGAAAACCAACATGCTCAAACTCGCTGAATTGGGCGAGAACGAAGGCAAGATTGTCGTTGCTTCCAACAACTATACACGTGGCGATTACAACGCTACCGACTATGCGTACGTTAAGCAGATGAACCTCGAGATGCACGAGTGGGATATACCTACTATCAACCTCCTTGGTGCTGTAGATAACTGCAAGGGCAACGGACAGTGGGCTGACGGCTATCAGAATGGCGACGATATCTATCACCCCAACCATACCGGTCATACTGAAATGATGCACACCATCGTTCCTTCGCTCTTCGATGCACTCGCTGCTGGCAAAGCCAAACCCGCACGCCAGACAGGCGAAGGTATTGCGTTGGATGGCAAACAGACCATTGAGTTCGTTCCCGAGGACGAAGTGCATTCGTTCACCTTGGCTTTCCGCATTGCTAATGTCAGCGGAATGCAAATCAAACTTGATGTCAACGAGGGTGTTGCTCCGGTGCAACCTGCTGTTTTGCCTACGGATGCCAACTGGCATACGATAGTGATCTCGCACTACTATGCTGCCGGTAAGACGTATATCTATTTCGATGGTGTTCAGCAGAGCGTTTCTGACGGCAAAATGCTGCTCAGCAAGGTTAATCTTGGCGGCGATTGCAAAGTTAGCGACTTGCACTTCTGGCGTGCCGGCATGAACGCCGACGAAGTTGCAGCCTTTGAGGCAGGTAAGATGCTTTGCTCTTCGCTCGAACTCTATTGCCCGCTCAACAACGGTGCTATCGACAACCTTGCGCAATCTACAAATACTATCCGACTTGTCACCGATGAGACAACAGCCATTGACCAAACAAATGACCAAATGGTAAATGACCAAATGGTAAATGCCTATACAGTTCTCGGTCAGCCTGCCGATCCGTCCTTTCGCGGTGGCATACTGATCATCGATGGCAAGAAAGTTATCCGTTGATACAAAATCCGTGCAGTTCAATCGGACTTTTATCGGACTTTAGTCGGACTTTTGCCTATGAATTTACGAAAGCACATTGTGACTACTTTGGGATCATCGTGGACATCCCCGAATGGTGGCAGAATAATGGTACAGTAATACTATGCTCGTGAAAAAGGTACAGTTAATACGAGCCGATAAATAGTGAGTTGATAATATTCATTTGATTAAAAGTCAATGGGTATAACGTTATATTAACCTTTATATTAACCACAAAATCTGTATATATGAAACGTACATTTAATACGTGCATGTTTTTACTACTATGCATGTTTTCTTCGAATTTATCTGCTACTTACTATATAGCAGGTAATGGTGATGGTAATAAACGGGGCGAATGGTGTGGAGAAAAAAACTGGGATCCATCTGCCACGGAACTCGAAAATGATGAAATTACCTACGAAAATCTTCCTGCCGAATGGTATGAGTTTAAGATTACTCAAGGTTCGTGGGACCCCCAATGGAAATTCTCTGATTTGGATCTTGTGAATTCATCACCGGGTTACAAGACCTATGGTGACGGAGGAAATATCTGCTTTAGGCTGCAAGAGCCGACAAATGTTACGATTCGAATGGTTGAAGGCAAAGTACAACTGATTATAGGACGTAACCTGACTATTGTTGGCAACGGCGATGCGTTTGGAAATCAAGTGTGGCTTGGAGGACAGTTTTGGGGGAATGTCAACAATCATACAATCATTAATAGCGGTAATGGCTACTCAAAAACGTTCTATAACCTGCCGGTGGCTAATGGCTATCAGTTCAAAGTGAAAGATTATGCTGAAGGCTGGGATGCGGGGAATGACAATGTCTGGGGATATTCACGATTAGATACGGAGCACTCCAATATTGGAACTGATGGGGGGGGAGATAATATAAGCTTTGATTTGTCCCTGCCATCGGATGTTACTGTTTCAATGGTTGAGAATAAAGTACGCCTGAATGCCGCGCCTGTTTATTTTATCGCAGGCAATGGTAGTGCAGAGCGTGGCACATGGTGCAATCAACAATCTTGGTGGCAAGACGAACCCAACTCACGCTTGGCTGCTGCTACATTAAGCAAGACATATACCGCACTGCCTGCAGGCGAATACGAGTTCAAAATCACAAACGGACGCTGGCAAGATGGCGGTGGTACAGTGTGGGCTGCGTCTGCCGTAGATGCTGAAACATCTTCTAAAGGATATATGGGGAGTGGTGATAACAATATTGAGTTTCACCTGCAATCTCCAACGAATGTAACTATTTCCTTCAATCCTGAAACAAATAAAATATCTCTGGTTAGTTCCAATGGATATTTCTTGAGTAATGTATATTCGGTTGTCGGTGTTACTTCGTTGACTGGCTCTTATTGGGATAATATGGATACATCTACCGAATTGACACCCAAAGGGGACGGGACGTACGAATTGGTTATGCGTGACAAAGTTTTGGACGCAGGCAACTATGATTATAAGATTATTGGCGGTCATCGCTGGGGCACCGGATGCGAATATCCGACAACGAATGCCACACTTTCGATACCGGAAGCAGGTACATATACTGTTGTCTTTACGTTAAACCCTGCAGAGGGGACACAATCAGCGGCTGCTTATTTGCAACACAACCTTAAAATCTCTTCCTATGGCTACAGCACGTTCTATAGCGATAAAGCATTTGTGTTGCCCGACGGGTTGACCGCTACCATTTATACAAACATCAGCGGCACAATGCTAACCGGCGAAGCAATCACCACTATCCCTGCTAACACAGGTGTTGTGCTCTGTGGTGCTGCCAATGCTACATATACGTTGTTGCAGACCACAACCGACGAATCGTACCCGACCAACCTGCTGCATGGCACGACTTCTGACCAAGTGATTAACAATAGCAATGTTCACTACATCCTTGGCGTCAATGGCGGTCAGTGCGGTCTGTTCTGGCCTAATGGCACAGATGAGGGTGTCGGCAGTTTCACCAACAAAGCCGGCAAAGCATATCTTGAGGTCGAACCGGCTGCAATGCCCGCACCCGTTCGCGGATTCATCATTGCTGCACCGACCGTAGCTACCGGTCTGGACGCTGTCAGCCTGAAAGAGGATAACTGCTATTACGACCTCTTCGGACGCAAGGTAGCTGAACCGCAAGCTGGCAATGTCTATATCCAAAACGGCAAGAAAGTTGTGCTGTTCTGAAACGCTCGGTAGTATTCATTCTAAATCATGAGAACAATGAAAAAGATATATTTGCAACCCCGCACCGACTCCCTGTTGCTGACTGCCGGTACAGCCATACTCGGTGTGTCGAACATCAATCCAGATTATGCAGATCCCGGTTCACAATTGTAAACGCATGCTGACCGCCATGCTTTTGCTGGCGGTTGGCACTGCTCTTTATGCCCAAACGGGCACCTTTGAGGCGTGGGCTACCAACGGCAGTAAACGCATGGAGCACCGGCAGGCTAAAGCGCTGGAGACAAGCACCAAAGCCTCAACGCGTATCACCCTCGACCCCGAGCAGACCTACCAAACCGTTGATGGCTTTGGCTGGATGCTCAATCAGGGTAGTGCCAAACTGCTCATGCAACTCCCTGCCGACAAACGCAGGGCTACCCTCGAGGAATTGTTTGGTGCTGACGGTCTGCGCGCATCCATGGTGCGCGTGGCTATCGGCGCGTGTGACCTGAGCGAGAGCGATTATACCTATGCCGACAGCAAGGACGAGACCCTCTCTAACTTCGCCATCGCACAGCAGGACCTGTCAACCGTCGTGCCTGTCTTGCAGGAGATTCTGGTTATCAACCCCAAGGTTAAAGTGCTTGCTTGCTCATGGACTGCACCCACTTGGATGAAGACCGGCACGGCGTGGTACAACAGTTATGTGGACGGTACGCTCAAAACGGAGTATTACAGCCTTTATGCCGAATATTTCGTCAAGTACATCGAGGCTATGGCTGGCTGGGGTATACCTGTGTGGGGAATCAGTGTGCAGAACGAACCGCTCAACGGACACAACGACCCCTCAATGACATGGACCAAGGAAACAATGTACAAGTTCATCGCCGGTAGTCTTGGACCCAAACTCCGTGATAGCGGACACGGCGATATTCGTATTATTGCCTACGACCACAACTGCGATGTAACCGATTTCCCCACCTATGTTGCCAAAAGCAAATACGTTTATGGCACGGCTTTCCACCTTTATGCAGGCGATATATCTGCGTTGAGTACGGTGTACAACAGTACCGGCAAGCCCGTTCTGTTCACCGAGCAATACACCGGCAAGGACGGTGATTTCGGCGGTGACCTCAACTGGCATACACAAAATGTCGTGCTCGGTTCGCTCAACAATATGTCCACTACAGCATTGGAGTGGAACCTCTGTTCTGACCCGAACTACAGCATCCATACTTCCGGCGGTTGCACAACCTGCAAGGGTGCACTCACCCTCAATGGCAGTAATGTCAGTTCGCGTAATGTAAGTTACTATATTATTGGTCATGCTTCGCGGGTGGTTGATCCCGGAGCAGTACGTATATATAGCAGCACTACTGCCTCTAACCTCAATTATGCAGCCTTCCGCAACCCGGATGGAGGTTACGGAGTGATTATCTTCAATGATTCAGGTCAGGCGCGCAATGTGGCGATCGCCCTGCCGGAAGCAAACGGGCAGAACGTATATGCCAATCATACTTTGCCCACCTATGGCGTGCTGTCCGTGCGTATTCAGCCTGCACCGCAAACCGCACTCAGCCATACGTCTGTTGCCGCGCCTGTCACCAAGCGGATCGTGGACGGACAACTGCTGCTTGATCGCGATGGCAAAACCTATAATGTCCTCGGGCAGATTATTCAATAACGTAAATTCGCTATTATGAAGCACCTTAATCAACTCATTCTTTTTGCTGTAGCACTGTTGCTGTGTGCGCTGCCTGTGCGCGCACAACTTTATCTTGACACCAAAGCGCCCATCGAACAGCGTGTAGAGGACGCACTCAGCCGCATGACGCTTGCTGAAAAGATTGCCGTCATTCATGCG
>OCTW011593622.1_pt1 | contig 18640 bp, 17 predicted proteins | sample 1539671 | NCBI WGS metagenome assembly OCTW01 (sample SAMN02144230, study PRJEB22623) | gut metagenome | biome: sheep rumen | host: Ovis aries | place: New Zealand
ATTACAGACGTTGCAGGGCGCTCGATTGATAAGGATGAATACCTCTGGCCTTTATCAATGCCACCTCAAGTCAGTGAAGATGAGATTCACATTGCTCAATTAGAAGATGATTGGGAGCGTCATTATCGTAAACATCTAGCTAAGGTTTATGGCAAAAAATTACAATCTATGTCTGGCATTCATTACAATATGGAGCTGGGAAAAGATTTGGTCGCTGCGCTTTTCCAACAAAGCGGCTATGATTCGCTCATCACCTTTAAAAACGACCTTTATCTAAAATTAGCTCAAAATTTCTTGCGTTATCGTTGGCTTCTAACCTATCTTTACGGAGCTTCGCCAATCGCTGAACAAAGATTTTTAAGTCACAAATTAGCTCAACCTGTTCGGTCTATTCGAAATAGTCAGTTTGGTTATGTGAACCACAAAAATATTCAAGTTTCTTATCAAAGTCTTGAAAAATATATTACTGATATCGAGCATTACGTAACTTCTGGTCAGCTTATTGCTGAAAAGGAATTTTATTCTGCTATTCGCCTACGTGGTAGCAAGCACATCCATGATTATATCGCACAAGGCGTTACTTACCTTGAACTACGCTGCTTTGACCTTAATCCTTTTGATCATCACGGAATCACCCAAGAAACACTTGATACTGTTCATCTTTTCGTTCTTGCTCTTCTCTGGCTTGATAGTAGCTCTGCTATTGACCAAGATATCGCTAAAGCTACTGAGCTTAATAATGTCATTGCTCTTAGCCACCCGCTTGAAAAATTACCACAAGAAGCACCTATTTCAGAAATCTTATCAGCTATGCAAGGCGTGATTGAACATTTTGACTTGCCATCTTATTACCAAGAATTGTTAAATCATGTCAAAGAACAAATCAAGAATCCTGAATTAACTATTGGAGGACGTTTACTAGAAAAAATTGATAATCTTTCATTAGAAACATTTGGTCAAAAACAAGGACAAGCTTTCCACGAGTATGCCCTTAAAGCTCCCTATGCTCTTAAAGGGTATGAATCAATGGAACTCTCTACTCAAATGTTAATGTTTGACGCTATCCAAAAAGGCCTTCACCTGGAAATCCTTGATGAGAATGATCAATTTATTAAATTATGGCATGGCGATCATATTGAATACGTTAAAAATGCCAATATGACTGCTAAGGACAGCTACATTACACCACTTATTATGGAAAATAAAGTGGTTACTAAAAAACTCCTCGCTCAAGCAGGTTTTCCTGTTCCAGCTGGCCAAGAATTCAGCGATAAAGACAGTGCGCTCCGCTATTTCTCACAAATCAAAAATAAAGCTATCGTCGTTAAACCTAAATCAACTAACTTCGGTCTGGGAATTTCTATTTTTAAAGAACCAGCTGAACTGACAGCGTATCAAAAAGCCTTAGATATTGCATTTTCTGAAGATGATACCGTCTTAGTTGAAAACTTTATCGCAGGTACCGAATACCGTTTCTTCGTTCTTGATGGCAAATGTGAAGCTATTGTCTTGCGCGTGGCAGCAAATGTCGTTGGCGATGGCAAACACACCATTGCCCAATTGGTAGAACTCAAAAACCAGAGTCCTCTTCGGGGCCGCGGTCACCGCTCACCACTTGAAATCATTGACTTAGGAGCTGTCGAGCGTCTCATGTTAGAACAACAAGGTTACACTCCTGATGATATCCCAGCAAATGGTGTCAAAGTTGATTTACGCCGTAACTCTAACATTTCAACTGGTGGCGATTCAATTGATGTTACTGACATCATGCCATCAGATTATAAAGAATTAGCCGCCAAAATGGCTAGCGCTGTTGGAGCTTGGGTCTGCGGAGTTGATTTGATTATCCCAGATAAAACCTTACCAGCTAGCAAAGAAACACCAAATTGTGCTTGTATCGAATTGAACTTTAACCCTGCCATTTACCTTCACACTTACTGTCATGAAGGACCTGGACAAGCCCTCACACCTAAAATTCTAGCCAAACTTTTCCCAGAACTTTAAGCTCAAAAATAATCTTCGTCAAAGTACAGTCATCGCTTGTCATTATTCCCCTTTTTGCGATAAAATAAATACAATCTTAGATAGAAATGGATTGAATGAGTTTATGTCAAGACCTAGAAATAGCGCCGGAGGATTAATCACTATTATTATTGGCGTTATCCTGCTTATCGCTTTACTCGAAAGCTTACTTGAAGTTATTATCCCAATTGCCCTTATCGGTGGTATTGGATTTGGCGTTTATTATTTGGCGACCAAGCAATCACGCTTAGAAAAAGTAAATACCAAACAACGTCTTCAAGACTTAAAAGATAATATTCGCGTCGCTGATCGTCAGTCAAAACTTCTAGACAATTACCTCGATGAAAAAAACTACACACAATATGTCGTTGTGGCGCGCCAGCTATTGCCACAAATTCGTCATATTAAAAGTGAAGTTACTGACCTTAAGGCTAAAATGGACCTCAAAATCTATAAACGTGTCCTTAAAAAAGCCGAATCAGTCGAAAATGATATTCTCTTGCAACTGGATAAATTGGATATCTCTCCAACGACAGCAAGTGCTTCTAAGGAAGAAACAGATTTGCTAAAACTTGCTCCAGAGTTGGCTCATCTTTATAACAACATTCAGCAAGATCACCTTACCATTTTGAAAAAAATTGAAAAAGCTGATAACCGTGAAGAGCTTGCTGCTCTGCATGAAGCTGATATGGAACGATTCCATGATATTTTAGATGGCTACCTCAAAATCAAAAGAGCTCCTAAGAATTACTACAATGCTGAGGAGCGCCTAGCAAAAGCAAAAGCTGCTATGGAAAAATTTGATTTGGCACTTGATGAGACCCTTAGAAAACTTAACGAAAGCGACTTGAAAGACTTTGACATTAGCCTACGCATGATGGCTGATGACGATACTAATTTGTAATTTAGCTCTGACAAAGGAGATTATTTATGGCTGATACATTTAATTTTGACATTGATAAAATCGCTGATAATGCTATTACAAAAACTGACAAAACAACAGAAATTATCGTAGCAACTGACACCGCCTCAACTGGACAAGTCTCTTTTTACGATAAGTTGACTCCTGAACAACAAACTGCTATTACCGCTAAAGCGCCAGCTTTGGTTGATAATTTTGTTGCTGACCAGAATGCACTGCTTGATTTTGGAACATCTGCTGTTGAAGAAGTTAACACGACTGTCAATCGCATTTTGGCAGAACAAAAGAAACTGGAAATTCCGCAAGTTGATGACCTGCTCAAAAATGCTAACCGTGAATTGAATGGCTTCATTGCTAAATATAAAGATGCTACACCTGCTGAGCTTGAAAAGAAACCGAATTTCTTCCAAAAACTTTTCAAACAAAGTAAAAATAGCTTGCAAGAATTCTACTTTGATTCACAAAATATTGAACAAAAAATGGATGGCATGGCTGCCGCTGTTGTTAAACAAGAAGAAACCTTAGCACGCAACATCGTCTCTGCTGAGATGCTGATTGAAGATAATAACAAATCGATTGAAAACCTTGTCGGTGTGATTGCTTTTATCGAAGCTTCTCAAACAGAAAGTGCTAACCGCGCACAAGCCCTTCAAAATGAACTGGCAACACTAGATAGTGCAACACCAGAATATCAAACAAAATCTGACGAACTAGCTCGCATGACTGAAGTTATCAACACACTGGAACAACAGCACACTGAATACCTCAGTCGCCTTTACGTGGCTTGGACAACAACGCCTCAAATGCGTAACATGGTCAAAGTGTCATCAGACATGCGCCAAAAACTTGGTATGCTTCGTCGCAACACCATTCCGACAATGAAATTGTCAATTGCCCAGCTCGGCATTTTGCAACAATCAGTTAAATCTGGTGTGACTGCTGATGCCATTGTCAATGCTAATAACGCTGCTCTTCAAATGCTTGCTGAGACTAGCAAGGAAGCTATCCCTATGCTGGAACGCACTGCTCAAAGCCCAACGGTTTCTATCCAGTCTGTCACAGCTCTTGCTGAAAGCCTCGTTGAACAAAATAACGGCATTATCGCCGCTATTGACAACGGTCGTAAACAACGTGCCCAACTCGAAGCAGCTGTCGTCAAATCCGCAGAAACCATTAACGACTCTGTCAAAATCCGTGACCAAAAAATCGTCGAAGCCCTTCTTAACGAAGGCAAAGAAAGCCAAGAAGAAGTCGAAAGAACAGACATTACAGAAGAATAATAATAGTAGTAAAAAGGCGAGAATCCTCGCCTTTTTTATCTTCTTACTTTTCACTAGATGATTACGCTTTAACAGCCACAATACTAGCCCATCAAATTTGCTTTGTGTTATAATATTCTTATGGATAAACTTATAAAATCAATTTCAAAATCTGGTTCTTTCCGTGCTTATGTGCTTGATAGCACTGAGACTGTCAGAACTGCTCAAGAAAAACATCAAACACTTTCTAGCTCTACAGTTGCTCTAGGTAGAACGCTTATTGCCAATCAAATCCTAGCTGCCAATCAGAAAGGAGACAGCAAAGTAACCGTCAAAGTCATTGGTGATAGCTCATTTGGCCACATTATCTCTGTGGCTGATACTAAAGGACATGTTAAGGGCTATATTCAAAATACTGGTATCGATGTTAAAAAAACTGCTACTGGCGAAGTCATGGTTGGTCCATTCATGGGACATGGTCAATTCGTTGTCATTACTGACTATGGTACAGGTAATCCTTACACATCTTCAACACCACTTGTCTCAGGTGAAATCGGTGAAGATTTGGCTTTTTATTTGACTGAATCTGAACAAACACCTTCTGCCGTTGGACTTAATGTCCTTCTTGACGACGAAGATAAAGTCGAAGTTGCTGGTGGCTTTATGTTGCAAGTTCTTCCAGGTGCATCTGAAGAAGAAATCAACCGCTACGAAAAACGTATCCAAGAAATGCCTGCCATTTCAAAACTCTTGGAATCTGACGACCACATTGAAGCTCTTCTAAAAGCTATCTACGGCGAAGACGAATATAAAGTTCTTGCTGAAGATGAAATTGGCTTTAACTGTGACTGTTCACGTGAACGTTTTGAAGCTGCTCTTGTCACTCTTGGCAAAGACGAGCTTAAAGCTATGAAAGACGAAGACCACGGTGCTGAAATCACTTGCCAATTCTGTGGTAAAACTTACAACTTCACTGAAGATGACTTGGAGGAATTAATCAATGACTAAACTCAGCTCATCATTTATGATTGGTGATGTTGAAATTCCTCACCGTACGGTTCTAGCACCCATGGCAGGGGTGACAAACTCTGCTTTTCGTACTATTGCCAAAGAATTCGGAGCTGGCTTAGTCGTAATGGAGATGATTTCCGAAAAAGGTCTCCTTTACAATAACGAAAAAACCCTTCACATGCTTCACATTGATGAAACTGAACATCCAATGTCTATCCAATTATTTGGTGGAGACGCGGATGGTTTGAAACGTGCAGCTGAGTATATTCAAGAAAATACAAAAGCTGACATCGTTGACATCAATATGGGCTGTCCTGTCAATAAAGTTGTCAAAAATGAAGCAGGAGCAAAATGGCTTAAAGACCCTGATAAGATTTATCATATCATCGATGAAGTCACTTCTGTTCTTGATATTCCACTAACTGTTAAGATGCGTACAGGCTGGTCAGACAGCGAACTTGCTGTTGAAAACGCATTGGCTGCTGAATCAGCTGGTGTGTCTGCCCTTGCTATGCACGGACGTACTCGTGAACAAATGTATACTGGTAAATGTGACCATGAAACACTTGCTCGCGTCTCAAAAGCCATCACTAAAATTCCATTTATCGGAAATGGTGACGTGCGCAGCGTTCACGATGCTAAGTACATGATTGAAGAAATCGGTGTTGATGCTGTTATGGTTGGACGCGCAGCCATGAACAACCCATACATCTTCACTCAAATCAATCATTATTTTGAAACTGGTGAAGAGTTACCAGATCTTCCATTTGCCAAAAAATTGGACATCGCAGAAGATCACCTCAAACGTCTCATTGACCTCAAAGGTGAAAAAATCGCTGTCCGTGAATTCCGTGGTCTAGCTCCACATTACCTACGTGGTACTGCTGGCGCAGCTAAAATCCGCGGAGCTGTTTCACGCGCAGAAACTATCGACGAAGTCAAAGAAATCTTTAACAGTTTGCGATGAGAAAAAAATCCCAGAAACTTTCTCAGGGATTATCTAAAAACAAAACCCCTACTGGTTTACCAGCAGGGGTTATTTTATTAAGCAATATCAAATTTGAGTTGTCCTTTAGAAACACCAATTTTAAGGGTATTTCCACTTGCTAGGTCGCCTGCTAGGATAAGCTCTGATAATTTATCTTCAACTTTATCTTGGAGAGTACGACGAAGTGGACGAGCTCCCATTTCTGGGTCATATCCAGCCTCAGCAAGATATTTAAGTGCTGATGGTTGGAATTTAAGCGTAATATCTTTTTCAGCTAAGGTTGCAACCAATGGTTTAACCATGATTTTAACCACGTCACGCATATTTTCTTGTGTCAAGTGGTGGAAGACAACCTTTTCATCAATACGGTTGATAAATTCTGGACGATAAGCTTTCTTAAGTTCTTCCATGATACGTTTTTGCATAGCATCATAATCATGAGCCATATCACGCGCACCAAATCCAACAGTTTTATCATCACGAAGAGCTGTCGCACCAAGGTTTGACGTCATGATAATAATCGTATTTGAGAAATCAACTTTACGACCACGACTATCTGTCAACACACCATCATCCAAAACTTGAAGAAGGACGTTGAAAATATCTAGATGAGCTTTTTCAACTTCATCGAAAAGAAGGACTGAATAAGGTTTGTTACGAACTTTTTCAGTCAATTCGCCACCCTCTTCATAACCAACGTATCCTGGAGGAGCTCCGTTAAGACGACTAGCCGCAAATTTTTCCATGTACTCAGACATATCAAAACGAATAAGTGCTGATTCATCATCAAAGAGAAGTTCAGCCAAAGCTTTAGCTAATTCAGTCTTACCAACACCAGTAGGTCCCAAGAACATGAATGACCCAATTGGACGTTTTCCTGTGCGGATACCTGCTTGATTACGACGGATTGCTCGGCTAATCGCTGAAATAGCAGCATCTTGACCAATCACACGCTTGTGAAGCTCTTTTTCAAGCGTCAAATATTTCTTGCTGTCAGCCTGTGTCATTTTCTCAACAGGAATACCTGACAAACGACTAAGTGTTGCCATGATATCATCTTCAGTCACAGCTGTTGGTTTACGTGTCACTTTCTTACGTGACTCTTTAAGCAATTTTGTAGCTAATTTGAAATCACCTTCTAAAATAGCTTTATCTGCAGCTGTAAGAGCTTCTGGGGCTTCTTTTTTAACCAAACCTTGAACAGTTGCACTAGCTTCATCAAGCAAATCAATAGCTGAATCTGGTAGATTTTTACTTGTCAAATAACGGTGTGCAGCTTTAACAGCCGTCAACACAGCTTGATCAGAAATCGTCACATTATGGAAAGTTTCGTAAGATTTCTTAAGCCCAAGTAAAATTTGATAAGCATCTTCAACACTTGGTTCTTCGATGGTGATTTTAGCAAAACGACGAGAAAGCGCAGCATCTTTTTCAATATGCTTTTGATATTCTTCTTGAGTTGTCGCACCAACCATGTGAAGTGTCCCACGTGCAAGAGCTGGTTTTAAAATATTAGCAGCATCTAAAGTACTATCAATTCCAGAACCAGATCCCATAATAGTGTGCACTTCATCGATGAATAAAATGATGTGACCATCTTCTTCAATATCAGAGATGATTTGATTCATGCGTTCTTCGAAGTCACCGCGGAAACGCGTACCAGCCACAACACTCATCATATCAAGTTCTAGAACACGCATGTCTTGAAGTTCGTATGGAATCTCACCATCAATAATTCGTTGTGCCAAACCATAAGCAAGAGCTGTTTTACCAACACCAGCTTCACCGACCAAGACAGGGTTGTTTTTAGTTTTACGGCTAAGGACTTGAACCATACGTGAAATTTCTTTATCACGACCAATAACTGGTTCTAATTTCCCTTGACGAGCCATTTCAGTCAGATCACGTGTGAAATCAGATAATTCTCCCGCTGTTGACTGAGGTTTCATCATTTCAGAAAAAGCTCCGCCCATTGATGCCTTTTTCGGTTTGCGAAGGTCATGGATAGCTTTGATTTTTTCTTTAGTAAATCCTGCATTACGTCCTAAGCTCTTACGTAAGTCAAGTAAACGTGCTGAATCACCGTCTTCTTTATTTTTAAACCCTGCAACTTCTAATAAACGAGTGGCAAATAGATCTAAATTAAGCAACATCGCATAAAGAACATGTTCTGTCCCAACTTCTGTGCCACCAGTCACTTTGCAAATAGATTCTGCAAAAGCTAACACATCTTTAAGAGCCTTTGATTGCTCCAAAAATTGAACATTTTTTACATCACTCAAAGGTGATTTTCCAAGTGCCAATACCGCTGCTGCTTCATACTCTTCGTAAGCAATCTTATTTTGGTATTCAGCAAATGTTAATCCTGCCACTGAATCATGAACAGCTACCATGGCTAAAAGTACATGCCAACTTTCTAGATATGGGCTTTCAAATCGTGCCGCCTGGTACTGGGCGATACTGAAAACCTCCTGCATTTTCATTGAATATTCACTCATAAATGGAATCCTTTTCTATCTAATCTTTGTAAGATTTTTCGCAACATACGTGCTCGAATGGCTGGAGCATCTTTGCCTAAAACATCATCAGTAGCTGTTGCTAAAATCAGATTTCCTTCACGTTCACTAATAATTTTTTCATCAAAAAGTAATTGAATCAAATCCGTAAAGACTTGCTCACTAATTCGTTCACCGATATTTGCCATAAGATTGTCAAACATTTGGTGTTGATCTGAAAAACGCACTCTAGCAATGCGAATATAGCCACCGCCACCACGCTTACTTTCGACTGTATAGCCACGACTTTCTGTAAAACGTGTTTTTATCACATAGTTAATTTGGCTAGGAACAACTTGAAAGGCATCTGCCAAGTTTGACCGCTTAATCTCAGCAATACCTGATTGGGCAAGTAATTGCTTGATGTATTCTTCAATACTATCAGATGTATTTTTTGCCATTAGCTTCCTCCTTTTCAAGATTAAAGACCATTTCAAGATGGACTCTCTTTGACTATAACTGACTATCATTATAACAAAAATATCACTATTTATAAACGAAAATACACCAAATGAGCCTTCCTAACAAGCTTTTCTCGTGCTTTATAACCGACAACGGTTTCATTTTATCAACAGTATTTTCCATTACAACAGATTTTAGTTGTCTTTGCCTAAGAGATAAGATACAATTAACTTTGTAACAAATGAAAGGTTTCAAGTAAATGAACTATATTATTACATTTTTGATTGCTATGGTACCACTCGTTGAACTTCGTGGTGCTGTACCCTATGCTATTGCAACTGGTATTCCAATGTGGCAAGCACTCGTTATCGGTGTTGTCGCGAACATGCTTCCCGTACCAATTATCTTCTTCTTTGCACGTCGTGTCTTAGAATGGGGTGCTGATAAACCTATTATTGGTGGTTTCTTTACTTGGTGCTTGAAAAAAGGTCACAAAGGTGGGAAAAAACTTGCCGATACCGCTGGGGACAAAGGTGTCTTTATCGCGCTTCTTCTCTTTGTAGGTATTCCAATTCCTGGTACAGGAGCCTGGACAGGTACACTTGCTGCTTCAATCCTTGACTGGGACTTCAAACGTAGTGTCATAGCGGTTATGCTAGGCGTTATCCTTGCTGGATTAATCATGGGAACATTGACTGTTCTCGGATTAGGTGCTTTATCTTAAGAACTTACAAAATGGAGGCTGGGACACCCAACCTCTTTATTTATAACAAAAAAGAAGACCACTTAGTGATCTTCTTTTAATTTAGCAAGCTATTCTTATTTGTTAAGAGCTGCTGCCATTGTAGCTGCAACTTCTGATTCAAAGTCGTTAGCTGCTTTTTCGATACCTTCACCAACTTCGAAACGTGCGAAAGTAACAACTTTTGCGTTTACTGAATCAAGGAATTGTTCAACAGTTTTGCTGTCGTCCATGATGTAAACTTGTGCAAGAAGTGTGTATTGTTGGTCAACTTTAGTGTTGTCAAGCATGAAGCGAGCCATTTTACCAGGGATGATTTTATCCCAGATTTTTTCTGGTTTACCTTCTGCTTTAAGTTCTGCTTTGATATCTTCTTCAGCTTGTGCGATTACTTCATCAGACAATTGTGATTTAGAACCGAATTTCAAGTGTGGAAGAGCTGGTTTGTTAACCATTGCACGTGATTCGTTATCAAGATCGATTTTGTGGTTCATTTGAGCCAATTCATCGTGGATGAATTGTTCGTCAAGTTCTTTGTATGAAAGAACTGTTGGTTTCATAGCTGCAACGTGCATTGAAACTTGTTTTGCAAGAGCTTCGTCGCCACCTTCAAGAACAGTGATAACACCGATACGTCCACCGTTGTGTTGATATGCACCGAAGTGTTGTTCATCAGTTTTTTCGATAACTTCGAAACGACGGAATGAAATTTTTTCACCGATAGTTGCTGTAGCGTTAACGTAAGCTGCTTCCAAAGTTTCACCTGAAGCCAAAGTAACTTTAAGTGCTTCTTCGTTGTTAGCAGGTTTTTGTTCAGCAATAGCTTTAGCTGTTTCTTTAACCAATTCAACGAATTGTGCGTTTTGAGCAACGAAGTCAGTTTCAGCGTTAACTTCAACAACTGCTGCAACGTTACCGTCAACGTAAGTACCAGTCAAACCTTCAGCAGCAACGCGGTCAGCTTTTTTAGCTGCTTTAGCCATACCTTTTTCACGAAGCAATTCAATTGCTTTTTCCATGTCACCGTCAGTTTCAACAAGTGCTTTTTTAGCGTCCATGACACCAGCACCTGATTTTTCACGCAATTCTTTTACTTGAGCTGCAGTAATTGCCATTTTTATGTCCTCCAGGATTTTTTTGTTTACCAAATAATAAAAACGAGACAGAGCGGTTTGCTTTCTGCCCCGTTTTAAAGCATATCAAAGACTGTTAAGCCTCTAAATCTTATTCGTTGTCGCCTTCTACAACTTCAACGATTTCTTCGATTGAATCAGCTTGTGCTTCTGCTGCAAAATCAGCGTCAGCATCTTCACCTTGGCGTCCTTCGATAACAGCGTCAGCCAATTTAGAAGTGATCAATTTAACGGCGCGGATAGCGTCATCGTTAGCTGGGATGATAACATCGATGTCATCTGGATCAGCGTTAGTATCAACCATAGCTACTACAGGGATACCAAGTTTTTTAGCTTCTTTAACAGCGATTTGTTCTTTGTGTGGGTCAACAATGTACATTACGTCTGGAATACGTGGCATATCTTCGATACCGCCCAAGAATTTTTCAAGACGAGCACGTTGTTTGTTAAGAAGAGCAACTTCTTTCTTAGGAAGAACTTCAAAAGTTCCATCTTCTTCCATACGTTTGATTTCTTTCAAACGAGCGATACGTTTTTGGATAGTATCCCAGTTTGTAAGAGTTCCACCCAACCAACGGTGGTTGATGTAGAATTGACCTGCACGTTCTGCTTCTTCTTTAACAGCGTCAGCAGCTTGTTTTTTAGTACCAACAAACAAGATTACAGCGTCGTTTGCAGCTGCATCACGAACGAATTCGTAAGCTGCGTCAGCCATTTTTACAGTTTGTTGAAGGTCGATAACGTGGATACCGTTACGTTCTGTGAAGATGTATTTAGCCATCTTAGGGTTCCAGCGACGAGTTTGGTGACCGAAGTGAACACCAGCTTCAAGAAGTTGTTTCATTGAAATTACTGCCATGAGTAGTTTCTCCTTTATAAAATGTTTTTTTCCTCTTCCAGACTTCATCTTGCAAACCCACTCAAAAAGAGCAACAGATCCACAATACATCCAGAATGAGTATTTGTTGCATAATACAACTATTATAGTTTACCATAAAAGCCCCATTTTGACAAGTCAAATGCGACTTTAAAAAAGCTTTTCTTTAAAGTATTTTGGCACTACTTATTTCTTAGAGTAGGTACTCTTCGTATCCAAATTACTCAAATCAGCAACACCATTTTTAACCCAAAAACTCTGAGGAATTAACATATTATCTTTCAAGGTAAATCCAAATCTTAACTTACTGCCATTTGGATCTACACCGCCAACTCCTGACATACCAAAGCCACTCACATCTCCTCCGACGAATTCATAGGTATTTTCGGCAATTTTTTTAACTCGCTGAATACCCCCACTGGAACTACTATTATTATCATATTCTGAATAGAAGCTTCCATCACCATGAACACTAATTTTATAGGGATGAAAACCATCTGAATTAAAGTTCGCTTCCCAAGTTCCAATTAATTCACTAGGTAGCAAAAGACACTCACCAACAACAAGGTCAGATAGTGATTTTGAAGGTGAAGGATTAGTAAGAGGAGCAGAATATAATTCAAAACTATGCCAGTCTAATTGTTCAACATCAAGAAGCAAATCATCTGCTTTTCCAAACACTTCACTAGGGTTTGAGCTTGGAATTTTAAACCCACTCTGTTCATCAATAATAATTGCTTCTGAATTATCATCTTGTAATTGATACAAAATACCTGTGGCATCTCCTGAGGCAGGTGACCAGTTAAACGTTAAAACTGTACCATCTGTGTACAGATTATGAGATGCTCTGGCAGAGCCTGAACCAACGTAACTTTCTGCTAATAGAGTTGGAGAGTCTCCATCTTTCAAGTAATAAGTGGCATTCAAATAAATTGAACCATCACTCTGACTTGTGCCGATAAGCATTTCCTCTTGACCATTACCATCTATATCATAAAATGTGTAATATTCTTTATCTATAGAATTAACAGCATTCTCAAGAGCATTAATATCCTTTGGAATTGTCACCTGATTTAATAATATATAATAATCTCCATCTGTTCCATTATTAATTCTAAAATCAGATATTATCTGATAATCATCAAAGACTACTTGGTACTGCTCCTTAGCCATTGCCAGATGTTCTTCCTCTGACAACTCTTGTTCTACAGAAGATGTTGCTGAGCTACTCTCCTCGACTACATTACTTGTAGAAGAACTATCGCTTATAGATTTTGTCTGTCGAGAACAAGCAACTAACAAAAAAATAGTAAGTGTAACCAAGAAAACTTTTTTACCTCGTTTCATAACTCTCCTCTTTCAAAAAGCACTTCAGATATATTATCCAACATATGATTCTGACAATTATAATCAAATATACATTTTACTATTATTTTATAACTTCGTCGTAAGTCTGTAAAGCTTGTTATCATATCTATATCTACCAAATTTATAATCAAGGTTACAACAATAGTCACCCCATCATTTTAACAGTAAATTTTCCACACACAAAAAAAGCCCGACAGAATCGGGCTTTTTTGTGTGCAAACACATTATATAAAGGCGGTAGACGGATTTGAACCGACGATCAAGCTTTTGCAGAGCCGTGCCTTACCACTTGGCTATACCGCCATAACAGATAATATTTTACCCTAAAATAATAAGCTCGTCAAGCCTAATTCGTGAAATTCTGAAAGAGGATTATGAAAATAAAAGAATTCACGGCTTTACCCTTGAAATTTCAACAATCTATGCTATAATACTAAAAATCTTTGGAGGTGTTTTATGAAAAAACTAAGTCCTAACAGTCACATTCGCGTACTCAGTCCGTCAGATTCAATTGCTCGCTTGGGTGGATTTGAAGCCAATCTTTCTGCCAAAGAAACGTTAGAAAATCTAGGATTTCGTGTGTCATTTTCAGAACATTACTTAGAATCTGATATGCTCTATTCTTCTTCAATCAAGAGCCGTGTTGCTGATTTGCACGCTGCTTTTGCTGATGACTCTGTTGATGCTATTCTGGCTACGATTGGTGGTTTTAATTCTAACGAACTATTGCCTTATCTTGACTACGACTTAATTGCCAAACACCCTAAAATCATCTGTGGGTATTCGGATTCGACAGCTTTTTTGAATGCTATTTTTGCTAAAACTGGAAACCACACTTACATGGGACCGTCATATTCTAGTTTTAAAATGAAAGAAGGTCAAGATTACCAGAGCAAGGCTTGGTTAAACGCCATGACAAAATCAGCTTATGACCTTGTTCCAAGTCAAGAGTGGTCAAGCGACCCTTGGTATGACCCAACACAACCACGTCATTTTATGCCAACAGAATGGAAAATTTACAACGCAGGGAAAGCTTCTGGCACCATTATTGGTGGAAATTTATCTACTTTTGGACTGCTTCGCGGAACACCTTACGCCCCTCAAGTCAACGATTATGTCCTTTTCTTAGAAGAGGCAGAAGAAGATGACTATCATGATTTTGATCGCAATTTAGCAGCCATTTTACAAGCTTACCCCAATCCAAAAGCGGTGCTTATCGGACGCTTCCCAAAGGAATGCCAGATGACACCCGAAATATTAACCTATATCCTAGACAAGCACCCACTTCTTAAAACCATTCCTGTCATGTATGACCTTGATTTTGCCCACACTCAGCCACTCTTTACAATCACTATCGGCGCACAAGCAAGCATTGACACTGATACTTTGAGTATTCATATCGAGGAATAAAACTCCTCTATGAAGAATTTTATATATGAGTATGAACTAAAAAACAAAAACGCCTTTTCGTAAAAACGAATTGGCGTATTTTATCTTTCAGCTTTGACTAAATGCAATCATTTTATCTAGGATTTTAACTAGACGTTGTTCTTGATCTTTAGTCATTTTATCCTTAGTGGCATCGTGGTCATCGACTGTACCAACGTGAACTTTGACTTCTCCTGAACTATTAATTGCAACGACAAAAGGAACGTATAATTTGTCTTCTTTGGTGTAAGTCTGAGAAAATTTTTTCACGATAGCATTGTCGGCATCGCTATATTGTTCACCTCGAACATCGACTGTATAGGCTTTACTATGGTCTGCTTGTAGTTCCTTGTCTAAGACAGGTAACAACTCTACACACCATGGACAGGTTGGAAAGCCAAAATAATACATTCCTTGTTCTTTAGCTTCTAAGCGATTAACCACATCATCTGGATTTTCTTTAACCAGCTGAGCTGTTTCATCAACATATGGACTTGTTCCATTGACCTTATTGGTTATGACATAACCGCCAATGAAAATAACCGCAAATAAAACAATAAGCAGGCCTATTTTCAATGTTTTTTTATTTTTCACTATTTTTCTCCTTTTGGATAAGTTGAACAATTGACAATAAAATCACTTCGCCATCTGCTGTAAATGGTAAGAGGTTAAACAGATTCATTAGACAAGTTACCTTCAATACAAGGGTATAGTAGTTTAAAGGGATTAAAATGCCAATAATTGTTAACAGAAATGGTGATATAAAAGCAATTAAGAAATTATCTAGTGGACAGTTTCGATTTCTATACTCTACTTGAAAAGCAAGAATACCTACGTGTTTAAAACACGCTTGATAACGCAATACTCGTGCCACCAAGTAATGCAAAATCTCATGTAATCCAACAGCGACATAAACCGACAGAATCGTAATGACGACTAAAACGAATATTTCAATCATGTTTATTCGTGCTGTATTTATCAGTGAGATATGTCAAAGCATAGACAAGGCAAAAATAGATAATAAAAGCTATCAAAGTTTGCCAAGACAAGCCAAACGTTGTGGAAATATTATGCTCAGTAATTTTGTTATCAATGGTGATGCCTAACAAAGTTTTTACTGAAGCTGACGAGCCGCCAAGTTGAAATAATTTCCAAAGGCTTGTAAACACGACTAAGGCAGCGTAGCTCACTACACTAATCCCTAGACAACGACTAAAATCTTTCATATCTTAACCTCCTAAGAAGACTATAGTGAATACCTGCTAATAGAATAATAGTTATCAAACCCAGGCTTGCATTTTTTACAACAAGCGTGACTAATATAAAAACAATTCCTAACAAAAACATTGATGTGGTCTCATTGAGATTCCCTCGTGATTTTGGAAAAAGATAACCTAACATCAAAGCAGATTGAGCAAATGCAATTGACACCATTACTTGATTGATATTAGCTAAGTGGCAGCCATAGCAAATCAATAAAGGAACTTCCAACAATACAAGAAGGAAATACTGTCTAAAGTATTCTTCCCACACCGTAATCCGTAAGAGATTATATTGATGTCGAAAATCCTCTGTGCTATCGCCATGTGAAAGTAATAATAAGCCATTAAAAGCAAGTAAGGTTGGTAAGACTGCAAAAACTGCAGCTCTGCCGCTTTGATAAGCAATAATTCCCACAACAATCACCGGAAAAATGAGGTAATACCAATTTGTTTTATAACGAAAAGTGACTTTATCAAGAACAGGTACCTTGATAAAACGACTATGACTAGTTACTAAAGTATCAGCTAAAGTATCAGCTAAAGGCAAATGCAAAAGCAAGTAAACAGCTATAATCAGACAGCTCAAACTAACAAGAAACGCCCCTAAAATCAACTCATGAATGGAAAATGGAGAAGAAGCTAATCGTGATTCTAGAGCATAACGCCATTGAAAGAAATAAGCTAAACTGATTATCAAAATAACATTTGCTAGGAGTAGTTTAATCACAAGTAAGTGTTTCATCTGCCTTTGCAAAAGCAGATCCAGCCCTAAGGATAGAATTTCTAAGCTGATGATAACAATAATGAACGAAAAATGTTGACTAAGGAAAAATAGTCCAAAATCTCCCACAAAAGTCGTGACTAGTTTAATAGCAGGCGTTGCGATAATCATGACTAATTCATAAATCCCAATCATCAACACCAAGCGAAACAAAGAATAGGCTCTTTGAACATCACGTCTTCGAAATGGTAAGGCTTTAACGAAATACAAAGATGTCTTATCCAAAGCTAAGGTTGCCTCAACGAAAAGGAAGGACAAGCAGCCCAAAACGACAGTATTGCTGAAATAACTAAAAAAGATTTGCTTTTGCCCTGTTTCCAAAATAGCAAGAGGAACATTTGTTCTGATGGATGATATTTTTGCCAACTCTTTCATATTGTAAAGGTAATACAAAATGTAAAGCAGGCATAGGAAAGTTACAAAGGAACGTCTTACCCATTTTGATTTAAAAATAGGACGATTTAAGAAACCTTTTAAAGCATTATTCAGAAACATTGTCATCAAAAGTTGCGTATCTTTGAATGAACGTGATTTTATCATGAACAGACTCCGTGCGTAACACCTCTGCTTCCAACTGGCTAGCATCGCCAGTAAAAGGAACTAATTTCCCATTGGACATTAAAAAAATATGGTCACAAAAGTGATTGATTATGGTCATATTATGTGAAATTAAGACAAAACTACGATGACTAAGCAAAGCCTGAAAAAGTTTTACTGTAATCAAAGTGGTTTCAAAATCCAAACCGTTAAACAGTTCATCTCCTAAAACATAGGGTGCATTTGATAAAACAGCAGCTATAATTTGAACCTTCTTTTTCATCCCAAAAGAATATGATTCTAATAGCTGATTCTTAGCCTCCTTCAAATCATATAATTCAAAGAAAGAATCGACCTTATCACGGTCTGCATTTGGATAACGCGCCAAAACAAATTGAATGTATTCATTTCCTGTCATGTAATCCGGAAGATAAAAATCAGATGGAATATAAAAGACTTGCTCTTTGAAGGCATCAGATTGATTATGATGACTATCAATCCAAATCTGACCATCACTTGGGCGTTTCAAACCAACGATACAATCTAAAAATGTTGTCTTACCGCTACCATTAATACCAACAATAACACTCACTTGTTTTTCAGGAAAACTCACTGAAATATCATTTAAAACCAAGCGCTTATATTTTTTAGATAAGTGTTCAATCTTAATCATAAATTCCTTATTCTAACACCTTCTCTTAAAAGTAAAGAAAAGATTCTATTTAGTACAGTTAAATGTTACATGAATAACATCTGGAACACCTAGCTTAATACCGCCAGCAAAATTCCCTGATTGTGAAGTGCAGTAAGCTGCATAACCAATAACTGCAATAACAGAAACAAGAGCGCAAACTGCCCAAACCCACTTAACAGTCACTTTTGAAGCATATTTAGCTTGCAAAGCAACCAAGTAGTTATCCATAAATCCAAACATAATGTTTTTCCTTTCAACTTTAAAATATGAATACTCAAAATTACCATGGTAAATGGTAAGGTATTCCTATTTTGCAAGGTGTTATTTTTCGAAAAATAATTACCAAAAACGTAAACTATTTAAACAGATTACTCCTATATCCTACCATTGAAAAGTCTTATTTTCTGAAAATTGTATATTTGCTCAACAAAAAAAGTTTATTTGCGTATTTGCAAATAAACCGATTTTAAGACTTTCGCTGATACAATGAAGACATAACATTAAGGAGGATACTACTAATGCTTAAACTAACCCTTAAACAATTAATTAAAACAGTCGTTCTGATACTTCCATTCTTTGTATATTACCCGTAAAAATCACTCAAATCAACCCAAGTAATAACATTTCATCCCTTCCCCTGCCCTAATAAATGTTGTTAC
>OCTW011548649.1_pt1 | contig 18631 bp, 11 predicted proteins | sample 1539671 | NCBI WGS metagenome assembly OCTW01 (sample SAMN02144230, study PRJEB22623) | gut metagenome | biome: sheep rumen | host: Ovis aries | place: New Zealand
ATTATCGTACCACGGACTTATTCCAGAGGCTGTTTATCAATATACATCAGCAACCTTTGAAAAGAAACGAACCAAGCTCTTTGAAACTCCATTCGGAGTGTTCAGTTATCGAGATGTGCCATCGCCGGCATTTTCTTTGGGAGTTCAATTAATTCTCAAAGATGATTATAGCTTCCGGTTAGCCACACCCGAAAAAGCATTATGTGATGAGCTCTACAAGCTTCCTCCGTGTGCCAATCGAACAGAATTGGAGCAATTGCTGTTCGATAATTTGAGAGTCGATAGAGAGGCCGTGCTTGGCTTGAATCTCGAGGAACTAAGGGATTTGGCGTCTCTCTATCAAACGAAAAACCATAAGCTCTTCTCGTCCTGGATTAGAAGAGAGCAAAACAAACGAGCAACGAACAATCAATGTGTCTTGCGTCGCAGGGGAACACAATCAGAATATCGGCCAATCTATTCGGATCGTACTATGCAGCTGATTGATATCCTCAGCCAAGCCTACCCTCATGTTTCATTCACCGTTTTTGAAACGACCCTCATGAACGAGTTTCTAAATCATCTTGTTGCACAGAACACGGTGTTTATCCAAGCGGAGAAGGAAAGCAACATTTTTCTGTTTCGCTTCCTGCAGGAACAAGGCTTTCACGATCTTCTATATAGGCCTTCCGGCAAGGACTTTTCCTTATACTGGGTAAAGGACTGCATCGTTGTTTCCGACCTCATCTCAGAAGCCCCGATTCTGGGCGACATGCCTCACAGCATCTGCCTGGAAAAGCTTCTTGTGGATATGTACGCCGACAAGTTAATCTCGACCACCTTCAGCAAGGGCGAATTCCCAGAGGCGCTTCACTTGGCTCAAAGTCAATACCAAGTGAATACAGCCAAGTTGCTCCGATACGCGAGGCGACGCAACAAGGAAAAAGAAATCGCGAGGCTAATTGACGAAGAGGCACACCAACATCTTTAGCGCGAGTATTTTAAATGCTCCTGATAAAACAAAAAACCGGAACCATTTGCGCCCTTATTCTGAGCGCTGTGATTCCGGTTCTTTTTTAACTGAATAATAATGCTTACAAGGTGATTGTTTACAAAAGTGCGCAAGAAGATTAGTTATTGGCAATTACCCTTGGGGAGTTCATAGACTGTATTATAGTTGTTTTGCAATGTATTTCCACGAGGAACTAAAACGCCTTTGTCTATCATCTTGTGATAATCGTCTAGAGCCTTCTTAAGAGACAAGTAATGAGAATCTTTTGGCTCGTTTTCTTTGCAGTACTGATTAATGGAATCAACTATAGAAGTGATCATATAAATAACCTCGTCTGTAAAAACATATTGTATTTGTGGTTTCTAATATATTCTACTTGGTGAGTATAGTATGTGCTAATAAGAGAACTCAATTCCGCATCGTCTTCAAAATCGTTTATCTTCAAGTGCAATTCTGACCTCAGCACGTCGATATTGATTGGGCGACCGTGAGATTTCCATCGATTATTATCACTAAGAATTGTTGCTATCTCGACTGCCCTTGCAATTTTTTCTTCATCCGATACAGCTCTTCCATCTGAATGCTCGACCCAGTCTTTAAACTTATACTTTGCAAGCCAGTTTTTCAACATATCTACGGCCAACTCTTTTGCCTGCTCATAAGATCTCAGTTCGGCCAAGTCAAAATCTTTGAGGATCAAGAACTCAGCTTGAGTTAATGTGTTGTCCTTTGCTTTTTGTAAAAGCTCATTGATCTTGTCAAGATAGCCCAGCGCAGCAACAAGTTTTCCGTCTTTGTTTTGGACTTGAGGATCGATGGGACCAAGCGCAGAATAATAATTCATGTAGATATTATCCCCGCTCATACACATAATTGTTCCAGCACTGAATGCGTAATCTGGAACAATGAAATTGACTTCCACATAGAAGTGTCTGAATATATCAACCATGCGTTGTACTGGGGTTAGACTTCCTCCTGGCGTGGTGAGCATAACGTAAAGGGTGCTGTGCTTTTGTGGGTCTTTTGATAATTCCTCAATAATAGTTTTTACTTGACCCTCAATACCGCCAAGGATTTCCCCATAATACACGAAAACATCTGCATTAAGCTTCTTCTCAAGATTAGATAGGAGTGTTTTCATGGTGGTAGTATTCATCAATTCCAACGGATTATTAATCACAGTATCACCTCTATAGTAATATCAAGCCCTTAATTTTATATTCGCACAAAACACCTTTACTTGTCAAACCCAAAGCTACCCACATGAAGCGTTCGGCAGTTTTCAGATACTGTGCGAATCGTCCCCTGCGGGAAACCGTCCTGTGCGTGTGCACTTACCTCAAGGGTCAGTTCCATCTCGCAATTATCCACGGCAGAAATATGAGAAATTACTTCATCAAGGTATTTCTGTAAATCTCGTATAACCCTGGTATTGTCCAGTTTGACGCTCATGTAAAAACGAGTATCTTTATCTTCCGCAACAGGCGTAATCGGCGGATCAACTACCGGATTATTGCCGCTCCCAGGAATGCCTCCGTTTGGTTTGTCATCCAGCTTGCCGCCAGAAGGATTGTCCCTCTCCTGGTTGAGCTGCTTCAGTGCATTGAGGACTTTGACAAGATAGTCGCTGGGGTAGACCTCTAAAATCGGTGTGTTGTATTTAAGCTCAACAAATCGATCCCCATTGACAGAGGAAGCGATGGCAAAAGACTCGTCGCTGGCAACGCCCGCACGGATGGTCGCTTCCAAGACGGAGAAATTCGCCAAGCGCGGCAGGTAGCAATATGTAGTCAGATAATCCCAAAGCTTTTTTACCTGGATATGAGTGTCATCCTTCCAGAGGAGATTGTCCAACTCCATCTTAAGCAGTGCCGGTGCCCATTTAACAATGATCTGCTCGTTCTGAAGCATCTTGGCAGCTGCCTTGGAAACGATTGGTTCTACCCCGACCAACCGGTCAACATCCCAACCAATTGTTTTCGAATCACCTGTATCAATACTCGGCACTAGGAGCCAACAGTACACTTCCTTCAAGCGACTGTTAACCGCGTCATTGCAGCGTGAGATATTGCTGGCAGTTTCAACATTTTGGGCAGCGTCAAGATTGAGGCGCGTGCTGTCCGTCTTAATAGACTCCCAAGCAAGCAAATCACTGACAGCTTTTTGCAAATTGGGCAGCAATGTTTGGTCCGGCGCAACGAAAGCCAGCATATTGCGATATGTACGCGGCGCAGAACCTCTCATCGTAAGGATTTCAACTGCTTTCTTAATTGCAGGAGAATCCAGCTTCCCTTGCTTAAAAGTATCTGCAGGCCGAAGAATTACCAGCCGAACAGCCTGCTCGTCAGACACATCGCTGGAGGATGCCGGACAAATATGCAGGCCGGCAAATGGGCCTTCTTTTCGCAAATCCCTCAGCCGCTTTTCAATTTCGTATTCCACCTCTGAACCAGCAATTTGAGAGGAGCGATCCTGCGCGGTTTTTCTTAAAGTAGGCCGGGTATCGTACCAATAACGATTTCCGCTTGTATCTGCGTATAGATAGGACAGGGAACCGCGAAGTGTGTTGAGAGCGTCTCTGAAATCAGCAATGTTTTCACCGGGCTGGATGACACCGAGGCAGATTCTTGATGTTTCAATGCCGCGAATATTCTGCGCACGGTTGGTGGGTGCGCTGCCGAGCATAATCGTCCTTGCTACACGGCGAGCCGCCATTTTCTGCCCATAGCGAATTGTCGATTTATCCAACAAATAGGGCACGGCATTTTTGCCGTCAACTTCAGAGTCGATGATCGCATTCCACGTCTCCGGAAGGTAACGAATGAGTTCCTCTTTGACGACAGGAATGTCCAGAGGCAGGGAGCCGGGCATGATCATGGCGCTGGCATCATTCGCCATCCATAGTTCATGGATTACCGCCGCCATAAGGCGCAGTACGCCTCGGGTGCGTTGGAAGCGCTCCATCGTAGCCCATTCTTCATACAACCGGTCAAAGATTTCCGGGTGTATCGGGTAGCAGGACACCATACGGTTACGGTATTCGACTTCTTTGGCATCGATGGGGAAATCACCTTGATTTTCCTGGTACATCTGGCTGAAGGCAGCGCAGACTCTGTCACGCTCCTCTGTCTTTTTGCAGTCCAGGAACAGACGCCTGCGAACGACCTCAAATCCTTCGCTCGCAGCAACAGGCTTCCAGATGGATTCCTTCCGACCGAAGGTGTGCTCGATCGCCTCCAGCGCCTTTTGGCCGCCCTCACCTTCACCGACTTCAATGGCAGATTCGGGAATCGAAGCTACGACCATACTGTTTTTACTTGCGCTGGCAGCCTCTGTGATCTCCTGAATGAAGGAAATAAAATTATCAAAAGAGCCGGAAGGCAAGCCGTCGATCCCATAGATCTTCTTGGCGTAAGCGACAAGCTCATCCATCAGGACAAGGCAGGGCCCGCACGCATCGAACAGGTCCTTCAGAGCCACGCTGCCGGGAGACACTCCCTTCTTGTCAGCTTCTTTCACATAGTCGTACAGCTTTGGGTCTCCTGCCGCAATCGCCAGCTGTGCCGCCATCTCACCCCACAGGGTGTTGATGGTCACGCCAGAGAGATTTACCGGGCGCCTGGATCTGGCAGGATCAATCGCCGTGCCAACAATGACAGCAACTTTGGCGCTCGGCAGGCTATCAATACCCGCTTCATCCAAAACGGCCTTCAGGTTGGGAAGCTTGTCCGGAGAGACGCCGCCGCGGGCCATATGGAAAAGGGCAAGCAGGCTATGTGTTTTGCCTCCGCCAAACGCAGTCTTCAGCTGAAGGACAGGCTCGCCGTCTTTTCCGCCGAGACGTTTTGCAGTCTGGATCAGGAGCCCCTTGATGCCTTCCGTGATATAGGTACGTGCAAAGAACTCCACGGGATCCCTGTATTCGTAGGGACCGCCGCCCTTGGATACATCGTCCAGATTGACGGCGAAGTCTGTGTTCAAATACCGGCCTTGGGCGACATCCGGATGCGGTTCAATAATCTCACGCCAGCTGGGCAGTCTGGAGCCGCTGATATAGGTCAGAACACCGACATCAGTTTTTCCTTTTGCAGGCTGGGGCGCGGGACTTGCCTGCGTCACTGAGGTGGATCCTTCACTGCTGCCATAACGGAGTTCCCGCAGCAGTGCACGGATCTCATCAGCACCCTCAAGGTCAAAATCCTCGCAGAGTCTGGCCATGGTGTCCAGGGCGCGCTCCGCATCATCCTGAGACATGTCCTGGGAACCTGCATGGGAGACTCGGTTTCTCACGCCCATGAGTTCATTTGCGAAGGCTCGGCGATCTTTCAGCATATGCTTCCGGAAGAGAGCGCCCCACTGCCGATCGAGAAGCCGCAGGCAGTTGGCAACATCCAGAGAATCTACCAACTCACTCCAATCTCCGGAAGAAGGCAGATCCCACCCCTGGTCGCCAAGAGACGTCAGCACTTCCTGCCACCAGCCGCTCTTATACTCACGGCTCATCTCCTGGGCTATGTAGCCGGCCATCAGAGGGTGCAGGATGCGGAAACCTTTCTGTACATATTCAAGATTCTCTGCCATTGCTCGACTCCTCCTTGTTCTCTTTCTTTTCTATATACAGGGGAGATAATATCGTGTCCAGTTCCTGCTCAATAATGCGGGAAGCTATATGCGGCTTCAGCGGCATTCCGTCAGCATCAAGGATCGTGCGGTATCTGGAATAGATGTTCAGCGCCTGTCCAATGACCGATGCCCGAAGATCCATGATTTCAACTGATGCTGCCATTTTCTCCGCAATTTCGGGCAGCTCTCGCTTGACGGCGGCCACGAAGAAGCGGCGCGTTGTCTGCGGTGCCTCTTCCGGCTTTTTCCGGAGCACCACAGTAACGGGGACTCCCCGTTCCTCCGCCAATCGAATGCTGCTCTCGTACTTTCTGGCAAGAGGCCAGGAGGCAGTGATCATAAAACCAGCATTGCACGCTGCGACCAGAAGGGTCTCCCATTCGCTGAGCGTCTCTTCGCTGGCGGAATTATTCCCGTGATACAAAAACGTGATCGCATGCGGGAACTCCGAAGAAGCGCTCTTATACAGATTGGCCAAAGTCAGCTTCAGGCCCTCAGAATAAAGGGCGTTCGCCTGCTGCCGATCCCCTTTGAACCGATACGGAAAAGCTGTCAGTTCTTCCTTCTTGGATGAGACCGTTTTTTTGAACCAATCCGGGTAGAGATCTTCCAGCCCGAACTTGAGCCAGACATAGAAGAAATCTGAAAGATCTGCGTAGCTGGCCCGGTCATAATAAGGCAGATCCGTTGAGATCATGGCATTGCGGATTTCGTTTGGCCGCGTACTGTCAGCCGCGGTCGTATGTCCCGGAACGCCGGCGGGCAAATTGGTCAGAGATTCAACCGTTCGATTCAGCGCGCTCAGAAAACTCCCTGAGGCGGTAGCGAAAGGGTTCCCCTCTGCGTAGTCCCAGATCATTGGCATGGCAGCCCGGGAGAACACATTTCGCAAGGATCCGCCTCCACTGGCATCCCAACTGCAGATGTTGGAGCAGCGGTCCAGCAGCTTGCTGATCGTCAGAACCAGTGCGAGCCGAATGGCCTGCGCGTAAGCCAAAGCACCGTTTCCTCCGTCGGCAAAGCCAATCCCGTCATCCGGGAAGCCCCTTTGGATGGCGTGCGCCTCTGCCAAGGATTGAACTTCCGATGCCAGCCCGATCATGGTGGTAAGGTAAACCAGCTGCCGATTGGTAAACAGATCCGCGTAATCCGTCAGGCCAAAAGAGGGCGGAGAGAATCGTCTCGGGAAATCCGGAAGAGCGCCGTGCGGGACGATCCGAGGCGGCAGAACATTGGCTGCACTTTCCTGTTCCATATCCGGTGCCAAGTAGAACCGTCGCTTGTCGCTGTCAGCCACGACGGCGATCATCTGGCTGCTGATCTGATGCTTGACGCCGCATTCTTTTACATAGGCGTCCGGTGTGATCTCCCCGCAAACAGGGCATTGGAAGACCGCGGTCTGCGCGACTTTCGGCTTTCCCTTCGCCTCGATTCGCTCTTTACGATGGATCCGGAACTTGACAATGTTGCCGTCCACGACAGGCTCTACCCACGCCTCCGCGCCTTTCTTTCTGGCCAGGTCGTAACTGGAAGAGAGGGGGATCTGGCAGCTGCAGGAGGGATTCGGGCATTTTACCGTTCTGGCCCAGATCCAAGCGGACACTTCCAGTTCCTGCTGGCCTTCTTCACAGTTCATTTTCGGGTACAGGTGGCCGATACGCTTGCGTGCTTCAGCCTGCATCCATTCGCCATACCAGCGCACATCTTCCGCATAGCCCTGCGCGCCAGACAGCGGCATATCCAGAAAGGGTTCCTCCTGCGGGTGGACGGGAGCGATGTCAGCAAATCGTGCCGGCACATCGGAAACCAGCGTCGTGATCAGCGCTGCCACGGGATTCAGATCAGAGGCCTCTGCAGCACAGCCGAGACGATGCGCCTCCACAGGGATGGCACCTCCACCGGAAAAAGGATCGAACACCGGAGGGATCGTGCTGTCTGTATATCGCAGGATCTCCGCTTTTGCGGCGTTCAGAAGCTCAGCGTTCGCAGCATTTTCCACGACAGCCAGATCAGCCGTCATCTGCAGCAGGCGCTGACGTTCCCGCTCCTGCGCTTTTTCTGTGGGGAACAGTTCCGGGTGCTCTGCCGGATCATCCACCAGCGAGGCAAAGAGCGTGCTCCGGGCAGCCGCCATAGGCCGGCGGGACCACCATATATGAACATTGGACGGGACGCCGCCGCGGGTCGTTTTCTCCCGCTCGGTCTCCCGGTTGATGACAGAAACCGGCATAGCTGTTTCTATCAGTTTCCTATTCGGCATGATAACCTCGCTACGTGTTTATTGCTTCCATACCTTCAGAGCTGTGCTTGCCAGATACTCGGCACGGTCATTAATCGTATTCTCGTTCCACTCGTCCAAGGTCAGGAAGTTGGAAAGCGTTTCGAGACCGGCAGCATAAAGCTCGAGACCGCCTTTGCTGCCGTCGCCCTTTTTCTTCTTTTCCCATGCGGCGTCACGAATCGACGCGTTGAGGGACTGAGTGATGATTGTCAGATTTCCAAGCGTAAGAAGGATTCGATCCCTTGCTTCTTTTTCTGTAAGGGATCCTTCAAAGTCCCAATGATTCCGCCATTTTTTCGGCATCATATGCTCAAGGCTGTATCTGCTGAGACCGAGCAGAGCGGTCGCGTGCAGGCTGCGGTTCCGGATCTTGCTTTCGATCATGTAGAGAACACCGGCAGCATACTTGTTGGTGAGGATCGATTCATGGAACGCCGCGGACACCTCTTCGTCCGAAGGCATCCTGTTTATGGTATCGTTGATATCCGAAAGCGCCTGGACAAGCTCGTCTCTCGCCAGGACCCGATTCAAAATCAGCTTTTCCGAGAAGAGCCGGTTATAGTTCTGGGTAGGCTGCCGGGTCACGAGCCTGCGCATGATATAGGACTCCAGATAGTCATACAGTTCGTTGCGGGTTCCCGCGTCGGCAACGTTTTTCTCAACGAACAGCACATAGGGGATCAGCGTAGCGGTATCCAGACCGAAAATAATGGTGTTGATCCGCTTGAGGCCGTCCTGCGCGGACAGCTCTTCCGTCAGGACAGCGGGGTCAAAGACTTTCCGGAATACCGTCGCGTAATCCCGGATCTCACTGAGGATCGAGGATTTGTCCCCTTCGCAATACTTGGAGACGAAGATCTTGTAGGAGTCGAAGAGCTTTTCGACTTTGGAAAAGCGATTCTTGTCTTCTGTGCTGACGCCGTATGTACTGTCCTGGATTTTGATCAGCAGGAAGGAGTAGAAGAACAGATCGATAAAGGTCCGGTGGATTCGGCCAGTGGTGATCTCCTGATCCCAGTAGGCGCGCGTTTCCTCGTCTTTCTCAAAGACACTCAGCCAGTTCTCCCGGTACGCAGTGAGATCTTCTCTGCCGAAGAAATAATTCTTTAAAAGTTCCGCTGTAGTCAGACGAACGCCGAGAGAGTTGATGGTATCAAAGATCTGCTGCTCATCCTCGCTCTGCGTCAGGTCGATCCCGACAAACAAAATGAGATTACAGATCTTGTCGTAATTCAGCTTTTCCGGATCAGCATGCTCTTTGAAGTACATATAGAGCTTAGTGATCCCATCCTTCTCCGGGAGATCCTTAAGTTCCGTCAGCTTGATGATCCGGTTATAGGCGGCCTCGTCATTGTGGTTGTGCTGCAGGACCGGTCGCCCGTCAAAGAGCGTGAACTGCCACTTGAAGCGGTCCTCCGCATGGGACTTCAGACTCAGCACCTTCATCAGGATGCTCAGCGTGGTCAAACGCTGCTGCCCGTCAACGACCAGCCGGATATCCCCGATCCTGCTGGCAGAATCAGTCGCCTGCTGCTTGAGGATCAGGGAACCCATGAAATAGGGCTCACTGCCGGCGGAGACATACTCCATATCCTCCAGGAACCGCGACCACTGTGCTTCCTGCCAGACATAGGATCTCTGAAAAAACGGCACCTCCAGGATCCTGCTGCTGATAAAGATCTCGTTGATATTTCTCTTTCCTGCGTCCATCTCTTTCTCTCCTTGTTATGCCTTAAAACCCTTCGATCTCAAGCTGCTCGGGCTGAATAGCCTTCAGTTCCGCGGCTCTGGACTGAATCTCAGGCCAGGCGACGACCAGGGCGTTGTAGGCATAGGCCTCCTGGGCCCACTTCTTCCGCTCGGCGATGGTATAGAGGCGATAGGCCAGATCCTTGGCCCGCTCGGCGTTGCTTCCGAACATGTTGCAGATAGCCTTGGCACAGCCCTCCACGCCCTCTTTGTCCATCTTGTGAGTCAGCTGCTGGCAGAGGAGCCAGATGCTGCTCTCGTGCTCGTCGATCTTCTCCGGCAGCTCCGCGCGCTCCACCAGGTGGACGACGCCCTTCTGGGCATAGACGGTGCCGCGCCCGGCCATGGCGGCCACAGAGGTGTTCTTCGCGGTGGCTAGGGTGTTGGCGTCGCCGAACTTCATATCGTTGAAAGCCACCTGGGAATAGAGATCCACGCAGAAACGGCTCTCGCTGTCCAGCTCGCCGTCCTGCTCGTTGAAGTACAGATCCAGTTCCTGGTTGATGATCTTCAGGGCACTGCGGACGGTCATGGGCGTGCCGTCTGCCTCCAGCACCTGCGAGTATTTGGAGTAGACGCCCATGCCGGGGCCGATGGCGGACTGGGCCAGGTCCACAGGGGCGATGTTGCTGCTCTGAAGTTTCTGCAGGGCGGGACGCAGTTCCCGTTTCAGTTCATTGATGAAGTTGCGGCGGGTACAGACCGGGGCGTTCTCTGGACGCTTTCGGCAAACGAGGACGATGGAGGAAGCAAGTGCATTCACGCTTCCTTTCAATGCCGTTGTTAGCTCGGTTCTCATCGGCCAAGTTCCTTTTATTGAAAATCCCGATTGAATAATTGAGGAGAGCATCGTTTCCCACCCCGAAGATGTTTGTCCAGTGTCACCTTTATCGGAGTCACTTTGTTTATATGCATAATAAATTGATACAGGAACTGAATCGGAAGCATACTTATATAATTGCTTGCACGCTGTTACCATTCCAGTCTCAAAAAAGTTTTTCGCTTTCTCAACACTTCCATCATGCCTATATGGCGTTGCAATTAACTCTTCAGCTTTCGGAACGAGCATTGTGCTAAAGACCGACGGGAACACGCTTCTTAGAGACCGGCGCATCCAAATGTAGAAATAATCAGACAAATCTGCATATCCAATATTATCATAGTATGGGGGATCCGTTGAAACCATAATGTCAGCGAATCCAGCATCTTCTTGAGCGTTGAACTGCTCTACATAGGCTGATCTGGTCGCTGGTAATTCAGCTATACATTCGACAATATTTCCGAGCAAGCTGTCAATAGATCCCGATGAAGCGCCTAAAGGGTTACTTTCAGCATATGACCACACCATAGGTAATGCTTGCCTACCGAAGGTGTTTCCTATTTTGGTAAAGCCAGTATCCCACCTACAAAGTGTCGATGCTCTGTCTGATACCTTATCAACTAGAAAAGCTAGATAAATACTGACCGCTTGGCCATACGCCTTTGCACCACATCCGCCATCCTCAAGAGGAATGTGGTCATTGTCTATTCCTATAGCTATGGCATCTTCTTCTACCTTTTTTTGGACCTCAATTGCAATATTGCTTAAATTTATCAGAGCAGTAAGTTGTCGATTCGTAAAAAGATTTGAAAACTCTGTCATCCCAAATCCTGGAGGGCTAAACCAACGAGGATTATTTGGCATTAAGACCTTCTGGCTTAGATACTTGTGCAGCTAAGATGTGGGTTTCATCTGGAGCGAGATATACTCTCCCGCGTGGGCCATCAGCAATTACGGCCATTAGTTGTGCCCCTATTTGATGGGCTTTCCCTTTTTCTTTTACGTATTCATCTGTGGTGATTTCTCCACAACAGGGGCATTTAAAAGCAGCCCCACGGCCTTGCTTATATGACTCATATTCTTTCGGGCATTTGCCAGAATAGACTTCAAAACGGACATGATCTCCCTCAGGTGTTGGCTTAACCCAAGCTTCATTTCCTTTTTTCTTTGATAGAACAAAGCCACTTGCCAAAGGCATTATGCAACCGCATGCAGGGTTAGGGCACATTACCGTCCTTGCCCACATCCAAGCAATGACGGTAGCCTCGCCGCCGCCCTGGGATGCCGGGACTTTCACTTTGGGATAGAGGTGGCCGATGCGCTTGAAAGCCTCCTGCTTCATCCACTCGCCGTAATAGCGGACGTCCTCCGCCAGTCCGGCGGACCCTTTCCAGTTGGTCTCATCAAAGTTAGCCTGCCTCCGTGCTTCCGGATTGACGGGCGCTCTTCCCGCGAAGCGGGGCGGGATCTCGATCATGGCCTTGTTGATCATCACCGCCACTGGGTTTAAGTCATGGGCATGTGCTTCCAAGCCCAGACGCTGGGCTTCCAGTGGGATCGCGCCGCCGCCGGCAAAAGGATCCAGCAGAGCAGGCGGATTGTTGTTGGTAGACTTCAGGATCTCCGCTTTGGCAAGGTTCAGCACGGCCTCGTTGTTGGAGTTTTCCCAGACGACCAGGTCTTCGAGGATCTTGAACAGACGCTGACGCTCCTTGTTCTGGTCCTCCTCTGTGGGGAAGAGTTCCGGATGGGAGGAGGGGTCGTCCACCAGGGAAGACCAGATCACGGCCCGCGCCGCAGCCAGGGGCCGCCGCGCCCACCACAAATGCAGAGTGGACGGATGCCCATGGCGGATCGACTTCTCTCTCGCGGACTCCGCGTTGATTTTTTCCAGAGGCAGCGCAACCTCAATCAGCTTTTTATTCATATCTCTTCCCTCAATTTCCTGTGTTGTCCTTCCAATTTCCTTTTGCCCTCATACAACTGACCCACAACTGGAGCCACAATTGCGAATACATGGCAGTTGTACCTCCGTTTGTAGGTGCTGCCGGTTACTGGCTTTTTGCAAGGACATAGTAGAAGTTTTGCCCTGAGCCTTTCTTCACGACCAAGTCTCTGTCAATCAGGCGTTTCAAAGCGGCAGAAGCGCCTTGCTGCGTTCGGATCTTGGTGTTTGCAATCACTTGCTTTGACGTGATGAGTCCGTTGGTGCGGATGTAGTTATATATGATCCGATCTGTCTCATTTTTGAATTCGATCTCTGGCTCTTCGATATCAGAGAAATCCAGTTGCTCTGCCGGCTTTTTATACTCTGTATTGACCGTGTACGTGGTCCAGCGGCCTTTCCAGTCGGAGATCAGCATTCCCTTATCGACCAGTCCGGCAAGAACCTTGCCAATGTCTGTGGGGTGCAGATCCAGCATCTGCTGCAGACGCTGATTGGACACGGAGCCCTCCAGTCGGGCGGTGCCCAAAATGATCTGCTCGTCCGGCGTCAATTTCTGATACGTTTTTTCTCCAAGAAGATCGATCAGGTAGCGGGTACATTCCTCCGGCATCAGTGCGATAGTGAACAACTTCAGATCCACCTGCTGGAGTTCCGCGTCCTCATAAAGATCCGGCTGACGCCATTTTTCGCCTTTCCAGGCGTCCAGAATGGCAGGAAAGCCAGAGCCAACATTGTCACCATAGCCGATCATGCGCAGCATAGTCTGGATCTTGGGATTGCGCGCTTTGGAATTGCCGCCTTCATAGATGCGGCGGACCGGGAGCTTCAGGCTGCCGGGGTTGGAAAAGAGGAAGGCGTTGTCCTCCTTTACGATTTTCAGCACACCGGTGATCATGTAATCCGCATGGATCATCATGTTGACCATGCTTTCGCGGATTGCCTTGTGAACCGGCGTGTCATCGACCCGGGTCATGCCCTCCAGCTTGAAGGGGCGCTTGATGTCCCGCATCAGCTTGGGCGCTACCATCCACAGGAAGTTGCACAGATTGTTTTCCCATGTTCCGTCATAGGTGAGACGATCGCTCCAGCGCATATCGCCTTCGATGCCTGTTTTATCGATATAGTCCATGCGGATGTTGCTGAAATAGTCCCGAATGGGCAAGCCCTTTCCGAACATCAGCAGTCCGGCGGGCATCAGGCCTTCTTCCTTCGTTCGCCTATCTGCCGTGTATCCGCCTAGATGTGTCAGGAAGGCCTTGTCGTCATCCTTGTTCCAGACATGATCCGGATTCCAGGTGGCAAAGCGAATGCGGTAGGCCTTCAGCGTCTCGGGATCAATGTCGTCCATGGTATAGCCTTCTATCAAACCGCCATCGTTTCCATCGTCCTTTGAATCCCGGAACATCGCCTCAACTTCAAATTTCTTGCAATGGTAGTCACCCTCATAGTTTCGCTTGAAGGTGCCGCTTATGGGATTGTTGTTGATATAAACAGGCTTCTGGGTATAGTCAGCCTGAGGGACTTCGATCCAGATAATGGTTTTCCCGTCGATCACGCAGGTTCCGACATCTGTATCCCGGAGGATACTGATGCTGACTTTGGTATTGCTGTTGATCGTATCCCAGAAATCCTTAATGCGGGCTTGAGGATTCTCGATATTTACGATAGTAAACCGTTTTGCCAAGTCCGTTTCCCTGCGGTGTTCTTCTACGCCGAAGAGAATCGTCCCTCCGATAGTATTTGCAAACGCAGAGTACGTCTCCCAAACGGAGAGGGGAACATGGCTCTCTGCCTTTTTACACTCCAGCGTAAGATGCTCACCATATTTTAGAAGATCCCAAAAGTTTTCGGGTGTAACCATGGCCGCATCCTCCTCTCATTCTTGATATACAATCTCCGCATTGTGGATCAAATCCATGATATTGAAATTGCGGCTGACTTCCATAAAGCTGGGCTTATCCAGCCCTTTGAAAGGTTTTTTCAGATAGACAGTCCGCGTCTTTGACCCATCCACTTCCACGATCGCCAGGATGAACTCTTCCGGTCTGTTGAGGCCGGTCAGGATCTCATTCTTGGATATCGTGACGGTTGCAGCCCCCTTGGCCCTGCCTTTTACCTCAATGAACCGAAGGCAGCCGCTCTCGCCGGTCCGAAGCTCCTTGGGGATCTCAGACTCCACATCGTATCCGCACTTTTGTGCGCTGACGTCGTGGGGAATATAACCAAGCTTCCGCTCAATATCCATCACGGCCTTCATGCCAGCATATTCGACGGCCTGCCGATCTCCCTGGCTGAACGTGTCGGGAGCGGGCTGATGCATCAGGATCTGGAGCAGTCCTTTGGGGATCACCAAGGACCCTCCCACGATAACAGGCGGCATGGCAGAAATCATACGCTCTGTGTCGATCTCAGCCAGGCGCTTCTGCATCCGCGCTTCCAGCTCCTCTGCTCGCCGTGCAGCATTGGCAGAGGTCAGACGCTGGTTTCCTTTGCCGGCGGCCTCCTTCAGTTTCAGGTCGCTTGCCCGGAAATCCCAATACTGGATCTCCGCCGTCATCCTCTGTTTGACCGCCTTTGCGATCTTATCCAGCATCTGTGTCTTGTGCGCCTTGACTTCGGAGAAATGTGCCGGAATGATCTCGGAGATCGCATACCCCTGTGCACGCTCTTCCACGCCGTGGGTCAGCCAGTTCTGCTGCAGCACATAGTCGTGCACGGCAGCATACTCATCCTCTTCCAGCGCACGATAGTCCAGATACGGAGCGTAGCCGGCGTTCATCGCCGTGCCGTCTTCTTTCAACTCAACGAAATGGACATTTTTTGAGATGATCCGCTTGTTCCCGTTTGGCAAAACCACGCCGTCCTGGATGGCATCCTCGATGTAGAAAAGGAGGCGAGGATCTCTGCCATAGTCGTTCTCATCCACGAAGATGGCGCCGTGCTTCATGGCGTCCGCATTCCGCTCGCGGATCAGATCTGTGGTCGCTTCGAGCAGCGGATGGCCGGGACATATGAGCGTTGCCGGAACCAAGCCGGGAATGTTGCAGTCTTCTTTTTCAAAGCAGATCCGTTCGTAGCGATTCAGTACGGATTCTCCGAAACCGATCTGCATATCCCGATTGCGAATGGCGAACGGGACGGAAGTGATTTCGTAGCGGCCATGCTCGCGCTTGTGGATCCTTCCGCCAAGGGAGGTAAAAGCCTGTACAAAGAAGGCTTCCACGAAATGGGGCTGAAGCTTGTGGGCTTCCATGCGCTCCATTTCCTCCCGGATCTCCATGACTTTGGAGACATCCATGGAATCCTCAGTCAGCGCGTTCTCGGAAATCAGCTCCCGGAATTTTTCCGTATTCATGGAGTGATCCACGACCTGCCACAGGCGCTGACGTACTTCAGGGTCGTTGCCGTAGCGAATGGCCTCGATCAGCAGATCGCGCAGCGGCTTGTTGTCAAAGGTCATGTCGCCGAGGATATCAAAGACCTTTCCGCCAAGCGCGGCCCGCTCTTCCTCCAGCTTGTTGAAAAGGCACTGGAAGACCATGCCTTCCCGGGTCTCCTGGGAAACCAGGTTCCAGAGGTGACACACTTCGGTCTGACCGATACGATGGATACGCCCAAAGCGCTGTTCCAGGCGGTTGGGGTTCCACGGGAGGTCGTAGTTGATCATCAGATGGGCGCGCTGCAGGTTGATACCTTCGCCGGCTGCATCTGTCGCGATCAGGATCCGCACCTCTTTATCCTGGCGGAAGCGTCCTTCTACCTTGCGGCGCTCGTCGCGAAGCATGCCGCCATGAATGGTGACGACAGAGTCCTCGCTGCCAAACAGCGTGCGGATCTTGTCTGTAAGGTAGCGAAGTGTATCCCGGTGCTCAGTGAAGATAATGAGTTTCTCCCGCTGCCCTTCCGGGGTGAACATGCACGCGTTGTCCTGAAGCAGGCTTGAGAGCTCATCCCACTTACGGTCTTCACCACTTACGCGCACTTCGTTTGCCAGACGCTCCAGATTCTTCAGGGTGTTGATTTCAGCTTCCAGTTCCGAAATCGTGCGGGAGGCAGAAGCCTTTTCTGCAACATTCTCCTCTTCCTGCTCAATCTCGTCGGAAGGATAATCCTCATCATCGTAATCGGTGTCAAAATGAATATTGGAGCGAAATTCTTCCGCTCTTTTTCCCAGCTTCTCCTCGTTCAGCCGATGCTCAAGACGTTCCCGTCTTCTGCGGAGCGATTGATAAATCGCTTCAGGAGATGAGGCAAGCCGCCTCTGTAGGATCGTCAGAGCAAATCCTACCGTGCTTCTGTGATCGCTGGAAAGCTGATCTGCACGGTTGAACTCTTCCTGGACATATTCTGTCACTGCGTGGTACAGCTTAGCCTCAAGCGGAGAGAGATTATAATTGACCGTGTATGCTCTGCGTTCCGGAAATAGCGGCGTACCGTCAAATTTCAGAAGGTCTTCCTTTACAAGCCGGCGCATCACATCAGACACATCAATTGCCTGAGCGCTTGATCGGGCAGCGCCTTCAAAACGCTCCGGGTCGATCAAAGACATGAAGAGATGGAAGTCCTCTTCCTTGCCATTGTGCGGTGTTGCTGTCAGCAGCAGGAAGTGCCGCGTAATATCGGACAGCAATCTGCCCAGAAGAAAACGCTTGGTGTATTTGATTTCGCCGCCCCAAACGCTGGCGGACATTTTGTGGGCTTCATCAACAACGATCAAATCCCACTCGGTTGCCTTGAGCTTTTCCTGCAAAACCTCATTTCGAGCGAGTTTATCCAACCGGCAGATGCACAGGTTTGTCTCCGCAAAGACGTTCCCGCTTACAGCAGATTCAAACCGGTCGTTCGTCAGGATTTCAAATTTCAAGTGGAACTTGCTGTATAGCTCGTCCTGCCACTGCTCAGACAAGCTTCCGGGAGATACAATCAAGCAACGCTTCAGGTCACCACGAATAATCAGTTCCTTCAAGAGAAGGCCTGTCATAATCGTTTTACCGGCGCCGGGGTCATCCGCAAGAATGTAGCGAAGCGGTAGGCGAGGCAGCATCTCCTGATAAACAGCAGAAATCTGGTGGGGCAACGGTTCAATGGAAGAAGTGTGGACAGCCAGATACGGATCAAATAAATGAGCGAGGTTAATGCGATATGCCTCCGACGCTAAACGAACAGTGTTGCCGTCTGCATCAAAACTCCAAGGCAGGTTGTCCTCCTGAACTTCAAGCCGCACTTCGTCTTCTCTGTACAAAAGCTGATTTGCGAGCATGCCCTGGCTGTTCTTATATGTGATTTCCATTACGGCGCTGCCGAACCATTTGACGGCAACAACTTGAACCGCTTCGTTATTAACCAAACCGCTGACAATACTGCCAACGGTCAGATCTTCAAGTTTGGCCATATCAGCTATTCCTCCCTATACGGGTTTGAATCATGCGTTATGCCTCCGGCTTCGTTTCAGAATGAGCATGCCCATCTGGAATGATCTCCATAATATCGTCCATTGTGCACCCAAGATGATTGCAGATTTTTACAAGCACATCCACTCGGACAGATTCATTCCGTCCGAGTTTTGCCATGGCGTTGGATGAGATCCCGGCTTCTTCCCGAAGGCGAGTCTTGTTAATGTTCTTATCAATCATCAACTTCCAAAGCTTGTTGTATGAAACAGACATGGGGTGGACCTCCCTGAAATGTCATGCGCGATGGTAATGTCAATATCATTGACATTATACCTAAAGGCGCGCAGCATTTCAACGGAAAATCTCGATTTTCAACGGCAAGAGCGGCACGTGCCTGCTGCTCTTTTTCATTTTCCATCGTTGTCACAAAACCGATTTTGCATTTTTGTGGCACGCGGGGAAAATGAATACCGGCAAAAAGCATTTCGATCCCACGCAGAGAAATGGTGCTGCCGGTACCCGGGAGGTTTCCAAAGGAGGGTCAGGGAAGGCCTGCCTTTGGCACACGATCTTGCTCGCAAGGTCTAGTGTGTTATACCTTTTGTTCCGCGAGGCGGGCAAAGGGGTGGTGTCGCCTTTCCGGACAGCACACCTTTACCCGCCGAAAACGGCGGCCAAAAACTGCGAAGAGATGAGCAGAGTTTGGCTGCTGTTTTCATAAAGGAAGCGAGGGCGAAATGAAATGCAGCCCGCGCTTCCGGCGGAACAAGAGGTATATAAATCCCCCGTCCCGCCGCAGCGAACATGCTTTCAAATTGCAAGCATG